>Ga0075444_10001018_pt1 | contig 17024 bp, 10 predicted proteins | sample CoawatmetaG01DNA_FD_76836 | JGI IMG/M metagenome (GOLD analysis project Ga0075444, IMG submission 76836) | Marine microbial communities from the West Antarctic Peninsula - Coastal water metaG017-DNA | ecosystem: Environmental > Aquatic > Marine > Coastal | place: Atlantic Ocean: West Antarctic... | reverse complement strand
TTAAAGGAGACCTTTGATGTCTAAACTAGTAAAGATTTATGATGGCATGACATTTGACATGTCTACAGGAGAAGTACTTTCTCATGGTGATATCACCTACCATGCTGAAGAAGATATTGCACACTGCGGTGGTGGTGGTGGCCCAGAAACTCAGACGACTACTTCTGGCTTTGCCCAAGAGTACAAGCCACAGATCAGTGGTATGATGGCAGATGCCAAGGGTATGTATGACTCTGGACAACTAGGTAAAGTTGCAGGGTTTACCCAAACAGGACTAGATGCACAGAGAGCTGGACTAGCAGCAGCTAATAACCAGACAAGTATTGCCACTAACATGATGAACATTGCCAACCAACCCGTAGATCTATCAGGCATGAGGGCACAATCCTTATTAGATGCACAAGGTGCTTTAGGTGCTTCTCAAGGTATGGCTGGACAACGTGGTGCTCTTGGTGGTTCTCGTCAGGCTTTGAACCAGAGTGGTATTGAGAATAACCTAGCTGCTTCTTTTGCAGGTATTGATCAACAAGTTCAACAGAACCAAATGGCTAACCTTAATTCTGCTCTGGGTGTTCAAGGTCAAGGTGCACAGACAATGGGTATGATTGGTCAGGCACAACAGGCACAAGACCAAGCACGTGCTGATGCACCATACACAGCTCTTGCACAACAGATTGGTTTGTTTTCTGGTATTGCACCTAAGGAAACAACAACTACTAAAACTGGAGGTAAGTAATGGCTGGATTTAATCCCTTTGCCCCTCAGATGACACAACAGCAGCAGATGGGTAAGGCTCCTCAAGTGCAAGGGCTTCCTACTCCTAACGTAGCTATGCACGATAATCCCGGACTTATGGAAACAATAGCTCCAACTCTAGTAGAAAAAGCTGTAACTTCACCTATGGCAAAAAGTGCAGGTAACTATTTGGTTGACAGTAGTAAGGATGCGTGGAGTGCTTTAACTAAATCACCACAATCGCCATCAAACATACCTGTCAGTGAGCTATCCAACACTATGGGTACAGCTGTTTCACCGTCAGGTATGTTTGGCGGTGCTGAAGGGGCCATAGCAGCCCAACAAGCAAATACAGTAGCACAGGGTTCAACAGCTCTTATGGGTGCAAGTCCATCAGTTGGGTTTAGTGCTATGGCATCAGGTGGTGCAGAGGCTGCAATAGCAGCAGAGGTAGCTGCAGCAGCAGCCGCAGAAGCAGCCGCAGCCACCGCAGTAACAGGTGCAGCAGCAGCAGGTACAGGTGCAGCAGCAGCAGCAGCTCCTATGGCACTAGCAGCAGGTCCGTTTGCTCCACTGGTACTTGGTGGAATGATGTTAGCTGCCAACTCAGGAAAGTAAGGAGTATATAATGGCAACTGCTACACAAATTAAAGATTTGCAAACTAGGCTTGATTCCACGTTTGGAAAAGGTAAAGTTAAATCTAATGAAGAGACTTGGGCTAATAATAAAGCAGCACTTGACACTATGGAAGCTGCAGGTAAAGTTCCAATCTTAGACCCAAGTGGTACAGTGAGAGGAACCGATGCAGTTTTAAAAACAGCTGAAGTTTACACTGATGTTACATCGGAATACAAAGATTTACTTGCTCATCTTTCTGGTGAAGAAGGGTACAATCCAAACTTCTATTTAGATGGCTCAGGTATCTTAACCACAGGCGTAGGCCTTACAGCTGAGTATGTTGCTGACCCCTCACCACTTAGGGCTATGACAGAAAAGACCAATGAGGCTAAGAGTCGTGTACCTAAATACGCAAGACTACACCCTCAGGTTCAGCTTGCTCTTGTTGACTCTGCTTATCGTGGTGACTTGACTAACACCAATAAGGACACTGGAGTGGTTACCTCTCAGAAATGGGTTGATCACGTAAACAACGGTGACTTTCGTAAGGCTGCTGTTGAACATATTAATCATAATGAATACAACAAAGCTAAGGGTATTACTGGTGTAAACAGAGGTCTTATTCCAAGGTTTGATTGGAGAGCTGCAGCTTTAAAAAGATCAGCAGAACCTCAGCTTATACAACAGATGCAAGATCGTAGTCAGTCAATCTATGATCAGAGAGAGGACGCTGCAATGCTTAATGGTATGGGCAGTGGCTTCACTACTGATAAGGTACCAGAGTCAAACATCTTTAGTGATGCTTTTGATTCAGTTCAAGATTCTGTAGAAGGGATTATAGATCAAATGTTTTCTACTGGTGAAGTACCAAAAGAAAAAGTTTCACCAACAACAACACAAGATATTCCAGTACCCGAACAAGGGGCTACTGTACCCAAAGCGGAGAATAAAATGGCAACACAAGCACAGGTTAATTCCTATTTAAAGAAACGTAATGCAAAGCCAGATGTTATTGCTGGCATGGAAAGAACTATGCCCCCTGTAATAGACAATGACATACCTAGTGTTGCAAACGGTGGTGTATTTGGAGAACAGGCTAGGAAAATGCAACAACCTTTAGGTGTTGTAGATCAAGGTCTTATGAACTCTTTAGGTTACCAAACAATGGGTACTGTAGATCAAGGTCTTATGAACTCTTTAGGTTATCAGGTTCCACCAAACCGTCAACAAGCAAGTCAGCTTAACATCGCACCCCCACAGGGAACTGTAGACCAAGGTCTTATGAGTGCTTTAGGTTATCAATCAGCAGTTAAAGAACCAGCCGCTGTAGCTTACCCTAGTAAGCAAAGTCATATGGATAATATACTTCAGCAGACTCAACTTAATTTATTAAAGAACGGTGGTGATGGTTACCATTACGATAAAAACGGTAAGATGGTTATCACTATGTCACCACATTTACAAAACCCTGCAATACCAATGGGTACTGTTATTAGCGGTAATGGACAACCTATTGTATCTAGTAATGGATCTATGGTTGGATCTCCCACACAGAACCCAGCTTATAAAGCACCTGCTGGCGGTAAAGGCGCTAATGCCACACCTCAGTCAGCTGTAGATCAGTTAACGGGTGTCAAAGGATTCGGAGGTAAGTAATGGCTGTTGATAAAAGTATGCCTAGATTTTCAGGCACTAACATACCTAGGCCTGTTCCTGATCCAAATCAGGGCAAGCTTAACTTTGATGGTAGGGGTCGGAAACCAAACCTAGCACCTAGTAAACCAGTTCCAACTAAACCAGTTCCAACTCAACAAACATTAAACTTAGACAACAAGGTTAAACCGAAGAACACTATACCTAAAGTAGATAAGAAGGGTAACCCAAGGACTACTTTCCCAAAGGTTGCTGTAGATGATATGGGTAACAAGGTTAAACCAACTGACTACAAGAAGCTGGCTAAGTTTGGTAAAGCTGCATGGAAAGCTAGTAAGATTCCTAGGGCATTAACACCTATAGGTCTTGGAACTATGGTACTAGAGGAAGCTTTATTTCCCACAGTGTATGATGCAGAAGAAACTAAAGGTGTTCTTTCTGAAGAACAATCAGAGCTTGATGCAGATAGTTTGAAAGCGTTGACTGCAGCACAAGACAAGGTTGAATTACTAACAGAAGTAAACGCTTCACCTGAGTTATTAGCTCAAGCTAAGATAGAGTTAACTAAACTTAAGTCTGCTACAGATCCACAACAATCCATTACCGAGTGGGAAGATGATGTTAAAAATGATCTGGCAAACAACCAAGCTATAATTGACGCACATGTAAGGAATTTAAGCTTTGACCCTGAAGCTCTTAGACGTGCACTTAAACCTGCGTTAGAACAACGGGATGCTCTTGAAGCTAAACTTTCTGATGCAACATCTTGGCGTAAAGACATATCCGCTTCTGCTGCTGTAGATAAAGATCCAGATTCTGTGGCTCTTATGAACATGGCCCAAGGAATGGACCCCACTAAGTTAATGCCACAGCTTGGAACTGAAGATAGAAATACAGTTCAAGAAGAAGGTGATAGCGCGTTGAAAGCTTTCTTTGACGGAAGTGTCGATACTGTTAAAGGAGCTATGGCACTTGCTGGTAAAGGCTTAGGTTCTCTGTGGGAAGATACAGCTATTAAGAATGCACTTGTGTACTACATGGGTGCTCGTCTTATGGGTTACTCTGGTAGTGGCTCAGGTATGGCTGCTGGTCAAGTTCTTATTCAAGGTTGGAAGAACCAAGCTGCTGCGGACATAGTTACAACTAAAGCAGAAAACAAAGCTGCCGCAAATTCAGCAGTAGATCAAACAAAGTCTGTGCAACTGTGGGATAAAAGTTCAAAACGAATTATCTCAGGTTACTCGTCTAAAGATGGTAAATCTTTTTATCAGATTACAGATGACGGACTTAACAAGGATGAAGATGGAAACCCTATTGCTATAAACCCAGTGACATCTGGGCTTGTTACTTATAAATCAGGGACTCATCAAACTTTTGATGAAATAAACAAGTCTATTTTAGACTCCACTAATAAGAATACAAATGATTTTCTTAAAGCTCTTAACAGTAACACATCGTATGATGCTGAAGACTTGGAAGCACTCAACCAGACTTTTGGTAACGGACGTGCAGCCAGAGATGTTCTTGAAGTTGTTACTAGAGAGATGCAGGAAGCAGGTGTTGATTATGACAATGCTGCATTTACGGCTATGTTCCAAAACATGTTAACATCTACAATGGAGAAACAAGCTAATGGTTTACGTAAAGGTGACTATGGCGAAGAGACTGCAAGCATGGTTGGTGAGTGGCGAGAAATGCAACTCAAGAATAGCCTAACAGGTGAAGGTAACATACCAGATTTTATATACGGAAAAGCTACGAAGTGGGGTGACAATGGTGTTGCCGAATATGAAAAAGGTTTTGACGCTAGTGGTCATGCTAAGGGTGTTCTTGAAACAAAGATAAACTCTTTAAGAAATTATTGGGTAAAGTCTGCTGTCACTAATGGAGCTACCAAGCAGGACGCTAATGAAAAGATAACCACTACTAGGGTTGTGCAGGAGCTTGGACGTTTGTTTCAGGATACTGTAATGCTAGATCCAATTGCACGTGTGTACTGGACAGATCAAGCTGGTGACAGAAGTAATGCATTCATGTCGTGGATGCAGAGCAATGACACTTCAACCATAAACCATGAGCATCAATACTTAGGACTTAATTCTCCTGAAGTTAGGGGTATTGCAGTTAATATTGATTTTGATAGTAAATTTTAAGATGAAGTAACAGGAGAATACTATGGGAGAAGGTCTTGTTTTAGATCTAGGTGATTTACTCACACAAGAAGAAGAGGCTACACAAGGCCCCCAAGAAAGCTCACTAGCTATTAACGGGTCCGATTGGGCTTTCATTGATGGTGATACTATATTCAACTCAACAACAGGTAAGTCTATAAGACTAGATGGTATTGACACCAGAGAGACTGCTAAGTTTATAAAAGAAAAGCCATACTCAGAGTCTGAGATTGGTGCAGATTCTGCTACAGCTTACATAGCTAGTCTTGCAAATGAATATGGTTTTAACAGAGAAGTTTATTCAGGTGAGCAAGGTTACTACGATCGTGACCTTGGTGATTTGTTTAATGCAGATGGTGAATCATTTGTACAAACTCTGATAAAAGCTGGTGTAGTTTCTCCATCAAGATTTTCTGGTGGAGATGACATGGGTAATGTACTTGCCAGTAACTTTGCTGAGAAGAGTAGAAACTCTGATAAAGTATTAGGTGCTGACAGTGACCTTAGTTCTTTTGAGCAAGCCAGACAAGCTATCTACGAGGTTGAGACAGACCCTTATGGTGGTATGGCAGTACAGAAGTTAATGGCTTTTGACGCTGCTGAGTTTGCACGTAACCCTAATTTCTACATGGGTATTAAGACTGTTAACGCTGGTGCAGATTATGAAGGTAAGTCTCGTACTCCTTTTGGTACTGGCTTTGACATTGGATTTGCTAACTTGTACAAAGGTTTAAACACTTTTGGACAAGCACTTAGCGATCGTTTAGGTGCTGAAGAAACTGAAGCATCCTTTGCAGCAGATGCAGCTAGTAATCAAAGGTATATTAACGCACAGCCAATGCTAAACATGAATGTAACTGAAATGGATTGGACTGAGTTTGATGAAGTATCCTCTGGACTTAGGGGTATGCTTGGTTCATCTCTGCCATTCATGGGTGCAACCTTAGTTGGTATGGCTGCAATGCCTGTAACTGCTGGTACTTCTATTGGACTACCTGTTTCTGTTTACACAGGTATGGTTTTAGATACTATGGAAGGTGACATAGCTGATAAGAATCTTGGCGTTGCTATGGTAGCTGGAACTGCTATGACTTTCTTAGACAGGCTAGGACTTAAGGGTCTTGTCAGCCCTAAGATGATGCTTACTAAAGAAGGACGTACAAAAGCTATAGAGCACATTGCTAGAGTTAAAGGCGTTTCTAATGCAGAGGCATCAAGCCTGTTACTATCTATGAGTAAACGAGAGTTGCTCTCACAGATTGATAACTCTAAAGAGTTTGCGGCTAATCAAATACAGAAAGGTCACTTGTTCAGAGAAAGTGTTAAGAGACTATCAAGGGGTACTGCTCAAGAGGGTGTGACAGAGGCAATGCAGGAACTCACAGAGTACACTGCTGCTGTCATTGGCTCTGAGAAACAATGGAACTACGATGAAATAGAAAATCGTATGATCAACGCTGTTGTAGCAGGTGGTATTATGGGTGCTGGTTTTACAGCTCCGGGCACTGCTTTCCAAGTTGCTGATTGGCATGCCGCTGCTGACATTGACAGTGAGGTTGACAACAGGTTCGACAATCAAGTACACAGTAATATAGTTAAGGATCAAGAAGACTCAAGGGGTTACATTCAAACAGTTGAATCAATCACAGCTACTAACGCTGTAGAAGAGAAAGTGTTTCAAGAGAGCATGGCAGAGCAGAGGTTTGAGAAAACTGAGGCTGAAGAGACAGGTAAATCTTGGAACCCTGACAATGACTTAGCTAACCCACGAAGTGTAGACGATTGGGCTGAGATGCATGACAGACCTAACACTAGTCTTGCTTGGATTAAATCTTTTGCAAAGAACCCTAAGGTTGCTTTACGTGGAACAATGGACAATGCTATTCAGAAACTTGATGGTGTGTCTACTACTGCTGTTAAAATGGTAGACATGGTTGGCTCTTACAGAAACCGTGTGTTCCCCGGAAAGAACATGGTTATGTCTCAACAACTTAAAGTGGCTGAGTACGATGGTATGCTTTCTCCTCAAGAAGAGATTGAAGCATCCTTTAAAACTCCTCGAGGTTTAAGCTCTGCTGGTAGGTCTGACTTTGTAAGTAAGTTAATGTATAAGTACAATGAAGAACTACTTAAACCTTCAAGAAAATCTGGAAAGCCTGTTGATTGGAGTAAAGCTTCAGACGAACTTGTATCTAACAAGCAAGCTATACTTAGGTACGACAAAGAGCTTTTGGCAAGGTCTAATGCAATGCTTAGGGATAACAACATTGCTATTGAAGATAGTAACACAGTTGCTAATAGTCAAGACCCAATAGAGGTTCTTCAGGATTGGTCATACAGACATAAGAATTTATTGACAGAGTATATTGCTAACCATAAGGTTGAGTTTATAAACACATTAATGGTTTCTTATGCTATTGATTATAACACTGCTTTGGATTTGACTGACTCTATTATAAACGATGAAACAGTTAACACTATTGGTGATGCGTTTGATGTAACTAAGCATGGACTCAATCCTTCTTATAACAAACAACGTAAAATGAATATCTCTGATCGACCTGAGTTTGCTAAGTTCTTAGAGCAGAACATATTTAAAAACATGGGGGATGCTTCACGATCTGCTGCAAGATTTCAGGCTCATCGTAAGTTTTTAGGTAAAGACTCAGTGTATTTAAATCGTATGCTTAATGATACTTACGTGGAGATTCGTAATGCTAAGGGTGAAGAGGCTGCAGTAAAGCACACTTCAGAACTTGCACACGATATTCGTAATGCTTTGAATGCGGAGTCAGGTAACTATAAACGTATAGAGAATCAAAACTTAAAGCAAGCTCAGAAATACTTAACAGTTGTCACTATGCTGCAGTCTTTATCTAACGCTGCTTTCTCTTCTATACCAGAAGTTGCTATGATTTTTAATGGTGTACCTCGGGACGTTATGGTTAAGAACACAGCGACTTACGGTTATCTTTTTGGCAATGCTGTTGGATCTTGGATTAGAAACTTAGGTGTTGTTGCTAGGGTTGCAAAGCCCCGTGATACCCTTGAGACTATCATTGAAAAGAAACTAGCAGAGTATCGGTCTAAGGGAGACAATGACCCTCGCTTTGTATACTACACAGACATGAAACAAATGTTACGTAGTACTGGATTTATGTCTCAGGAAACTGGTGCAGCTACAACCACAGGTGTTCAGGAAACTAACCAGTTAACTAAGGGGATGGCTGACGCTTTCTTCAAGGCTAACTTCTTACACGACCAACAAGACATGCATCGTATGATGCGTCTGTCGCTCTTTAATGATTTTCTTATAGGTAAGATAGATCTTATTGACAGGTATGAAGGTCAGCCTGACACAGTTGGTGTTGCAGAAGCTAAGAAAATGTTAAGAGATTTAGGTATACCTCTTAGTGCTTTACAACCCTTATCACATAAGATGAAACGTGGTGAAGCCTTGACTCAAACTGAAGCAGCTATCTACAAAGACGTGTTCTTAAATGGAGCTGCTAACTTTGTTAACCAAGCTATACCTATGCCTAACGCATTGAACAGGCCACTGATCTATAGTGACCCACACTTTGCAATGCTAACACAGTTTAATGGTTTTACTTCAACGTTCCAAGCTAACCAGATACCAATGATGTGGGATCAAGTTAAGCGGGGAGGTCCTAGTTCTAAAGGATTAACTTACGGAACTTTTGCATCAGCTAGCACTATGCTGCTTCTTGCATTTGCATCTCAAGGAATCAAAGATGAACTTAAGTATGGAGAGTCTTCACCTTACCTGTCAGACCCACAGAAAATACAACGAGCTATCTACTCAAGCGGTTTACTAGGAACTATGGAGCGTGTAATCGGGAGTGACTTCTTGTTTCCATTGTATCCTGAAAGTTCTTACGGTGCTTCAGAGTATGTGTGGGATCACGTTGCAGGTGAAGCCCCTGCTGCTGGTACAGTTGAACGTACCTATGGTATTATTGAAGGTCTAATAACATCGGATGATGCTCAATTCAAAAGAAACTTATACGGAAGTATACCTATCTTTGCTCCTTACAAAAACAGAATGATAAACTGGAATACTGATGATTAATAATATACAAGAAGGACTAGGAGGTCTAGCTAATGGCTAAGTTTAATGCAGGTAATGCAGGGCAAGTGAAACGTCTTGAAGCATCTAGGGCTATGGATTCTAATGGGATACAAGATGCTATCTCAGATAAAATTCAAGTAGGTTTAACTCAAGACAATGTGTTTGACACGGAAGAAGTTCAGTACACCAATGAAGTTCTTCCTGCTTCACCTGTTGGTGTTAATGATGGGAAGCAAGAGATGCTTCCTGTTAATGACCCAGAACAGATAGCTGCACTTGAGTTACAGCAACAACAAAGAGCTAGGTCTAGTTCTATTCAGCAGTTGGCTGACACAGAAGTTTTATCTGGTTGGGACAAGAGTAGCATTGCTGGTATTGTAGGTGAGGCTAACAAGCCTAGGTTAGTTCAGGCTCTTTCAAACCTTAGTAAAACTGATTCAATTAAGATACCAGTGGACACAGGATTAGAAGGTTCGGCTGATAAAAGAAATTATGTTATACAAAACATGATGAATTTTAAAGCACCTGCTGTCAGGGTAGCTGAAGATCCTGATCTACCTAAAGAAAAGATGGTTGATGCCGCAAGGACTAGACCATTGACTGCAGCTAATCTTTTCTCTCATCTTGAAATGATTCAAGAGACTAGTCCAGATGATGTTCGTATGTTTGAGGTCACACCTGATTCACAAGTCTTAGGTTTTGTTGTTATGGAGCATGAGTACATGCGTCATATGCAAGACAGGAATATTATATCCCCTGACATGGTTGATAACTTTACTGAAGATGAGATTAATCAACTTACTGGATTGACCGCTGCAGACACAGAGTCAGACATCTCTGTTGGTAAGCTTGGTAGTATGTACCATGAACAGTTAATGATGTACCAGCAGGTGGCTAAGGGTGGTCTAGATATTATCCCTGATAAGCATCTTGATCCTGCTAATCAATTAACTAAGGAAGCTTATGAACAGTTAGGTCTTTGGGTTAAGCAGCAGTACAACTTAGGTAACCCAGCTAACACTAAGCTAATAGATGTTGGGACTAATGGTAACGTGCGTTATGATTATGTACTTACACCTACTGGTGTTATGGCCATTGAAAACGCTAGGAAAGATGCTATAGAACCTGATGTACGTATTAGGACTCAAATCATTAACGACCCTAAGTCATACCCAGCTTATCAGAAAGATAAGTCAGACACTAATAAGAACTTTAAATTACCATCAGATAAAAAGCGTAAGGTGCAACCCGAAGTTGAAGCGATGAAGAACACATCAGCTGTTAAACATATTGTATCACCTAACCGTATGAAAGCAGGACTTTTAATAGCGCTACAAGCTTTTAAATATGCCAGCCAAACTTTAACAAACCCTTTAGTTGGTGGTACTGAAACACAAATAGACGGTGAAATGGTAGGTATTAATGGTAGGGTTGAGGTTGAATCGTGGCAGGGTAACTCCCTTGGCATTGGTCAGAAGATGGCAGACAAGATTAACAACACTGCTGAGAACCTATTATTAAAAGCTAAAGCTCTTCAGAAGGATATAGATTATGATTTTATGATGGGTCGTTCTGTTGACCCTGATAAGCAAAACCAGATCAGAGTCCTTCTTGATTTCCACAAGACTGCCCAGACAAACGCTTGGCGTAAGGCTAGGTATAATCAAGAAGCTACTAAAGCTTTGGCTATGGTTCAAGATGTTGTTGAAGTCTACGGTCTTCCCGTAGGGTTCCCTACTTTCCTTCAGTCAGGAACATCTAGGATAAGCTATGCTACTCAGGTTATGAACGTTCAGAACAACAAGTTTGCTAGGCAACTGTTTGGTAGTGGAACTAAGTATCAGGTTAAACCTAACACTAACACAACTAAAGAACAGGCTATGCTTATAACTTGGGCAGGTCACTTCTTTACAGATGGTGACTTTGTACCAGAAAAGATGCTTATCAATATGAGATCTCGTATCAACTCAAGCCCACCTGACCCTAAGCTTATGAAGATAGCTTCAGTCGGTAAGAAGCTTAAGGAAACTATGGATAGTTATAACACAGACCTACCTATTGGGGCTGTACTTAACATGCAAATAGTAGATGGTGCAGTCCAAGGTGTTGGTGCTGCAATCAACTCACCACGACCTAACTTTAGTGGGGATGAAGATGTTAAGAGGTTTTTAACAGAAGCAGCAAAACACCCTAATGAAGTTGTAAATCTAATAGAAGAAGCCATTGAGCTTTCTAATTACATGGATGCGGTTAAGAGTGGTGGAACTACTACGTCACAAATGAGACCCATTGAAGTCGATGGTATCATGAATGGTATTGCAAGTATGTCTGCTCAACTTGGAATTGTAGATGTTATGTACAGGGTTGGTGTTCTTCGTGAGCATCCTCAGAAAGTTATTGCAGAATACAAAGGTCTTGAGGGTAACCTCCGTGATCTTATGGTTATGAACATGAGGCAATCTGTCAGTGATCTTACTGTTGATCCTGAGCTTATGAACAGTTGGGGTATTGATGAGTCTAATCACACTGAGATATTAAACCTACTTGAGTTAGCTATACTCAACAAGGATGAGTTTTTAAAGCCACCTATTATGACCTTTGCTTATGGACAAGCTATCGAGCGTATGTTGGGTGGAGTTATGAATGCAATAAGCACTGATGAAAATCTCAGAGCTGCAGCTTCAATCAGTTCTTTTGGAACCGCAGGTACAGGTAAGATCTTACACAAGATCCTTTCCAGAGGTTTAACAGAAACTCTTTCACCTCAGATTGTTGCCTTTGCAGAAGCTCTTAAGGACATGACTCAGGTTGGTATGTTGTCAAATGAACCTATTCGTTTTGTAAAAGCTACTGGAACTACAACGTCAAGTAACTCTTCAGCTATGCAAGATACTGGTGAGAAAGTTAAGTCCACTATACAAATGGAATACTCTGACCCAGTTAAAGCAGGTAGAAGGTTTGGAGACCCTAAGTCAGACAACCCCTCTACTCAGTTAGATGAGAAGGGTAAGCCTTACAAGAAAGCTATACGTGCAGAACTCCCAATGACAATAAAGAAGCTAACTGCTTTAGGTCGTACAGCACAAGGTGGTTTCTCTATGAGGCAGGGTATACTAGCTCAAGCTATTATAAGTAATGATGGCTCTGTGTTTTCTAGGCTAATGTCTGGACCTATGTACCAAGCACTTAAAAGGGAAGCAGGTGTTCAGGTACCTTATGTCTCATTGATATACGATGCATTCATTGGAGACTTAGGTTCCTTCATGCCATTGCTTAAACTATCTAATCAGACATGGGTTAATGTTAATCTTAAGTATGATCTTATTAAATCTTTGGCTGATGGTGCTACTGAATCACATGCACGTGGTAAAGCTAAGGTCATGGCTCTTGCGGCTAAAGACCCAGAAGGTCTTGTTGAAGATAGAGAACATGCTGAGTACATCGTTGGTCTTATGGCAGATATTGTTAAGAAGGCTAAAGGTTCAGTTGTAGAGTATACTTCAAAAGGTAAAAAGGCTAGTGTTAACAAGTTAATTACTGACCTTGATTTACAGTTTGATAACAGAAGGAGTAACCCTTCATTGACTTCTTCTCAAGTTAGAACTATTTCTGATAGGAGTCACATGTTAACTAACCAAGAACTTGCTGATCTCTTTACGAAGCTAACGCCACGAACTATGACTAAGATTGCAGCTATCAGAGCTATTGGGAATGAAGCTAAGAAGGGACGAATGACTATCCTTAATACCTTAGGTTCTAAACCAATCATCCATGAGTTTGCAGTGGATGGTCTTAAAGAGTTTAACTTTAATTAATAACAATAAATAATAATAAAAAAGCCCTAAAGGTTCCGTTAAGGAACCCAAAGGGCATTACCCTCAGGTATACATTACGTATACTTGGGGGTTATTTTATTGCATCATTGCATTTTCTACTGTTAGGCGACCAGCTTTTCTACCTGACTCAGCATAAGATTTGGCTTCTTCATCTGATAAACCCTCAGCTAAAGCACCTGCGTAGTTGTCATCCCAAACTTTGCTAAGGATTGCTTCATTTATCTCAGGTGTGTACGCAAGGGCAGGGTCAAGGTTGTACATCTCAACGTATTCCATGTCGTCAATTCCCGGAACTATATTGTATGACTTCTTTTCATCACTCATCTTTTACAAATACTCCATCTACCATACGACCAGTGCGTACAGCTATTTTATTATAGGCTTCGTCTAAGCATTCTGCTAAGTCTAACCCCCATAGGTTTGATTGAATCACAAGAGTCACAAGGACATCCCCCATCTCATCTCGTATTTTATTTATATCCTTAGAGTGTATTGCCTCAAGCATCTCCAGTGACTCTTCTTTAAACTTCTCTAGTTGTTTCTGGATACGTGCTTGCTTGTCAGCATCTGTATGGAGGTCCCCAAGGATACCCTTGATGTGACCCCAATCAATAACCTTAAGCTCAATCTCTTCAAATATCTTATGCATCCTCATCATCCCCTATAGCTTGCTCTGCAATGGATAAGAAAACAAAGTTAGCTGTTGACTGCAGGACACCTAGCATTGCTACGTTGGTGACCTTGCCGTTGTACTTAGCAACTATGTCGCCTATCTCGTTTAGCATATCGTTCTCAGCTACATATTTATCTGGGAATTGTGTTACGTTACTCATATATTATCCTTTAACAAAAGAAGTAATCAGATGATATTATCTCAGATATATCCAATGATCCTAACTCTGGTTGTTTAAGTTCATAACCCTCACGGGTTTCTAAAAGCATTTGCTCTATGACAGTAAAGAAGTTTTCACTGTTATACATCATAGCAAATTGCCACTTGGTGTGATCTACTAGTTTATTAACATCACATGCATGAGTCGAGAATGAATCATGTATAGCTCCAAAGTCTCCAGAGAAACTCTGTATAACTTTAGCCATGTGTGCTGCGTCCATTGAGTGGACAAAGTTAGGTGAGCATCCAGATGCAAAGGATCTCCGACACGGTAACAAGTCTCCGTTAGAAGTTATGTAAGGCACCTTAATGCTGTGACCTATCTGACCAAGACCACGTATGGTACTTCGCACAGTTATGTTCTTCTGACGCCACACTTCGTACAACACTGGGAATCCTGAAGGAGTTGTCCAACGTGTACATGTCTCACCTGTTGATAAGATATGGTCAGTCATCTTTTGTATAAACTTCATAGTCTTTAAGGGACCTACACATGTGTCGTTGATTGCCAGTATCAGTTGCTTTGACAGAGGGGTACAGTCATCTTCAGTGATACTGTACATCTTATCATAGCCTTCAACCTTACAGTCATAGTACATGTTAGCAGCTATCTTTTTCTGACCAGCAGAGTAAGCCCTTGTCATAGACCCACGCTTAGCTATACCTTTCCTGATAGCTTTCATTGGTATGTTACGTTCAGCAAACCACTCAGGCATTCTTTCTATTAAACGTTTAGCTACTTGGACATAGAAATCTTTCTGTATCTTACTAGGAACTAAGGACACTAGGTCTCCAGCTTGGTTGTCCTTAGAGATAGCTGCAAGATGTTGCCAACCATTGTTACTACCATCAACCGGGATAGGTACACGACTCATATGTACGTCACCATTAGCTATTGCTTTAGTGTAATTAGTAACATCTAAGCAACACGAAAGAAAACTAACGGGTTTTTCTGCTTCTGTTCTGAAGCTCTGCCCATCCGCTAAGTGGCTTATCCAAGTCAGGTTGTTTAGGGTCCACAACTCTCTGTCCTTTAGTGTCATCTTGTCTACCGATATGGTAGATAGCCCTTCGTCTTGAAGATAAGTTTGGTAGTCCGTTGTTATCCATGTAGGTAGTTCCTCTAGCTCGTACGATTGATTGTAAGAACAAGCTGTATGAATACACAGCCACCTGTAACCTTCAGTATCCATAGGTTTAGCATAAGCAAACTCAAAGAGTCCCTTGGATACATCAGAACCTTGGAAGTTTAAGAATGGTTCTGTGTAGTAGACACGTCCACGATAGTCACACTCTACCATTTGATAGAAGTCTCGTAACCCAATGGCATGTATCTTAGCTACCACAAACTTCATCTCTATAGCTTTTGATTTAGCTTTTATAGACTGATCTTCAAGGTCTATAAACAACCCTAGGTTAGTCTCTAAAGCTTTAGCTACTGTGTTGTTAAGTCTCCAAGGTGTTTGTTGCAGCTTGTTCAGGGCAGTTATGAATGGTGCTCCTATAAGCTGCTTAAAGTCCTCTTCGGAACTCATACGTTTAATGTATGGTCTCTTTGTGAACTCATTACGCAGTGACATTATATCCTTAGGTGGTGTGAATGACGTACCAATAAGAGTTTTCTTTACATACTCAGGTGGTAAGTCTCCAAGGCTAGACCATGTACTTAGCAACTTAATAATGTAAGGTGCTCTGAACCCTTTGTATTCCCTTTCAATATGGATGTAACCTAGTTGAAGGAAAGCTTCTAGGTATAGGTCACCAACTGATAAGATCTCTTGATGGTTAGTGTTTAGTACACCTAAAGCAGACAGCACCTGTAAGCCTATCACAGACGATGTAACGGTTAGTTTAAAGGGGTTAGCTGATGACCTCCTGGACTTCTGATAAGCTGCGACAGCACCTGCTACGGCCCTTACAGTTAGCTTCTCGTACGTATATCCATAAGGTATTAGTGAGGAGATTAATCTGGCCCCTTCTGGGGGCCTCCCACGAAAGGTATTACCCTCACATCTTTCTTTTATGTACGATGTTATACGCTCTACACCAGCAGAAGACTTCTCTGGGTTAACCAGTGTACTCGAGGAAGTCCTCTTGTCCTTTGAGTCGGTTGGTTCTGGTATCGTAGTATGCTGAACCACAGTCCCCTGTTCGTCCTGTGAATCGTGACTTAAGTACTCGGAGTTTAATTGTGTTTCTTTCATCTTCATCTTCTGCCACTAAGTTACGAGAGAATGTAATTATATCAAAGCTAATCTGTTTAATGGAGCCTGAACCTTTGATGTCATCAATAGATGATAGGTGTCCCTCTTCGAAGGACCTACCTTGTGACTTCCTAAGGTGACTGATTAAACCCAGCCATACGTTATGCTTCTTGACTATCTTTAACAGATCAGACATGACTGAGTCTATAGCTTCGTTACCTGTCTTTCCATCAGCTCCTTCAGATACAGCGATGGTGATATGATCAAGAATGATATACTGGCAGCCAAGCAAGCAAAGATTTTCGATTTGGTCAATGAGGCTAGAATCTGAAACAGCTCCATTGTGGTCAAGTAATATGAGACGTTCATTTCCAAATACTCTTTCAAATGCTTTACGCTCTTGCTCAACAGTCGGGTCTGGAGGAGTAAACATCTTGATAAATTTCTCTGCAGAATCTCCAATACTTTCTTCAAGAGATACAAGCCCAATGCTTTCATCTGTTTTATCCTCCAATTCTAGTATGATCTCTTTGATCATTGTTGATTTACCTGACCCAGTGCCAGATGTGAATAAAACTATCTCACCCTTACGCATACCATCTAGCTTATCGTTAAGACCTTCAAGACACTTAGGGTATGGTATTGACTTAACTTCCTTACGCTCAACGTATGCTTCCCATATAGCCTCACCACGTACGATAGCTGCAGGTGTGTACTTACGTGCATTAAAGATAGCTGTCATTAGCTCTAATGGATTAGCCATGAGGGAGTCACAGGGATCATTGGTTGACAGGGATGCTACCTTAGTTATGTCCCATCCA
>Ga0075444_10001007_pt1 | contig 17099 bp, 13 predicted proteins | sample CoawatmetaG01DNA_FD_76836 | JGI IMG/M metagenome (GOLD analysis project Ga0075444, IMG submission 76836) | Marine microbial communities from the West Antarctic Peninsula - Coastal water metaG017-DNA | ecosystem: Environmental > Aquatic > Marine > Coastal | place: Atlantic Ocean: West Antarctic... | reverse complement strand
TTCTTTGTCGACCAGCTCGGTTAAGGCCTCCTGTGCCCGCTCAAGATCTTTTTTCGCTAGCAAAAGCTCAATCAAGCGGTGACGCACCTCAAGGTTGTTAGCGTCTTGCTTACAGACTATTTCGTAGTTTTCAATCGCTTTACTAGTGTCTTTGCGCTTGCTATAGAGTGCACCAAGGGCAATACGTGTGCCGGGTTCGTCACTAACTGTCAGGCTCTTCTCTAGCATAGCGACGGCCTGTTGTTCGTCTTTATCGCGTGTCTCAGCCAAGGCAGCCAGTTGTCGATAACATTCAGCCAGGCGGTGCGGAACTTGAGACTTCAAGGGTTCATCGAGGCTATCGGCGTATTGCCAGGCTTTGCTCAAATGAGTGACGGCGCTATCTATAGCGCCGTTAGCCAGGTTGGCCTCGGACCAGCGCAAGTACATCCGTGCTCTGCTGTTTGCCAGCTCAGCTGGCTTGACTACCTGTAGAGCTGAATTGTAGAGACGCTCAGCTTCTTCATAGTGATTATGATTTTGATAGAAAGTCGAATAGCTATCGACAACCGGCGCCAGATTGACATCTTGGCAGCGCACTCTAAAAGCCGTATCTAAAGCAGTGCGTCCTTCAGCAAAACGATCGGTAGCCAAATAGGCTTGAGCCAGCCAGGGATAGACACTGACATCAGCAGGATTCTGATGCACTAACTCCTCTAGCAGAGGTACTGCCGATGCCGCCTTACTCGAACGCACCATGCTGGCAGCTTTTCCGAGGGGTGTTTCTTTTGGCGTAAAGACAATGTAACCAATCGCAAGAAGAGTACAAACTATCAATCCAATCACAACAAAGGGAACACCCTTGCCGTCTTTGGGAGCACGAGCAGGGTCTAGTTCTCCTGGGGAGGGAGAAGATGAAGAATCGCTTCTGGAGCCGTCCTTACCGTACATTGATTTTCCGCTGACTAAAAAGGGAATAGCGAGAGACTAGACATCTTAAGTGGTATCAGAAGCTATAATATCGCTCAGCTATGACACAAGATATTAAGCTCACTCCGACTTGTTCATTCGTTGACATCGTCCCACGATCTCAGCCTCTGACTCAAGGCGAAAATCATTTGATTAAGGCGCGCACTTGGGGCTCGTCAGCCGATTGTCGCGCCGCCGTATTGCTCGTGCACGGGCTGGGTGCCCATAGTGGCTGGTTTGAAGCCCTGGCTAGACGCTTAAAGGTGAAGAGAATCTTCGCTCTTGCCTACGACCAAGTTGGATTTGGCAAGCGCTCTGACCAAGTATTGATGATGAAGCAGCAATGGCTCAACGACCTCAAAGATTCCTATGAGCACTTGCGCGAAACCGTTGGCGACAGACCAATATTTGTCATGGGAAATAGTATGGGTGCCGTAGTCGCTCTGAAAGCCCTCAGTCAAATTAGCCCGTCTGGCCTTGTCATGTTTTCTCCGGGCTTCGATGGCCATCCTGACATGTTCAAACTAACCTATCGCGTCAAATCGATGGCCACGGCTCTGCTCCAGCCTGACACTGAGATTGCGCTGCCTTACACCACCGACCAGATTACTCGTGAGCCCCAAGTGCGAAATTGGCTAGCCAATGATCCGGATCGCAAATTTGTCCTCACCGCCCGCACATTGCTCGAGCTACTCAAGCTCACCCAAGAAACCAAGTCTTCCCCCCGCAAAATTCCTTGCCCTGCCTACATGTTTACCTCTGGTCAAGAAACCATCGTAAACAACGTTGTCAGTCAAGCAATTTTCGATCGTCTAAATGCCCCCAGCAAGCGTCAGCACTCCTTCCCCGAAGCCTGGCACGACCTAATGTTTGACCCGGTTCTTGACGAACTCGTCGAACTGCTGACGACCTGGATGGACGAAGTCTCGAAAGAAAGATTGTCAGTCTCTTAACAAAATTAGCAGCTTATAATGCTCGGCCGAAAATGAAAAAATGCCCAACCGAGGCCCAAAAGAAGGCTTTGGCAGGTTCAGATAATTTAGGCTTCATTTGGCATACTGAAAACCTATTATAATAACGCCTGCTGGGAATCTGAGGTGCTTTACATGCTCGTGGATCGGAAGATATCCGATAGTATTACTGATCGCAATATAGCGGCAGTCTTCTTTGCTCGTGCCAAACAGCTCGACCATCTCAACTGCGTTGAGTACAAAGAGAAAAAAGAGCCATATCGCAGCATGAACTGGCGTGAGTTCAGCAAGCTGGTGCAGCAAATAGCACTTGGCTTGATGACTCTAGGACTGAAAGCTGGCGAAAAAGCAGCTATTTTCTCCTCGACAACTCACTATTGGGTCGCAGCCGACCTCGCCACCATATCTAATGGCGCGATTTCGGTGCCGGTCTATCCCACTTCCTCAGCTAACGATATTGATTTCATTATCAATAATTCGCAAGCAAAAGTTCTCTTTGTACAAAACGAAAACCTTCTCAAACGGGCCCTGGCAGTAAGAGACTCAATACCGACTGTACAAAAAATCGTGCTCTTCTTCTTGCCGGCTGATGTCAAATCAGTGGATGAGCTAGCGGTCAAATACAATTTGCCCAACGGTCTTCTAGCTGATATTGAATCGGTACGCAAACTCGGTGCCAGCCTCGATACCGCTCACTTAAAAATTCTGGAAGACAGAATGAAGAGCACACCAAAAGATGGCATCGCCACTATCATTTACACTTCTGGTACAACTGGAGTGCCCAAAGGCGTGCCTTTGACCCATGGCAATATTATGGCCGTTATTGAAGACATGAAGCCAGTTCTGTCCGAAGACGATCGCTCTGTCTATCTCTCATACCTGCCTCTTTCTCACATATTTGAGCGCATCTGCGGTGAATTCTACTGGTTGGCCCACGGTGGAGTTTGCGCCTTTGCTGAAAGCATAGAAATGATGGGCCGCAATATGATCGAAGTAGAACCGACCACAATATTAGTGGTACCGAGAGTTCTTGATCGTATTTATGCCAAGGTCAAGAGTGGCATAGATGGCGCTACGGGCAAAAAACGCAAATTAATTGACTGGGGTCTTGATGTCGGCGCAGAAGTAGTCGAATGTCAGGGCGAAGGCAAGAAAGTGGGCCCATTACTGTGGCTCAAACACAAAATTGCAGACAAACTGGTCTTAGAAAAACTACGCGAGCGCATCGGCCCTAATCTGAAAATCATCGTCAGTGGTGGCGCTCCTGCCACAAAAGAAGTACTGACTTTCTTCAATGCTGTTGGTATCAACACTCTTGAAGGCTACGGACTTACGGAAACTTCAGCCCCCACCAATGTCAACCGCATTGGTCAGGTCAAGATCGGCACCGTGGGCCCTGCAGTTGACTCAGTGCATCAGAAACTAGCCGAGGATGGCGAAATTCTGGTCAAAGGTCCGACCATCTTTAAAGGCTATTACAACAACCCTGAGGCCACAGCCGAAGCCTTTGAAGGCGAATGGTTCAAAACCGGTGATATCGGTACTATCGATGCCGATGGCTACCTGAAAATTACCGATCGCAAGAAAGATTTGATTATCAACTCTGCTGGCAAAAATATTGCTCCGCAAAGAGTCGAAGCGGTATTGAAGACAGTACCATTTGTCACTCAAGCAGTGGTCTTCGGCGATAAGCAAAAGCATTTGGTGGCGTTGATTACACTTGATGAACAAGCGGCCTGTGACTTTGCCCGCGAGAGAAACTGGGAATTCGATTCTTACTTCGATTTGAGTCGCTCTACAGCTCTGCTAGGCTTCCTCAAGAAAGAATTACAGGCCCGCTCCAAAGACCTGGCTGACTATGAGCAAGTGAAGCGCTTTGCCATTCTTGCCAACGAGTTATCAGTGGAAGCTGGCGAACTGACAGCAACACTGAAGATCAAGCGCAACGTGGTTGGCCGCAACTACAAGTCACTTATCGATCAAATGTACAGCAGCCATGACGCCGTGGCCGCTGAACACGAAAGTCGTGAATTGGCTGGCCTTGCCAAATAGGAAAGCGCGTGAGCAGCAAAACCGGTCATATCCGGTCAGCTAATACTGACTGGACAGCAAAAAGCTAGATACAAAAATGTCCGATTTTCAGGCGAAAGTCGGACATTTTTTACGGCTGTATTTGGCTGACCATCTGGCGGAGGAGCAACGGCATTGAGAAATAGATCGAACCAATTTTCGAACTAATTTTCGAACTAATTTGCCAGCTGAGTATGCCTGGCTTCGACCCTAAGAAAGGGCTTTAGCCGATTCACTCCGCTCAGTTTTGTCGAGAGCCGCTACTTTCAGCACTCTTGAGCGTCCAGCTTCGAGAACGAAGAGGGCGCCATCGTGACCAAAAGCAACACCTGTCGGGTTAACCAGTCCGGTGAGGAAAGTTTCGGCGCGGCCTTCGCGATTGACACGGATGACAGTGCCAGCACGTCCGGCTGTGATATATAGCCGGTCGAGGCTGTCCATAGCCAAGTTGCCATCGTAGCCGTCAGCAAAGTTGAAGCTCTCTGACTCAGCTACTTGAATGCGAGCTACTTCACGGCCATCTAATGAGCGTTTAACCACACAACCAGAGGCATGTTCTAAGCACCAGAGGAAGCCATCACGCTCGAGCAGCAAGCCCTGGGTGCCATGACCTGGCCCACCGAGCAGAACCTCATACTCACCAGTCTTGTCTATCTTAAAGACGCCGCCAGTGTTTGAAGGGAAGTTAGAGACATAAACTTCTTCTCTGGCACCGATGGCGATATCAGACAAGAAAGTGCCCCCGCCCGTGAGGTTGCCATCAAGCTGAGCAAGAATACGACCTGACTTGTTGGGGTCAATTTTGTAAACAGTACCCTGAATGGTAGCGACGTAAAGAACGCCTTTGCGGTCAAAGCGCAGGCCTGAAATCGTGCTATTGCCACGAATGCGAGCGTACTCGCTCAATTGGCCATTACCGTCGATAAACCAGACCGAACCGTCACAAGAGAAATAAATTCCGCCTGGTCCGGCGGTCATTCGAGAGAAGCGATTGGAATATTGCGAATTTAGTTGAGAAAGTATCCGTACAGCGTATCCACGGGGAGCATCGGGAAGGTCAATAACGGAAACTGACGAACCGCTCCCCTTAGACTCCTTTTCGGTTACTAGCGCTCCTTCATCATCTTCACTGACCTCAGCAGAGGTTATGTCAATGTGCAAAATTAAGTGCAAAGGAACTAGTATGCGACGAATATGAATCTGACCGTCGCTCTCATGGGAATACGACTCGACGTCAATGTGGTCATGGTCAACAGATAGAACTCGTCCGGTGACGGTGTTATGGCAACCCATACCGTACCAGATTTGAATTTTCTGCCGGCTATCGACGAACCCCTGTAGCCTGGTCCTAAAGCTCATAGCAAATGTCCCTCAAAAACGCCTCGTAACTTATCAGAGCAAAAATTACCCTACGCTTATTCTTCTACCCATTCTTGGCGATCAACAATCAATGCATGGTTCCAGAACTGCTCGATTTTATAAAAGCTTCTCTCTTTTTCTTGCAGAACGTGAACTATCACCGAACCGTAATCTAGTAAGACCCAACGGGCTTCGCTCATGCCTTCAATCGACTTGCGCTTGAAATCATGGCTTCCAAGAGCCTGGTCTACGGCATTTGCAATAGCTTTAACTTGAGCCGCCGACTCACCGCCGGCAAAAACAAAATATTCAGCTAAAACAGTCACCGAAGCCACATCAAGTACCACTACTGATTGAGCTAATTTGCTCTCGCAGGCATTGGCGGCAATAAAAGCTGCCGTCCTGGCGTCTATAGTTTTACCGTCGACGCTAATTGGTCCCAAAGGAGCCCCACTCAATGGATTTGACACTATCTTTGTTCCCTTAATGACTTCTCTTTACGCACATAATCGGCAGTATATTTCACGTTTTATCCCTTATTTTGAGCTTTAATGACATCTCTGCAAAAACCGCCTGGCAAGCGGCCTCTCTACAAGTATGACGGCAATTATGACGGCAAATGCTTATCAAGAGCGACAATTTATGCCAAGTCTCTTGTGTCAGCCTTACAGGTGCTGTATCTTTGTCCCTCACGTGGTTATTAGACCGCCCAGAATACACTTTATGTTGTACTTTTGAATTTAGGACCGGATACTAGGAGGAATCTCTGTGAACAAAGCAGAACTGGCTGCCGAAATCGCTGCTCGTACAAACACAACCAAGAAGTCCGTCGAAGAAATGCTTGCCGCTTTCACCGATGTCGTGACCGAAGTAGTAGCCAAAGGTGATCGTGTCACCTTGGTAGGTTTCGGAACATTCTTGCGCCGTGACAGACAAGCTCGCGAAACAAACAATCCACAAAAACCTGGCGAGAAAATCAAAGTGCCTGCCAAAAAGGTACCTGCTTTCCAACCTGGCAAAGAATTCAAAGATACCGTCGACAAAAAATAGTCAACGGCTACTGCGAAGTGGTTTGAATAAGCTAAAGGGGAGGGTTAAACCTCCCTTTTTCTTTGGTCATTTTCTTTAAATTTCCTGGAGCTCGCTAAGCGGACTATTGCCCAGGCTCAGTCTCACGACTGCCAGAGGGAGCTTCAGGCAAAGACTTTGGACTAGACTCTGGACTAGATTCGGGACTAACTTCGCTAGGCAAAGTCTCTGGTCCCACAGGCTTGGTTACGGGCTCAGGGTCACGCTCAAGAGCTGGTTTATAGCCGCCCATGAAGGTGGAAAGCGCAGTGGACAAATCATTTAGCCTCGGGTCATGGGGACACTCTTTCAAGCCTTCCTTGAGCCAGTTCATGGCCAAAGGTAACTGCCCCTGGCTAGCCAGCAGACTGACTATGCGTAAATAAGCTTCGACATATTGAGGCTTAGCCCGCAGACAGTGGGCATAAGAGTCTCTTGCCAAAATGAAATCACCATCGGCCTCTGCGGCCTGAGCTAATTCGAAGAAAACCATAGACTCTAAAGTCGAAGCCCCACCATCGCGCTGATTGCTGCGCGCCTGGTCAAGCAAATTGACTGACTCGGCTAGCTTGTCAGTGGCTGAGCCATAGTTGCCCCGTAAACGCTCGTTAATACCCTGGTCGTAAAGTGCATAGGAGCGGGCGAGAAGAGAGTAATTACGCACCCTTGGGCCAATGCCTACTTCCGCAGGACCAGCGTCTACATGGGCCACCGAGGGCGGATGGCTAACCGCATGGGCTCTGGCGTGACTACTTGGGTGAACACTGCTAACACGACCGTGTCGCGAACGAGAATGAGCCGCCAGCGAACTTGAATGGCGTGAATGGCGCGAATGACGAGACTGACCCAAGGCTTGACGCGAAGCCGAGTGCCTACTCGTCCTTTGAGCGCTGCCTCTTCTGGCGCTGGAACGGGTCGAAGCAGTAGAGGCACGGCTTGCGCCATGCCTCTTACCGACTTGAGTTCTAGAACCTGATTTGCTCTTGGCACTGCTCTTTTGAGCCGTCTTATGCCCTGCTGCTTTGTGAGTGCGTGCTTGAGCAGCCTGGCCAAAGCCAGAATCACCCAAGTCAAACTGAAAACAGGACACTACCAGCCAGCAGAGGGAAGCAAGCGCAGCTGCGCTTGCCCTTGCAGCTGTATTGCTACGGATTCTGTTGCTCACAGAGTGCTTTCTCTTCGTCACTGACGCCTTTCATGGTCAAGTTGACACGATTGCGCTCGTCAATTTCTTTGACCTTGACGATCACTTTTTGACCAACTGCAACAACGTCTTCAACTTTTTCCACACGTCTATTTTCTAGTTGAGAAATATGGACGAGGCCTTCTTTACCAGGCAACACTTCAACGAAACAGCCAACTGGAATGATTCTAGTGACTCGGCCAGAGTAAACCACTCCGACTTCGATGCGCTTTACTAGGTTAACAATCCAGTCACGAGCGGCTCTTCCGCCTTCTTGGTCAACAGAACCAATACGTACGGTACCGTCATCTTCGATGTCGATGGTGGCACCAGTCTCTTCGATAATGCGACGAATCATTTTGCCGCCTGGTCCAATTACCGTGCCAATATCTTCTTGGTTGATATGAACGGTAATAATGCGAGGAGCCCATGGTGACATTTCTTCACGAGGAGCTGGCAGCACTGCTTCCATCTTATCGATGATATGCACGCGACCGCGCTTAGCTTGGTCGAGAGCAATGCGCATGATCTCAAGAGAAATTCCTTCAATTTTGATGTCCATTTGTAAGGCAGTGATGCCTTCTTTTGAACCGGTAACTTTGAAGTCCATGTCGCCAAGGAAGTCTTCTAGGCCCTGAATATCGGTAAGAACGGCGCAACGGTCGCCTTCCAAAATTAAGCCCATGGCGATACCACCGATTGTGGCCTTGAGAGGCACACCGGCATCCATCAATGACAGAGAAGAACCGCAGGTGGAAGCCATTGAGGTCGAACCGTTAGATTCAAGCACTTCAGACACAACCCGGATTACATAAGGAAATTCATCTTGGCTTGGCAAAGCTGGAATCAAGGCACGCTCAGCAAGAGCACCGTGGCCGATTTCACGACGGCCTGGTCCACGCATTGGTTTTACTTCGCCAACGGAGAAACCAGGGAAGTTGTAATGGTGCATGTAGCGTTTTTCAGTTTGTGGGTCAACTGAATCAAGACGTTGAGCATCAGAACCAATACCCAAAGTAGCTACTGAAAGCACTTGGGTGGTACCTCTGGTGAACAAACCAGTACCGTGGGTGCGGGGCAGAACGCCACACTCAACAGTGATTGGTCGAACTTCATCACAGCGGCGGCCATCGGCACGAATACCAGTGTCTAGCACTTTGGCGCGCATCAATTCGGCTTCGTAGTTTTCGAGATATTCAGCGATTTTTCCGCCAGAAACGCTCTTCAACTCATGACCTTCTTCAAGTTCAGCGATGGCATCATTGATAGCCTTGATGGCTGCATCAATGTGACCTTGGCGCACTTGCTTATCGGTAACTGAGTCCATCGAAGCCTTAAGTGCTTCAGTAGCTTTCTCAGCGACCAACTCTTTCAAAGATTCCAAACAAGGTGGAGCGACAAATTCTTTAACGGTACGGCCAACGGCTTTGACGAAGTCTCTTTGAGCTTCAACCTGCTTCTTGATAATTTGGTGAGCATAGTCAATAGCAGCAAGAATGTCTCTTTCAGTGACGAAATTGCAACCGGCTTCAACCATCATGATTGATGATTCAGTACCGGCGACAACCAAATCTAAATCTGAATTATCAAGCTGCTCGTATGTAGGGTTACCCACGAGTTTGCCGTCAACACGGCCAACGCGAACGGCACCAACTGGACCATTGAATGGCAAGCCGGCTAGCTCAAGAGCAAAACTGGCACCAAGCATGGCAAGAGTATCTGCAGGGTTTTCCATATCGGCACTCATAGTGGTAGCCACTATTTGCACGTCATTGCGATAGCCTTCTTTAAATAGAGGGCGAATTGGGCGATCAATCAAACGGCTTGTAAGGATGCACTTATCAGGTGCTTTACCTTCACGACGACCGAAAGATCCAGGAATGCGGCCTACTGAATAAAGCTTCTCTTCGTAGTCAACAAGCAAAGGGAAGTAATCGATACCGTCTCTGACTTTCTTACTCTCTGTGGCTGTTACCAAAACCATGGTCTCGCCGCAAGAAATCTCTACAGCGCCACCGGATTGCTTGGCCATGCGACCAGTTTTAACAACGATAGTCTTGCCGTCAATAACAATCTCGGTTTGACGAATACCGGCACGTTCTTCTACTTGCACTTCTTCTTTTCCTCTATCTTCTTTTTCTGCTTATTCAGCTAGTGCCTCTTCACCTGAAGGGCACAAAATATATTTCTGGATACCAGTGAAAGTTCTCTACTCGAGAACTTCACTAAAGCTAAAACAAAAACGTCAAAAACAAAAAAGGCGAGCCAAAGGCCCGCCTTTTAAAACTAAGCTATTAGCGTCTCAGTCCAAGCTTTTCAATCAGCTTGCGGTAACGCTCATTGTCTTCCTTCATCAAATATTGAAGAAGGCGACGACGCTTACCAACCATCATCAAAAGCCCACGTCTGCTGTGGAAATCTTTAGAGTGAGTTCTCAGGTGGTCGGTCAATTGGTTAATTCGGTCGGTGAGCATGGCGACCTGCACTTCTGGCGAACCAGTATCTTTACCGTGCGTTTGGTGGCCTTGGATGAGCTCTTGCTTACGATCAGCTAAAAGTGGCATTGCTTCTTTTCCGTCTTTTTAATAGATGTTCTTACGATTTTTTGGCGTTGGTAGATAATAGCATATACAAACCCGAGCCTTTACCGCCTGCGGGTCTCAGCCCACTTGAATTCTATAAAATTAGCCAATCTTTTTCTCATCTAAGCTAAAACCACTAAAAAGGCAACCCTTGAAAAAGTTCCGAATCAAAGACCTATTCTTGAAATACCCCCTTCTTGACAAATGGAGGGTCTTAGGTCTCGCAGGTATCTTTAAATATGGCATTACGGTTTACGACCTGTCATATAGAGTCATGGCGGTCATACCAGAAGCCAGTAAAGCCTATGTCAGAGCCAGTTCCGCCCAGAGTAATAGTGAAGACGGCCTCGCCAGCTTAAAGCCAGCCATCTACGCATACTTTCATGGCCAAATGTATGTATTGCTTGGCCTCAGCCCTCGCAACCGCATGAGTCTAATCGCCAGCAATTCACGAGATGGTGAAATGATCGCCAGAGCCGCTGAATTTATGGGCTTTGAAGTAGCCCGCGGCTCCCGCACTCACGGCGGCGTCAAAGGCGCATTCAACTTGATCAACGCTGCCGAGCACAATCGCAGCGTTCTATTTCCGGTGGACGGCCCCAAGGGGCCATTTGAAATAGTCAAAGCTGAAGTAATTAGATTGGCGCAAATTACCAAACTGCCCATTATTCCAGTAGTCTCACGGGCGAGAACTCGCGACTTGATGAAATCATGGGACCGCTACAACTGCCCATACCTTAATACAAAGATGGTTTACGTTTTTGGCGAACCGCTAGAGGTACCAGCCAACGCCGACGATGAGGAAAAAGAAAATCTGCGGGTGGAATTGCAAAACTACATGGTGGAACTCAAAGCTAAGACCAGCGAGTTCTTCCGCTACGCCGAACAAGCAAACTAATTCCTTAATATGAGCCCTAAATCAAGAATTGGCCATATCTATATGTATATTCACTTAGGGAAGTTTATCCCTGCGTGAAAATCAAATACACTTGCTATAAGTTGAACAACTTGATTGATCAAATTGAAGGTGAAGGAGAAATTAGTAAATGGCTGATGTAAAGGTCAACGTATATACACCGGCTGGCAAGAATGTTGGTTACTTCATTAATCCAGAAGTGAAAGCATACCCAGCTGGCGACTACGAGATAACCGGCGATTTCTTCGAACCCACCGGCGAGAAGCCAACCCGCATAGACTTCAACCCCGAAGCCATGCCCTATACAGCTGATTTGGGCGATTACTGCAACAACAACCCCAAAGTAAGCCACAAAAAACTTTCATCGGTTTATGTTCAAAGTGGCCGCCAGCCCATAACAATGAGTGGCCAGGGCAAATAAATATAAAACAAAAGAGCAGCGGTTCGAGGGAAACCTGCTGCTCCTTGGTTTTATGAACTCGTGGGCCTTACTTCGCTATTTGTATCAGTGCCTAATCAGTATTAGGGCCTAACGATGCATGGGCTGGGGGGCTTGGTGAGGGTCAGGGTCTAAAACTGAACAGCATTGCCCACAAGTCGTCGCAAATTAGGTTGACAACATTTGTATTGCCGAACCTCATATTGCAGTTATAGCAGCAGGTTAGGGGTGACAGCCTATAGGTGGGAAGATAATTCAATATAGGCATTCTTATGTTAGGTTGATAACAGGCCTGCCCATGATCTCTAAACGAAAGCTCTAAACGAAAGCTCTAAACGAAAGCTCTAAACGAAGGCTCTAAACGAAATCTCTAAACGAACCGTGTTGGATGAATAACTTGGAAGACGAGAAACCAGTAGCAATAGAGCCCAAGGCGGATGCCTCAGACGCAGATATTGCCGTCCAAATTCAACGCGAGCGCCGGGTACTTTTGATTGAGCCCGTGGAAAAAGACCTGCAACTAGTGCGCAAGGCAATCATTTCGCAATCTCCTTTATACGATGTTGATGCCGTGGCCACGGCCAAAGAAGCCATCGCTCGCATCAAGACCACTCCATATGACGTATTAGTCGTCGACAACGACCTACCGGACAGCAGCGGCGTCGACTTAGTTACCACCCTCGCGGCACAGGCTCCAAATTCTCCAATCATCGTCATTACCAGCGTTGATTCACAAGAATTAGCCCTAAAATTACTCATTGCTGGCGCCAGTGACTATCTGCCGAAAATTGGCGAGTATCACAAATTCTTACCGCGCATGATTACAACAAACTTGCAGCGGGCCATCATTGTCGAAAACTTGAAAGAGATGTATGACCGCGTAGAGAAGTCTTCCAATGACGAAGCACTCTTTAATCGGTTCGTTGTAAATGTTCACGGCTCCCTCGATCAATCCGATATTTTAGAGCGGGCCACTGAAAGCCTTCTGAAAGAATTTGAGGCCTCACGAGCACTAATATGCTTGATCGGAGACCCCGATAATACAATGCGCATCGTCAGACAGATGACCACCGAAAGCTTGACGCCAATATCAGACAAAAGCACACTGTTTTCTAAATATCACGACCTCCTTTTAGATGTTGGTGAGAGACGGCCACTAATGGTGGTGCAAGATGACACCTTTGCCTTTGCCAAAGATGTGCGCTTAGAACTAGTCAATTACAAAATTAAATCGATGGTCATGGTGCCCTTGGTTTATCGCGGTAAGTTAATGGGCTTGCTCCACCTTGATGCTCACAGCGATAAGAGAATGTGGACAGTGCGCGACATCAACCTGCTATCGCGTATTGCTAACCAATTATCAATTGCTCTTAGCCAGGCCAAGCTTTATCAAATTGTTGAAGCGCAGAGCACATCGATTAGCAAACTAACAGACTTGTGCAGTCAACTAACTCAAGTTGTACACAGCACCAAAGAGTTGACCGAGCGCACAGAGAGCCGCGAGAAAGTTCGCATCAAGCTCAGTACTAGAGAAATTGAAGTGCTTAAGCAAGTAGCTCTTGGTCTATCGAATAAGGAAATTGCCGAAGAGCTACACATTACTGAAGGCACCACAGAAGTACACGTATCGAGACTGAGAAAGAAATTGAACTTGAGTACCCGGGCCGCTCTTGTGCGCTACGCCTATGAGAATCACTTGAGTTAAGTACATTGATTAATAACAAGCAGCTGGTGGGTTATTTCGCTGCTACTACTGGAATCGGATAGCTGCGACCACCATATTCAGCATAACTTGAACCACCAACCTCATCCCGAATTGCAGCTTTGGCATTGTCTCTAAACAATATGCTGCCATCCTTGTAGCCGTGTTTGCCCAACTGGACCAAGACATTATCCACTGCTTTTACCTCGGCCTCAGAATTCGGACGAGTTGCTAGCTGATCGCGATAGACTTTAATTTCAGCCACAGAAATATGATCTTGACCGGCTGTCATTCTATCGAAATGCTTGTCTAGATAGAAGCGAGCTTGGAAGCGACCTTCAAAGTCTTTTTCTTGCTCGGCGAAAATCTGTACGTCTTTGCGAGTGGCTCCGCTCGACTCAAAGAACAGCTCATCGTTGCTGGATGCGGCAATGCGAACAATATTTTTAGCTGCTTTCTCTAATAACTCAATCTCTTCGGCATTGGGCACCGGTTGACCGTCGGTTCTAGGTAGATGAGTCTTATTGGCCTCAATGAATTTATTGATCTCGGCGGCTGTAACGAAGGCCTTGCCAGACTCAGCACCATCGAGTGTCCGCATCTGCTCATAGAATTTATTTAGAACAGCACTCTCTTTGGCGGCCTCATCAGCACCAATTGTTGGATTGTAATATGTATCAGCTTTAGGGGTAAACGAATCGGCTGGGACATTAGTAGTAGCATTAGTTGTTTTGTTGCTAGGCTCTGTATTTGCCGATGACGGTTTAACTTCAATCTCTTCTTGCTTCTCTACTTTTGGCTCTTCTTGAGTTTTAGGAACTTCTTTATTCTCGACCTTTGGCTCTTCGTCGGTCTTCGGAGCTTCTTTCTTCTCAGCTTTCGGTTCCTCTTCAGTCTTCGGAACTTCTTTATTCTCAGCCTTTGGTTCTTCTTCAGTCTTCGGAACTTCTTTCTTCTCAACCGGGATGTTCAGCGTCTTTCCCGCATAAATAACGTTGGCATTCTTAATGGCGCCATCACCTTCCCGGTTGGCTAACACTATTTTGTCAATGAAGGCCTTCACTTCATTTGGTGACGGCACAGCGTCAGGTTTCCCATTGGCTTTATTTGCTTCAACAATTTCACGTTTGGCAATCTTCCAAAGGTTATCACCAGGCTGAATTGCGTATTGCTTAACTTCACCGACCTTAGCTTCATCAGTTTTGGATTGCTCAACACTTTTCTTGCTATCTGCATCTTTCTTAGCATCTACTTGTGTAGACAGATACTGAACCACCTGCTCAGGAGTCTCCTTCTTTTCTGCCATAGCCTTGGTCAAGTCGCTCTCTTGGCCTTCTACAACCTTAAAATCATTAACAGTACGCAGCTGTAGTTTGTTGCTTTCACCGTCGAAAGTAGTGACATACTTTGCACCAGTTTCATCAGTAGTAAAATCGATAATCGAAAGCTTGGGCAGAACCTTGTGAAGGGCATTATTGATTGAGGTACGCTCAGCCTGATTCTCAGCTTTACTTGTGTTATTCTTCCAATCATCGAAAACTGAGCTCAGATCTGCCTTATCGTTCTTATTGCTTATCGCTTTCTCTGTCTTCTCACCGATACCCGCTTCAATCGACATACATCTGCCCTCTATAAAAGTTTGACCTGCTCTCACGGCGCCTTGGCCCGGTGGAGACTTTCACACAATATTGCTAAGGTGTTGCCGAGTTGTTAACGTTCGAAATAGGCAAATAGGTGTAGAACAACCCAATGCAAGCATCAATACGAATTACAGCCGGGGGAATAGCCATCACAGCGCTGATAGTTGCAGGCTCTAACACCGTGACTCTAGGGCAATCTAAATCGATCGAGTCGAATCGACAAAAGATAATTGTCGTTTATGCAACTAAAGCAATACCTAAAAACGCCACCATCAAAGATGAAGACTTGCAGGAGACTTGGATCTACGACGGTAAAAGCCCACAACACAGAATTCAGTGCCGCAATTTTGCTGTGGGAAATCTTGCGAAATATGGAATACAAACAGGCCAAATCTTAGTGGAAGAGGATATTGTCGGAGCCAAAACAAAAGCCGAAATTAAGGAAGGACAGATCATAACCAACGAAATGATAGAGCCGGCAAGACAAAAAGGAGAACCTTAGAGCTTCCCAAAGGATAAACCCAGCTCTAAGTGTGCCTCGGCTGCCGAAGGCTAATTCAAAGTCGCCCTAGGAGATATTGCGACGAATAAGATCAATCACCATCGGTGCTGCTATAAAACCAACTGTAGCTGCCAGTTTAGCCCTAGAGCCACCAAAGCGGTAGGCGGCATAAGTCAAACCGCCGGTAATACCCACATCAGAAGCGACGGTAAGTCCATTGAGCCAACCGGGATGGTGATAGAGATTGGCAACATCTTGAGCTTCATCGGCTATTCCACTTACAAATGGATTCTTGCCCAGCAACTGTCTTTCTGTTTGACTACGATTAACTACTGCCGGATTGCCGTTGGGGTCAAATTGCAGATCCACATTAAACTTACCAGGCGAGAACAAAACAGTGCGCATCCAACCAGGTAGTGGATTTTCCATAGTGGCTCGATAGATGCGCCCATTGGCTCCATTGTGACCAGCCGGCAATTCGGTAATGTCTTGAATATCGCTATCCAAATTGTAACCAGCGACTTGAGCGTGCAATGTAATGCCGCTTATATTCTTCAGCTGTGGGTAACCATTCGACTTGGCCAGGTCAAATGAAGTCTTTCCGATTTCGATTGACTTAAGCGCGCCGACGCCAAAGGATACATGCAGTGGAATATCGGCATTGACTTTGCGATCAATAGTGATGGTGTTCTGCTTCTTTGAAATCAATGTAGTGTTTTGAATAAACTTATTTACTGGATCATTGAAAGCCACATGGGTAGAGCGAGTTATCTTATCGAAGATTCGCGAAGGGCTGATTGAGCCGTCAGAAATTGTCAGAGCGGCATCAAAAATGTTATCTACGTCTTGCTCCATTCCAGCAACACCGCGCTGCTTCATTGCAGCTTGCAGTTGCTTGACAGTGGTTAACTCTTCCACCGCCATACTGGTTTTTACTTCAACATTGTCGCTAGGTTTTGGAGGAGTAGGTCGCGGATGCGCTTCAAAGAAATCCCAAACCTGTTGCAGTCGATGGGCGGGATCATCAAGAAAATGATCCACGCCAGCAAGAGTAATATGCTCAACTGCTGTGCCATTTGCAGGATTAGATGATCTCTCAATAGTCTCAATGCCATTCTTAATCACTGTAGGTTCAGTGGTTATACCGGCTAGCTTGCGGTAGTAGTCAGTGCCAAAATGCGCTGGCTGGAATACGGGCACCCCAACATCGGTCAAAACCGGCGGAGTATCAGTCATACCCTCATAAGGAATAATTCGGTCGGCAGTACCATGGATATTGATCATCGAAAGCGGTTCTTTCGGTGCCGGCTCCTTACCACTCATGGTCGAGCTCAATATGCCAATGCCAGCAAGAGTGCCAGACAGAGCTGCAGCGGTAGAATAAGTCAGCATGCCACCATTGGAGAGGCCAGCCATATAGATGCGCTGAGGATCTATATTAACTTGCTTCTTGGTCGCCTCAATGATGTCACCCATAAATTTGACATCGCTAGCCTTTTGTCCTGGCAGCACCAAACCGTTGCCACTCTCCCAGGTACGCAGATCTTTTACATCAAACCAGTTAACTGAATCAGGGTAGACTGCAATAAAACCTTCTTTGTCAGACAGTTTGTTAGCCTGAAACATCTCCTCAACATCCTTACCGGTCTGCGACATACCAGCAGCAAGGAGCATCATTGGCATAGGCTTGGCCGCATCATAACTAGCTGGCACATGCAC
>Ga0075444_10001005_pt1 | contig 17110 bp, 13 predicted proteins | sample CoawatmetaG01DNA_FD_76836 | JGI IMG/M metagenome (GOLD analysis project Ga0075444, IMG submission 76836) | Marine microbial communities from the West Antarctic Peninsula - Coastal water metaG017-DNA | ecosystem: Environmental > Aquatic > Marine > Coastal | place: Atlantic Ocean: West Antarctic... | reverse complement strand
ATTACCAAACCCGTTTACGTTTTGTGCTTTTATTTTAATTGTACCAGCCGCATTAACTGGGTCTGTTTGTAATGGTACAGTCAATGCACCCATTGTATATGGTGTGCCTACTCCTGTATCAGCAATTGGAATACCACCACTAAGCATTGTTGTGGCTCCATCTATATTGCTATATGAATAATTTAAATTATCAACAACAAACCCTGCTGTATTAGGCTCTGCTGTTCCATGTTCAATTACAATTGGATTTGAAGTGTTTTTATATGTTTGTCCAACTAAATTTGTTACTGTTGCTCCTGTTACTGTTACACTAGGTGACCCTGTATTATAATATGGTACACCTGAAATGTATCTGTACGTTCCTGCAACATTTTCTGTTAATGTTCCCATTACACATTGCGGATTACTTGTTAATGTGTCTTTAACAAATTCAACAACATTAGTATTGCCTGTTGTACTGTGCCTTAATTGCATACTGTTTACACCATCGGTAATACCAGACGCTAGTGTTGATACTCTTGCTCTAAATCCTTTGTATAATCCTGGGTAGTATATACTATTTGCAAAACCAACATTCATTCCAGTGGAGCCATATAAATGATAATCACTTTCACTGTCAATTATCAAACTACCATTGGAGCCTGAATTATCACTAGCGGAAAGTGTTATGCTACCGTCTAATGTACCATTAACATATGCTGATACTATTCCTGCGTCGCCGTCCCATGCAAAGTCCCACCAGGCTGGACTGTTGCCAAATACATCACTAGAATGGTTACCTGCGTTTGTTGTGACTCTACTAACACTGGTTCCTGCAGTTAAAGTAGCACTTGGTGTATTGTCTGTAAAGTTGGCCGCCAAATAAGGCGAGCCTGCTGCTGAGGTTGTAAATAATAATGTTTTCGTACTTAACCCATCTGGTGGGGTTGGTGCACTTGCATAAACTTTTAACTGTGTTGTTGTTGAATCTGGAATAGAGGCCGGCAATGCTGTACTATGTGTTAGCAATGTTAATGTAACTGTATCTTTACCAAGTCCTGATGTAGTTCCTGCGCCCCAGGTATGTAGTAGTCTGTTACCACTTACACCACCATCTGCTGCGTCACTGGCGATAGCATCAACACTTGATGCATCTCCCCAATTCATTGAGTATGTTACTGCTGCACCACTTGTATTAGTAGTATCGTTTTCTAGGTATAAGTTGTCGCCTTCAACAACATATAAATTATCTCCTGTTAATGCTGATCCGCCTGCTGAGTTTCTGTATAACTCCATAACTGCGTTTGGATCGCTTGTAAAAATTGTAATATAATCTGCTCTTACTTTATTTGATGTTGAGCCTGACCCTGAACCTGAATTATTAAATGCTGTAACTGTAACATCAAATGGACTGTTTACGTTAGATGCATATGTATGTGAGGGAGTTGAATCTGCGGTTGCTGTGGTTGTGTTTCCATCGCCCCAATTAACAGTATATCTGTTTGGGTTACCAACTGCGGAAATAGTAAGAGTAGTAGATAGTCCTGCACCGCCTGTTGTAGGGTTTGCAGTGAAATCTACACCTTTTACGAATGTATTATTTTGTACGTTGAGTAAGGCTTCGTTTAAATCATCAACTGCATTTGCAACTGTTGTTGCTGCGGTTAAATCTTCAAGAGCGCCGTCATTCCAACTACCGTCGGTAGGAGTACCTAAAGTTAAGTTTGATGCTTGTTCAACTTGATTTGCTTCATGCCACGCTTTAGTGACTAAGTCTTGTGCATCTACCGGATCTGACGCATTTACTACACGCTTTGCACTTACATTTAAGTTACTATTTACATCATCTGCATCTAGTTTTAAGTCGTTTTCCGTCGATACAATCTTGTTCAGAGAATGATTTATATTTATTGCCACATTTGCTTCCTTTTATTAACAATTTCTTCTTTCCATAAGTTTTTGTTAGATAATCACTTGCATTAACTTTGTCGTACTTTGCCTTTTGCCATGCAAGGTAACTTCCACTATAATAATAGTATTATATATGTATTTATATAAAAGTTGTTGGTTGTTCGCTCATAAAAAAACGGAGTCCTAAGACTCCGTTTTGCATTTTAATCAATAACTTAAAATTTAATTTTATATTAAAATTATTATTAAGTAAATGAAACGTTTGCAACGCCAATTTTCGCTAAGTAGTCAGCTGCGTTACCAAGAGATGAAGCCTGGTTGTTAAGCTCTACATAACCATAACGTGTCATAAATGATACAGTCGGCTCGAATGTTGCTGGATCTAATACAGTTCCAGAAGACATTAGAGGAATGTATGGACAATAGAATGCAGCCGCATCCATTTCGCCATCACCTTTATAACCAACAATTATGTCAGTTGAATCAGTTGCATACTGGTCTACAAATATACGCATTGTGTTATTCAAAGTACCAACAAATTTAGTGTTAGTAGGTGCTTCAAAAGGTCCTTCAGTTGTTCTTGCGAACGCTGAAGTTGTTGCTGATTGTAGTACAGTTAGCATCATTGGCGATAATACCGCCCAGTTGCCTGCGCCACGTCTTGTGCGTGATGCAATAATGTTTGCTGCTCTGTTAATAAGAACTGCTAATGCGGCATGTTGGTCACCGACGAAAGTCGCTGTACCTGATACTGCGTTTTGATCATAAAGACCAATTTGAGTTCCTGCTAACGTACGAAGAGATCCTAAAACCTCTTGGTCGATTTCAGCAGTAATTTCTTGTGCAAGTGCCTGCATAATTTCTGCTTCTACGTCTAGACCGTGCATTGAATTAGCATCTTGTGCCGCTTCAAAAGTCCAACGTGCTGATAGTTTACGTGTTTTCGCTTCAACAGTTTGCTTAAGAACTTGAATAGATAATCTCTTACCTGCTTCTGCTTCTAGAGCCGAAGTTGCTGCTGCACCACTACCTGCTGTGTCGCCTGAATAGCCTTTTGCAATTGCAAATGGGCTAAGAGCTTCGTCACCAGCAGCTGCGCCTGCAGCTGTATCTGAATAACGTACACGTAGAGTGTGGATTTGACCTACTGGTCCAGCCATTGGCTGTACGCCAACGAGTTCGTTTGCAATGACCGTAGGCATTACACGTCTAATTACTGGCAATATAACCTTGTTTAAAGTTGCTACATTACCTGCCATTGATGTCCCAGACAGAGCTGATTCTGTAATCTGCGCTTTAGTGTTTTCTAAAACCGTTTCCATAACTGCTTTTTTGTTGCCTGTTAGGCCATCAGTTAGGGCGCCTCTTGTGGCGTCCCAATTTTCAAATAAATTTTCTGACATTTTGGTATTCTCCTTGTTTAGTTGATACCGGCTAATTTTTTCAGGTTAATAATCTGGGCATCGCTTTCAGTTTCCTGTGTGCGGGCCTTGTTACCTGTGACCTCAGTCGTCTGAGATTCCTTTAGTGTTTGCGTTGATGATCTAGATGTTGTTGATTCGTTAAGAACCGTTGGTAAATACTTGTTAAATGATGCTGTTAGCCTTTCAGTTGCAACACTTTCAAGTAAGTTACCCATTAAATCGCGCTTGTCTTTCGACAGAGGACTCATTAACTCAGTCATGGCATCTTTACGAGCAGTTGCATCCGCAACACGCTTCGCATCTTTGCCAGCCGTTTCAATTATATTCTCTTTTTCTGAAATAACTTTCTCGCTTTCTGCTAGTGCTTCTTTCGATGCTGTTAATTCAGTTGTAAGTTTAGAAACTTCAGTGCCTTCTGCTAAATGAGAACCCATAAACTCTCCTGCAAATGTTTCAAAGATTTTACGTCCAAACATATTTTCTTTTGCTTGTACAATATCTTCTTTAAGTGTTGCTAGTTCGCTAGTTAATGTTTTTTCAACAATAACTGCTAACTTGCCACTTGCTTTGTTTATAAATTCTTTCTTAGTTTCAGCAATCATTTCTTTGCCTGTTGCCACAAGACGAACTTTTTCTGCAACTAGTCCTTTTTTGTCTTGATGGAATTCGTTAAGTTCAGTAGTTAGTTGTTCCATTACAAAATCTTCTAACTTTTTAAAGTTTGTTTCTTGAAGAGCTCTGTCGTGACGTAGTTCGTTGATTTCTTTTTTCAAAGTTTCCATTACGAACGCATCTAACGTTGCTGTATGTTCTGCTATTTGCTTCTGGTAATTAACCTTCGCATCTACAGCAGCTTTTTTATCTTCTGCAAATTCTACTAATTCCGTTTTAATAGTATCTGATAACATAGCGTCTAAGGCTTCCACCATTGACGTTTTATCAGTTTCATAACGGTTAGCAAACTCTTCACGTAATTCAGCTGTAACTTCTTCACGTGCTTCAGATAATTTGTCGTTCCACGCTTCTGCAAGAGTGGTACGAACTTCTTCTGATAATACTTCTGAACTTAGGAGTTCTTCGATTGCATGTTGAGCCATTTTATGTTCTCCTAATTTCTAAATTGTTTATAAATTTAAGTACTTCTTCTTGTAAGTACTTTTGCGCAGCGTTGTCGTATGTTGACGCTGAGGCTACATCCATAAGAATGTTTCCTCTTGTGCCATTTAATATTTGTTCATACAATGGATGCGGGTAAGCGTCTGGTGCCGACGGATTTGCTACAATATCAACTGTTTGAATTTCAAATTCTGATACGTCTCCGCCTTCGCTAACGTTACCGCTACCACGTGATGACACGCCGAGCTTCACACCATTCTCCAATAATGTTGAACAAATGTTCCCCATTGGAGTTGGCAATAGTTTTAGTCTACCATGACCATCGTTTCCGTTCATCCACATCTTTTCAATCATGTGTGACACACGATCTAAATTTACTTGTAGATCTTCTGGATGGTCTGCTTCGCCTAATACTGAGTATCCATTATCGATTTTGCTTTGAACGGCTTCGACCGCCTTTGCAATTTCTTTTGATGGATAAGTTCTTTGGTTTTGGTTTACTTTTTCGCCTTGCACAAAAATACCTTCCATGTACAAGCTCTTACCACCCTTTCCGTCTTCTTTGGATTCGGTGATAATCTTTGCTTGATCAAAGGTTAGTTGTTCTTGTAACCTGCGTAAATTAAACACTTAAATTAAACCTTTTTAAGTTCTTTAACATCTGCTGGACCATCAACGCCTAGGCTATCTGACTTAGGTGTCTTACCACCTTTTTCAGTAGCGCCTTTTGACATATCAACTGGACCACCATTAGATTCAACTTCGTTAGTGCCTGGTCCAACTGGTCCTGACTTACCGTCACTTCCATCTGGATGATCAACATTAACTGCTGTTAATTCTGCTGCTTCGTCTAATTCTTCTTTGTCTGCTTCTTCAGTAACTTCTTCTTCATCAGTTTCTTCAGTTGCTGCTTCAAAAGTTGGCTCTTCAAAAGTTGTTTCTTCCATTTCTGGTTCCATGTCCATTTCTGGCTCATCACTTTCGTCGCCCATTAATTTAGCAAATTCTAATTTTAAGTCTGAAAGGGCATCTTCAACGTTGACCATTGCATCTGCAACACCTTCAACTTCTTCTTCGCCTTCCATATCATCTGCATCTACTTCCATGTCGTCTACTGCTAATTCCATTTCTGCTTCTAGTTCTTCACCTTCGTGATCTTCATCACCGTCGTCTTCACCAAATGCTTCTTCTGAATCAATTTCTTCGTCTGTTGTTTCGATGTCTGATAAAAAGTCATCAGCCTCTTCGTCGCTGATTGCTTCTTCTAATTCTTCGTCCGAAATATCGTCTTCAACGATTTCGTCCTGCTCTACTAAATCTGACCAGATCTCGCGAGCCTTTTCAACGAAAGCCTCATGTAACAATTCTGAAGCATCTGCTTCATTACCGTTTACTAAACTTTCAATGATTTTTGTATAACGTTCTTGAGTACTCATTGTAAAATCTCCTTCTATAGATAGGTATAAAAATATTTTCCTACTTGTATTTAAGACATATTGGTATAAAGTAATGTAATATGCGTTTAAAACCGCACTTTTTAGTTAAAAAATAACTATTTTTCTACGTATAACTGCATATATTAGTATGATATTCACTAATATATAGTTAGAAATTACACGTATTTCTTTATAATATGTTACTCTGAGCGACTATACATTTGTCTGAAAGTAGCAGTTTCTTGTTTATGTTCTGCTTGTTTCATTTCACGCATATTTCTCATTTTGTTTAGATGTCGCAATGTTAAACGTGGACGTCGAGTATCATCAACTTCCCACTTATTGTATTCGTCATCATTAGCATCAAATCTGCTATCGCCAACTTCACTAAATCGCATCTTCTGTATCTCCTATCTCATCACCTAATAGTGAACTATCACCATCAAGCATATCATCTCCGCCCATGTCTTCATCACCAACATCAGTTGGCTCAAAACTATCAACATCACCAGGACGTATTCCTAATGAACCTAATGATCCTTTAGCACCACCATCTAATTCTACACCACTATCGTTTTCTTCTTTCCACATAAATTCGTTTTGTTTAATTTCATCATCATTTAGGCCTAAATATTTACTAAGCATAAATCTACGACTCATATATGGCGTCGCTTCAAGATTAGTAAACACAGCTGCTCTTGCTTGATCAATTTCAATTTCTCTATATGTACTGAAACTCTGTGGCTCTGCTAAATGCAGATCAAATAAGTTACTTGGTACTTCAATACCTTTAAACTTTAAGAATCTTTTAAACTCTCTATCTAACTCTGGTTGTAATATAAGTTGTATGCGCTCGACATATTTGCTAAAACGCATTTCTTGTATCATTGCAGTTCCTACTCTGCCATCATTATAAACAGCCGTTCCATCTTCTCCACCTGTAGGCAAGTAACTACTTGGTATACGTAATCCACGAAGTAGTTTATTATTAAAGTATTTTAAGTCATCTATCTCACCTAAATTATCACCGCCAGGTAATACTTCAACTTTTGAGCCTCGGCCCTCTGCTGTTTGAGCAAAGAAATAATCTTCCATAATTGATAATGGATTGTATGCGGCATCTAATACACTTGTTCCGCCACCAGTTTTATTTGGTATACGAGTTTGGTGTACTTCATTTTTGACACGCTCTACAAATCCCATTGCCTTGTGTGCCGGCATATTACCAACATCAATATAAAATACTCTACGTTCTGGTGCACGTTGTACACGATAGATAATAATAGAGTCTTCTAATAATTCTTTTTGTTTGTAAACTTTAAATACACTTTCAAGTATGCTTGTACCAAATGGCCAATTTGCGCTCATTCCATCAGTTAATGCTATATGAACAACGTGTGCTGCATCAACGGCATATTCAGTTGTGTTTGCGTTCATTCCGCCTTCATATACTCCGGCACCACGGCCATTGCTTGGATTCGATTGATATCCAGGAGTTATACCTGCTTGTCCCATATGCGACAATTTTGTTGGATCTGTTGCTACTAAATCTTGTAAATTGAGATTTATATTTTTAATCATATACTGCTCAATTTTCTTACCTTTACTGTCATTGACAATTGCTTTAGTTACGTCTGCTGGATCTACCCAAATCAATTTATATGTTTCTGGATCTCTAATAAAAAATTGATCTCCATACTTAATTGAAGCACGTAAAACTCCGAACATTCTACGTTCTAAGTCATTAATATTACACCATTGAGATAGTGCAGTAGTAAGTGCATTAATTTCACTTTCAGTTGCTTCTTGTTTATAATTTATTTCAAATGGTAATCGTGTGCCTGCGTCGGCTGACGTTCCAAACTCCGCAATTGTATCTAGTGCGGCGTTAATTTCACTATCCATGTCCATTTGTTCATACTGTGTGTATCGTTCAACACGATTTGGCTGTCCACTATATACTTCTGGGAGCCAACTCTGCCAACGACTTGTATTAGTCCTGCCAGTTGACGTGGGTTCAAATTTGGTAAAATGTTTTTTCCAACTCATAAGTTACAATCCTTCATTATATTATACTGTATTTATGCTGCTCTGTCAACTTTTATATGCATTATGCTAATACTGTGTTCTGACTGCTTAAAACAGTTACTACTTTTTCTAAATTTCTATAGGAATTGGCAAGTGCTGCTGACTGTTGTTGCATAATCGCAACTGTTCCTGAAAGTGATGCGCTGCTGTCACTTGAATTTATTGCCGCTAATGCTGTTGAACTAGGTTGTATGCTGGACATAGATTGCGTATTTTCATTAATAGTGGAAACACCTCTTAATTTTTCTTTGATATGATCATTATATAAATAAACTGCCTTATGTTCTGATCCTTCACGCCACGCATCGCCCCATGGAGTACCTATTTTTTGCAAGTCTGTTCTTTTACGAAATTGTTCAAAGCTCAGTTCTTTATATTGTGTTTCATAGTTTTTGTCATTTGCTAAGCCTTGCGCTTCTGCGATTGCTATAAGTCTTCTATCTGCCGCGGCATTTTGGGCTGCTGCGTCAGTATAATCTCTTTCAGGTCCTGGTTCATCAAAAAATTCAAGTAACATTCCTGAAAAGTCTTTTGCTAAACTAGAGGTGTCATCTAAATTCCATGTTAACCATTCCATTGCTTGAAGATATGTGGCCGTCATATCATTCAAAGCCACAACAGCTGTTCCACTAGTTTTTAAATTGTTTTCGCTTTGCTTAACAATGGCTGCAAACTCTGTGGCTGATAAACCTAGTACGTTTGAATAATCTCTGTTTAATGCAATCTGGCCTTGCTCAATTGAGTAAATGAGGGCTGCTGGACCATCTAATTGTGTCTGCATTGAAGCGTCTATGTTTGCTTTCATTACTGACCATTGGTCAAGAATAAATGTACTTAAATTTCCACTGGTACTTCCTGTTTTAATCGCTGTATTAATACTATCAATAAACCCTGGTGCCATTTGGTTAAATGCTCCAATTAATTCGGGACTAGTTTGGTTTAACACATCTTGAATGTCAAAGTTTTTAATATCGTCTGATTTCATCTGCAATGTTTTATTAATTGCATTTGCTAACTCTACTCCGGGTTGTCCTAGAGCGTCTCCGGCAAGTGCTATTTGACTTAAGACTGCTTCCGCAGCATCTGCCTGTTTATGCATTCCGGCATCTCTTAATTGTAATATACCGGCTGCCGCTGCTGGGTCACTTAACGCGGAAAATCTATCACGTATTATTTTATCTCTGCTTTGTCCAGTTAATGACGACAACGCACTAGTTTCGTTCATTAATTCTGTAAATCCTACTTTTGACTTATCCATTACATCAGTCATTCCACGTGTAATTGTACCAGTTAAACGTGCTACATTAATGTAGTCTGCATATACTTCAGCCATGTTTTCATTTGACAGACCCCAATCTCCAAACTGGTCGCCTGCTTTGTTTATATTTTTAAAGAACTCAATAAATGTTTTCGAACCCGTAGATACTCCATCGCCTAATATTTGCATACCTACACCATGTTGCTGAACTAATTCAGTAAATTTTTGATACGATATACCACCTTGGACAGATTTTTTATACAGAGAATGGAAATCAAAAGATGCATCGTGGAAAATGGCACCAGCATTTATCATGTTTTCTTGTGCTTTTGCAAATTGCTCGACACGTCCTGCTTGAAAACCTGCGTAGGCAAACAGAGCGTCTGTCATTGCTCCTCCAACTTTTCCTGCAGTTTCCATATATGGGCCTGCCATTTTCATCAATGTTTTAGACTTACCAAGCATTGACCCAGTTGCGTTGGCAACACCACTTGTAAGTTGTTCTAAATTTTTAGTTAATGTTGTTAATGGCTTATCAGTATTACTGAACTCGCCAACAATATCATTTGTAGCCTTTGCAATAGTTTTTGCAAAATTCTCTCTACTTCTTTTTTCTGCTTTGTTTTCACGATTATCTGAATCTTGTTGTGCTTTTGAATTCTTTTGGATTGCTTGTGATAACTTACTTGCATCATAGTCGCCTCTAGCAATCAAATCCGTTAATGACTTATAAAATCGACTTCCTACTTTAAGTTGTCCAAGAAGGGCTTTTAATGTATTTTCTGATGCCCATGCTGGTACTGAAACTGTTGTTCCATCAGGTAGTCTTATATTATTATTTTTTGCCATCTTATGCCGTTAATCCTTTTAAATTTAAATCAAATAAATTAGCAATGCCATCAACTGAGTTTGACAGAACAAAGGCAGTACTACTAGTAGTATTTAGTTTGTTTTCTTCAGTTTTTATAAGTTGGTCTTTCTCAAATTCTTTAAAGTTAATTGGCTCATATGCACCTGGTTGTTCTGGCAAAACTGAACTATCGCCATGAACACCATCAACGGAATCAGATGCTGGCCAGTAAATAAGAACTTCTCGTCCATACCCCAAATCTCTTACTTCATTTAGTTTATATTTTTTTGGATATTTAATCATATCTTCCTCATTTCCACCATTAGGAAATAAAGTTGTTCTTTTTATGTTGCCAATGGTTCCACTTGTAAGTCCTTCACTTTTAAAAAATGATCTATTATCTCCTTTAGAATCACCTGGAGTCATTACAGCCATGCCATCTATAAATTTATCGAGAGCCCAGCCATAACCTGCTACACCAAAACCAGTTGTTTTATAATCAGGTGCTACTTCATTTAACGTAGACAATAAGGTTGCTGCTGCGCTATCTACGGCATGGATTGCCTCTGCTGGTACATTTAAAATTTGTTTTAAATTTTCATCACTCCATTCATTATCTAGAAAATTAGCCTTCATAAATGAGTCTGGAAGGAGTGTTGCCTTTGCTTGTAAGTCTAATGCTCTTTGACGATTAACATCTCCAGGCATTAAATCTATTGCATCTGTGCCTGCTGTTTTTATCATAAGAGTTTGCCAACCACTTACTGCTTGTCTTGGATCTAACTCACCTTTCATTCCTGAATCTAAAAATGTAACAAAATCATTAAGCGAATCATCACCCATTAATTGAAGTTGATTTATTAACTCCACTGGCATATTATCAATAATAGTTTCATTATGTTGTATATCAAATACTCCACGACGTAATGAGTCTTTAATCATATCTGAAAGTTCTGGTCCTACCATATTTGCCAAACCAGGCATCATTCCAAGAAACTCTCTTTGATTAAATACTGCATTTTCACCATATATTGATTTCATATAATCCATATTTTTATTAAATGCCTGCATCATATCAAGATCAGTTAATGCTTCTTGTCTTGCTGCCAACAATGCATCACGACTGTCGCCAGTTGTTTCTGAAAGCATTGATGCTATTAGTGTACTACTAGTAAACCCTTTCATTATTCTTTTTTGTTGGTCGTTATCAAAACTTCTAAGATCACTTACTGTTCGTAATATTTCTGCTTCTTCAAGAAGTCGAGTTGCCAATGCATCTGTACTATAACCAAGCGTGTCGATTCTATCTTTAGAATTACGAGTTACTTGAATAAACTTACCAAAATCCATATATCCTTTTAGTAAATTGCCATTAACATTTGCAAACATAGAACTGGAGCCACTCATTATTTCAAGTGCTTCTGCAACACTTTGTCCAAGTGTGCCGTACATATCCCTGATCGCAGTATAAGAATTTAAGTCAGCAGCAGCGCCGCCATAATCAATAAATCCTCTGACTGTTTTTTCATGCTCTAATGTAAATCGTGTCATGAACACACCCATGGTTGCTAATCCGGCCAATGCAGTTGATCCCCAATTTAAAAACTTTAGTGACGGAGCAAGAAATGGAATTTGCAATGGGCCTACTTTGGCTGCGTCTGCGGCCATCCCTGATGCTCCAGATGCCGCCCAAGATAAGGTTTCAAATTGTTCACCTAATGTTAGTACTGGATTTTGAGAACGATCAAAACTTCTAATGATACCACTAACATCATCATTTATTCTACCTACTGTGTTTTGAAAGTTCCTCGCTCGATCTGATCTGTTATTTGCCTGTTCCTGTAATGCTTCATCAATATCATCAATGAATCCTTCCATTTCTTTATTTTTATTTTTTATACCTAATAATGCTGAACGAACATGCTGAAGTCTACTATCAGCAACAGTTAAACACTTGTCCATAGTTGCTTCAGTTAACCAAGGATACTGTCGGCTTATATCTTTTATTCGATTACTGATGCTCATTTAACTCTCCTATCACCAAGAATATCTAATATGTTTGTTTCGTCGCCTGCTTGTATGGTTCCATAGTGGCCTTGTTTCCTTGCACTACTATATTCTCCGATTGGAACATATGGTCTATCTACTAGTTCATCTTGATTTATTAAATTGGTAATACGTTCCGCCATTTTCTCAGTTGCAGTTAACGATATTTTACTAAGTTCTAATTCATGGAAAATTAATGACCAATCTACACTATCAGCCATACTTAGGCCATCAGTGGACATTATTGTGTCTTTAATTGTTGGAAGGGTTGACATAAAGTTGTCTGTTGCAATTATTTCTTCTATATGTTGATCTTCAATAGGTTCAACATATCCAGCACCGTGACCAATATCTTGATATTGTATTCCTCGGTCCTTTGAGATTAATTCATCACCAACATTTGCAGTATATCCAGCGTTGCCAGTATTAATATCTTGAGGTGGGATTAAGGACGTCTTAGGAACATCACCATCATAATGATGATCATTAACACCCTTAACTTTTGCTGCCGGAACATCAATAACTGCTTCTGTAGGTTTTACATTAGCATTTACTAATTCTCCAGTATCTACTTTATTTCCATCTGTGTCATTATATGGCGCCTTAGTAAGCATCCTTTTGCCAGCCATTCCGCCTTTGTCTAAAACACCTATTGACCAGTTTAATCCGTCAGTAAAGGCTCTAAGTGCATTTTGTGTTTTGCCAAATCCGGGAGTAAGTTTATTATAAACTCCTCTCATTGATATCCTTAAATCATCAAGTGCGTCAATTGAGTCATCTGCTGACTCAGTGGCAAGAATTACTTTATTAGTTAACGTCATAATTTTATCGGATGTTGCATCTAAATAAGATCGTGGTGCTATTTTGGCTCTTGCGGCTATATCTCGAGCTCTTTCAACATTAGGATCAATAACTGACACATATCCAATAGGATCTCCGTCTGCTATTAATTTAACAAACTGTTGCAACTTAATGTCTAACTCTGGTCCTGAAAGTTTTCCTGTTCTACCATCTTCTAATAATGATATATATGAGTCTCTTACGTCATCTCCTAACATTATTAATGTAGTGTTTAGTGATTCTGATAAACTTGAAGTAACTGTTGCTCCGTGTTCAATACCAAATATTGATTTATTAAATGCTTCTTGTGTATCTGTAGCAAAGCCACTTCCAAGTACATTTTTAAATAAACTATATGATTGATCATTAAATGCCAATATATTATCCGTGGCTTCTTGTCCAAAAGTTGCTGTTAGGTAACTGGCTCGTGTAACCATTGATTGTTGAAAATTTGCATCATCATTTGCTTCTTGTCGATCGTTTTCCCAGTTAGTAACATTTGTTCCTAATAGCTCTGCCAATACCACATGGCGTGTTGAACTTTCTGTGTAACGCCTAATTAATCTTTTTTGTGATTCTTGATTTAGCGACTCGAGTTGTAGATACTTTCTTAAAATGGTTGCTTCTGTGTTTAACTTATCAGCAACATAACTAGATGAGGTACCAAAATCTAAATCTGACGAACCAATTGTATGTGCCAGTTTTGTCATTGCTAATAGGTTATCTGAAATTGGTCCTTTTAAGTTTGCAAATGCTGGCAGATATGACTTTACTGCATTCATTCCTTCATTTAAACTCATTCCAACTTCGCCAAACGAATCACGCATTTCAGTATATGTATTTAAATTGCCAACGGCTAAACCATAATCAATCATTACTCTGGCTGATTTTACATGTTCTGTTAACAAGTCTGCATAGACATACAATATGCCGGCAACCGCTCCTCCGACAACACTCATTGTTTCCATGCCTTTCAGTATTGCTTTGCTCATTACGCCGGCACCAGGTGCCATCTTAACTACCATGCCTTGGCCCATTACCATTATCATTGGCGAGAAGTCAGTAAGTAATTTAATTGTTCCCTTTAATGGATCTGTTGAACTCATGAAGTCTTTTACTCCATCTGTCGCGCCTATCACTGATTTCTGTGTTGTTGATAACTCTTTGGTATTATCCAAAAACTGTTTAGTAATATTTTCAAGTTCGTCGTTATGTTTGCCTTTGGCCTGTAGGGCTTTTAATGTGTTCTTTACGTCAGCACCAACTGTGTAACCGATTTGTTCCATGGTTTGGTCCAACGCCCATGGATATTGGTTACGAATTTGTTCTATTGCTAGTTCAATATTAATATCAGCCATTATGTTCTCTTATATACATATATTTATAGAGGGCAAATTAACTGCTATTTTAATGGATAAATATATATGTACAAAGGAGATAGAGTATGAGTAACCCTCTAATATCGGCTTATAGAAAGCCAACATTATACATTAGTTTACCAAGTGGTGGGCAATATTATGACCCTAAGCCAAAACTTAGTGTGGACGGTGAATTGGCAATTTATGCCATGACTGCAAGAGATGAATTAATCTCAAAAACCCCAGACGCATTATTTAATGGTGAGGCAACTGCGGCATTAATAACAAGTTGTTGCCCAGATATTACTAACGCAACACAAATACCAATTAATGACTTACTTGTTATTTTACTTGGTATTAGACAAGCATCTTATGGAAGAAGTTTAGACGTAGACGTAAAATGTCCTGAATGTGAAGAAATGAACATGCTAAGTCTTGATGGTGCACGATTACTTGGTGCATTTGCTACACAAGATCATTCCAACAAACTTGAATTAGATAATAAATTTATAGTTCATGTTAAGCCATACAACTTAGAAGATCGTACATTGCTACAGATACAACAAGTTAAGCAAAGGAAAATGATTGACGATTTAACTTCAGAAGAAATTCCAGAAGGTGATCGTGCTGATATGTTTGGTAGAACATTTATTGATATTGCTGAACTTACCATTGAACTTATTGCCAATTGCATTTATGCTGTTAAGGCGCCTGAAAGTGAAGAGATTACAGATCCCGAAATGATAAAAGAATGGCTGCAATCAATCACAAAAGCAGATTACGATGTTATCAAAGAACGTGTTGACGAGTTGAGTGATTCAGGATTTAATTCAAAGTTTAAAGCACAATGCCAATCATGTGAACACACATGGGAAACTGATATAGATTTAGATATTGCAAATTTTTTCGAAGGCTGATCGCTACTAGTCAGCCGGAACAAGTTGAAAAAATAATCGAAAGATACGAAAAAGAAATTGAAAGTCTAGAGAAAAACTATATGAGTGTAGTTTTAAATAGTGGAGGCGCAATAAATTGGCAAGATGTAATGTCTATGCCTGTACCTGCGATTGCTTTATTTATTCAGCAAATAAATGAACAACGTGAACAAGAAAAACAAGCGATGGCTAAATCAAGAACTGCTTGATTTATCGTTCCCTGTTATCTCTTTATAATAATCTTCTGGCCAATCATCATAGTAACTAGTTTTATGCAAGTCTGCACGTTTCTTATATAGGTCTTTCTTAACTTGTATAAGCACCGAGTTGCAAGGATTCTGTACGAAATGCCCACTTTCACGTGTACTTAATAAGTATTCTAAGGTTGGGTTTAACTCTGTCATAAACGCAATGAACTTTTCAACAGTTGGTATATCTATATTACCTACCCAAGCGGCACCTACTTCATAATTAACTTCATCAAAATCACCCATTGCTGATATGCTATCTGAACAATTTATAAATTGGATTTTGTTATTTGCTCTGGCTGAAGCGGCATATGGACAAACTGGAAATCCGTTATTTTGTATTGGTTCAATTTCATCAATAACCCATTTAACAAACTTTTCTTTAAACTCTTCGAACGTTTCCATTGATTTGACTATCCCTTATTTGATTATGTCGTAGTTATACTTAAATCACCTACTAGTACTATTTATAAGATCTACTATTGCTCTACGAGCAATTCATCTTCAGTTATCTTCGATAACTTCGATGCATTTACTATTCGTTAATATCGACTAATAATATTTAATCTATATAATGATGACCTAATAATAGTATTTTACAAGAAGCATTCAATCACACTTAGCCTGATAAGCCAAGTGTAAAAAAATAGACGACTTTACTGTCGCAAACATCCACATTGTTATTATAAACCGTTATTCGCGCAACGGAAGAGGTGGTTAAGCGATACCTCATATTACATACATCTTATTAACGCAGGAACATCTCATGCCATAACAATAGCAATAAGACTACCCGTGAGTTGTAATTTTCAACAGAGCTCACTCATTTTTGGTTGGTCAAACCAGCGCAATGACCTTTTTGTTGGCTGTCAAAGTATGACGTCTTCCAGTTCCAAGCACACAAATATATGTACTCTCAAGGAGTATCGAGCAGTCTCGATAAAATAAAGCCTATGTAGGGTTCTGTGTTGGTACTGTATTAGTTGATATTAGTGTTTCTGTTGGTGTTTGTAATAGTAATTATATGATACTTTAATTATGTGTAGATAATAGCCTTAAAATTGTGTTTCTTGGTTTTATTATAACAGATGTATTAATAGTTGTCAACTATTTAAAATAACATATTGGTTAAATTTCGGTGGATATGCATAAATAATAGTAGCGCAGAAGCGCAAACAACAAACATTTTTTGGAGAATATAAAAATGGCAGCACAATCAACAACAGATATAGTTTTTCATTGGGGTACGTGGAATTACGGCGCATCAATGACAGATTACACAGTAGTAGCAAATGGCGACGTTTCAGCACAAGTTAATCACGGTGAAGAAATGGAAAAAGTTTCAGAAGCGATGTCTTTACTAGGAACATGGATGGGCGTTTCAGCTCACTCAGTAGGCGGCACAACGTTTACAATCACTATGGAAAATAGTGGTTGGGCAGATGCAGCAGCAGTTCAAGTAGCTCTTAGAGCACTTGGCGGCAACCTTGCAACAGCAACAGTTTCTTAATATTGTAATAACTACACTATAGATAAAACGAAAACCCGGCTTTATGTCGGGTTTTTTATTATAGTTAAAAAATAACTAATCTAACACAAAATCTAATGGTTAAAGTAACTT
>Ga0075444_10000996_pt1 | contig 17203 bp, 16 predicted proteins | sample CoawatmetaG01DNA_FD_76836 | JGI IMG/M metagenome (GOLD analysis project Ga0075444, IMG submission 76836) | Marine microbial communities from the West Antarctic Peninsula - Coastal water metaG017-DNA | ecosystem: Environmental > Aquatic > Marine > Coastal | place: Atlantic Ocean: West Antarctic... | reverse complement strand
GGTTTGGCTTCGTCAGTTGAGTACGACTGTGAAGACGAAAGATGATTTGAAATAACCTAATTATCGAAATGGAATAAATGATCATGGCTAAAGTAGTACAAAAAGAAGGAACCAAGCAGGAATTGCTTGAGGCTGGTACCAAGTTGATGCTGGAGAAAGGCTACAGCAACTGCGGTTTGCAAGAAGTTTTAGAGTCGGTTGGTGTACCGAAGGGGAGCTTCTATTATTACTTTGATAGCAAAGAAGAATTTGCTTTGCAGATCATTCGTCATTTTGATCAAGGCTATACCGATCGCATTCTATCTTGTCTTAGAGATGAGTCGTTGTCACCTTTGGGGCGACTCAAATTATATTGTCAGAAGAACAAACAGAATATTGAAGAGCGCAAATGTACTCGAGGTTGTCTGATCGGCAATCTCAGTCAGGAGATGGCTAGTCAGAGCGAAGTATTGCGCGAAGAGTTAGAGAAAGTGTTTCAACGATGGACTGATGTTTTTGCCGCTTGCATTGAAGCCGGGCAGAAGTCTGGAGAAATTCGTCGCGATTTTGATGCCTTGCCTCTGGCTGATTTCTTTCTCAGTGGCTGGGAGGGTGCTGTGCTTCGGGCAAAATCTACGCGCAGCACTAAGCCGATAGACAACTTTATGGAGTTGACTTTCGCCTTCATTACCGCTTGAGCTTAAGAGTTTTACTTGTTACTTGCGCCTTTGAGCGCCAATAGAAAAATGGAGAAAATCATGTCAGCAACAGAAACAGAAAAGAAAGACGAACTCAAGGTAAAAGTTGAGGGCACCACATGCTCAAGCAAGACGGCTGAAGAGAAAGCTGCCGAAGCAAAAGCAAATACTTGCTCAACCGAGGCAGCGGCAAAGGCGAAAGAAGAGAAAAAAGGCTCTTGTTGTGGTTAGACCCTGAAATTGACCTTGAAGTGAGAAAATATGAAAAGAGGCAGCACCAAGTGGCTGTCTCTTTTCTTTTAGATAAAGCGTTCTTTTGCAAGGAGAATGCAATGAATTAGTTGATTTCTGACAAAATTTGGGAATGTCAAGAATGGAATTGCAGTAGATTTAACGGTTTATACTGGACCCTTCTGTCCAGTTGGGTGTCACCAAGCTTAGATGGTTAGAGAATGGAAAAAATCGCAAAAATTGCCGTGAAGGCTCCAACTCGTGATGCTGAGGCTACTCGCAATAGCATTCTTGATGCTGCAGAACAAGAGTTTGCCAAAGTTGGCCTTTGGGGCGCGCGAACCGAATCAATTGCCGCACGCACTGGCGTCACCAAAGCCATGATTCACTATTATTTTGAGAATAAAGAGAACCTTTACCGGGCGGTAATGGAGCGTCTAATTATGCGCCGCGGTGCTGAAATGGAATCTCTTCATGTCGCCGAGCTTTCTCCTTGTGAAGCGGTCTCGACGATTGTACGCAATGTCTTGATGTACGCCGCTGAGCATCCTAATGTGGCCAGTCTGATTGTTTTAGAAGGTTTGCAGAATCAGGGCAAGTATTACTGCGAGACCTCGCTTGGCACACTTTATGGGCCACTGCTCGATAGTCTAAAACGGGGTATGGAAGCTGGAGACTTCGCCACTGCTGACCCGCTGCATACGGCCGCTAATCTTATTGGCATGTGCATCTACTACACAGTCGCCCGAGACAATTTGAAGAGTCTCTGGCCAGAAGGCACCAATTTGCTCTCTCCCGATATGCTAGAAGAGCACTGCGAAATTACTCTCAAAATGTGTCTAGCCGCCCTTGGTGCCAAGTAAAACCAATTGGTAAAACTTGCAGGCCGTGGCAAAATTAGAATTGAAAATAGACGAAGCTAGGTGTTCCATCGGGAGCAAACAGCAGTAGCAGTATTGCTATGGCAGCCAGGTAAGCTGGTCTTAGGGCCTGCAGCGACTTGGGCAGCGGTAATACGCCAGGTTGGCTCTTGCCTTGTATTTGGTTAGAGATCAGGTGGCCAATGACAATACTGATCAAAATTACAGGAAATAGAGCAAAGTTTGCTGGTCCTTCAATTGAAGGAATAGTCATGGCCCATGGATTGACACTATTGGCTGTCTGAGGCGAAAGCATAAGAAGTTTCTGGAAGTAGCGGCCTGACAGCTCCATGCTTGGTAACCGGAAGGTAACCAATGTCACAGCCAGACAATTGAAGGTTAGCAGCACACCAAAACAATGGAAAGCCTTTGTTTCAGTCAATTTGAGCAAAGTGGTGCTCTTCTCGACTTGGATTCGCCACAGTCTATTGAGGTTCAACCAGAGCCCGTGCATAGCTCCGAAAATGATGTAATTCAGCCCCGCTCCGTGCCAGAGACCAGCCAGGGTAAAAGTAATCATGACATTGCGCAGGGTGGCTATGGTGCCATGTTTGCTTCCACCGAGTGGGAAGAACAAATAGTCACGCAGCCAGAGTGATAGCGAAATATGCCAACGTCGCCAGTATTCTGTAATTGAGCCTGCCAAGAAAGGCAAATTAAAGTTCAATGGCACCTTGAAACCAAGTAGTGCCGCAGAGCCGCGGGCGATATCGGTGTAGCCAGAGAAATCAAAATAGACCTGAATGGCAAAGGCCCAGAGCAATGACCAGCAGTCGAAAGTGCTCAACATTTCAGGGTGTGGCATACATTTATCAATCACCACAGCGATACTGTCGGCCACAATTACTTTTTTAAAGAGACCCCATAAAATCAGCTCAACGCCTTCATCAAAATCTTTCAAAGTGATCTTGGCTGGCTTATGTAGTTGCGGCACGAAGTCTTGAAAGCGTTTAATTGGTCCCGCGATTTGAGTGGGGAAGAAGCTCGGGAAAAGTGCGAATTCTAGTGGCGCTTTGACAGCGGGACTGCCCTTGTAGACGTCTACTAAATAATGGATAAATTCAAAGACGAAAAAGGAAATGCCGAGTGGCAAAATAATTTCATGCAGTGGGTAAGAGATTTTTCTTCCAGCAATGGCCAACACACTATTGGTGGCATCGATAGCGAAGTAGGCATATTTAAAGTAGGCGAGAGTAAGAATATTGGCGGCCAGCGATGCAATCAATACTAGTTTGCGCTGCTTCTTTTGTTTCTCGATCGCGATACCGGCGAAATAATTGAATGCTGTTAGAGCAACAATCAGTACCAGGTATATCGGTTTCCAGGTCATGTAGAAAACATAACTGGCAAGCAGCAAAAAGGCTGTGCGATAGCGAAATGGCATGAACCAGTAAATGGCTACCACTACCGGCAGAAAAACTAGATAGGCTGCGCTATTGAATAACATTAGTTGCTACCCTCGTTTGCCACAGTTGGTGCCGTCAGGGCCGCTCTAGTGCGTGGATCGGCGGCTAATGTGCGGCCAACAATATCAACAATCTTTTTGCCACCACTAGCATCCATGTGGCCATAGTCAGAAAAGTCTTTCATGTCGAACTTTCCTTCCTTCATAGTGTCGACATAAGGACAGTCATACTTCGCTGACATCTCAACTAAAGTATCGACGTGTCTTTTATAGACCTGTGGCGGAATGTACTTGATACCAAGTTCCGAAACCGGCATGTTCACTAAAACTGGAATAATTCCTTTGGCCTTTGCTTCGCTGAGACATTTGTTCAACCAAATTTTTTGATTGTCGAACATTTCATCGTTGGAGTTTTTGAAGCGTTTCTTCCAGTCTTTGCCATTGTCGTAGAATGAGTCTGTTTGCGCATTGGGCTTGGCAATGAAGACACCTTTTTCTACCTCTGATCGGTAAAAGGCGAACTGTTTATCAAAATCGGTTTTGACGTTAAAAGCACTTGGGGCTGCCACTTTAGCGAAGACTGGATTGAGAGCGCCTTTGGCTTGCTCACCAAGAACACTCTGCGAGTGATACTTTTTGTCTACGAAATAAATATATTCGCGCAGCATGAAGTTGATTTTTGGCCAAGCGCTTGTGTAAGCAATGTCGAGTAAATCTTTGGTATCAGTAAAACGCTCTAGATATTTAAAGGCTGTGGTGGCACCAGCACAGCTGAAGCTAGTATCCATCAAGTCTCTAGGGCCGAGGCAGAGCACCATTACTTTTGGTGTGTGGCCTTTATCGAACTGAGTGCGAGCAATCATATAGTCGTCAGAGACCATACTGCCAGGTAATCCGAAGTTGAAACAGGTGCCTTCGTAGCCATTGATGTATTTGCTAATGACAGACTCTAAATATCTGGTTCTGCGGTTAACCACGATATCGACATTCTTTTGCAGGTGTTCGGCTTCTTGCATCCACACTGAGTTCATCAACAGCGATGAACCTAGCATTACCACCTTGGGATTTACTTCCTGACGGTAGTCCTGAGTGGTCCAGAAGACCCACGACTTTAGGGTCGGTAAGCTATCAGGGTCAACGCCCTTAAATGGATTGGTGACAACCAGCAGCAAATTAGCGAGAACAACTAGGGCAGCTGCTTGAAATACTTTGCTTTTGAAAACAACCTTGATGCCCGAGGCTGGCTGTGCGATTCCGTCTGTGCCAATTGAGTCTTTGCCAGTCGGGTCGAAGGCAGAAGGGCCTGCGCCCAGGGCTCTCTTCTTATTCTCACTGTCGACTTTTGTAGGCAGTGTGGGGGGCGGGGAGCTAGGCATATACTTCCAGTTTCACCAGTTTATTCTGGGTTGCTTGACAAGCGAAAATTATAGCAACATGCTCGCTTACTGAAAGACCACTGAGGCTCATTCGCTAAGACCGTATCGTTATTAAAGACTAATACTTTTGATTATTTCTTGTCGGCGCCAATTTTTTTAGTCGGCGCTAGTCTTGGCGGGTTTTTGGTCTAGCCAGGTTGACTGACATTTCACGTCCGGCCAGGGCGCGTCCGTGCAGAGCCTTGATGGCCTGCTCTGCGTCTTCTGCCGAAGCCATTTCGACAAAGCCAAAACCGCGTTTCTTGCCTGTATATTTGTCGGTTGGTATGGCCACTGAAACTACCGTACCTGTTTGCGAAAATACCTCTTGTAGCTCAGCTTCTTCTACTTTAAAGGAAAGATTTCCTACGAATAACTTATTGTTCATCTCTTCTTATCTCACGGTATTTCTAATCATTAGTATCTCAGAAAAACAAATCACTTCCAACATGATCAGTTTGATCCTTCGAATCTTGCTTATCTCTTTTTTCGTCCTGTCACCGGCCTGGGCCGCAACCCCGCCCAGTGTTTCGGTTGAGACTCTGAGGACTTCAGGCCAGAGCGCCGACAGCGACGAGGTTAAGGCCGTTTTTCACGGTCAAGTACTATCTGTTGAAATTCTCCACCACAAAGGAATTGGCCGGACTCGGCTGTCGTTAAGAGACCTCAAATTAAAAGGTCGTGGACAAGCTACTGCTGGCTCTCTACCTATGAAAGTTAGCTTTCGCAATTTCGCCATGCTTGAAGGCTTCACCGTGGGCAGTGGCGCTGGCGAAATCTATAGCCTGCCAAACTCCCGGGCAAAGAAGCGTAAGTTCTTGCTGCGCATACCGCTTATCTCGCCGACTGCAACCATCGACATGGCCTGGGTTGATGCTTACCGCCACTAGTTTCTATTGTAGATAGTGCTAAATTACTGCGTCAGCTTCAATTTCAACAAGCATGTCGGGGGAGATCAGGCGCGTAACTTCAACCATGCTCGTTGCTGGCCGAATCTCAGAGAAGTATTCTCCGTGGGCTTTGCCTACTTGCTCCCAGTTGCTAATGTCGGTCACGAAAATGCGTGTGCGCACAACGTGCTGAAGACTAGCTCTGGTTTGTTTAAGGGCTGCCTCGATGTTTTTGATGGCCTGAATAGTCTGGGCATAGGCATCGCCGACCCCCACTATTTTGCCGTCTTCGCCTGTGGCCGTTGTACCAGAGACAGCAATGAAATTGCCCACCTTGACCGCGCGAGAGTAGCCCACCACTGATTCCCATGGTGTGCCGCTGGCGATATTTACCCGTGTGCCTTCGTTCACTGTTTGGTCCTTTTAAAGAGTTACCGACAGTGTAGTTGATTTGTCGTCGCTAATTGAGATTTAGGCTTTAGTGGTAGCAGCTTCTTTGGCTGATTCACTGTTGGCAGGCAAGCCAGCTGGGTTTTTTGACCAGTAAAACTCGCGATTCTTGCGGTAGTAGTCGCAAGTTTTGGCGAGGCCTTGCTCTAGAGTGGTGGTTGGTTTCCAGCCCACAATCTCTTTCATCTTGGTGATATCAGAGTAGAAATCGCCTGGCTCTTGCGCTTTTCTCTCAGCGGAGAACTCGGCATACTGCCACTTACCAGCTTTGGCCACATCAACGATGGTCTTCACTAATTCAAGGAAGCTCACTGGTATGTCAGAGCCAACGTTGAATATTTCGCCGTAAGCTTTTGGTGTGATGGCTGATTTGATGATTGCTTCTACGGTGTCATCGACATAGCAGAAGTCTCTCAAAATACTGCCGTCGCCATAAACCTGGATAGTGTCGTTGTCTAAAGCCAAACGCACAAACCAGTTGCAGACACCAAAGCGCGAGTGCATCATCTGCGAGCGCGGACCGTAGATATTACTCAATCTGAGCAATACAGAGCGGATGCCGTGCACATCGTTATATACCTTGATGATTTTTTCAGCGGTGAGATTGGAAATCTCATAGATGCCTTTAGGGTTTGTCGGTGCTTCTTCGTTCACTGGCAGCGATACTGAAGAGCCGTACTGGCCGCGGGTTCCGGTGTATACACAGATGGCATTGGGATTGTGCTTGCGCAACGCTTCCATTAATACGGCTGTGCCGGTGATGTTAATTTGAATATCTGGAAAAGGATTAGACAAGCTCATCAGATGGCAAACTTGGCCAGCTAGATGGAATACATAATCTTGACCGCGCACTAAATAATCGAGAGCCGACTCATCGCGAATGTCGCAATAGTTGATGCGTACTCTATCTTTGACTGGAGCGAGGTTAAACTCGTTGCCGCCGTAATCTGGAATCATTGAATCAAGAACGGTCACTTTGGCGCCCAGGTTGGCGAGACGAATCGCCAGATTGGAGCCGATGAAGCCCATGCCACCGGTGATCAATGCTGTTTTGCCCTTGAAGGCGGTTTCCACTGTCTGGCTCATAATCTTAACTTCCGCTCACAATGCTCATGTAAACTGAGCAGGTAACCTGTGAGAAAACTCATCAATAATTTGAACTGGTCTCACTTGCTCTGGATTCTAACACGGTGTCACGCTAGAACACGCTCTCAGACCCTCTCTCTTTAGAATTGTTGAATCAGGCTTGGGCTTGTGTCAGGCTTGTGCCAGAGAAGATGGCCGTTTTATTAGTTGTCAATTAAACAAGGCTTAATTCCAAATTGGCTCTTTTCTACTAGAATTGGCAGGTCAGGTTTTACGGTTATATCGAGGGAAAGCGTTGAACGTTCCATTCGGCAATATGCAAGTTCACTATCAGGCCTACAAAGAGCAGATCGATGCGGCTGTGGCCCGCGTTCTTGCCAGCGGCTATTACATACTTGGGCCAGAGCTTGAGAAATTCGAGGCAGAATTTGCTCAGTTCTTAGGTGTTAAATATGTAGTTGGCTGTGCATCTGGTACTGAAGCTATATACCTAGCCCTGGCCGCAGAAGACATTGGCCCCGGTGATGAAGTTCTCGTAGTGGCCCACACTGCTGTGCCGACGATTTCAGCCATCTCAATGACTGGTGCCACTCCTGTATTCGTCGACATCAAAGCTTCTACTTATGTAATGCGTGAAAGTGAGCTTGAAGCCAAAATCACTCCCCGCACTAAGATGATTGTGCCTGTGCACCTCTATGGCCATATGGCAGAGATGGAAGCAATCATGAAAATTGCTTCTAAGCACAAAATCAAAGTTATGGAAGACGTTGCTCAAGCAACTGGCGCTACATACAAAGGTGCTATTGCCGGAAGTATTGGTGACTACGGTGCTTTCAGTTTCTACCCCAGCAAGAACTTGGGCGCATTCGGTGACGGTGGTGCTGTCTCTACTAATTCAGAAGAGAAGTACAAGAAGCTCAAAATGCTTCGCAACTACGGTCAATCCAAGCGCTACTATCACGACACTGTTGGTATCAACAGCCGTCTAGACGAAATTCAATGCGCCATTCTTTCTGCTCAATTGCCTTATGTGCATGAGTGGAACGAAAAACGTAGTCAGATTGCCGCTAAATACACTGAAGGCCTCAAAGACTTGGTGGTAACACCAGTGGAAGTAGCCGGTTTCAAGCATGTCTATCACTTGTATGTGATTCAAACTGCTTACCGTGATGAACTTCAAGCCTACCTCTTAGAGCGCGGCGTACAGTGTCTAATTCACTATCCAATTCCTGCTCACTTGCAACAAGCCTATCAATTCTTAGGCTACAAACCAGGTAGCCTGCCTACAACAGAGCACATCGTCAATCGCATCTTGAGCTTGCCGATGTTCCCTGAAATGACAGACGATCAAGTTGAACAAGTAATCGATGGTATCAAGTCGTTCTACAAAGAGCGTTCACTCAGTTCAGATGTGGCCCTAGCTACAACCTGTGCCGAAGGTCAACCAGCCTAAAGCCTAAGAGCAAATAAACCCTAAGTAGCGTTTCGGACTAATAGCGTTTCGGATAATTATGAATAACACCCAATCAAGAATGCGTTCAAATTCCTCAGAGCCAAAAGATCTTTTGACTTCAGTTACGCTGATTATTCCTGCCTACAACGACGAAGAGACTGTTGGTCGTCTAATTGACGATTCCGATACTCTTTTATCGAGTGTCTGCAGCGACTATGAAATCGTCGTAGTCAACGACGGCAGTAAAGACCGCACTCTTTCTGTCATCGAAGGACGCTGCCAGACTAATCCTCATGTGCGTTTGATCAATCATCCGATCAATAAGGGCTTTGGTTTCACCATTCGTGAGCTTTACGAATGTGGCAGTAAAGATTTGGTTTTCTCCCTTCCAGGTGATTATCAATACGCTCCTAAAGAACTTTTGCAAATGGCAAAAGGTTTGAAAGATCATGATTTCGTTATTGGTCTTCGCATTAATCGCAATGATCCACCACGTCGCAAAATGCAGTCTAAGGTTTACAACTTGATGCTTCGTACCTTCTATGGTCACAAGCACAAAGATGTAAATTCAATCAAACTGTTCAGACGGGCTATCTTGGATAAAGTCAAACTGCAATCTCAGTCACCTTTCGTTGACGCTGAACTTTGCATTCGTGCCGAGCGCGCTGGCTTCAAGGTAATTGAAATTCCAATTGAGCACTTGCCCCGCACTACTCAGGGTGCCTCTGGTGGAAAGTTCTCAGTGATTTGGGATACCTTCTCTGATCTCGTAAAGATGCGCTCTACTTTCTAGGGCAGTAATGAAAACAAAAACTAGCGTGAGCAAACCTTCTGTTTTTAAGGTTATGGTTGCGCCTTCGGGCATGCTGCTTTTGCCTGTTCTTCAGCCTTTGGTATCGCTTTTTACTTTAGGTCGCAAACTCAATGCCGCTGAAAGAGTGGCTAAGTTTTGCTTGCTTGTGGCACAAAGCCGAGCTGACGATACCCTTGATGCGGCCTGGTCGCTTGCTCTTTTAGCCGAAGTGCTGAGGTGTCAGGGCCGCTTTGCTGAAGCCGAAGCGACTGCTCGCGAAGCAATTGAGATGTATCAGCAGTGTGATGCCGAGTTAGCTCAAGCAAGCGCTGAGAAGGCTGAGCAGAAGGCTCTAACCCATGAGCTTTTGGGTACCATCTTGCGAGACCTTGGCCGTTATTCAGAAGCTCTGAAAGCCGGCAAGAAAGCATGCGAGATGGCCGAGCAAATGCAAAAAGATGCTGCCACTACAAATAGCCCTTTTATTCTTGCTGATTGTTACCTCGAGCTATCGCGCACTCTTAACTTTACTGGTCAGCCAGATGATGCCATTACTCTTTTGCACCAAGCGCTAGATTTGCGTGGTGGTGCCGAGGAAGATACGGAAGACACAGCTACTGAAGGAGATGGTCAGTCGGGCGATTCTGAAGCTGCTAAAGCTAAGCCTGCGACTAAGAGTAAATCTGCTGATCGCTACAAGGCTAATATTTTGGCTGAGCTGTCGCGCTCTTATTTGATGTCGGGTGAATTTAAAGAAGCCCAGTGTGCTGCAGATAAAGCAATGGCTAATTTGATTGTGAGCGATCACGCTGAAGATCAGTTGGCCCGTGCCCGTGTAATTTTGGCTGTGGCGGATGTACTGAAGCAAAGCCCTGAGAAAACCGCTGAGGAGCGCAGCAAGGCTACTGCCATGCGGGCAGAAGCTTTGGCTATCAGAAAGAAATGGCTTAGCGCCAAAGATCCCGAGCTGCTCGATATTGGTGGCGGGTAGTCGGCTGCTGACTGGACCCGCATGCTTTAGTTGCCTTTTGTCTAGATCAAATTGAGTTTGACATTGCACCACGCGAAGTTACTGATGAGGCGAAGTTTGAAGGGATTGTCTGCTTCATGCAGAGCCTTGCTACCTTGGCTATGACGGCAGCCTTTCAAACTATTTCGCGACCGAATGCTACAGTATCCACCCATTCTCTTTCTTCTGGCGGTTGAGGTATGGAATAGTCTGAAGCGGCCAGAAGCTCGGCAAGTGTGTATCTAAGGCGTGGTTGCGATTCAATAATCAGCCGGTTGCTGACTACGCTAATGCCAACTGTGGCGTTGACCTTTAGTCCAAGCATATGGAGAAGCTTCTCTGGAATGGCTATCACTACAGAATTTCCCGCTTTACGAAGTTTAGTTATATGCATAGCGAGCCCCCGTGTAGTTTAACTGTACAACATCTCAGTGGCGATGTGCCAGGTCTTTCAGATCGTCGAGTTACGCAATAAAAGCTGTCGAATATTTCGTTCCGATACAGTCTCAAGCTGAGCATCTGTCTTAGCTGGAAAAAGATCCGGTTTCTCAAAATGACCAAAGATTCGTAGCTGAGTGCAATCATGGTTGATTGGTGAACGCAACCCTAAAGCCTTCGCTCATGATCTCAATTGTCTCTTCGATTTCTTCAACTGTGTGCACTGATGAAAGGCAGGCGGCGTCAACTGCTGAAGGTGGCAGGTAAATGCCATTGTCGAGCAGGAAGTGGAAGAACTTAGAGAAAGCCTTGCAATCAATTGCCAGTGAATCTTGGAAGTTCAACACTGGCTTTTCAGCAAATACTATCGAGAACATTGAACCCAGACGAGGAAGCTGAATTGGCCAATTGTTTTTGGCGATGACCTTGCCTAGTCCGGCAAAGAGCTGGGCTGTGCGGTCTTCCAGGGCTTGATAGACGGCTGGGTCTTTCAGTAAGGTGAGAGTGGCAATGCCACCGGCCATGGTGACGGGGTTGCCCGAGAAAGTTCCTGCTTGATAGACATCGCCGTCTGGTTGCAGTCTGCTCATTATTTCTTTGCTGCCGCCGTACGCACCGATGGGCATGCCGCCGCCGAGAGCTTTGCCAAAACAGGTGATGTCAGCTTTGACGTTATAGTAATTCTGTGCGCCGCCAAAAGCGACTCTAAATCCGGTTAGCACTTCATCGATAATCAGCAATACACCAAAACGATCGGCTAAGGCTCGCAGGCCTTCTAAGAAGCCGGGTACTGGTGTAATAACGCCCATAGAGCCAGCTACAGGCTCTACGATTATGCCAGCTACTTTGCCCTTGTATTGGTTGAGTAGAGCTTCGACTGATTGCAGATCGTTGAACTTAGCTAAAACAGTTGCTGCCTTCGCACCATCAGGAATACCACTAGATGACTGGTGACCGTTGCTGGCCAGAGTGGCATCGCAATGGCCGTGATAGCAACCTTCAAACATGATGATTGTTTCTTGGCCGGTAAAGCCGCGGGCCAACCTAATTGCACTCATTACCGCTTCAGTGCCAGAGTTGACGAAGCGAATTTTTTCTATTGATGGCACGGCCGCAATAACAAGCTCGGCCATTTCCATTTCGTAGACGTGGGGCGCACCGAATACTGGCCCTTTGGCTAGAGTTTCTTGGCACTTGCGTACCACCTCATCGGGGCAGTGTCCGAGAATGGCTGGGCCCCAGGCGCCGAGATAATCAATATAGCTATTGCCATCCAGATCGTACAAGCGTGAGCCTTTGGCCCGATCAAAAAATACAGTATCGCCACCGACTTCGTGAAAAGCTCTAAAGGGGCTGTCTACACCACCGGGAATGACTGTTTCAATTTTCTTGCCATAGGCAATTGATTGGGCGTAGCGTTTGGCTTTATCCACACTCAAGTTGAGCTGTGCGTTAGCTGCCATTCTTGACTCCTCGATGCGGTTTTATTGTTTGCTTTATAGTTCTAGCCAGGCTTCGACTTTCATCGGTCCTTTTTTCAGCCGTTGAACAGAGACGCTAGCTGTGTTGTCTGCGCCGCCGCTACTCAACAGTTTGACGTCATCGCCTTTGTTCAATTTGATTAGATCAGGGCTGAGATTTACTAGTTTGACATTTACTTTAGTGGTGGTGCCTACGACTTTGACAGTGACTTTGCCTGAGGTATCTTTAGGGTTGTCTTTGCCTTCGCAGACTACCTCTAATTGTGCCAGTTCAAAGCCAATTGGATTGCTGCGCATGCCTTCAGTGCTGACACACAGTGAGTGTGGGCCTGGGCGCAGTTCTTTTGGCAAGGTCACTTTTAGTTGCACTGGCGAAGCCGCGGCAATAGTACATTCGGTCATGCCATCTATAATGACGCGATTGTTTTGTGCCACTCCATCAAAGTTGTGACCATCAATAACGAGATTAGAGCGACGGCTGACTAGATGGCTGGCCTTGTCGACTTTGGGGGCTTGTGGGCTGCTTGGAGTTGCTAGGGGCTGCAATACTTCTATTACTGCAGGCATTTCGTAAGGCCTTGAGAGTAAGGCAATATTGAGTGAGCGGCCGGGAGTTTCGTCTTCTGGAATCATGTATTGAGCTTGACCATTCTGGTCAGTGGCCAAGGTGACGCCGTTGAAACTTAGTTCTACGTTGCTTTCAGGATTGCGCTGCTCATCGACAAAGGCAACGGTTACTGGTTGACCGGCTAAGGCTCGGTCGGGCATGAGCATGGTGAAATTCTTCGGCTGTTTCAGAGCTGGTAGCTCGAGACCGGTGATGCGCTCCATCGACTGAGCCGCACCAGCGTAGGCCATTTCATTACCCTGTCTACCTGTGTTAGTGGCGGCTGAATTGTTGTCTTGCTTCGACGTATCTTGTTTCGACACAGGGCGGGTACTTTTGCCCGCTGCAATTTTGAGGTTGCTATTGCTAGTTGTGATCGTAACTGGATAAGAACCAGAACTGCCGTTGTTGTAGACGGTTTCTACTTTTCCCACTTGTTCTGTTCTTTCTACTTTGTTCGATTTTTCAGTGCTTTTCTCTGGAGCTTTGTCGACAAATTTTTCAACTACTTTAACTTCAGGCTCTTTCTTTGATGCTGCAGTAGCTTTTGCTACTTTATCGCTGGCAGTTGATTTCTCTTCTGCTTGTTCAGTGGTTTCTTCTTGTGCCTTTTCTTTCTGGTTTGCGACTTTGTTGTCAGCTTTACTATCAGCTTTGGCCTCATCACTGTCGGCGTCGGCTTTAGACTTAGTCTCTTCAGCTACTTTTGGTTTTTCTTCTTTTTCACTTACTTCTTTTTTGTCTTTTTCGGACTTCTCTTTTTCAGACTCTAGCATCTGCACGCTAGGGTCCATCGCTGCAAGCTGCTGGGCAATTAAGCGGCGACGGTCATCTTGTAAAACCACTAGTTCATAGTAGTGGCGATATCTATGGGTTAGCAGCGGTGGCAGAGCTACTATTGATTTTTTTTTTTGATCAGCGCTGCTTTGAGTTTCGCTGTCGCCCTTGCGCTCGGCTGGCTGTTCGCCTTCTGCTGCTGGTTTGGGAATGCAGTCAGCTTCTACCAATATGGTACCGAGTTTGCCAATCCAAAAATTGACATTGGCCTGGCTTTGAATATCAAAGCCAGTTTCAACTGGCGAGCGAGCATTGATGACTACAATAAATTCGCCAACATCTTTGCCGTCGGCAGCTTTGTGATCGTGACAATCTCCGGCCACTGTAACTGTCACTAGGCCGTCGATGCGCTTTGCCCATACCGTAGACAGCGAACCTCTAAATTTGTCGTTGACTTCTACGTCGCCAGAAGACCAAGACTCAGCGGTTAGTCGTGTGCGTGCTTTGCCTTCTTGTTCTTTGGCTAAAATTCTATTGAAGGCTAGTTTTGGATCGCTCAGTGCTTTGTCGATGACAGCGGCTGCCAGGGTGACAATCATGCGTTGATTGGCATCTTCGATTTTGCTGATTTCATCAGAATCTTTCAGTGAGCGATTGAGGTCTTTGAGTACGCTAATTAAGGCTGTGTCTGGTTCGAATACTAGAGACTTTTCTTCTTTCTCTTCTTTCTTCTCGGCAGGTTTTGCTGTGGTGGCGGCAACCGGTGGGGCTACCACTGATGGTGTTGTGGCTGGAATAGCAGCTGCTGGAGCTTTGGCTGTGTCTTCTTTGGCGCGACCGAAGAAACCGCGTTTGGCAGCATTTTTCTTTTTGTCGTCTTTGCTATCTTCTTTCGCTTCGGCTTTTTTATCTTTGGCTTTATCGTCTTTCGATTTGTCAGCCTTGGTTTTGTCGTCTTTAGCCTTAGATTTGTCGTCTTTGGCTTTGTCGTCTTTAGCGCTGGCCTTCGCTTCCTTGGCTTTTGACTTCTTGTCTTCGCTCTTCTTGTCACTAGACTTTTTGTCGTCAGACTTTTTCTCTTTGTCGCTGCTCTCGCTAGTTTCCGAGTCTGCTGCAACTTCAGTTGAGTTTGGCGCCTTTACTTCAGCATCGCTTTTGGCGGCTATCAAGATACCAGCGGCATCACTATTGACCGTCTTGGCCGCAATGGTAATTGGCTGAGCGTAGGCGGGGCTAGAGAAGGCCACGAGGGAAGAGGGCAGAAAGGCGAAACTAAAACTAACTGCGGTGAGTAAGCAATGAAGCTTGATAACGGCATTCTGTTTTAAGCGGCTGACAGGAGAATTCTCCAAACTCATTTACTTCCTTTCCTCTCTCAATTCAATCTATTTTTTTGCTGGGCTTTCAAAGACGTCTTCAAAGATTCCTACTGTCTCAGCTGGTGTTAGGCCGTAGCCTAAATATTTTCCATCGAGCCAGATTTCAAAGTGCAAGTGGGGATACTTCGCTCGTCCGGGGAGATTTTGTCCTGTTCCGGATACACCAACAAAGCCTATCAGGTCGCCGGGCTTTACGGTCTGTCCAACGCGAACTTTCGGATTGATTTTATTCAAGTGGGCATAACGGGTGATCATATTGTTGCCATGATCAATCCATACTTGGCAACCGCGGAAGAGGTCTTCGTTCTTCTCAGAAGTGCGGTGCTCGTTGACGCAATCGCTCATGACGCGGTTGAAGGTGCCTTTATTCATATCAACGAAGTTAGCGTCGGCTCTAACAATTTTACCGGCCCCAGCGGCTATGACAGGGGTATTGATGGCGATATGAGTACGGTCGTTAAAGAGGTCGAGACCTTCATGCACGCCGTAGCGATATAGCCTGCGGGCGCCCGGGTAGACCCCAGAGTGTTTGGGCAATTTCATGCCTTTGATTGGGGCTGAGAGTAGAGCTAATCTTGAGTCGTTTTCTCGCGCTTCTTTTTTCTCGCCACCTGGGTTGGGATTGGCCAGGTCGCGATAAACCAGATTGTTGTTATCTATTATCCAGAAGCCCTTAGGCAGAGGCAGCAGGCCTCTCAAGCTCGAGTTTGCCGGAAAGTTAAAGGCTTTGGTATTGCCGGTTTCTTTGTCTACGGCTAAGACTCTATTGTTTTGCCTCTCAACAACATAAAGTGGAATAGCTTTGTTTTCGGCGCTGATCATGCGAGAGGCACGAATAGTGCCCAGTGCGCCAGCCGATGATTTGATTGGCAGTTTCGCTTGATGTACTTTCAATGCCCCTGTTGGTGCTAGGGGCTCGATGGTGATGATTTGACCGAACTGCTTTAGCAAGCTGAAGCGCTTGTCAAATGTAATAGAAATGCATTCTGCCACCGAGGCATCGCCGGGCTTAAGGCGCCAGGGCATTACTTCGGGGAAAGTTCTTTCAAATGCCGGATTAACCGTGCCTTTGCTCTTTGCTTTTGTCAGAGGCGGTAGACGTAATCTCCATATCTGGTTGCGCTCGGGATCAAGCAAATTGAGGATATTGTTTTGTTCGCTCAGGCAAAGGTCAATGAATTCTGGATCTGGAGACCCTGAGATAGGAACGTTGGTGCGTAAAACTGACCAGGTTTTCTTGGTCAAATCAAATTCAAAAAGGTCACCAGATTTATCCAGCACGACAATAGAATTTCTAGTCGGCGAATAAATTAGATTGGCAAATTCGTGCACCGGAATAGGCAGGCCGGGCGGTTTACCCCAAGCTGGGGCGTTTACTTTTTGAGCGGTGATGAAGCCACCAGTGCTAGGGTCTGGCAAAGGGTTTTTGGCGATGTAGAGGCAGTCACCACCAAGAAAAACTAGATTGTCGAAAGCTGTTTGAACGCAGTTCATTGGGGCAAAGGGTTGGCAATCTTCAGTAAGAAGGCCGACTTTATTGGGCTCTGCTTTTAGGGCTTTGAATTTGGCGCTTAGTGCCTCGGCTGCGGCCGTAGCTGCTGCATTCGAACTAGAATTGACACTTGTCGTTGTCGATATTGCTGTTTGAATCTTTGCTGAATTCAAACTAGCTGCGCTCTTTATTTGTGCCTTGCCGCTGCAGGCAACGGTGCAGCTGGTGGCGAGCAGCAATGACAAAGTGCACCAGATGTGATGCCTTGGTTTGCGGGCTGTTAGATTTTTGCTGCCCATTAATTCACCGAAATTTTATTTCTTCTTGACCAGTAAGAGCGAATTGGAAATGGTCCAGTGGTCGCCAGAGCGCTCTACTGTGTAGTTAACGCTATAGGTGTCATCGGTCTCTTTCTCTGGCTTGGTAGCGCCGTCTTTCATGATTTTTGTCAGTTCCATGACTTTGGCGTAAACCGAATATTTTTGCGGAGAGCTAGATAGTTCAGTATATTTTTCAACCACTACACCTTTTGGTGTAAGTTCGTAATAGTGCTTACTCTCTGTCAATGCTTTGATTGAATCGGTTTGTCGTTGCAGCAAAGCGCCTGAGAGAATTTTGCTCAGACCAGCAGGGTTTCTATCTTTGAGAGCCGATTTTTTAATTGTCTGCCAGGTGCGAATGGCACCGGCCAATTCGTCTC
>Ga0075444_10000983_pt1 | contig 17292 bp, 14 predicted proteins | sample CoawatmetaG01DNA_FD_76836 | JGI IMG/M metagenome (GOLD analysis project Ga0075444, IMG submission 76836) | Marine microbial communities from the West Antarctic Peninsula - Coastal water metaG017-DNA | ecosystem: Environmental > Aquatic > Marine > Coastal | place: Atlantic Ocean: West Antarctic... | reverse complement strand
GGTATATATAACATTAAACTTGAATATATATCGTTCAAAGAAAAATATTTAAAAAATATTTCTATTAACCAATCCAAGGATTTAGGTAAAATATTGTTATCAATTGACGAAAATATTTTAGACGAGATTGAATTAATAGGTGAAAAAACACAAATTGAAATAAAATTAGATAAAACTGTTTACAACATTGGTAAGGATTTAACTCTAAAGGGTAGTAGTGTTAGTGATGTTTTAGATAACCTCCCATCAATTGAAGTTGATGTAGAAGGAAATGTTTCGCTAAGAGGAAATGAGAGTGTGAGGATTCTTATAAATGGTAAACCATCAGGACTTGTTGGTATAAGCAGTAACGAGGCATTAAAACAATTTCCATCGGAGAGTGTTGAAAAAGTAGAAGTGATTACATCACCATCAGCTAGGTATAATGCTGAAGGAACAGCAGGTATCATTAATATAGTTTTAAGAAGAAGTAAATTAGAAGGCTTGAATGGATCTCTGTCCTTAAACAGCGGATACCCGAAAAGATATGGTGGATCTGCTAATGTAAATTTTAGAACAAAAAAATTAAATTTTTTTAATAATATTGGTTATAGCATAAGAGAAACTGAGGGTAGTTTTTTAAATGAAACGGAATACTTTACAGATAAAATAGATAATAATTTCTTAAACGAAAATGGTATCAGAAAGTCAGAGAGAACCTCAAATTATTTAAATACGGGAATTGAATATTTTATTTCAGACAAAACTAGTTTTGTATCATCATATGTTTTTAGAAAAAGTAACGGAAACACAAATAACACTAACAATATTTATCAAAATTTTAATAAAACAATAAAAAACTCTGTAAGAAAAGAAAATGAAACGGAAACAAATAAAACAAATGAATTCTCAATTAATCTAACACATCAGTTTAGTTCAGAAGGACATGAATTAACAATTGATTATCAAAAAGAAAAATCTTCAGAATATGAGAATGGATTTATTTCAAATTCTCAATTAAAGCCAGTATTTACAAAATATCTAAGCGAAAAAGCAGCTACAGATGAAATTCAAGAAAGTGAACTATTTAAATTAGACTATGTATTGCCAATTAAAAAAGACGGGCAATTTGAGTTAGGGTTCAGAGGAAGCAATCAATACCAAAATATTGATTACTTAGCTGAAAATGAAGACTCAAGTGGTAATTTTGTAAATGATACTAACCTTAGTAATAATCTTTTATACAATGAAAAAGTGAATGCTTTTTATACTCAGTATGGTAATAAAAAAAATAAATTCTCTTATCTTTTAGGATTAAGGTATGAAGAATCTAAAACTACTGTGAAACAGTTGGCAAATAACACAAATAATGTCAAGAATTATAATGATTTTTTTCCAACTATAAATTTGGCATATGAAATTAAGGAAAATGAAACAATTACTTTTGGCTACAATCGAAGAATTCGAAGAGCTAGATCGTATTTCATTAATCCTTTTCCCTCAAAATCAAGTGCTACCAATATTTTTCAAGGTAATCCAAATATAAACCCTACTTATTCAAACGGAATAGATTTGGGATACTTAAAGAGATATAAGAAACTAACCTTAAATGGATCTATTTATTATAGAAAATCAACTGGTGAATTTACTTTTATTAGCGAAAATACTGGTGACTTTGTTCTTGTAAACGAAATATTAGTTCCAGTGCTACGACGAACACCTATCAACTTGGCGAGTAATGAAAGAATAGGTCTAGAACTTAATGCAAACTTTAGTCAATCAAAAAAATGGAGATTAAGAGGGAGTTTAAATTTTTACGAATCAAAAACAATAGGTGAATATAAGGGACTAATATATGATTCTAAAAACTTATCATGGTCGGGTCGATTAAATAATTATCTTAAGTTATTTTCTAGTATTGATTGGCAAACTAGTTTCAGATATAGAGCTCCTCAAAAAACCGCTGTTTCTGAACGAAAAGCATCTATTTATACAAATACCGCGTTCAGTAAAGATTTATTTAAAGATAAAGTAACATTAACATTTAAGATTAACGATATTCTTGAAACTGGAAAATGGAGAATTGAATCTTTTAATAAAAACTATAGAAGTTATAGTGAAAGTAACTGGAGAGGCGGAAGAAGTTTCGAATTAAATCTTATATATAGGTTTAATCAAAAGAAAAATCAGAGAAACAACAGGCCTAATTACCAAGATTACGAGGGTGAAGGATTTGGTGGATAAATTATTTTTTTAATTTATCTCTTATCTCTTTCATTCTTTCCATAAAAGCTCCTCCAACCCAATATGGAATAATAAAAGTTAATAATAGAATCATTAACCAAAAACCCATTGTCAAAACAGATAAAAACAAAATAAAACCCAGATACTGATCAAATTCCATAACTTAAAATATTATCCAACAAATATAATTAAAGAAATGGTCCTTTTAAAATATTTTTTTCAACAAATGATAAAAAATAAATATATAATCCTTTTGTAGTAAATTTGTATTATAATTCTTTAATATGTCATACAGAATAGAAAAAGATACTATTGGAAAAATAGAAGTGCCAACTGATTGTTTATGGGGAGCGCAAACTCAAAGATCTATAAATAATTTTAAAATTGGGAAAGCTGGCTCCATGCCGATTGAAATAATTTATGGATTTGCTTATTTAAAAAAAGCCGCTGCTTACACCAATTATGACCTAGGAGTGTTAAGTAAACTTAAAAGAGATTTAATTTCTAACGTATGTAATGAAATATTACAGGGTAAATTAGACGATCAATTCCCTCTTGTTATTTGGCAAACTGGTTCAGGAACACAAAGTAACATGAATATTAATGAAGTGATCTCAAACAGATCTCATCAGATAGAAGGAAAAGTTTTAGGAGAATCCGAAAAAACATTAGCTCCTAACGATGATGTTAATATGTCTCAATCTTCTAATGATACATTCCCCACTGCAATGCATATTGCTATATATAAAAAGTTGATTGAAAATACTATTCCTAATTTGGAAAAATTTAAAAAAACTTTATTGCAAAAATCAAAAGAATTTAAAGATATTATTAAAATTGGAAGAACTCATTTAATGGATGCTACTCCAATAACTTTAGGACAAGAATTTTCAGGATATCATTCACAAATAAAACATGGTTTAAGTTCATTAAAAAACTCACTAATCCACTTATCGGAACTAGCATTAGGAGCCACAGCAGTCGGAACAGGAATTAATTCTCCAGACGGTTATGCTGAAATGTCTGTAGGATATATTTCGAAATTTACAGAAATCGATTTTATTTCTGCTGAAAACAAGTTTGAATCTATTGCCGCGCATGATGCATTAGTAGAAACACATGGTGGATTAAAATTAATAGCAAATTCTTTAAACAAAATATCTAATGATATAAGAATGATGGCCTCCGGTCCAAGGTCTGGAATTGGAGAGATTTCTATTCCAGCAAATGAACCCGGAAGTTCAATAATGCCCGGAAAAGTTAATCCCACTCAATGCGAAGCGTTATCAATGGTATGTGCTCAAGTGATTGGTAATGATGTAGCAGTTACAATTGGAGGAATGCAAGGACATTATGAATTAAATGTATACAAGCCTCTTATGGCTGCTAATTTATTAGAATCTGCAACACTTATATCAGGTGCGGTAAAAAGCTTCAATAATAATTGTGTAAAAGGTATTACCCCTAATAAAAAAAGAATTGAAGAACTAGTTAATAACTCTTTGATGTTGGTTACAGCTTTAAACAGCAAAATAGGATATTATAAATCAGCAGAAATTGCAAATCTTGCTCATAAAAACGGAACTACATTAAAAGAGGAAGCTATCAATCTTGGCTACGCAAGTTCAGATGAATTTGATAAGTGGGTAAATGTAAAAAAAATGATTGGGAATAAGAGCTAAACTCTTCCTTTCAAGGCATTAAAAGCCCAACCTATGGCGATAAATCCAATACCAACCACTGAGAAACCAATTGCCATATCTCGATATTTTAAAACACCCAATAACACCAAGGCTATTCCAAGAATTGTTAAAATAAAAGATGCCCAGGCAAATATTCCGTTTTTATTTAAAGCCATTTTGAAGTTATTTTGATGCAATTTGTAAAAAAATTTGCAATTATTATGTTAAAATTATGATAAAATTAATTAATTTTTCCTGTTAAATTTTCTTTCCAATTTATCCAATTATATTTTTTAGAAAAATATAATAAAACCATAGGATAAATTATAAATAAAGGGATTAACATACTAATAGCTTCTGGCTCACCTATGCTCTTTAAAATAGAATTCGTTTGAAAGACAGTCCAATCAGCTGTAACTAAAAGAGAAATTAAAATATTATTTCCTGCATGGAATCCTATGGCAAGTTCCATTCCTTTGTCCATTAAAGTAATTATTCCTAAAAATAGTCCTGTAGAAACATAATGAATTAATAAAATTGAACCCAATTTCATTACCTCAGGATTCCAATAATGTAAAAATCCAAATGACAAAGAAGTTATTAGTAACGGAATCCATTTATTTTTAACGATTCCTCCAATGCCTTGCATTAAATATCCTCTAAACATATATTCTTCCCAACTAGTTTGAATCGGAACTAATAAAAATGAGATTAAACATAAAATCAAAAAAGGTTTTAATTCAAAATTATATATGTAATCGTCTGGAGACATTAAATAACTTATAATGGTAGTAGTTAAAATTATAAAACAGGCTACAATAAAAGAGGTTGCTATTTTTGAAAAATCTACTTTTTTTCTTGATGTAGTTAAGGACAAAAATGTTTGATTATGTATATATTTTACAACTAAAAGAAGACCTAAAAAGCCAAATACAAATGTCAATAACACATAAAAAAAAGTCAAATTACTATCACCTAAAATAGTCATCATACTAGTTTGATCAATTTTAGATGCACCCTCCACTCCTACTTTTGAAAAGATTGCTAATATTAGAGGAATAGAACCTATTTGAGTGGCAATAAAAATAACTAAGCAACCAATTATATACCTCCACCAATCATTTTTCACTTTTAATACGTTTTCAATATACATATTCTGTTATTTTCTATTTAAAATCATAGTTGAAAGCTTACAATGAGAGATTAACTTATTGTTCGGATCGGTAACTCTTATTTCCCATAATTGAGTGGTTCTACCTTTATGAATTGGTGTAGCTTTAGCAAAAACAAAGCCTTTAGATATTCCTTTTACATGATTTGCTGAAATAACAATTCCCCTAACCATTTGTGTCTCCCTATTAACTGACATATATGAAGCAGCGCTACCAACTGATTCGGCTAATGCGACTGTAGCTCCTCCATGTAAAACTCCATCAGGCTGATGCACCTTTGGGGTAACCTCCATTTTAGCAACTAAAAAATCTTCTCCAATATCAATGAATTCCATACCCAATGTTTCCATCAAAGTATTTTTATTGATATCATTAATTTTTTTTAAAAGATTTTCTTTATCCATTGTTTAAATGTATAAAACAAAAAAAACGCATCAAAAGTTTTGATGCGTTTTTATTAATATGAGTTAAATTATATTATTTAACTTCTTCAAAATCTACATCTTGAACATCGTCTGAAGAGTCTTTGTTTTCAGTAGATTGAGTATTTCCAGTAGGTTCCGGTCCAGGTGCTCCTCCACCTGATTCAGCTTGAGCTTTATACAGCTCTTCAGAAGCATTTTTCCACGCTTCATTTATTCCTTCTAATGCAGTTTTAATGCTTTCAATGTCTTTGGATTCATGAGATTTTTTTAAGGTTTCTAAAGATTCTTCGATAGCTTTCTTCTTGTCTTCTGAAAGTTTTTCTCCATATTCCTTTAGTTGACTCTCTGTCTGAAATATCATTGCATCGGCACTATTTAAAGTATCTACCTCTTCTTTTACTTTCTTGTCAGATTCAGCATTTGCTTCAGCCTCTTTTCTCATTTTTTCAATTTCCGCTTCAGTCAATCCAGACGAAGCTTCAATTCTAATATCCTGAGTTTTCCCTGTTGCTTTATCGGCAGCTGTAACATGTATCAATCCATTAGCATCAATATCAAAAGTAACCTCAATTTGAGGAACTCCCCTTGGAGATGGCGGTATTCCATCCAAGTGAAATCTTCCAATGGTATTATTATCTTTTGCCATTGGTCTTTCACCCTGAAGAACATGAATTTCTACAGATGGTTGATTATCTGCAGCAGTAGAAAAAACTTGTGATTTTTTAGTAGGAATCGTAGTGTTTGATTCAATTAATTTAGTCATCACACTACCCATAGTTTCAATTCCAAGAGAAAGGGGTGTTACATCTAATAATAAAACGTCTTTAACATCCCCAGTTAATACACCTCCTTGAATAGCTGCTCCAATAGCGACAACTTCATCTGGATTAACTCCTTTGGAAGGTTTTTTACCAAAAAACTTTTCTACTTTTTCTTGAATTATTGGAATTCTTGTAGATCCTCCAACTAAAATAACTTCATCAATATCTTTAACGTTTAAACCTGCATCATTCAATGCCTTCTTAACTGGTTCCATTGATCTTTTTACTAAATCTGCAGAAAGTTGTTCGAATTTAGATTTAGTTAAAGTTTTCACCAAATGTTTTGGACCAGACGAAGTTGCAGAAATATAGGGCAAATTAATCTCTGTTTGAGCAGACGAAGAAAGTTCAATTTTAGCTTTTTCAGCAGCTTCTTTTAATCTCTGCAGTGCCATCGGATCTTTTCTTAAATCTATATCTTCTTCTTTGGAGAATTCATCAGCTAAAAATTGTATAATAGCATCATCAAAATCATCTCCTCCTAATCTAGTATCACCATTTGTAGAAAGTACTTCAAAAACTCCGTCACCAAGCTCTAAAATTGAAATATCAAAAGTTCCTCCACCTAAATCAAAAACCGCAATTTTTTGATCTTTTCCAGACTTGTCCAATCCGTACGCTAAAGCAGCAGCCGTAGGTTCATTAATAATTCTCTGAACTTTAAGTCCTGCTATCTCACCTGCTTCTTTAGTAGCTTGTCTTTGGGAATCATTGAAATAAGCTGGAACAGTTATTACAGCTTCAGTTATTGTACTACCTAAATAATCTTCTGCTGTTTTTTTCATTTTCTGAAGAGTCATGGCTGATAATTCTTGTGGCGTATACAATCTTCCATCTATATCAACTCTAGCAGTGTCGTTATCTCCTTTTACCACTTTAAAAGCAGACCTATCAGCATCTTTTTTAGATTCACTATACTTACTACCCATAAATCTTTTAATAGATGCTATAGTTTTAGTAGGATTAGTAACAGCTTGTCTTTTTGCAGGATCACCTACTTTAATTTCACCTCCTTCAACAAAAGCTATTACTGAGGGAGTTGTTCTTTTTCCTTCGGCATTTGGTATAACCACCGGTTCATTTCCTTCCATTACAGAAACACAAGAGTTTGTCGTTCCTAAATCAATTCCAATTATTTTGTTCATATTTTTATTTTTTTTATTAGCATTTCAAATAATTCAATGATTATGCCAGTATCAAATTACTGACATACTGTCATATATTAAGTTTTATATATAATAGAACTAATACTTTATTTGAATTTTAAATTACATTTACAAAAATTTAATTATGTTAATTAAAAAATATAAAAGAGTTACAACTAATTCATTGCTAGAAATGAAAAATCGTAAGGAAAAGATATCCATGCTAACTGGATACGATTTTTCTATGGCAAAAATCATTGATTCATCTGGAATAGATATTATTCTAGTTGGTGATTCAGCATCAAATGTAATGGCTGGTCACGAGACTACTTTACCTATCACACTAGATCAAATGATTTATCATGCATCTTCTGTTGTGCGGGGAGTTAAAAGAGCTTTAGTAGTAGTGGATCTTCCTTTTGGAAGTTATCAATCAGACCCAAACGAAGCACTTAGGTCAGCAATTAGGATTATGAAAGAATCTGGTGCTCATGCAGTAAAAATGGAAGGTGGATCAGAAATAAAAGAATCTATAATTAAAATATTAAACGCTGGTATTCCAGTAATGGGACATTTAGGTTTAACCCCTCAATCGATTTATAAATTTGGAACCTATACTGTAAGAGCTCAAGAAGAAGAAGAAGCCAAAAGATTATTAGAAGATGCCAAACTCTTAGATGAACTGGGATGCTTTGGAATAGTATTAGAAAAAATTCCTGCAGAAGTTTCAAAAAAAGTAACTAAATCTGTTGAAACTCCTGTAATTGGAATAGGAGCTGGTAGCAATGTAGATGGTCAAGTATTAGTTACTCACGATTTAGTTGGACTCAGTACAGAATTTAATCCGAGATTTTTAAGAAGGTATGTGGACCTAAATAAAATAATGTCTAATGCAATTAAAAACTATATTAAAGACGTTAAAAGCTTGAATTTTCCAAACAAAAACGAACAATATTAATTATTTGTGTTAGAAATTTTATTTGAAGATAATCATCTCATTATTATTAATAAAAAACCTGGTGAATTAACTCAAGGTGATATTACTAATGACGAAACCCTAGGAGATAAGGTAAAAGTTTATTTAAAAAAAAAATATAATAAACCAGGAAATGTTTACTTGGGTATTACTCATAGGTTAGATAGACCAACAAGTGGAATAATAATATTCGCCAAAACATCCAAAGCACTCACCAGATTGAATGAATTATTTAGAAAAAATGAAATAAAAAAAACATATTGGGCAGTAGTTAAGTCTGTAAATAAAAAAGGACCAAAAAAACTAGAAAACTTTTTAATTAAAAATCAAAAACAAAATAAATCTTACGTCACTGAAAATTCTAATAAAAAAGCAAAGAATGCTGTATTATATTTTAATTCAATTCTAGAACTGCAAAAATATTCTCTACTAAGTATTAAATTAGAAACAGGAAGACATCACCAAATCAGAACTCAATTATCTCATATAGGATTTCCAATTAAGGGTGATTTAAAATATGGATTTCCAAGATCTAACAAAGATGGAAGCATAAACTTGCACTCCAGAAAAATAAATTTCACTCATCCAGTTTCGAAAAAAAATATTGAAGTAATAGCAAACCCACCAAAAAATAATATTTGGGATTTATGTCTTAACTTCGATGAAAAATAGATTTATTTATTCGATTTTACTACTTTTACCTTAGAGGTTTTATTATAAATATATTATAACATTTATGGCTAAAGAAATTGTTCAAATATTTGACACCACTTTAAGGGATGGAGAGCAAGTTCCTGGCTGTAAACTTAATACTGACCAAAAGTTAGTTATAGCTGAAAGACTTGATGAGTTAGGGGTAAATGTAATCGAAGCTGGATTTCCAGTTTCTAGCCCCGGAGATTTTAATTCTGTTGTAGAAATTTCTAAAATTGTTAAAAACGCTACTGTTTGTGGTTTAACCAGAGCAATTAAAAAAGATATTGAAGTTGCAGCAGAATCCTTAAAACATGCAGTTTTACCCAGGATTCATACTGGAATAGGAACATCTGACTCTCACATAAAATATAAATTTAATTCGACAAGAGAAAAAATCATAGAAAAAGGATTTGAAGCTGTTAAATATGCAAAAACATTCGTTAATGATGTTGAGTTTTACGCAGAGGATGCGGGAAGAACAGATAACTTTTTTTTAGCTCAAGTTTGTGAAAAAATGATTGAAGCTGGAGCTACGGTTCTAAATATTCCTGATACTACAGGATATTGTCTACCATCTGAATATGGAGAAAAAATTAAATTTCTAAAAGAAAATGTTAAAAACATTGATAAAGCAATCATATCGTGTCATTGTCATAACGATTTAGGTTTAGCGACTGCTAATTCTATCGCTGGAGTTTTAAACGGTGCTAGACAAATTGAATGTACCATAAATGGAATTGGAGAAAGAGCAGGAAATGCATCTCTTGAAGAAGTAGTTATGATCATGAGACAACATCCTAACTTAAATCTAGACACAAATATAAATTCAAAACTTTTATACAGTACAAGTCAAATGGTTTCCGATAGCATGGCTATGCCTGTTCAACCAAATAAAGCTATTGTAGGTGCAAATGCATTTGCTCATAGTTCTGGAATTCATCAAGATGGTATTATAAAAAACAGAGAAACATATGAAATCATTAACCCCCATGATGTAGGTGTAAATGAATCAGCTATAGTTCTTACAGCAAGAAGCGGAAGAGCTGCCTTGGCTTACAGAGCAAAAAAAGTAGGATTTGAATTAACTAAAAATGAATTAGACCTTGTTTATTCTGAATTTTTAAAATACGCCGACCAGAGAAAAGAGGTTCAAGATAAAGACATTCCAATTATTATAAAAAAATCAAATATCCAATCTATAATAACTTAATAAATCATGGCTAAAACATTATTTGATAAGGTTTGGGATTCTCATGTTGTTCATAAAATAAAAGATGGTCCTGATGTTCTATTCATTGACAGACACATGGTCCATGAAGTTACAAGCCCTGTTGCATTTTTAGGTTTAAAAAATAGAAATATCAGTGTTTTATATCCTGAAAAAACTTTTGCAACTGCTGATCATAATACTCCAACTATAAACCAGCATCTTCCGGTTGAAGACCCCTTGTCGGCAAATCAGTTAAAAGCTTTAGAAGAAAATTCTAAATTACATGGAATTTCTTATTGGGGATTAGGACACAAAAAAAATGGAATAGTACATGTTGTTGGTCCAGAATATGGCATAACTCAACCAGGTGCAACAATTGTATGTGGAGATTCTCATACTTCTACCCACGGAGCATTTGGAGCAATTGCATTTGGAATAGGAACATCAGAAGTTGAAATGGTGTTATCCGCTCAATGTATTATGCAGCCTAAGGCCAAAAAAATGAGAATCACCATAAATGGTAAATTAAGCAAAGGGGTAACTCCCAAAGATGTTGCACTTTTTATAATTTCTAAACTTTCTACTTCTGGTGCTACAGGATATTTTGTAGAATATGCAGGAAATATATTTACAGAAATGAGTATGGAGGGAAGAATGACCGTCTGTAACCTAAGTATTGAAATGGGAGCTAGAGGAGGAATGATTGCGCCTGATGAAAAAACATTTGAATACATTAGAAATAGAGAATTTAGCCCAAAAGGAAACAATTGGAACAAAGCTATGAAATATTGGTCAACACTAAAAAGTGATAAAAATGCCTTTTTTGACAAAGAAATAGTTTTTGACGGAAACATAATTCAACCTATGATAACTTATGGAACAAATCCTGGAATGGGAATGAGTATTTCAAACGGAATACCGAGTGCTAAAAGTCAAGAGGGGAGCGTAAAAACTTACCTCAAATCTCTTAATTACATGAATTATAACGAGGGGGAAAGGATGCTTGGTAAAAAAATAGATTTTGTTTTTTTAGGAAGTTGTACTAATGGAAGAATAGAAGATTTTCGAGCTTTTACTGACTTAGTTAAAGGTAAAAAGAAAGCTCCAAATGTAACTGCATGGCTAGTTCCTGGGTCTCACAAAGTAGAACAAGCTATAAAAGAAGAAGGATTGTTGTCTACTTTAGAAGAAGCAGGATTTGAATTAAGAGAACCTGGATGTTCAGCATGTCTAGCCATGAATGATGATAAAATACCAGCTGGAAAATATGCAGTTAGTACTTCAAATAGAAATTTTGAAGGAAGACAAGGACCTGGTTCTAGAACATTACTTGCTAGTCCATTAGTCGCTGCTGCTGCTGCTATAACTGGAATAATAACCGACCCTAGAACACTTTATTAATTTTCATATGGCATACGACAAATTTAATATATTAGAAAGTACTGTTGTTCCTCTTCCAATTGAAAATATTGATACCGATCAAATTATTCCTGCAAGATTTTTAAAAGCAACTGAAAGAATAGGTTTTGGAGATAATTTATTTAGAGATTGGCGATATAGCTCAGGAGATAAACCAAAAAAAGATTTTGTATTAAACAATTCTACTTTCAGTGGTAAGATATTGGCAGGAGGTAAAAATTTCGGTTCTGGATCATCAAGAGAGCATGCTGCTTGGGCAGTATATGATTATGGATTTAGATCTGTAGTTTCTAGTTTTTTTGCAGATATATTTAGAAACAATTGTTTAAACATAGGGGTCCTTCCAGTACAGGTTTCAGCAGAATTTCTTGAAGAAATTTTCAGCCATACTTACAAAAACCCTAAAACAAAAGTAAAAATTGATTTAAACAAACAGATTATTAGCATTAATGGAACTGACAGTTCGGAATCTTTTGATATCAATAAATACAAAAAAGATAATATGCTTAATGGTTATGATGATATTGATTACCTAATGAATATAAAAAATTCAATCCAAGAGTTTGCTAAAAAAACTCCCTTATAAAATTTAATTCTACCCAAAAATATAAAATGAAGAAAAGGACTGTTGAAATAATGGACACCACTCTTAGAGACGGGGAGCAAACATCAGGAATGTCTTTTTCAGTATCAGAAAAATTAACAATTTCAAAGCTATTACTTGAAGAGTTGAAAGTTGATAGAATTGAAGTTGCTTCAGCAAGAGTTTCTAAAGGTGAGTTTAATGCTGTTGAAAATATTGTAGATTGGGCAAAATCAAATGGTTATTTAAATAAGATCGAAATATTGACATTTCTTGATGATGGAATTTCTTTAGAGTGGTTGTTAAAAACAGGTGCAAAGGTTCAAAATTTACTAACTAAAGGCTCTTTAAATCATTTGACTCATCAAATTAAAAAAACACCAAAAGAACATTTTGAAGAAATTCATGAATCTATTTCTTTAGCTAAAAAAGAAGGGATAAGAACTAATGTGTACTTAGAAGATTGGAGCAATGGTATGAGAAACTCGAAAGAATATGTTTTTGATTACCTAGATTTTTTAACAAAACAATCTATAGATAGAATTTTGTTGCCAGATACTCTGGGTATATTAAGTCCTAGTGAAACGTTCATCTACATGTCTGAAATAATAAAAAAGTATCCTAAAACACATTTTGATTTTCATGCTCACAATGATTATGATTTAAGTGTTTCTAATGTTATTGAAAGTTTAAATGCTGGATGTCATGGCTTGCACTTGACTATTAATGGAATGGGAGAAAGAGCAGGTAATGCCCCTATGGCAAGTGTTGCTGCAGTGATAAGAGATTTTACTACAAATATTAAAATTAATTTAAAAGAAGAATCATTATATAAAGTAAGTAAACTAGTTTCTACTTTCACCGGTTTTAAAATACCAGCAAATAAGCCGATTGTTGGAGAAAATGCATTTACTCAAACGGCAGGTATTCATGCAGATGGAGATAATAAAAAAAAATTATATTACAACGATTTGTTACCCGAAAGGTTTGGAAGAAGAAGGAAATATGCTCTAGGAAAAATGTCTGGAAAATCAAATATTAAAAAAAACTTACAAGAACTTGGAATTACATTAAATGATCTAGATTTAAAAAAAGTAACTGAGAGAGTAATTGAGCTTGGTGATAAAAAAGAAAAAGTAACAACGGAAGATCTTCCATATATAATTTCTGACGTATTAAATAGTTCATATTTTAAAAATAATGTTATAATTAAATCATACATTTTAAAACATTCTAAAGGGATAAATCCATCAGCAGAATTAGAAATTGAAATAGACGGTAGATTGTTTAAAGAAATAGGAAAAGGAGACGGGCAGTTCAATGCATTTATGAACGCAGTTAATAAAATTTATGATAATAATAAAATAAAACTTCCTATGTTAATTGATTATACTGTTACGATCCCACGCGGAAGTAATTCAGACGCATTATGCGAAACCTTGATAACATGGAGTAAAGAAAAAAAAGAATTTAGAACAAGGGGATTAGATCCTGATCAAACAGTTTCAGCGATAAAGGCAACTGAAAAAATGTTAAACATTATATAAAAATGGAATTAAATATAGCTTTACTTGCAGGAGATGGTATAGGCCCTGAAGTTACACAGCAAGCAGTAAAAGTTTCTAATGCTATTGCAAAGAAATTTAATCATACTATTAACTGGATACCTGCAATAACTGGAGCAGATGCTATTGATAAAGTAGGAGATCCATACCCAAATGAGACACACGAAATATGTATTAAATCAGATGCAATTTTATTTGGAGCTGTTGGTCATCCAAAATTCGACAATGATCCATCTGCAAAAGTAAGACCAGAACAAGGGTTATTGAAAATGAGAAAAAAACTAGGTCTCTTTGCAAATGTTAGACCAACTTTTACATTTCCATCTCTAATTGATAAATCACCTTTAAAAAAAGAAAGAATAATAGGAACAGATTTAATTTTTCTTAGAGAATTAACTAGTGGTATTTACTTTGGAGAAAGAGGAAGAAAAGACAATGGAAATACAGCATTTGATACATGTACTTATAAGAGAAGTGAAATAATAAGATTAGCTAAAAAAGGATTTGAATTAGCGATGAAAAGATCAAAAAAACTTTGTTGTGTAGACAAAGCTAATGTATTAGAATCTTCTAGACTTTGGAGAGAGACTGTTATATCAATGGAAAAAGATTATCCAGAAGTTAAAGTTTCGTATGAATTTGTGGATGCTGTGGCAATGAGACTAGTACAATGGCCTAGCTCATATGATGTTTTAATTACAGAAAACTTGTTTGGAGATATTTTGACTGATGAAGCCTCTGTTATTTCTGGATCAATGGGTTTAATGCCTTCGGCCTCTGTGGGAACTGAAACCTCTTTATTCGAACCTATTCACGGCTCTTACCCCCAAGCTGCAGGAAAGAACATAGCTAATCCATTAGCTACTGTATTATCTGCTGCAATGATGTTTGAAGATGCTTTTTCTCTAAAAGAAGAAGCTAATTTAATTAGAGAGGTTGTAAATAAATCACTCGAAAAAGGTATAGTTACTGAAGATTTATCTGATAAAAAAAAATCTTACTCAACTTCTGAAGTTGGAGATTGGCTTGTAAACCAGATATAAAAAAAACATACATTGAGAAAATGTATGTTTTTTTTAAAGCATTTAAAAATAATTATTTCTTACTTTCCATCTTCTTTTTAAGATCTGCTAGTACGTCAAAATCTCCTAATGTAGATTTATCAGACTCCTTTTTGTTTACTTTTTTAAGAGATTCTTTAACATATTTAATCTCTTCTTCTTTAAAAAGAACTGTATGAGACATCACTACTCTTTTAAAGTCTTTATTATATTCAATAACTTTAAATTCAGAAGAATCTCCTTTTTTTAATTTATTACCGTCTTCTTTTAAGAGATGTCTACTAGGTACAAAAGCTATAACATCATCGTTAAATATAATAGTAGATCCTTTATCATTGGAATCTGAGATAGTACCTTTATGTAGAGTTCCTTCGGCAAAAGTCTTATCATATGTGTCCCATGGATTGTCCATTGTTTGTTTATGACCTAAACTTAATTTTCTTTCGGCAGAGTCAAGTTCCATTACTAGAACATCAATTGAGTCCCCAGCTGTAAAAAGTTCAGATGGATGTTTCACTTTTACTGTCCAAGATAAATCAGAAATATAAACTAAACCATCTATACCTTCTTCTAATTCAACAAAAATTCCAAAATTTGTGAAATTTCTTACAATTCCAGTATGTTTTGAACCTAATGGATATTTTGCTGTAATATCAGTCCAAGGATCCGTTGATAATTGTTTAATACCCAAAGACATTTTCCTATCTTCTCTGTCCAATGTTAATACCACCGCTTCAACTTCGTCACCTACTTTTACAAAATCTTGAGCAGATCTTAGATGTGTAGACCAAGACATTTCTGAAACGTGTACTAATCCTTCAACTCCGTTAACAACTTCAACAAAAGCGCCATAATCAGCTATAACTGACACTTTCCCTTTAATTTTATCTCCTTCCTTCAGTTCTGAATTCAAAGCTTCCCAGGGGTGTGGACTTAATTGCTTTACACCTAATTGAATTCTTGATTTATCATCATCAAAATCAAGGATAACTACATTTATTTTTTGATCCAATTCTAATATTTCACTTGGATGATTAATTCTATTCCATGAAAGATCAGTTATATGAACTAATCCATCCACACCTCCTAAATCTATAAAAACTCCGTAAGTAGTTATATTTTTGACAATTCCTTCAAGTACTTGACCTTTTTCAAGTTGTCCAATTATTTCTTTTTTCTGTTCCTCAATATCAGCTTCAATAAGTGCCTTGTGAGATACTACTACATTTTTAAATTCATGATTAATTTTCACAACCTTAAATTCCATATTTTTATTTACATACTGATCGTAGTCTCTAATTGGTTTTACATCAATTTGAGAACCTGGAAGAAAAGCTTCAAGTCCAAAGATATCTACTATCATTCCTCCTTTTGTTCTACATTTTACAAAACCAGTTACTACTGTAGATTTATCATGTGCTTCGTTTACCCTATCCCAAGCTTTTATAGTTCTAGCTTTTCTATGAGACAATATTAATTGACCTGTTTTATCTTCTTGAACATCAACTAAAACTTCCACTTTATCACCAACCTTTAAATCGGAATTATATCGAAATTCATTAAGAGAAATAACTCCTTCTGATTTAGCATTGATATCTATGATAGCTTCTCTGTCTGTCAGATTAATTATTGTTCCTTCAATTACGCTATCATTATAAGTATCAACAAAATTTTCTTTGATTAACTTTTCTAATTCAACTAATTTCTTTTCATCAACAGTTTCAATTCCTTCTTCAAAATTTTCCCAGTCAAAATCTTTTAAAAACTCCTCAGGAGAAATAGTAGTTTTTTCAACAACAGTTTCTTCAATATCAGTTTCTTCAACAACAGTTTCTTCAACAACAGTTTCTTCAACAACAGTTTCTTCAACAACAGTTTTTTCAACAACAGTTTCTTCAACAACAGTTTCTTTAACAATTTCTTTTGAAACTATTGGTTTTGATTCTATTTGAGAATTAGTATTTTTTTTGATAGCTTTTTTTGGTTTGCTATCTTTTTTAGATGTAGACATACATTAAATTTGTATTCTAATTTATTAATAGAATTAAAGGAATAAATTAGAAGAAGTTAATTTATAAATATTCTTTTGATATTCTATATTAACCAATCAAAAGGTTGGCAAAAATAGGTGCATTTTATTCTTTTTACAAGTTTTTCTTTAAGAATTTAGTTTTTTGAAGTTATATATTTAAAAATATTATTTTCCACTTGATCTATGCTAAGGTTTTCAGTATCAATTAAAACAGCATCTTTAGCTTTTCTAAGTGGTGAATTAGATCTATTAATGTCTAAATTATCTCTTAAAATAATATTC
>Ga0075444_10000979_pt1 | contig 17313 bp, 12 predicted proteins | sample CoawatmetaG01DNA_FD_76836 | JGI IMG/M metagenome (GOLD analysis project Ga0075444, IMG submission 76836) | Marine microbial communities from the West Antarctic Peninsula - Coastal water metaG017-DNA | ecosystem: Environmental > Aquatic > Marine > Coastal | place: Atlantic Ocean: West Antarctic... | reverse complement strand
GACATGGGCCAACCCATTCGCTTCTGTATTGGCCATATCTCCACTCGCGATTGGGCCCTTGTCGTCCAAGCAGAGGAGAATCGAGTCAGGGCTTTCATTACTCCAATTAAGTTCTTAGTGGGTTTCAGACCTGACCAGAAAGACTTTGAACCCTATGTCGAGCTACTTTTAGTAAGAGACCGCGTGGGCAATTCCCGCCAAATGATTTGGACCATCGACGGCCAGGCCCTGGCCCTAGAAAGTATTCCCGCACTGTCCCGCCGCTTTTTCGGCCAGTTAGTTAAGGTCTCTAGGGGCGAAGCCAACAACACCGAGACCTTTGTCTTCGACCCGCATGACCTCAGTGCCTTGCAGCCAGAGGTGGTGGTAGAACGCTCTTACGAACCTGACGACCAGGCCATGTTTTTCAGCGAAAAACCTAGACCAAGTGAAATGGCGCGACAAGCAGTGCTTGACCGGCCCGGTCACACCTTGGCACAGCTGGCCAATGTCGGTCAAAGTCAAGGCATAATGCCACAAACTGGGCCAAATGCCTCAATTCATGCGGCACGATCGGCTGGCACCGACTTGCTTGGACAGCCCCAGCCCGAGCCGAGTCAATCACACAGTCATGCTAGTTTTCCCCTGAGCCCAAGCACAAATAACTCAGCCAATCAATTTGCCAACCCAGCAGCGGCACCCAGGCAACTATCGATAACTCCACCGCCAGCTCCACCTGAGCCCGAGCCAGAGCCAGCCGTTATCAACCAACCAGTGGCAGCAGCTCCACGAGAAGAATTGAGTTTCTTCAGTAAAACTGTGCAAGAGCCGAAAGAAGAAACCATCAAGCCAGCAGCGCCAGAAGTAATTACTGTAATCCCAGAGCAAAAAGCAGCAGAGCAAGAAGTAGAAGCAGCAAAATCAGAGGCAGCAAAAGCGCCAGAGGTTAGTGCAGCGCCAAGCCCAGTAGCCCCGCCAGAAGAAAAAGCTGTGGTAGAAGCAGAGGCCAAAACCGCAGTGCCGGTAGAAGTTAAAGCTGCCCCTGAAGTGGCGCCAGAGCAAAAAGCAGTTGATCGAGCCAGCGCTACTGCTGCAGCTATAGCCAGTCAAGCCACCACTCAGACCTTAAGTAATGCCGGAGTCAACGGAGAAAAGAGTACCTATCACTTTATGGCAAAACCCGAAGAAGAAGCCCAAAAGGTCGACCTTAATGCCGACAAAGATATCGCCGAAAACAATCGCAAAGTAGCTCATGCCATTAAAAATTTGTTTGATTCAGTAGACTCGTCAATTTCGGCGCTGACAGCTGTCGGAGTAGACGCCATGAAAGCTGACGACATTGCGGCAGTGGGCTCGATCATGCGCCAGACTAAGACCCTAAAGGTGCTGCGCGACGGCATTGTGCAATTGTCAAAAGACTGGCAAAAGTCACTGGAGAACTGAACCATAGTGTTCATTACATTGCATGGTGCAGCCAACGCTGTCACTGGTTCTTGCTACCTGATTGAAACCGATAAGGCCAGAATTTTGGTCGACTGTGGTTTGTTTCAAGGCTCCAAGCGCCTGGAAAAATTCAACTTCATCCCCAAGTCTATAGTGGCTGAAAAAATCGAAGCAGTGGTGCTTACCCATGGCCATTTAGACCACTGCGGCCGCTTGCCACTTTTAGTGAAGGCTGGCTTCAGGGGACCAATCTATGGAACATCCGGCACTCTAGACATTGCCCGCCTCATTATCAGCGATGCGGCGAAAATTCAAGTTGATGATACCAATCGCGAAAATCGCAAGCGCATAAAGGCAGGGCAACCAACAATCAAGCCGCTCTTTGGCATGAAAGATGCAGAGAAAGTCTTCCCTCTGTTTTACACCCTGCCCTACAACAGCGATACCAAAATCGCCGACGAAATTACTATTAGGCTAGTCGAAGCCGGTCACATTCTCGGTTCGTCCAGCGTGATCATGACCCAGAAAAGCAAAAAACAACAACTCAAACTTGTCTTCTCTGGCGACCTAGGCCAAATCAATATACCGATCAACCGCGACCCAGCGGTAATGGAAAAAGCTGATTTAGTCTTCCTTGAATCGACCTATGGTGGGCGGGAACATCCACCCTATGAGCAATCAGTACAGCTCATGATCGACTTAATCAAAGAGACCGTAGCGAAAAAGGGCAAGATCTTAATTCCAACATTTGCAGTTGGTCGCACACAACAGCTGCTTTACCATCTAGCCCAAATGTTTCACAGCGGAGCAGTTGAACCCTTTCCAATCTATTTAGATAGCCCTATGGCCCAGGCAGCCACGGCCATCTATAGCGATCACCTCGACGTCATGGACCCTGAAGCTAAGGCCTTATTCAGCCAAGGCCAATTGCATAAACAATTACCGACACTGAAATATTGCGCCACGGCAGAGGAGTCGCAGGCCCTCAATGCCATTAACGGGCCTTGCCTCATTCTTGCCGGAGCTGGCATGTGCGATGCCGGTCGAATATTGCACCATTTCCGCCACAACCTAGGCATTGCCGAAACACTCGTTCTCATCGTTGGTTTTCAGGCAAAAGACTCAATGGGCCGACGCCTACTTGACGGTGAACCGATTAAAATTTTCGGTGAGTCAATCAACGTTAGAGCAAAAATAGCCAATGTGCAGGGATTTAGTGCCCACGCGGGACAGAGTGATCTATTACATTGGGTCGAGCCAATAGCCAAAAGCGGGGCCAGGATAATCTTGACCCATGGCGAAAACCATCAGTTGCACGAACTTAAAAGCGAGATCAAAGCCAAGTTCGGCATTGAAGCAGAAATACCATCACAGGGCGACAGACTCAGCATCGGCGAAGAACAAGACTAGCAGTTAGAGCCTGTTCCTGAACCATGGTAGCGATACTGTATTTAGTATCACTGCCAGAGAAAAGCGTTGGCGCTAAAAAATACCCGGGAAAAGTTTAATCTGCAGAATTGAACTTTAATTGCTCTCAGTTCGTTTTAAAGCACATACGCCCAATTTGCTCGACCACCCGACTATTAAAGTGAAAAATTTCCAGACCGGCCAGCCAGCTAGTTAGGTCTGCTTGCTGCTGCATTGCTGAAAAATTTAGAAAAACTGCTTACCACAGAGAAAAAAATGACCTTTCGCAATCAATATTCTCAACAAGAGTTATCACTAATTTTGCTGCTGGCAGTCAGCTTGGTATTTCTGCTGGTCGCCCTGGGCCAAAGCTTTATTGGCACTGAAGCCCACCTGGGCTACATCAAATTAGCCAAATTCAGCGCTTCACTGGCTATCTATGCCACGACTATGTTCTGGCTACTGAAGCAAGTTAGAGGTGGCGGAAAATTATTAGATTGGGCCGCAACGGCTGCTTGTGCTGGGGCAGTGCTCGAGCTCACCACACTGCTTATCCAGGCAGCTTATCATGGTTGGCAGACGAGCCTGTTGGTGGCAATTGGCAGACTAGCGATTCTCCTTCCAACAACACTAATTGTGATAGTTTTCAGACTGCTCTTAAAAGAGAGCATCGCTCCAGCTCTGCGCCTTGCCCTACTCTGGGCCACAGGCCTGGCCCTATTTGGTTGCCTACCTGGATTTCTGATGCTGTTTGAGATGAGCAAACACGAGGCTGTCTTAGACAGCCTAAGACTAGGACATTTTCTCGGGCTCCATACCTTGCAACTAATGCCCTTGGCTTACTTTGTCGTGGTCAAGCGAAGCCCTTCTCTCAAAAAACAAATCATGGCAATAAACTCTTTAGGATACTTACTGCTTATCCTCATTGCCGCGCTCACTATAGGTTCAATAGGAGCAGGGCCAGTCCAGACAATTGCGGCAATATTTATAGCGCTCCCCAGCCTATTTTTGGCAAGATTCTTGGACCACGAGCCCGGCCTCAAACTGGCCAAGCCTAATACCACCTATAGTGGCAGCCTTTTATCGAGCAGCATAAAACAGTAGACAAAAAAAAGACGCCTCATTGCTGAAGCGTCGTCTTTAATATTCGGAGAGGGAGGGATTCGAACCCTCGGTACAGGTTAACCCCGTACGTCTTCTTAGCAGGAAGGTGCTTTCGACCACTCAGCCACCTCTCCAAGAGCACGAATTTTCTGGTCGATTAATCGGCAACTCTTATGATAGCTCACAAAAGCCCCGAAGACCAAAAAATGTTGTCAGATGTTGTCAGATATTACCTAGAACCACCAGGTTAACCCAATAATAGGCCACGGCACTACTAATAATGATGCTATCACCACGGTCTAAGAAGCCCCCATGGCCAGGAATCATGTCCCCCGAGTCTTTTATTCCCGCGTCTCGCTTCAACAGAGATTCACAAAGATCACCGAGCTGAGCAGCTATTGAAATCACTGCTCCCATAAGCGGTGCCTGCCAGAGATTGAATTTAAATGGATGACAAGCGAAAAGCACGTGATCTGCCAACAGAGCAATACTTACGGCAAATATAATGGCCACACAAAATCCGCCGATGGCCCCTTCCAGGGTCTTTTTCGGACTGATTTGTGGATAGAGAAGGTGCTTACCAATCTTCTTGCCAACATAATAAGCAAAAACGTCAGTTCCCCAAATAATAAATAGAGTAGCCCAGACATAGGCCAAACCCGGCTGCTGCAAAGGATTGTCAGTAATGGGCATGCCCGCTGGAGTTAAGTTGCGCAGCAAAACTAAATGGCTCGGCAGCCAACCGACATAGATGAAACCCAAAATCGTAGAAGCAATGTCGGCGATGGTCGCCGGGGGATTGTCATTGCGAAACAATAGACGAAAGAAGGATAAATAGATGCCAATAGTTAGCAAAAGCGGAAAGTGCTGAATAGAGAAGCTATCCGGTACCTTTATTCCGATCATCCACTGGGGAATGTCAGGTAGGGCAGCAACAACAAAGAAGGCAATGATCATGCCGAGAACTATGCGGCTAGAGGGGTTTATTCCTTTTTTACGGGCCATGGCGATGAATTCGCGACCGCCCATGACGCAGGCATAGCCAAGAGCCAACGACAAAAATATGCCGCCGGCCATAATGCTAAATACTGCACCGGCAAATAAAAGCCAGCCGAATAGAACTCTCATTTTGCTGTTCTATGTTTCAAGTGCCATTTGCTACTAGCTCTACCGCCCTGATGCCATTAAACGCGCTGCAAAATAAGCAGTGAGTGGAATGGTCAGAACCAATCCTAGACTACCACTAATTGCCGAAGCCACTTCAGTAGCAACCAAATCAAGATTTACAAGTTTGGTAGATGGAATTTGACTAATCAATAGAAGCAAAGGCAGGGCAGAACCGGTATAAGCCAAAATCAAAGTATTTGTCATGGTGCCCATGATGTCACGGCCCACGTTCATACCAGACTCATACAATTCGGCAAATGTCCGGTGGCCAATCTTGGCCACCTCCGATACAGCCGAGGCAATAGACACGGCTACATCCATAATCACTCCAAGAGCACCAATGAGCATTCCCGCCGCCAACAAGCCACTATAAAATTTCGGGCTGGCAACCAGGACGGATCCCCTTAAAATTTGCGCTTCTTCTGACGATAAACCAGTCAAAGGGGCATAGACAATCACCAGCTGCGCCGCCACTCCAGCCACTATTACCCCACATATAGTACCCAAAATAGCAGCCAGGGCCTTCTTCGACAGACCGGCGACAAAATACATGGTGGTCACAGCTGAAGCCAGACAAATGCCAATGGCAACCATAAGAGGATTAAAACCATTGAGACTAAGAGGAAGCAGGACAAAGGCAATAAGACATACACTTATAAGAAGAGCAACCAAAGACTTAACGCCTTTTTTACCGCCAAATATTACGAAGGCTAAAAGGAAGACAAGCAAGAGCCAGCCAAGAGCTGGAGCGCGATGATAGTCGGCAATATTTACTTCACTTTTTGCCACCTCACCACCAGTGGTGACGACAGAGAGTATTACTTCAGTACCTGGTTTAACATTGATATTAAAAACCGGGTTGTCAGTGATCTCATTAGGAACAGCCACAGTGCAGCCCTTTAGCTTCCCTTCTAAGACCTCCACTGAAACGATCTGGCGGTTGGAAACCATACCAACGCTGGAGAGCAATTCTTTATTGAGAGTGCCTTTGCCCACCGAGACCACTCGACCAACGGCAAATTCTTCTTCGCTAGATTTAGCACTAGCAGCATTAGTGCTAATCACAACATTAGGCTGAGCTGGTGGCATTATTGATCACTTTTACGTTGAAAAATATCTAACTGCTTAGCCTCAGCAATCGACGCTTCGGTAAGAATGCGCTTGCTGACCGGCTTACCCAGGTGTTGATAGGCAAAAGGTGTAGCCATACGGCCACGAGAAGTGCGTTGAATAAATCCTTTCTGAATTAAGAAGGGCTCGTAAACATCTTCAACTGTTTCAGAGTCTTCACCAATGGTGGCAGCTAATGTTTCGATACCAACCGGACCACCATCATAGTGATCAATGAGAATTTCCAGCAACCTTCTATCGGTCATATCAAGGCCATGCTTATCGACTTGATACGATTCTAGAGCGGCTTCAGCAATGGCGCCATCGATCACCTCAGCCCCTTGATACTGGCCGAAGTCGCGCACCAGACGCACCAAGCGATTGGCAATACGAGGAGTGCCCCTCGCTCTTGAGGCAATAGCTACCACAGCCTCAATTTCCATGGCGCCTGAGAGAATCTTAGCGGTGCGAGCCACAATTTTGGTCAACTCTGCTTCATCATAAAACTCAAGGCGACAAACAAAGCCAAAGCGATCTCGCAAAGCATTCGACAGCATGCCAGCTTTCGTGGTGGCACCGATGAGGGTAAAACGGGGCAAGGGCAAGCGCATAGTGCGAGTAGCCTGTCCTTTGCCCGTGGTCAAATCAATTACAAAATCTTCAATAGCCGGATAAAGCAGCTCTTCAGCCACACGGGAGAGACGATGAATTTCGTCAATGAAGAGGACATCACCTTCTTCTAGTTGATGCACTAGACCAATAATGTCGCGTGGACGCTCTAAAGAGGGGCCCGAGGTCATATGAATGCGAGCTTGCATTTCATTGGCGATAACACGGGCCAAGGTGGTTTTGCCTAAACCAGGGGGGCCATAAAACAGAACATGGTCGAGGGCTTCTCCCCGCGACTTAGCCGCCGAGATAGACATATTCATCATGCCCTTCAAGCGTGTCTGGCCGATATACTCCTGCAAGCTGTCAGGCCGAACAGCCTGGTCTGATTTTTGATCAGCGCTATTCTCTTGACCAGAAAGTAACGAAGAACGACGATTTCGGTTTACGTTAACTTCTTCTATAGTTTCAGATTTTTTCTGACCTGAGGAAGGCGAAGCGGAAACTTTGCTCTTAGCCTTAGGCTGTAAGCTCTGCTGTGGTTCTGGTTGGGGCTCGCCTTGAGCAGGATCGCTGGTCTTTATGATCGTCATTAATGCAAATCGCTCACGCTCTTTAATGTAGGTAATCAGGAGGATGATGAGAAGTAATCAAGGTGTTTGTTTGGCCAAGTTGATTATGATTGTCTGGCACGTCCAATTTCAGAAAATATGTCAGGGATATACTTGCGATGAATACCATTCAAACTGCAGCATCTATGTCAAATGCGGGGTCAAACACGGGGTCAACTACTGGGTCGGCCACGACTACTAATTCTGACCCATCCAGTCTAAGTCATAATCAGCCAGTTGTCGCTAACACTAAGATTGTCGCCGATCCGCTGACCTACGAGAAGTCTATCTACAAAAAATCAATGCCGCTTCACATGGGTATTGGGCCAGTTCCTGAAATTTCGGTTGTTGTTCCAGTCTACAACGAAGAAGAAAACGTCGAGCTGCTCTACCAGAAACTAGTAAGCGCTCTCGACCAACTCGGCCGTACCTGGGAAGCCATCCTTATTGATGATGGCTCGAAAGACCAGTCATACAACAAGCTCAAGGCAATTTCAGCTGGTGATATTCGCATCAAGGTCGTTCGTTTTGTTCGCAACTTTGGTCAAACGGCGGCACTAGCCGCAGGAATCGATCACGCTTTAGGCGACGTCATTATCCCCATGGATGCAGACTTACAGAACGATCCAGCCGACATAATTCGTCTTCTCGACAAGCTCGACGAAGGTTATGACGTGGTTAGCGGCTGGCGCAAAGAGCGCAAAGATGAATTATTCCTGCGCCTGATTCCGTCATGGACGGCTAACAAGATTATTTCGTCAATTTCCGGCGTGCGACTGCACGACTATGGTTGCTCACTCAAAGCCTACCGCAAAGAAGTAATCAAAGACGTCAGACTTTACGGAGAAATGCACCGCTTCGTGCCAATTTATGCCACATGGCTCGGTGCTCGGGTGGCTGAAATTCCAGTAAACCATTATGCCCGCCAATTCGGACAATCTAAGTACGGTATTTCGCGCACCTTTAAGGTCGTCCTAGACTTAATCACAGTTAAGTTTATGGCCAAGTACTTCACCAAGCCAATCTATGTGTTCGGCACAGCCGGTCTAGCTTCGTGGATCTTGTCTCTGCTGATTTTCGGCTGGATGGTCGTACTGAAATATGGCTACGCCACATCTTTCATTGAGACACCACTACCGGTGCTGGTGGCAGTCTTCTTCCTCATGGGCATGCAACTGCTTTTGATGGGCCTACAGGCCGAAATCATGATGCGTACTTATCACGAGTCGCAAGGCAAGCGCATCTACAAAGTGAAGAGCACACTCAATGTCGACGCCGAACTAGAGTAAAAAATACTCAAAATCAATAACGACGCTTCAGTTCCCAATTGTAAGCACTCTCAACGGTTTGTCTGAGATCAAACTTTGGCTGCCAACCAAGCACTTGCGCTGCCTTAGTGTAGTCGGCAACAAGAGATGGTGGGTCACCTGGCCGTCTTGCCACCAGGTCATAGGGCACCGCTTTTCCTGTAACTGACTCAACCGCGGCTATAACCTCTTTCACCGAGGCACCGTGGGCTGTGCCCAAATTAAGAGCAAGACCCAATCGATTAGACTCTTCCACATCACCACTGAAACTATCTGAGTTCAGTAGTTTTAGAGCTAAGCAGTGGGCCTCAGCTAAATCGTTAACATGAATGTAATCGCGCACGCAGGTTCCATCAGCGGTTGCATAATCGTCGCCAAAAACTTTTAAGCGCTGGTTCTTCTTATCACTGTTCAAGGCCGCCGAGAGAGCCAGTGGAATCAAATGAGATTCAGGTTCATGGCTTTCTCCTATTTCTTGCCCCTCTGTAGGATCAGGGTCAGCTCCAGCGGCATTGAAGTAGCGTAAGCAAACATATTTTACTTGCACAGACAAAGCTAAAGCACGCAGGGCCTCTTCAATCATAAGCTTGGTGCTGCCATAGGTATTGATAGGCTTTTGGGGGTGATTTTCATCGATAGGCACATAGCAAGGGTTGCCATAAGTGGCACAAGTCGATGAAAAGACTATTTTCTGCACCTGGGCTTGCTGCATTGACTGCAGAAAACGCAGGGTCTCGCAAACATTGTTTTCAAAATATTTGAACGGCTTACTTTGCGACTCACCGACATAAGCATTGGCAGCAAAATGTACAACGGCGTCGATCTTATGGCTTGCAAAAATCTTGTCGACAGCAGCTCTGTCGCCGATAGAGACCTTATATAAATGTAGATTAGGGTTGGTTTGATCGAGAGAAAGAACATTTCCCAGGCCCAAATTATCGACTGCAACCAGGCCAGAATCTGGATTTTGCTTGAGATAGTAGCGAACGAAATGAGAGCCAATATAACCAGCTGCTCCAGTCACCAATATCATCTTAGGCCCCTTTGTAATAGCTAAAAGCAGACAAAATTCTAACAGCTCAGGCAAAACAGAGTAATATTGTTAGTGTTAGGAATTCCCACCCCTTTAACAGTAAGAATCAGTAAGACTGTGAATGAGACTAAAGCGAATAGCTTGACAGACACTGCCAAGCTCGAAGTTGGTCAACACGATATTTTCCCCAGCAGTAAAGCCTTTGTCGGCTGGCTCTCCGTTGGGATTGTCGGTTTTGCCTGCCTTTTTCTCGCCCTGACATCAGTTCATATATTCAGCCCAGGCTTGCAAGTGACAGATGTCGCTGACCATGATCTCTATGCCCCAGAGGCAATCTCAGTTGTGGATCGCAGCGAGACCGAGAAGGCCATAGCAATTGCCAAGCAAACTGTCTATCCAGTCTTTCAAGTCGAGCTCAGTCAAGACCAAACATCACTTGAATCAATTAAGGCTAGCCTCAACCGCATTGCTCAATACCAGGCTCTCGGCCTCATCCCGATTGGCCCTGCTCTGCTAAGCAAAACAGGGAGCAAACGCAATAGCAAGAAATCTACGCCTGCAATCGAAAGCCCTAATGCTGCCATCATATTAGACATGCTACTGAGCACAGATGCGATTTTCGCTGAGCAGAGCGAAGTCTTACCCTCGTTAAAACCTGACCTGATTGTGCGCCGCTCTATCGTTGCAAACTTGCCCAAAACTACTCAATTAGAGAGAGCTGAGCTGCTAACTGCATTGTCAGTTCAACCCACAGACTTTCCCGCTTATCAAAAAGCAATTATCTCCAGTGCCCAACGCTTAACCAACAAGTTCAAGCGCTTCCCGGTTTCTGACAAGAAAGCCTGGGTCGATATGGCAGAAGAGTTTCTCCCAGACACTATGCCTTTAGCTTTGAAGAATGTTTCAGCGGCAATACTGGCAAGAAATTTAGAGCCCAACCTGGTTATTGACCACAAATCTACCCAGAGCAAGGCTGAAGAAGTTGTCAAATCAATCAAGCCAATCATGCGCAGTGTCGCCGAGGGAGAACTTTTGGTGCCCCGTGGCGCCATGATCACCAGAGACAAATTAGACATACTCCAAGCCCTAGGAATAACCCACGTCAATCGCTGGCCTTTTATCTTTAGTATTGGCATTTCGCTAGTTGCTGCCCTTACTTTAGTGGCACTGTTCCTCTATACCTATGAACCGGAACACTTCTTCTCTGTCAGTTCAGTTGGTTTGATGTTCACCGTGGCCGTGGTAGCGTGCGCAATGGCATCAATCATCGGCAAAACCTATCCGCAATTCGTACCAATTCCAGCAGCAGCACTAATTCTTACTATATTCTTCGGGCCACGTGTTGCCATCGTTTGGACGGTACCAATGATCATGCTTATCGCTGTTGATCGCTTGGTTGATATGCGCAACATTTTTGCTCACTGCCTCGCCTCAGCTGCTGCCATCTGGACCTACTCCAGGCAACGCAATGCTGTCATTAGCACCGGGCTTGCCGTTGCAGCCGGTCAAGTAGCTGGTGACCTGACAGTCAGTGCCTTGAACATGTCGATTACCTCCTGGCATATGCTTGGCAGACAAGCCGGAATCGATTTTCTTGGCGGAATCTCCTCGTCGATCTTGGCGATTGGCAGCCTTCCTTATTTAGAGAATATTTTTGGTCTAATCACACCCTACAGGCTAGCGGAATTGACCGATGCCAATCAGCCCCTGCTGCGCCGCCTGGAAGAAAATGCTCCAGGCACATATCAACACAGCCTGGCTGTTGCCAACTTAGCTGAAGCGGGAGCCAAAGCGATTTCCGCCGACCCCAACATGGTTAGAGCCGGTGCTCTTTATCATGATATCGGCAAGATGGTCCGTCCCAAATTCTTCATTGAAAACCAGCTAGGCGCCACCAATCCGCATGACTCAATGACACCAGAAGAGAGCCGGGCGAGAGTATTGGCTCACGTCACCGATGGCATTGCTCTGGCGCAAAAGTATGCCCTTCCTAAGGCCATACAAGACTTTATACCAATGCACCAGGGCACGACCCTAATGGCCTATTTCTATCACAAGGCCTGCTTGAGAGATGGTGTAGAAAAAGTCGACGCCAACTTCTATCGTTATCCTGGACCAAAGCCAGATACAAAAGAAACAGCAATTGTGATGCTAGCTGATGTCTCAGAGGCCGTGACACACAGTATGCAAAATCCGACTAATGAAGAAGTTGAAATCGCTCTCGATAAAGTATTTCAAAATCGCTGGGATGATGGCCAGTTAGCAGATTCAAACCTTACTTATGAAGAGATGCAAAAGGTAAGAGCGGGCTTCTGCCGCGTCTGGCGCACCCTGCACCACGAAAGACTAAAATACCCTGCCACCACCACAGGCAAGATGCCTATAGCACCAGATGTGGTGCCAGCCGAATCAGAATCAGAAGCAGAATCGGAAGTGCCACCAATAGACTGTTGTTCCAGCTAAAAACCTAATTTACTCTTCGCGCAGTCGAGTTCTCTTTTTCCAACCAAGGCGGAAAATAGCCTCATCTACCGGCAATGGCGTCGTGCAAGCCATGTCGAGGGCTAGCAATGCTTGCTCTTCAGTCAATAGTTCTTCTTCGAGCAAATAGATTAACCTGAGGCCAGAATAAATAGCATGCTGGTCTACAATATTGGCAGCAACAAGAGCACGACAAACTTCAATCGATTGATTGTAATGCACTTCAACACGCTCAAGAATTTCAGCTGGAAGCTTGGCTATCTCAATTGAATAAGAGCCAGTTTCATTGAGCAGCTCAAGTAATCTTCGCGATGGATTAAGGACGATACGACTTACTGACGCCTCAGCTAATGCACGAAGGAATCCAGAACCAAACTCTTTCATGCGCACAAAAGTATCTACGGCAAGAGGTGTGGTGAGCATGCCGTTATCAATCATCTCTTGCAGTTCTACCGTAGCCGTGATGTAGACAGGGTCCATGCCGCAGACATCTTTCATACACTGCCCCGATGGTCTACCGGTAGCAAGCGAATTTTGCAATGACTCAAGTAATTGTGAATCACCAATTAGCTCAGCCTCGAACAAGAGTTCACCAATTCTTGGCGAATTTCGCAGCATCGATTTCTTGAAGCCTATATTGTGAGGCAACTGCATCAATGCTTTTTCCCGTAGATGGGCTTGCGATATTGCTTTGACACACTGTTCGCGAGAAATCGAACCGCGGCGAATCAATTGTTGGCCCAGTAATGCTGTCTCGAGTAATTGCTGCGAAATAACAGAGCGATAGCAAAGAATATGGCCAAGCGGCAAACCAGTGCGGTGATTAACTTCTAGGGCATTTTCTAAAATGGGAAGATCTACAACTTGGGCATCAAGCACAAGCTGACCAAGCTTGTTACTGAGATGATCTTCCGGTTGCACCACTCCTGAGCGCTCAAATGCTTCTGCTAATGGCACCGACTCTTTGTAAGCAAGAGTGAGCACCTTCACACCTACATCAAGAGGCAACTGTCTTTCATTGACAAGGGCCTGAACATCAAGAGCACAGCGAAGCTGGGCTTCAGTAATATAGCCAGAAAGTGTGAGCACCTTACCTAAGGGCAAACCTTTCTCTTCAAAGTTACGCAAAGCAGTTTGAATGAATTCAGAGGAGACCAATCCAGAGAACATCAAAAGATCACCAATGCGCACATGGCCGGTGGCCTCTATCAGAGAACTATCTCGGGCCTCTGCCCGCTCAGAAGCAACCGCAGCCAACCGCGTCGCCGTGGCATTGGCAAGGCGCAAACGCTTGCCCTGCTGCCCTTGAACATCGCTCGTTTTATCTTCTTGAGAACCGCTATCCATTGGCACCATTAGTCAAAACTAAAAAAGCTAAGAGCCGATTTACCATACTCTCGGTAATCAACTTTCATTAGGCTACCATCGTCTACTTCGATGAGATCGTCGCGATTGTGTTCGATTATGACCAGGCTATCTGGCGCTAATAACTTATATTCCACTAGCCCAGCCAAAATTTGCTTACCATAACCCTTTTTGTAGGGCGGGTCAGCAAAAACAATGTCGTACTTTGCCCCAGTAACGCTAATGTGGGGCCAAACTCGCCTTACATCGCTTATAACCACGTCAGCTTCAGCTGGCACCTTAAAAATCACACTAGATTTCTTGATACTAGTGGCTTGAGCTTTATTTTCCTCAACAAACGTTACAGCACGAGCGCCGCGACTAAGAGCCTCAAAGCCCATCAGGCCAGAGCCGGCGAACAAGTCGAGGAATAAGGCGCCATCTATTCGTGAGCCTAGAATGTTAAAAAAAGCCTGCCGCACTTTAGAAGACGTGGGACGCACGTCTAGACCGTCAGGACAGGCTACAGACCTGCCTCGCAACTGACCACCGGTAATTCTCAAATGCCTGCCTCGCTGGGCCCACATGATAACATGTGTGCTGCGGGGCCTCGAATGTTCAATATATTTCGTTGCCTCTAATCGAACCCTTAAAAGTGAGGCCCAAATGAGCGCACGGCGAATAGCTCGTGAACTGGCAATTATAGTAATGCCCCAGCTCCCGAAGAACATGGAGAAGCTGGCTAAAGTTGAGATCACTGAGCTAGTAGATAGAGCCATCCACATGCTTGTGGATTACGCCAAGCAGAATCTTCAAGACGTCAATGCCATGGTGCTGCGGGCCTCAAATCAATTAGATAGCCTTGAGATTGATAACGCCAAGACCACTGAGCTGAGTTCTGTGCCGATGACCACAGGGCAGATCAGAGAGCAACTAAGCACTCTTGAAACGTCAATTAACATGATCTCAGAGGCCCTTGATATTCCTGAGATGGCCCTGTCAGCGAGCAGCACTCTTTTCAAAACTAATTGCAAAAAATGCGGCCACGCCGGAGAGCTCTTGGTCGAGCGACCTTATAAAGATGATGTTCGAGAATTTGTCTTCCGCCTGGTGGAGACATATATCGAAAACAAAGAAATCATCGACGAGTACATCAAGCGAGCCCGCACACAATGGCGTATGGAACGCATGGTTTCGATTGATAGAGATATTCTAAGACTGGCCTGTGCAGAGGCTTTTTATATGGCCGACATTCCAGTAAACGTAGCCATATCAGAAGCGGTTGAACTATCACACCGATTTGCTGATGAAAAAGCAGCCAAATTTATCAATGGTGTCCTTGCTGACTTAGCTGAAGAAGCAGAAGCCGTAAGACGTTCAGCCAGAAGACGTGCTTATGCAGAGAAATCAACTGGCAGCGATGACGCTGGCCAAGATCAATAAATAAGGTAGGACGAACATGGGTGAAGATAGCCAACGCAAAGGCTTTTGGGGCACAACCCTAAACAAACTCAAATCTGTACTGGCAAAAACTAAAGAGCAAGTAAGTGAAGAGTCTGTCGAAGAACAAGAGACAGTCTCGCCAGTTCAAAATTTAGCTGAAGAGCCCAAGCCACAAGCCGAATCGCAAGCCGAACCGCTAGCAAGTACGGCAACAGCAGTTCAAACGAAGAGCCACCGCCCTGTTGACGAAGATTACATTGAAAGCTTAGAAGAGCGACTGATCAAAGCTGACTTGGGCTTAGCCACAGTTGAGCCTCTGGTGCAACACCTGCGCAAAGAGTCTCGCGGTAAAAATTGGACCAGTGAAAATGTTGATCTCTTTTTGCAGAAAGAATTTAGCAGCCTGCTCAGTGAGACAGCTCAAAGCGGCCTTAGCTTTAAAGCCGGTGTGCCTAACATTTATTTGATAGTCGGTGTCAACGGCGTGGGTAAAACCACCAGCATCGGTAAACTTGCCTTTCGCTTTAAAAGCGAAGGAAAAAAAGTCTTACTGGCAGCGGGAGACACATTCAGAGCGGCGGCCGAGTCACAGCTTGAAATATGGTCGCAGCGAGCAGGCGTTGACATAGTGCGACTGCCGGATGGTGCTGACCCAGGTGCTGTTGTCTACCAAGCGCTACAGAAAGCCAAAGCAGAACAATATGACGTAGTGCTCGTCGACACCGCTGGTCGTCTGCACAATAAAACCAATTTGATGGCAGAATTGAAAAAAATTCGCTCAGTTGTTGAGAAAAACGCCGAAGGAATGAATGTCGAATCACTCTTGGTTCTTGATGCTTCAACCGGCCAAAATGGGCTACAGCAGGCAAAAGTATTTTCTGAAGTTTGCGGCTTGACCGGAGTAATCTTAACAAAACTAGATGGCACCGCCAAAGGTGGCGTGGTCTTCGCCATTGCCAAAGAGTTAAAGATACCGGTAAAGCTCATTGGTCTTGGTGAGAAAATGGAAGACTTGCGTGATTTTGACCCAGCCCTATTTGTGCAAGCACTTTTCTAGTCTGTTTTTAATCGCCCAACCAGCAGCCCTCTTGACAGCAAGCACCTTGCTTACCGTCGAATTAATTCACACGCGCTGCTAATGGCGATCAAGAGAGAGTCAGGCCTTATATAATTTGGCCTAGCATATCCATCCAGCCAAGCAAGCGCATCTGCGCAGGGGAATTTATTATGGCTTCAGCCAGCGTAGCTACACCTAGTTTGAAAGAAGCAAAACCATTAGGTAGTGAAGAACTGCAAAAAATCAATTCTTATTGGAGAGCTGCCAACTATCTCTCTGTCGGCCAAATCTACCTTCTCAATAATCCTCTTTTACGCCAGCCCTTAGAGCTGAAGCACGTTAAACCTAGATTGCTTGGTCACTGGGGCACAACTCCTGGGCTCAATTTCATCTACGCGCACTGCAACAGAGTAATTAAGAAACACGACCTCGATATGATTTACATCACCGGTCCCGGCCATGGTGGCCCAGGACTAGTGGCTAACACTTATCTAGAAGGTACCTACAGCGAGACCTATCCGCTGATAGAAGAAAATGCTGAAGGCATGCAAAAGCTCTTCAAGCAATTCTCATTCCCAGGCGGCATTCCCTCCCACGTTGCCCCAGAAACTCCTGGCTCGATTCATGAAGGTGGAGAACTGGGCTATGCACTTGTACACGCCTATGGCGCCGTACTCGACAATCACGATTTAATAGCCTGTTGTGTAGTTGGTGACGGTGAAGCAGAAACCGGCCCCCTGGCCACAAGCTGGCACTCAAACAAATTTGTCAATCCAGCTCGCGACGGCATAGTCTTGCCGATCTTGCACTTGAACGGCTACAAAATCGCTAATCCTACTGTTCTTGCCCGCATGAGCGATGAAGAACTAATACAACTCTTCACTGGCTATGGCTATAAACCATACTTTGTCGAAGGTAGTGATCCCGATTTGATGCACCAGCTAATGGCCGCCACCATGGACCAAGTTCTGGAAGACATCAGAAAAATCAAAAGTGACAGCGCCAACGGTTTTGCCGGCCGCCCCAGCTACCCCATGATCATATTGCGCTCGCCCAAAGGCTGGACTGGTCCAAAAGTAGTTGATGGCGTGCAAATCGAGGGAACTCACAGAGCGCACCAAGTACCGCTGTCTGAAATATTCACTAAGCCTGGTCACTTAGAGTTGCTTGAGCAGTGGCTGCGCAGCTACAAGCCAGAAGAGCTATTCGACGAAGAGG
>Ga0075444_10000975_pt1 | contig 17332 bp, 14 predicted proteins | sample CoawatmetaG01DNA_FD_76836 | JGI IMG/M metagenome (GOLD analysis project Ga0075444, IMG submission 76836) | Marine microbial communities from the West Antarctic Peninsula - Coastal water metaG017-DNA | ecosystem: Environmental > Aquatic > Marine > Coastal | place: Atlantic Ocean: West Antarctic... | reverse complement strand
TTAATATACTCTTCAACTGAATGTTTTTCTCTCCACCCAAGATTTATAGTTTTTTGGCATACAACATTTGCACTCATTCTATTTCCTTTTCTTTCTGGAATCATTTCAATTTCTGATCCAAATAAATTAGCTATTTCTAAGACTGAATATGCTTTAATGCATCCTATACCAAAATTATCTCCATATCCCTTTTCACCAACTAAAACTATGCCATTTATAATATCATCAATGTAAGTAAAATTTCTCATTTGCGTACCCGGACTAACAACTGTTAAAGGCTGGCCATTCTTATATTTTTCAACAAATAACGCTATCAATGTTGCATATTTTCCTGACGAGACCTCTCTACCTCCAAAAACATTATAAAAATAAGTTATGGCATAATTAATTCCAAACCATTTTCCATAATTTTCTATTAGCTCAGTATTTGAGGCTTTTGTCCACGCATAAGGACTTTGAGATCTCCCTAAACCACCATCACCAAATTTAGTACTACTTCCGGCATAAACTAGTTTAGAATTACTTTTTCTACAAAACTCCAATACAGAGAAGATTCCATCTTTATTTGAACTCCAAACTTTATTTATATCTTCAAAACTTTGTTCCACTCTAGAATACTCTCCTAGATGATAAATAATATCTGGAGTAAAGTTAATTAGTTTATCAATATATTTTATATCACCTTCAATATAATTTACTCCGTCTACATGGTTACTTACAAAACCATTTGAATAATCATCTAATGATGTTATTTTATTCGACTTATCTATACTTAAGATCTCACACAAATGACTCCCAATATATCCGGCTCCACCCGTAACTAAAATTTTTTTCTTCATAAAGTTATTATAGATTTTTGTGTTATTTATTATAGCTACTTAACCAATATTAATTTAGGTATTAAGCCACATATTTATAAATTTTTCTTATCTTTACTATAAAGTAACAATATTCAGTTGACATAAATTAATGATATGAATATTTTAATTTAGATATAATCTTAGGGCACTTAGAGCAGAGAAATCAATAATAAATATGTGTAACAAAAAGAATTGTTGATAAGTCAGAAATGAAGCCCTAATATTATTAGCTATATCATTACTATTATTTAAAAATTATTTCCTATGAAAAAACTACTCTTTCTTACATTTTCAATATTGATTTCATTTAACTCTTATAGTGAATCTGGATGTAGTGAAAAAGAGCATAAGGAAAATATTATTCAAAATACTATATTTTTTCAAGAACGAGCTGGCTTATTTTACCTTCCAAATGATCCTAAACCCTATTCAGGTAAAGACTTATGTGTTCATAAGAATGCATCTGGTCAATATTATTTAAAAGGGACAATAAAAAATGGAAAGAGGCATGGTACCTTGATTTGGTGGCATAAAAATGGTCAGAAATCTATAGAGGGAAGTTATATTAATGGAGAATGGAATGGTAAATGGACATGGTGGCATGACAATGGTCAAAAATCGTCTGAAGGAGATTATATAAATGGAAAATGGAATGGTAAATGGACATGGTGGCATGACAATGGTCAGAAATCGTCAGAAGGAAATTATAAAAATGACATGAGAGATGGTGAGTGGCTCTGGTGGTATGACAATTTTCAATTAGAGCAGGAGATTAATTATAAATTAGGTGTTCTTGACCAAAAGCATACTGAATGGTACAAGAATGGTCAAGTAAGAAAAGAACATAACTACATTAACGGCATGAATGATGGTAAGTGGAGACTGTGGTGGGAAAATGGTAATATAAAATCAGAACATAATTTTATCAAGAACACTAGAGATGATAATTGGACTGAGTGGCATGAAAATGGTCAGATACGGACAGATACAACTTATGTAGATGGACAAAAAAATGGGAAGAGGACTTGGTGGTATGCAAATTCCCAGATAGAGCAAGTAGGATATTACATAGATGGAAAGCATGAGGATAAGTGGACTATGTGGTGGGAAGATGGTAATAAAAAATCTGTGACATTATATAAAGACGATGTTGAGGTCAAGCGGACTGAGTGGGATGAAAATGGTAAGAAGAAACGGCAATAAGAAAGAAAGCTGCTGTGGGCTATGTTAAGTTAGTTAAGTTGCTAAAAGGATATGTTATTAAGGCTACATTTATTTTAAAAAATTAAGGTAATAAAGGAAATATGTCGCCAAGAAAAATTTGAATTAATACTAGCTATCTTAGCTGGTTATAAATCTAATGATTGGGTAGACAATATTAGTGCTTGCATTTAAGTTTGGATAGGAATCAAAATAATGCTATTTAATTCTCACGAGTTTATCTTTTTATTCTTACCAATTTCATTTTTGGTATATTTCTATCTCAACAAAAAACGATTAGTAGAAATTGGAAAGGGGTGGTTAGTTTTTAGCTCACTATTCTTTTATAGTTGGTGGGATATTAATTATTTGCCATTAATCTTAGGCTCAATACTATTTAATTATATTATTGGTCGTTTGCTATTTCGAGACTCAAATTCCGCAAAAATAAGTTCAACTCCCAGAGGAGTAATTTTATTTTTTGGAATTGTTATAAATCTATCGCTATTAGCATACTTTAAGTACGTCGATTTTTTTATTCAAAACATAAATTATACTTTTAATGCTGAGATTAATATTATGAATCTCACATTGCCCTTGGCAATATCCTTTTTCACTTTTCAGCAAATTACTTATTTGGTAGATAGCTTTAGACGAGAGATAAAAGTGAGTGACTTTCTTAGTTATGCAGTATTTGTAACATTTTTTCCGCAATTGATTGCGGGGCCAATTGTGCATCATCGTGAAATGATGCCTCAATTTAGCAATATAAGAAATAAAGTAAAAAATTATAAAAACATTGCAATAGGGCTTTTTATTTTCTCTATAGGATTATTCAAGAAAGTGATTCTTGCAGATAACTTTTCTGTATGGGCTACAAATGGATTTGATGTCGCAGAAACTCTTAATTTATTTGAGGCTTGGATAACAAGCCTTTCATATACGTTCCAGCTCTATTTTGATTTTAGTGGTTATGCTGATATGGCAATTGGACTAGCATTACTCTTTAATATCAAGCTACCAATTAACTTTAATAGTCCATATAAAGCATTAAATATTCAAGATTTCTGGAGAAGGTGGCATATGACGCTATCTAGATTTCTTAAAGAGTATATTTATATTCCATTAGGTGGAAGCAGAGGTAGTAATTTTAGAACTTATAATAACTTGCTAGCAACATTTATTATTGGTGGAATATGGCATGGTGCAGGATGGATGTTTGTTTTTTGGGGCTTGATTCATGGCATATCAATTGTTATTCATAGGTTATGGCATTTGACTTCAATAAAATTACCAATAGTTTTAGCTTGGTTTATTACATTTAATTTTATTAACATAACTTGGATATTCTTTAGAGCAAAAGATTGGGATACTGCTTATAAAGTTCTTTCTTCAATGTTTAGTTTGGATAACCTCGTTCTACCCAGCATATTTAAGAATAAAATGTATTTTTTAGATGCATATGGAATTAGATTTGGAAGAATAATAGAAAATATAGGCACAGGTATGGCAGATGGTATGCTTATTTTATTTCTTTTGATAATTGGCTTTATAATAGTGCTCTTTTTCAAAAATATGAATAATCTCAAACTGATAACAGGAAGTCAGTTTTTGTTTTCGTCAATACTAGCTTTGATTGCTATAACTTTAATCGGAGAAGAAGTAGAATTCTTATATTTCAATTTTTAAAACAATGATGTTAAATTATAAAAAATTATTTAGTTTGTGGTCTTTATTTGTTACTGTTTCATTGATTTTGATTTCTGGATTTAATTATATTATTGATCCATATGCTCATAATAATAAATTTACAAATAAATTTAATATAATTAAATTACTTGATGATGATATAAGTTTAAAATTCATTTTTTCAAAGAGTAAAGAATTTAATACATTCACTCTTGGCAGCTCAAGGGGTTCGGTGATTGACCCTGAGTTAATTAAAAATAACTTAAAGAATTCAAGGCCAATTAATGCATCATTTGGCTCTGCATCATTAGATGAAATTAAAATATACATTGATTCAATAATACTGAATGGAAACGATTTTAAATATGTTTTTATTGGATTAGATTTATTTCAATTTTCTGAAAATTGGCGGCCTACAAGATCAGCTTATGCAATGAAACTAATGGGGTTAGATGAAGTTGATAAGAACTATATTCAATATATTAGTTTAAATACTACTTTAGACTCAATTAAAACAGTCAAATATAATTCAAGTATTGGATCTAACTCTAAAGATGGTAACTGTGATAAGAAATGTATGTCTTATTTAAAGAAAGGTATGCGATATTATGATAGTGTTATTAACAATAAGAATTATGACATACAAAAGAAAGTAACTAGCCAAAAATTTTATTGGCATAGAGAATCCTATGATTACTCTCAGGTTTTGGCTCTAAAAGACATATTAAGTAAATTGAAGGAGAATAATGTTACTGCCTTTATTTATATGAATCCAATACCGTTTCAACAAATGTATTCTAGTGAAATTTCAGGAGTACTATCGAATGGAGCCTCAGTTGACATTTCAAGACTAGGTACAAGTTTCTTTGAGCAACTTAATTTAATTGATGATATAGTTTCAAATACTGGCGCAGTAATTTATGATTTCAATAATCTTAATACGGTCAATTTAAATAACTCTTATTTCATTGATCCTTTCCATTTTAATTATATGGTTGCAGATTGCATAATTAATAAAATGACCATCGATAAATCAGAATGTGGTAATGATTTTGGTGAAAAAATTAATGAAAATAATATCAAAGAGTACAAACATCAGACAAGGGATAAATATTTTAAATTGCTAGTTGATGGCAAACTAGGTTTTGGAGCTAAAAAAACAGAAAATGCTATAAAATTAACGCGAGAATTGATGCGAAAATATCAGTAAATAAAATTGTATCTCAAATTAAATAGGAAAATTAATTCTTTACATATTAGCTTTAATAATATAGATTTAATTTTTTACTAATTTAAACTTACATTGTCTTGATTAAGAAATTTGATATTTGAACTGGTGATTAAAAATTTAATTCAGTTAATGTATTTTTAATTGCATCAAACTCTGATATGAATTTTTTAGTTTGATCGACTGAACCAATAGTAAGCCTAATACATCCAACTAAAGTTGCAGGTAAATTATCACCAGTCTTTCTTACTAAAAAGCTTTTACCAACTAATTTATTATATATATCGGTTAAAGCCTTCTCATCATCAATTTTAATATGCATAAAGTTAGTATGGCTAGGCACAAAATCAATATTATTTTTTATTAAATATTGCTCTAGAATTTTTTTAGAATCTAATACTTCTCGCACATGCTCTTTAAAAAAAGTTTTATCTGTTAATAACAACTCAGCACATTTTAATGAAAAGTAATTGATATCAGATAAAGGCTTCACTTTGTATAAATTTTTAATATTACATTCGTTTGAAACAATATATCCTAGACGAGCTCCTGCAATACCATATGACTTTGAAAAACTTCTAACAGCAAATAAAAAAGGATTATCAATTATATGTTTTTCAATTTCAATTTTATTGGCATCTGTAAAATCATGATAAGTTTGATCTATCAAAAAAGGAATCTGTTTTTGTTGACATTTATCAAATAACTTTAAAAGATCCTTATCATCAATAATTGTGCCCGATGGTTGATTTGGATTTGCGATTATTAAAATATCTATTTCATTATTTAATTTATTTAATAAATCTTCAATATTTATATTTAAATCAGTATCAAAACTTATTTTGACTGGCTGAGCTTCATACATTTGAGAATAAACATCAATCATTGCATAAGTTGGCCATAGATAGGCAACTTTAGTTCCTTTGGTAACGTAAGTATCAAAAAAATATTTAATCCCCGCATCAGCTCCTGGAGTTAAAAGTATGTTTGTAGCATTTATTTTAAGTTTGCTTGATAATATATCATAAAGAGGTTTTTGATCTGGATACATCGTAATAGATTCAGTACCAATCTCCTTAAATAACTTTGAAAAAAAACTTTGAGAAAAATTATATGTTCTCTCATTCTTATCAAATCTATAAAAGTCAAGCCTATCATTTCCAATATCAAATTCTCTATTCAAGTTATCTATATTTGTATTGGGCCTTGGGTAAGAATTATTATTCATTCTCCACCTGCTACTGAAATTATTTCACCTGTCATGAAAGTATTTACTGCCACTAAAAAATAAACATGTTCTGCTATTTCATTTGCTTTAGCAGCTCTTTTTAAAGGAATAAGCTTAACTCTTTCAGTTAAATCTTTTCCAATTTTTTTATAGAATTCTGTATTTGTAATACCAGGCCTGACTGTATTTACTAAGATATTATATTTAGCCCCTTCCCTTGCAAAAGTTCTAGTTGAAGCTTCTAATCCTGATTTACTTACACCATAAAAAATGGTATCTGACCCAGAGCCAAATTTTACTCCTACAGAGCTAATATTAACAATACTACCTGATTGGTTTTTTTTCATTGTTTTTATCAATTCTTCAATAATAAGTATTGGAGAAATTGTATTAACCATAAGTGTCTTGAATATTGATTCAATTCTATTTTCACTTGTCATTGAGAAGTCAAATATTCCAGCACAGTTAACAAGAGCATCATAGTGATGATCTTTTAAACTTATCAAAAAAATATTTAATTCCTCTTCGCTAGAAAAATCTATCTTTTGTGGTGTTACGCTATCAACATATTTACTGCATATTTCATCAAACTCCTCAGTTTTATAATAATAGTGAGCAGTGACAAGCCAATTATTTTCAATAAATAATTTCAAAATTTCTAGTCCAATTCCCTCAGCTGCACCTGTTATTAGAATTTTTTTACGTTTTTGCATTATTTAACCTTCACAAATAAATTCATCAGATTATAGTGTAAGGAACTTTAAACATCAATAATAATTTGTATTTCTACATGGAGTATTTTTAGAGAGTGAATTACTTGATGCTCTTTACTGTATAGTTTTTAATTGTTTCTAAAATAGATTTTTAATACAATGATAGGTGTAGCTCAAACTCAATTTAATTTTTCAAGGAAAAATAAGCAGGCATCTATTATGATATTTGATGCTACTGCTATTATCAGCAGTTTATTTATTGCTTTTTTTCTGCGTTTAGGTTATTTTTACTATCCAGTTGATAATATCTTTTTGACAGTTTTAATATTTACTTCGCCTTTATTAGCGTTACCAATATTTTCTAAATTTGGTTTATATCGTGAGATGATACGTTATGTTGGCTTTAAGTCACTTTGGCATATTTTTCAAGCTACTACTTTGTACTCAATTCTATTGGGTTTAATATTCTTTATGTTGGGCACAGGAATTGTTCCACGCTCGGTAGTTCTTATTAACTGGCTACTAGTAATGCTAGTTACTTCTAGCTCACGTCTATTTGTTCATTGGCTGTTATCTGAATCTAACAAACGCGAAATGAAAAATGTTCTGATATATGGTGCTGGCTCTGCAGGTAGACAACTATCTAAAGCATTGAATGGTTCTAAGGAATACAACGCAATAGCTTTTATTGATGATAATAGTGCTATTTATCGGAATTCTATTAATGGTCTAACTGTGTATGCTCAAGATGATATTTTGGATTTAATTGAGAAAAATAATATTAAAGAAGTATTGCTTGCTATTCCTGCCCTATCTCGTGTTCGTCGTAAAGAAATCTTTAACTTTTTAGAGCCATACTCATTAAAAGTTCGCTCGCTACCTAGTTTGATAAAGTTAGCCCAAGGGAAAGTCAGAGTTCATGATTTATTAGAAATTGATTTAGTAGATTTATTGGGCAGATTACCAGTAACGCCTAATAAGGAACTCCTCAAAACTAACATATTTAATAAGTCAGTTTTGGTAACTGGTGCTGGAGGTTCAATTGGTTCAGAACTTTGTAGACAATTAGTATTTCTATATCCGATTAAATTAATCCTTTATGATTTTAGCGAGTCTTCTCTTTATTTAATTGAGCAAGAGTTAATAAATATCGCCCAGCCTAGTATAGAAATTGTTCCAGTTATTGGTTCTGTTAAGGACAAAGACAGAATGGAATTTATTTGTAACTATTATAGTGTAAATACAATATATCATGCGGCTGCATATAAACATGTCCCACTTGTTGAATTCAATCAATCGCAAGGTGTGCTTAACAATACTATAGGTACATTGGAAGCTGCAAAAGCTGCAATTTCTTCAAATGTTGAGACTTTTGTATTAATCTCAACTGACAAAGCAGTACGGCCAACAAATGTAATGGGGGCGAGCAAGCGTGCAGCAGAATTGGCTTTACAAGCTCTTAATAAAGAAAATCATAGCACATGCTTTACTATAGTTCGTTTTGGCAATGTCCTCGACTCAAGTGGATCAGTAATACCTTTGTTTAGAAAACAAATTAAAGCTGGTGGTCCAGTTACAGTTACCCATTCGGATGTAATACGTTATTTTATGACAATACCAGAGGCAGTAGAATTAGTTATTCAAGCAGGTGCGATGGCTGAGGGGGGAGAAGTATTTTTATTGGATATGGGAGAACCAATTAAAATTTATGACTTAGCGGTAAAAATGATTCAGCTTAGTGGTTTAGTTGTGAAGGATAAAAATAATCCCAAAGGTGATATAGAAATTCAATTCACCGGATTAAGGCCTGGTGAAAAACTTTATGAAGAACTTCTGATAAGTGGTGAATTTACTCTAACTGAGAATAAGTTGATTATGCGCGCCGAAGAAGAGATGATAAATTGGAATAAGTTAGAGCCCATCCTAACTGAAATTGAAAAGGCTGCAAAAAATATTGAAATGGAAAAAATTTATAAGCTACTCAGTCAACTTGTCCCTCAATTTAATCCAAAATCTATCGACCTTGATGGTTCATCAGTGAAAAAAATTATAAAAGAATAGTTTAAGTAATCATAAGATTATTAGAATAATGAGTAGTGGCCTCTAAATAACCTTTAACATTTCCGCAATCAAAACGCCTTCCTTTAAATTTATATGCAATAACTTTACCCTGTTTTGCTTGGATTTTTAAAGCGTCTGTTATTTGTATTTCTCCACTCTTATCAGGCTTAATATCTTTAAGAATGTCAAAAATATCTGGAGTTAGAATGTAGCGGCCTATAATTGCCATATTGCTTGGAGCATTTTCTTGTCGTGGTTTTTCCACCAAATCAGTGACCAAGTATTGATCATTAGTTCCAGTTATCAAATTGCCAGTAATAATCCCATATTTATCTACCTCATCACTCGAAACCTCTTCAATTGCGATGATTGAGCACTGATATTTTTTATATAACCTTACTAATTGTAACAGAACAGCATCATGATCATTGACACATAAATCATCAGCTAGATGAACTGCAAAAGGCTCATCACCAATAAGTGGTTGGCCACAAAGAATAGCATGACCTAAGCCGAGCATTTGTTTCTGGCGAACATAGGTAAAGGTAGATTTATTAATTATCTCTGTAATTTCATTTAGGTAATGTTCTTTTAAAGTCCTTTTAATTGTTGTTCAAGCTCAAATGAATTATCAAAGTGATCCTCAATCGCCCTCTTTCCTCTACCAGTAACAATTGCCATATTTGTTATACCTGCTGATAGCGCTTCTTCGACACCATATTGCAGCAATGGTTTGGTAATTATTGGTAGCATTTCTTTGGGTACTGCTTTAGTAGCAGGCAAAAAACGGGTTCCATAGCCAGCTGCAGGAAAAAGACATTTATTAATCATTTTTATACCTTAAGTGATAATTTATTTGATACTGATGTTATACCATAGGACTTATTAGATTAGACATTTGAGTCTCATAGTAAATTAGATTGGAGCCTAAAGAAGGCTGAGCTCTTTCTTGATTATTGATATAGATTTAAAAACAGATTCATGGCTCATTGAATCTCCAATAGGTAAACTCAAGATAGTATCGTCATTAACCCATGCATTACCTCTTTCATTTGATTGACCTAGATATTTAAAAGCAGGCAACTTAGGAAGCGCTATTGGATAGTGGATACCAGTTTGCACTCCTGAGTGATTCAGCTTTTCAATTAGTAAATCCCTCTTTGGATGACGAATTACAAAAAGATGATACACCTGCTTGGCCCACTCTTTTCTAACTGGCAAAACTATATCTACACTATTTTTTAACTGATTTAAATACTCATCAGCAATCAAAATACGTTGATTAGTCCATTGATCTAAATACTTTAATTTAACATCTAAAATTGCTGCTTGTAGCCCATCTAGTCGAGAATTTCTTCCAGAAAACTCATGATTATATTTTGCAATACGCCCATGATTCGCAATCTTTCTACATTGCACTCCTAAGGCCTCATCATTAGTAACAATTGCCCCTCCATCACCATATGCTCCAAGATTCTTCCCTGGATAAAAACTAAAGCAACCAATATCACCAATACAACCAACTCTTCTTCCTTTGAACTCTGCACCATGAGCTTGTGCACAATCTTCAATAATTTTTATACTATTATTTTTTGTAATTTTCAGAAGTAGGTCCATATCACATGGGTGGCCATAAAGATGAACTGCTATAATTGCAGAAGTATTTTCGGTAATTCTATTTTTTACATCCTCTATACTTATTGTATAGTCACCTGAATTTACATCACAAAAAACAATTTTATGGCCAGTTCTGTAAACAGCCTCAGCACTAGATATAAAACTGTTTGCTGGCACTATAATTTCACTTCCCTTTGGTAAATTAAGGGCTTCAATTGCGATTTCTAACGCATCTGTTCCATTTCCAACCCCAATACAATATTTTGCATTCTGGTACGTTGCAAAATTCTCTTCAAACTGGGCTAAATGTTTACCACCTATGAACGCACTATCAGAAATTACTCCAGAAATTGCATTATCAATCTCACTCTTAATTGAAAGATATTGTTTATTTAAATCTAGAAATTTAATCATTAGTAGTCTACTTCTCTTAAAACTATAGCTGGATTTCCTGCTGCAATAATATTATCAATAATATCTTTAGTAACAACACTACCTGCACCGACAAGACTTCTTTCACCAATAATAAGTCCAGGAAGTATAGTTGTATTAGCTCCTATTTTTGCATTCTTTTTAATAAGAACCCCATTTAAATCACTCTTTGCTTTTGGATGATTAGGATACCTTGAGTTAGTTATGACTACATTTGGACCAAGCCAGCAATACTCTTCAAGAACAGTATACTCAGGGATAAAAACTTGTGAATGGATTCTCACTCCATTTTTAATTGAAATATGATGCTCCAAGACAGACAATGTGCCAATAGAAACATTATCTCCAATCTCATTTAACTCACGAATATTAGCTTGATTACCAGTCTGAAAAAAACTTCCTATTGTATTACCTGCATAAATAATTGTCCCTGCTCGAATTAAAGAATCATCACCAATAATAGTTTTTTGATTTTTCATTCCCTTAAAAGGAAGCCCAATAATACAGTAGTCTTCAACTATGACATTATTCCCCATTATCACATTGGGGTGTATAACTGCGTTTTTTGAAATCATTTTTGACCTAATTTTAATTTTTTTGGTTTGAAACTTAAGAAAACTTCTTTACCAGTTTCTGCAGATTCATAAATTGCACTGATCAACCTAACAGTTTTCCTACCTTGAAATCCATCAATTAAGTTTTGACCTCCATTGGAGATACAATTAACCACATGCTGATAATAAGCCTGATGACCAAAGCCATAAACATTAGGGGGGTTAACTGAATATTTTTCCAATATCTCATTATCTCCATCTAAACTATCTTCAAAAGCCCAAGAGTTCATTTGATTAACTGCAAATCCTCCTATTACAACATTACCTTTTTCACCTAATATTGAGATAGATCCTTCCAGATCTTTTGGCCGGGTTGCAGTAGTTGCCTCTATAATACCCAATGCGCCATTTTTAAATTTAAGGGTAACTACTGCAGTATCTTCTGCCTCAATATCTGCCAATGCATTTTTAGTCCTAGCAAACACTGACTCTACATCACCCATCATCCACTCTAACATATCAACATGATGACTTGCTTGATTAGTAAGAACGCCACCATCCATTTCCCAAGTCCCACGCCAGGTATCTTGATCATAATAAGATTGATGACGAGCCCATCGTACTCTAACTGTGCCCAATATTAATTTACCAAAACGTCCCGCTTGATGGGCTTCTCGAAGCTTCATTACTGGAACATTGAAACGATTTTGTTTAATGATAAAAAGGCGGCAGCTATGGCGATCACATGCCTCAATCATAGCATCCGCATCACTCAGAGTAAGAGCCATAGGCTTTTCAACAACAATATCCTTACAATACTTTGACAAATCAACTACATGCTCAGCATGCAAACCAGAAGGAGTAAGAACTACAGCGACATCTATCTGTTCATTACTCATCATCTCATGCATGTCAAAATAAGCTGGAACTTTAAATTGCTTACTAATTTTTTCAGCTTTTTCATAAACATTATCACAAACAGCTACTAGTCTTGCTCCTTGAATTTGATTATTCCCAAGAAGCTCAGAGTGACGTTTGGCAATTCTGCCACACCCAATTAAAGCAATACTTAATATCTTATTATTTTCCATAATTATTCCAATAGTGAACTATACAAATCTCGAGCTTGTTTAGTAATGAGTTTATCATTATGCCAAAGAAGATTGAAAGAACCATTAACTGCTCGACAAGCATCTTTAAGTTGATTAAATTTATTATATGCATTTACTCCATGACCTAATCCCATATATCTTTTACTTATTACTGTTACATCCATTGCAATCAAAGGTCGAATGATCAAATTTAACTGGCAGTCTGCAATCGGATCAAATGCAGGATAATCTATGCAAGTACCACAACGAAAACCAGCATGATCTGCATAACCAAGAGTGCTATCATAATTCATGCCAGCATTTTCCCATCCATATAGGGTTAAGGGGTGTTTCCAACGTAAGACATGCATTCTACCCCCCCAAAATTCTTGCTTAATGCCTTCTTGAAAACAAATAGAACGTAGTTTTTTTGATTCAGAAATAATTAAATCTGGCTTATTAAATGTATTATAACTTGGATGCAAACCAATCATATGCCCACGATGATGAATATATTTCATCAACTTTCTAATTGATGGATGATCGATTTCATAATCAGCATCAGTTTCAGGATGACTTTTGCCAGCAATAAAATTGAATGAACTTATTAAATTATGGCTATCAGATTGGTCCATAATCCATTCAAAAGTATTTAATGGATCTTTTTCTGGAAGTTTTTGATGAGATCGAAATCGCATCCATGGAGCTCGAAATGCACTTCTAAAATTACCATACTTTAAAATATCACTTACCATTCCTCGAGCTAACTTATAGGGACTTTGAAAAATATAACGACTAGCTACATCAACATCATGTGACACAATTACACCAAAACTGTGATGTTTTAATTTAATATTTGGCCATAATCGTTGAATTACCTGGGCAAGTATTAACAGCCACTCATCAACAATTGGCCTTTCAAGATACCCATGCTTAAAGGCATGTGAAGAAGTTGAAGAAAACCTCTCATGATTATCTAAATTTTCACATTCAACCTCCTCTAGACGAGAAAGCATCCAGTAGATTAAACCTAAAATATCATATTTAATCTTATAACCCGATTCTATCTTAATAATTAATGGTTGCTCAATTTTATCATATCCAGGAGCAGGTAAAGTTGTGCCCAAAACACCACTCCACTCTCCATTATCAAAATCCCATTCTGTGAATGGAATGTTAGTATTATCTATTTGAAAGAAATGACTATTTGACTCTATTTGTATAGTTGAAGACTGGCCTTTGATACTAAGCAGTGTTGATCCATCTAAGGAGTTATCAAGTTGAATATGATTATGCAAACGACCAGTAAGAATATAGTTTAGCCATTTTAGGTTTTCTTTACTAAACATAATTTCAACTTCTAACTTGTAATAAAGCTGATCTCATTCTTAATATACAAGATGGTGTTTTTGTGATTGCATGATAAGGTTTTTGCTTTGCACCAAATGCTCTCACAAATCGTTCAATAGATTCAATCATAGAGCCTTCAAAATCAAATTTATTAACAACTGTTGAGGCAAATTTAATTGCCTCCCACAAACACAAACTAACTGCGCCACTATTTAGAAATTCAGGGTCACTTCCTCCCATTAAATAATAAGCACAATCTTTATCCCATATGAGATAAACACCTGCATATTTTTTTCCATCCTCATCAATAGCAATAAATATCTTACTGGCATTATTATCATTACATGCCTTATTCAAGCTAAGAATAGATGCGTCACTAAATGGTCGCATAATATTTTTCCTATGAAAAACCTGCCTATGTAAGTGCAAGAAATCATCAATGGTTAAATTTTCATCAATAACTAACTTGAATCGCTCTTTAGCATTTTTTATACTTAATTTAGTTTTAGCTTCAAAACTATCCCATACTTTATCAAGGTCAGTTAGATCTTCAATGACATAGGTATAGTTTGTCTTTTGTTGAAAACCTCGCCAAAAGAAAGCAATGAAGTTTGTTTGTGAATAATGCCAATTTTGGTGAAAATAATCATAATTAGGCAACTGATCAATCAAAAGATTCATCAACTTTTTCTGCCGAGATAATTGTTTATAATTTGTTAATTTTGAAAACCTTATCCATGGTCCTAAAGTTTGAGTAAACAAGGGCATCTTACATAAATTAAACCCAATTTTCTTCTTTATTTCATAAGGCATAGAGGCAATTATCTCACCATCTTGCTCAACAAGACAAACCCCCCAATTGCTTTCACCAGAAACACAATCAAGCCACCAAGGCTGAGAAAAAATAGGTATTGTGATTTCTGAATTACATAGCTCAGCATAACGATCTTTTGCATTTTCAGAAAAAATTTTTCTAGTCATCAATTAATCACCTACATTTAAATAAAGCCAAAGTATCATATATTATTTTTTACTAGTGCTGTTATAAAAAAATCAAGTGCTTTAAATATGGTCATCGCCAATTTAACTTAAACTTCTATCATCATTCATACTAACAGACAGTAAAAAGTTTTTCATTTATCTAATAATTTTATAGATGAATAGAGGGTAATGCTCACCATATAAAATATTTTGAACTAGCTTGAAAAATTTCCAAGCTAACTCATCAAATCAAAGGCAAATATTCATCGAATACATCGAGTACATCATCCACTGAAATATTGCTCATACACTCAGAATTAGGGTACATTTTTGAAACTTCATCTTCACTAAAATTTGAATTATACATTTTAGCAAAACAATCTGAATGAGAGAATAAGATTCTACTATTATCACCTAACGGCATTGTCCTAGTATAGTCAGTAGGCCCATAAAGAGCAATTAGTTTAACATTAAGCGCATTAGCTATATGCATCACTCCACTATCATGAGCAACTACAACTGATGCATTATTTAAAATAGTAGTTAGCTCCTCTATCGAAGTTTTACCCATTAAGTTAATCACATCATGACTAAATAACTCAGTACCTTTAATCATTTCAAGATCACCTATATCACCAACAAGAACTACCTTATATTTATTGTAGTTATGCCTCAATGAAACTGTCAAACTAATAAAATTTTCAATTGACCATATTTTGGCTGTTGATATGCCATTAGCAGCACAAGGCTGTAGCACAATATATTCTTGGTTTTTTAGTAAAACATTATCGATCAATAAAGATCGCTCTTGGTTGTGATAGACAGTAGTTTTATAATCTCTCTTAATAGGATGGTTGGCATATTTCTCAAATAGATCATAATTTAGATCTATTTCATGTCTACCTTGAAGAATTGGCACAAAAATAAAATGTGGAAACTTCACCACATAAATAAAGTAGATAATTTTGCTTACAAATGATCTTCTTACTCCAATATTTATATGCAGATATTTTGTACCACGTAAAAAAAATGATCCTAATAATATAAAAAGTGGCAATGAATCAAATGGTAAAAAAATTGCATCATATTTAATTTTTCTCAACCTTAAGAAAAAATTAATCTTATTAATAAATGAAGACTTTCTAGTTATGCTATGAATATTATCAATTAAATCAGTTCCAGAGAGAAGATGATCTGCACCATAGTTCCCACCCCCAATTATGTCCACGCTAGCATGGGAATAACTTTTCTTAATATGACTTATAACTGGCGTCTTGAGGAGAAAGTTACCAAGCCCAGTATGAGCTGAGATTAATATTCTCATTACTTTAACCTCTTAATAGAGTGCATATATTTTGAAATTACTTTACCTATTGGTTCAGATCCAAAAATATCTGAATCATCAATATTGTAAGACTTTAAAGACTCTTTATAATAAACATCATTAATAGAATCCATGTCATTCATAGAAACTAGAGTTGCAAAACCATTATCAACCATATCTAACAAAAAAGAATAATTAGTATCGAGTATAAATGTTGTCTTTCGAAATGGCAAAAGATCAAATAAAAGGGTAGTTTGTGTTCCTGCAACGATACTTACTGATGACATTTGTTCAGTTGTGATTTGTTCAACAAAGGTAATTTTTTCAGAATAATCCCCTAAGAAGTAAGCATTTAACTGCTCTTCTTTAGATTCACCTGGGGCGATTGGACGAACTTTAAAATGGACATCAAAGCCCTGATCTATGAATTTTCTCATGTACTTCCCAACAGCAATTGTGTCGGTTAAAAATTCATATGGTATAAGCACTATCCTCTTATCGTCAAGCTTTTTAGGCTGTTGATAATTATAAGACAATTTATTAGAACCAATAAGATAATAATCATCATCAAATGAATCTGAGTATTTTTGTAATAATCGCTTCCAATATTCTCCCCAAACAACAATCTTATCGAACCATTTGTAATTGGTTATTCCATTCATAATATAATCTTCATGCCTTTTTACATAGGCACCATGCTGAATTCCTAAAGAACAAATTGAGTTATCCGATGCAGCATATAATAATGGATAAATAATTGTTGTATCATCCAATCCAACAAATAGAGAATAATCTAAATGTTGAAAAATTTTAGTGTGCGACAAATAACTTGTTATATGTTTATTTATGATCAAATTAGAATATTTAATAGCCGCATTAAAAACAAAGTTAGCATTATCAGCTAATTCAACATTAAGATATTGGTTAGGATAAGGGTCAACATATATATATATTGTATTATCAAAAAAATAACGCCATATATCTTGTGGTTCAATATTACATAT
>Ga0075444_10000974_pt1 | contig 17341 bp, 25 predicted proteins | sample CoawatmetaG01DNA_FD_76836 | JGI IMG/M metagenome (GOLD analysis project Ga0075444, IMG submission 76836) | Marine microbial communities from the West Antarctic Peninsula - Coastal water metaG017-DNA | ecosystem: Environmental > Aquatic > Marine > Coastal | place: Atlantic Ocean: West Antarctic... | reverse complement strand
GATGACCTACAGATTTATCACGATGGGTCTAATAGCCGAATTGTAGATGCAGGGACAGGCATAATGACAATTCAGGCATCGTCTCAGTTGGGAATTTACAACGCAGACGGTACACAAGTATCTGCTGAGTTTGTTAATGACGGCAAAGTTGGACTTAGATTTAGTGGCTCTGAAAAACTAGCCACCACCTCCACAGGCATAGACGTTACTGGCACAGCCACGATGGATGGGCTTACTGTTAGTTCAACTACTCCTGTTATTGATGTTTTAGCTAGTGTAAATGAAGACGCTAGTTTGCGTTTACGAGAAAACGGAACGGGCATTGTTGGTGCAGAGTTTACTTATGATGGTGGAGACAATTACCTATATTTAAAAGTAGGAAACAACACAAACACCAAACGCCTTTCTGTTTCTAGAGATACAGGAGACATCAGCTTCTACGAAGACACAGGCTCAACGCCTAAGTTCTTCTGGGATGCGTCTGCGGAGTCTTTGGGTATTGGTACTAGTTCGCTTAGTGCTGCTTTAGATGTACATAAAATAGGCGCTAAAATTAATATTAGAGACCTTACATCAGCCGCCACAGGTGTTGGTGGAGCAATTAGTTTTCAAGGGTTTACTTCAGGAACAGGCAGTCCAAATAATTTTGGTAAAATTAGGGGTACTAAAGCATCAGGAAATGTTGGAGGTGTATTAACACTATCCACTTCAGCTACGAATGGCACAATGGTAGACCGAATGACTATTTCGGAATCAGGCAACGTGGGAATGGTTGAACGCTTGCATACAGGGACAGCATTAGCGGACGCCCGTATTACTATAAGCAACGCAGGCACAGAAAACTCGAACAGTAGTAGTTACATTCGGGCAGTGTCTAACGTGCTTATTTATAACTCAGCTAGTGCCGGACACCGTTTTGAGCAGGGCGGCAGTGAAAAGATGCGCATAAACGCCTCAGGCTCAATCTTGTTTGGGTCGACGGGTCAGGGGTACATAAGCGGCACTGTCGCAAACACTTATAACAGTGGTTACAACCAAGACGATGATTCTTGGGCAACTTGGATGAACTACTATGGTTATCAAAACGGTGCGACACGCTACAGGGATTTCATAGTAGGTAACGGAAAAACAGGACGTATTGCAACTTTTGACGGCTCATCAGGCAACGTGTTGGTGGGTAAAAGTACGCCAAACATAGGAGTAGTGGGTCAAGAACTTAGAGCCGATGGGTCAAACTATTTTACTTCTACTAACGATACAGCGTTAGGTCTCAATAGACTTGCTAGTGATGGAACGGTTTTAGAAATACGTCGTCAAAGTGCGATTGTGGGTGCTATTGGTGCTATTGGTGGAGACCTTGCTATTTTTAGCACCGCTAGTGGGCATGAAGGTTTGCGTTTTGGTAATGGCGCAATCGTGCCAACGAACAACTCTGGAGGAGCAACTAACAATGCCTGCAATTTAGGGGGAGCTACAGGAAGATTTTCTGATTTGTATTTAGCAGGCGGTGTCTTCTTAGGCGGCACAGGTGCGGCTAATAAGTTGGATGACTATGAGGAGGGTAATTTCTCTTTAACTGTTACCACATCTGGATGCACTATAAGCTCGCAAAGCTGTCGCTATACAAAGGTAGGTCGTTTAGTAACACTAACTGGCAAAGTGGTTTTCTCAGCTTTACCTACAAACATCTCAACTCTGCATTTTTCAGGAGCGCCCTTTACTTGTTGGGCAGAACACAGCATCGGGGTTGTCAGAGAAACCCAATCCACAGGCGCGATTTATGTGCTTCAACTAAATCAAAATGGCACTACTTTCGGAATGAATTCCTACAGTGGGGTTGCAAGCAATTCAGCCCGAACCATACGCGTCAATGAAAGCATGAACTTTTCATTAACATATACAATTGCATAATCATACGCCTATCGGACGGTAGGCGCAGACAGGAGCAATACAATGGCATTAACAAAAGAAATAACCGAAGACAAGATTGAGATTGTAGGCGCTACAAAAGACATACAAGTCAGAACTAAAACCGCAGTGATGGAGGATGGTGTTGAGCTATCTTCAGGTTTTTACCGCCATGTTGTTACAAGCGTTTCATCCGTAAAGAACGATGATGACTCGTGGACGCACACTGACACTGATGTTTCAGGTGAAAGCGCAGAAGTTCAAGCAATCGCTACAGCAGTATGGACAGATGCGGTCAAGGCCGCAAAGAAAACTCAAAACGAAAACGCAGGAGTATAAGAAACATGGCAGTTTTATTAGATTATTTTAACATCGCGACATGCGTGATTAGCCTAGCGTCTGCAATAGCGGCTATGACTGAGACTCAAAAAGATAACAACTTCATAGGTCAACTCCAAAAGCTACTAGATGTAGTGGCTCTGAACATAGGAAAAGCAAAGCAATGAGTATTATTTGGACAGTCTCACAGGTAGAAAGAAATACAGATAATGGCGTAAACCAAGTCCATTGGTACGCCTCAAAAACAGATACGGTGGATTCCAAAGACCATAGTGGTCAATCGTATGGCTCAATTTCATTCACCCCAGATACCACAGCAGCAGGCTATATCTCATGGGATGCACTGACGAAAAGCGATGTACTTAGTTGGATAGCCGCTTCTTTGGGAAGTGACACCGTAGCATCTATTGAGGCATCTATTTTGTCTAAAATTGCTGAGTCAAAAGCCCCAAGTATTCTATTTGGATACCCGACTAACTGGGAGTAACACGCAATGGCTAAACAAGGTTTGTACGCCAACATCGCCAAACGTCGAGCCGCAGGGAAGAGCCCACGCAAAGTGGGTTCTAAGGGCGCTCCCACGGCTTCTGATTTTAAAAACGCGGCTAAGACTGCCAAGAAGAGGAAATGAGCTAAATGGCTACAGTAAAAGAAACTTTGATTCGTCTGACCGCACATGAGAAAGAATGCCTAGTGAGATACGCTGATATACAGCGTCAACTAGAGTCTGGCTCAAAGAAGTTCGACAGACTTGAGCGGATGGTACTTGCTATCTACCCTTTTATCATTGCCGCAATCGCGTTTGGAAAATGGTACTAAAATAAACAGAAGGAGAGAGCTGTGAAGATACTAAACACTTTCCGCAGCCTCACCTTAAAATGTTTCTTACTGTTAACTTTTTGCTCTTTTTGTATATCACAGGAAACACAACCAAGTGGTTCCGGGGACAATAACAATAACCAGGATGGGTCCCTAAACACCTTCACAGGTTCTGGAGCCACGGTCTCAAGTAATAACAATAGTAACGATGATTCAACCACCACGACCTACAATGGAGCCGGGTCTAGTGGTATGCCTGTAGGGTCAGCCATAGCACCCTCCTACAATTCTATGGGTGCGGAAACATGTCTACAAGGCACAGGCCGGGCTCTTCAAACAGGACTGATTGGATACACCTCTGGTTCTTACCAAAACGACCTTAACTGTGAGAGGAGAAGGGACGCAGCCATGCTTTCGTCGCTTTCCATGAAAGTGGCAGCCATCTCCAGGTTATGCCAAGGGAGCCCAGAAACCTTTAAAGCAATGATGATGTCTGGAACACCTTGCCCAATGATTGCTTCTAATGGTCAATTGGTTGTAGGTAAACGTGCTTTCCTTTTGATGAAAACTCAGCCTTCTTTATATATCCCGGAATATGGCGAAGTTAAATTCAGGCGCACCGCGACCTGGTCCAAAAAAGAACCAAAGCCACTCTATACCAAGGTCCAACAATTTTATAACCAGATACTAGCTATAGGAATGATTGATGAAAACGACAACCCCGATAAAGTCGATTCTGTTGAGTCTGTGTCTAGCAAGTTTCGTCGTACAAAGTGATGAGTGGGATGACCTCATAGCCACCAGTGCTGCCATTGTTAACCAGGTGGACACAGGAATAGCGTTTGTGGGTGGTATGGCAAATGCAGGTTATACAGGTGTAGGGATATCGGCAGGGCAACTATCAGGAAACTATTATATTTCTGCTGCCCAGGTATCCTCATACAACACTAGCCTTCAAATGATGGTCAACTACATGCCCTATGGTGATGTCGAGGCGATGCTGCAGCAACAAGCAGATGCCTCTCTCCAGGAGATGGAGGCTAGTATATCTACGTTTACCGAAATCGTGGTGGGAATGTTGGAGGTGGTCGAGGTGGGTGAGCTTTTGACAGACGCTGCCGATGACCCCAATGCTCAAGCTGAAGTCCAAGAATACATTGCTAACAATGACATGAGTGTCTCCCAGGAAGATGCAGATAATTACAATTCTGCCGTGACGAGCATTGAATCAAGCGCATCGGAAGCCGGGGCGTATCTCGCTGCAGCCGGGTCTCCAGAAGCAATTTCATATCTGTTGGACCAAGCCCAGTCCCAAAATACTACGGTAGAAGCAAATACCCTCCAGTACTCAAGTGTTAACCAGGCTATTGAGATGACCTGGATAGGGAGTGGTGATGTCAGCAGCATCTATTTAAATGGACAAGGGGCCTTGGGTTTAGATATCTATGGTTCTGAAGTTGACATATTGGCTACCGGGTACGACTCCATGTTCTACAACACTGGTCCTACATCCATGTCGCTGTCCTGCTTCCTGGAACAAACTGGATGCGAAGAAGGTGATGATACATGAGCTTAGAAAGCACTGAACTAAAAATAGGCGGCCAGAGTTTCAAAGGAGTCTACCTCGCAATACTTTTGTCACTTAGCACGACTCTGGGTTCGGGGGTGTGGTTAGCAAGCAGCCTTTACTCTCGCCTGGAAGCAGTCGAGGGTAGACGTATCCCAGAAGTAAGTTCCATCGTAGAGAGGGCTGCCCTTGATAAAAAAGAACTCCAGGGTTCAATCGAACTCATTACAGCAGAACTAAAGGCAAATGATGTCTCACAGCTGCAGGGCAAACTTGCAACCCTGGGCACAAACCTCCAACAAATTCTGGAGCAGCAGCAGAAACTTTTACTTATTGATGAGTCAGTCAATGAGCTGCAGTTACAAATAGAATCGATGAAAGCGACAGTGGTAAAAGCTGAGTTAATCAGTCAAAAGGTTACGACCTTTGAATCTAAAGTTAACAAAATGACTATGGAAATCGAAGACCTTTGGAAAGGACTTGATTATCTGTCTAATCCATTGCAATAGAGAGCAAAACAATGAACATTGAACAACTTAAAGAAACAATCACCAGGCACGAAGGTCTACGCCTGGACCTCTACCAGTGTACTGCTAATGCCAATACGATAGGCGTAGGACACAACCTGGATGCTAAAGGTATCTCAGCAGCAGTGGCTGCATTGATGTTAGAGGAAGACATCTTGGATGCAGTTGTTGACCTGGAGAAAAACATACGTGGCTTTATTAAGCTACCAGAGGTTGTCCAGGAGGCCCTGGTTAACTTGTGTTTCAACATGGGTATTCCCAGGCTAATGCAGTTTAAGAAGACTTTGGCTTACATCCAGGAAGGCGATTACAAGAAGGCTGCCAATGAACTATTGGACAGTCGTTATGCTCACCAGGTTGGTTACCGGGCTGTTGAAGTGGCTCAAATGATAAGGAGTGCAGCATAATGTTACAGGCGCTTATAGGTCCTATCAGTAACCTGGTAGGCGGCTTCATGAAGAATAAAGCGGAAGAGAAGCAAGCCAAGCACCAGGCTAAAATGAATGTTATCCAAAATGATGCTAACTGGGAGCAGACAATGGCAGCTGCTTCAGGCAGTTCCTGGAAGGATGAATTCTGGACCCTAGTGCTGTCGGTCCCTCTTTTTATGGTGGGCTATGCGATTGCTTCAGGTGACGTTACTGTCATTGACCGTGTACAACTTGGGTTCGCAGCCCTCTCTGAATTACCTGAGTGGTACCAGTACCTACTCTTTATAGCAATCTCAAGCAGCTTTGGCATCCGTGGTGTCAGTAAGCTAATGGACCTTAAAAAGTAAAAGCGTCCACCCTAAGAAGAACTAACCCTACCCAAAATGGAGGTGTCTATGTCGAAAGGCAGCACTCCCCGACCTATCCCAAACCGGGAACAATTTGAATCTAACTTTGATGCCATCTTTGGCGAACCTAAAAAACAATACAAGAAATGTGAACACTGTGGTAACTACTGGGAGACTGAAAACCCTGGTAAAAACCATGAGTGTGTCTGTGAAATACTAGCGTGATTTTGTCTTTGTGTGACCTGCTAAGCTCTAGGGGTCACGTGACTTTTAACGCAGGGATACCCCTCTAAAACCTTTGCCCTGAGCGCTATACAGGAGGGTCAATCGACTACTTTTTTCAATTGTGTCCACCCTTACTGATGCTATTTACATGCGACTTACAATAGATTATATTAGCAATCTAGTCGAGAGAGGCTAGGGGGTGGCTCCCCACGGTACTACAGATAACAGCCGCTCTATGCCCCCATTCCAAGTTGGGGACCGACAGAGAGGGTAATACGTTACGAAGGTCTATTGCCTTTTTTAACGTAGAAACTATAGCTAAAAAGACTTTTAAAATGGTGGGCCCAGTAGGACTTGAACCTACGACCGATCGATTATGAGTCGAGCGCTCTAACCACGTGACTAGCTGTTTTATAGTCTCTACATGCGAAAAAGCAATAGACAAAACCTATAGAAATCGACGAACAAAGACCTCCGGGTCTTTTTTTATGTGCAACACAAAATGTCCCCACCAGGGGCTTCCCAGACGGCCTTGATGCCGTACACAGAGAGGTAACTTAAATGGAAACTTTAACTTTAGATACATTTTTTAATAAGTACGGCAAGAGACTTTGGCAAGACAAGTATTTGAAAGACTGTAAGTTCATGGTCAACCGCCTAAGTAACTTTAGTAACAACCGAACGAGAGACATCGGCAGCTACATTGACGATGACCTTTATGACTTCATGGACTACCTGAAAGAAGAGGGCCTTTCTGACTCAACAGTCAACAGGTACCTGGCAGCCTATAGCCGCTTATTTAAGAAGGCTGTAAACAAGAAGCTGATGGACTATCCCCCGAAGGTTGAGTGGAAGGCTGTAGAATCTGGCAGACCTAGGTTCTACACAGACCAGGAAGTTGATGACCTGGTTGAGTTCTTTCTGGACTCAGACCATCCCTGGATGGCTGACTTTGTAACAATGGGAGTTAATACTGGGATGCGGCTAGGCGAGATACTGTCTATCAACAATCCTAAGCCCAAGAAGACAATTGGCACCATCAGCCCCTGCGGTAACTTTATAGAGCTTACGAACACTAAGAACGGCTCAGAACGCACAGTCCCCATGAACGCCTCAGCTAGAGAGGCGCTGCGTAACCTGGACAGTTGTCCTTCTGGTGTCTGGACTAATCGTAAGTTCTACGATACCTGGGCGTTAGCCAAACAGTGCCTGGCACCTTACGATGACCATTTTGTATTTCATGTGCTTAGGCATACCTGTGCAACCAGGTTGGCTATGGAGTTCAATGTGGATACGTTAATCGTTGGTACAATCCTGGGCCATAAGTCGATAGCTACGACAAAGAAGTATGTCCACGCTAAGAAAGACAATTTGGCTATCATCATGAAAAAACTTGAAGAGAGGGCAGCATGAGCAGCGAAGATGATGACAAAAAGAAAGAAGAAACTAAATTACCCTTACAGTTTCAAATAGCGTTAGGGTTTGCCACTGATTGTTTTGACCTTGAGGACCTGGAACCTGTTCCTGGCAATGAGGGATGGCTACCAGACAAACCGACGCTGCACTAACAGTACTAGAGCCTCCAAGACGGAGGCTTTTTTTTGTCTAGAGTCATGCTTTATTGGGTAATTTGCTATGAATAAAACTATGTAAAAGATGCTCTAGTCACAGAAGATTTAATAATAAGTTTACATTGAAGGGTTCTAAAGACATTGACAGAATACAGTACTATATAAATACTTATGAAATCACGTATTTTAAGGCTAATTCTATTGTGTCCACCCTAAGAGAATACAAACGTCGAGGGAGACATTGAAATGCAGCAGAAGATTGATGGAACATATGACATACAAATGCAGCGTGAACTTAAGATGTTCGCAGACGGAAGAGACAAGTATCTTAAGAGACTAGAGAACAACTCTAAGCTCTCAACTCAGAATAATCCTCATAAGCTTATCACTGAGGCTTTACCCAAGGTTGCTCAAGCAATCCAAGATTATCTTCTTTATGAAGAAGCTAAACACCGTGGACGAAAATCCTGTGGCTTTAAGGATCTCCAATCAATAGACTCCATGACTGCTGCGTACATTGGTCTTGCAGCATGTTATGAAGGTGTGTCTACATCGAAGACCAGGACTAAGGTTCTACAGTCAATTGGTGAGCGTATAGAGCTTGAGCAATGGGCTGTTGGTCTTAAGAAGTTTGACTTAAATCTAGCGAAATCTATAGAGACTAATGTCGTTAAGAACATCTCTAGTGATTTCTACAGAGAAAGAGCAGCAAGAGATTGGGCTAAAGAGAAAGGTTACAAGTTTGAATCTTGGGACAAAGAGTCTGACCGACACACTAAAGTAGCCTCTATTGTCTTTAGCTGCATCACTGAGGCTAGTCCTTTGTTTGATACCTGGGTCAAGAAGCCTAGTAGTAAGCCTTCTACTCATAAGACAATGGTGGGTCTAACTAAAGAAGCTAGGGATACTATTGCCAACATGGACTTCTTACAGTCCTGGCAGGAGCCTATGTTTAGACCACTGGTTATAAAACCTAAGCCTTGGGTTAAGTTTGATACTGGATGCTATTACTCTGATGACAGTGCTGCTCAAACGGCTCTTGTAAGACAAAGCTGCTATACACAGCGTAAAGCAATTGAGTATCAGCTGCAGGATGGGAAGCCAAAGCCTGATTACATAGAGGCATTGAATGCCCTCCAAGACACCCCCTTGAAGATTAACGAGTATGTTTTGTCTGCAGTAAAGTGGGCCTGGGAAAACAGTAAGAACATTACCAAGTTCCCTGTCAAAGACCATCTTGACTACCTCCATAAGCCAAAGGACTTCTCTTCTCTACCGCCAGATGACCAAAAGAAATTCATCTTTGATGCAAAATCTGTCAGGTCCAAGAATCGTGAGATTGATGGTCAGGTCACTATGATGCAGCAAGACCTTGAGGATGCAACAGAGCTGACAGGGTATAACCAATTTTACTTAGGTTGGAACCTCGACTTCAGACAAAGAGTTTATCCCACGAGTAACTGTAGCTACCACAGAGATGACCATATCAAAGCTATGTTTATGCTTGCTGATGAGACCAGGTTAGATGAAAACAGTATCGAATGGCTTGCCATCCATATCGCTAACGTGTGGGACTTTAACAAGATTAGTAAGCAGTCCCTGGCTAAACGAGTAGACCTAGTAAATCGTAGAGCAAAGTTGATTTACAGTATCGGTAATGACTTTGAAGGTACGTATAGGATTTGGTCCAAAGCAGATAAGCCATTCCAGTTTCTTGCAGCATGTCACGAGTTTGCGCGGTACACGGATTGTCAAGACGCAGGTCTGGGGGTGTACTATTGTGGACTCCCGATTTCAATCGATGCCTCATGTAGCGGAATCCAACATTATGCTGCTGCATCTTTAAGTTCAAAGGATGGTGCCCTGGTTAACTTAATACCTTCAGACAAACCCAAGGATATCTACGGTGCTGTGGCTGAGGTGTCTGTGAAAAGGCTACAGCAAATTGCAGACCCAAATTACTTTGAAGGTTGGGTTCTAGACTCCAAAGATAACAATGGGAAGGTCATCACTGCAGATGAGAAAAGAGCTGACCGAAAGCTTCACGCTAAGCTTTGGTTGGCGATGGGTGTTGACCGCGGTGTCTGTAAACGTAATGTCATGACGTATGGCTACTCGTCAGGAAAGTTTGGCTTTGGTGACCAGTTACTGGAAGACGTTATGAAAAAGATGGCTACCAAAGTCATGCGTAAGGAGTTAGACAAACGGTCAGGTAAGCTATTTGTACACCCTTTTACGGATGATGAATGGGTGCATAAGCAGTGTGCCAGGCTTTTAGCTGAGGTTAACTACCACTCAGTCCAAAAGGTTGTCTCAAGTGCAGCTGAGGGCATGAGTTTCTTCCAGAAGATAGCAGGGGTCCTAGCTCACGAAGGTAAGCACGTTAAGTTTGAGACTCCTACTGGTTTCCCTATGGTCCAACGCTACACCCATTGGGATGTTAAGAAGGTGAAGATCTTTTTGTATGACCGTGAAGCAGGAGTCAGGAAGCGGTCTCAAACGACACTGCGGTCCAGGAGCGCCCTGTCAAAGGTGGATAAGAAGAAGTCCAAGAGTGCAATTGCCCCAAACTGCATTCACGCAATGGATAGCTCACACTTAATGAGAGCTGTCTTAAGAAGCAAGAAAAAAGGAGTCAGAAGCTTCTTTTGTATCCATGATTCATTCGGTACTACCCCTGCTGAAACAGAGGTGATGTATGAGTCAGTACGTGAGACTTTTGTGGAGATGTATGATGGGTATTGTCTCTATGAAAGCTTTTTAGGCCATGCGAAGAAACAGTTGTCACAAGAAGGATTAGATAGACTTGATGTAACTATCCCATTAAAAGGTGATTTAAACCTGCTAGAAGTACTCAACTCTGAGTATTGTTTTAGCTAGTCACACCCTGGACATTTTATTGTGTCCACCCTAAGAGAATAGAACCCTGCCTAAAATCGTTAACTTTTGATTACTCAGAAGGGCGTTTCCTATTGTCTGAAGAAACTTAAACTTTTACTGAAACACCAAAGGAGAGACAAATGTCTCAGAACAACAGAGTTAAATTTACGAGCAACAAAGGCCGCGCACAATATCCTTGGCTGAACCAACCAGACACCGCATTCGGTGGTGACCCTAAGTACAAAACCAATCTCATAGTGGACGATGCTTCTGCTCTAGTAGAGATGATTAACCAGGTCGCTGAATCTGAATTCGGAAAGAATTGGAGTAAAGCTCGTTTGCCTTACAAGACTGACGAAGATACTGGAGAGACAGTGTTCTTGACGAAGTCTAAATATGTGCCAAGTTTTTTTGATGCGACTGGGGCTAACCTGGTCGGTGAACAAGTACCAAAAATCTGGGGAGGCTCAGTGCTTAAAGTAGGGGGCTTCATAGCTCCATACGAAGTTAGTGGTTCCAAGGGTGTCACGCTTCAGCTTACAAGAGTCCAGGTCATAGAGCCTGTGTCTAGTGGTGAGCAAGGTGGTGATGGATTTGATGCCGTTGAGGGCGGTTTTGTAGGCCAGGACATACTACAGGAAGCTTTCGATGCGGAAGATGCACCCCAAACACAATCGGCAGACCGATTCTAAAAAACGTGGTATTCGACATGGTTATCGAAGCGGTCTTGAAGACAAAGCAGCTGCACAGATTATGGTAGCAGGGATAGAGCTTCTGTATGAGACTGACAAGATTAACTATGTAATACCAAAGAGCAATCACAGATACACACCTGATTTTAAGCTGCCAAAGAAAGGCGGCTTTTTTTATGTCGAAACAAAAGGTATCTGGGACACCAAAGATAGACAGAAGCATGTCTTGATTCGTGAGCAGCACCCAGATATTGACATCCGGTTTGTATTTAGTAATTGCAATTCGAAACTCTACAAGGGGTCGAAGTCTACCTATGCAAGCTACTGCGATAAGCAGGGGTTTCTATGGGCACACAAGTCGATTCCAGACGAGTGGCTACAGGAGTAACTGTAGTTAAGGAGAGCTAAGGGGGCCCGAAAGGGTCCCCTTTTTTTCGTTTGAGGGAATGAAAATGCTATTAGACACACACAATGACTCTGCATTTGTAATGCATGTTCCATGCACCCAATGTGGTAGTAAAGACAACTGCGGATTGTTTGATGATAATCATTTGTACTGTTTCGGCTGCCAGGCTTACACGCCAGGTGACGATGCTGAATCGACTGCAGTAACGTCCACCAAGAAGCTCAACAAGGATTTAATCCACGGCCACTATGCTGCATTGGTTGCTAGGGGTATACGAGAAGATACCTGTCGTAAGTTTGACTACCAGGTAGGGGAGTATCACGGAAGACCAGTTCAGATTGAGAACTACCGTAATGAGTTCGGTGAGGTTGTTGCTCAAAAGACCAGGGACAAAGATAAGAATTTTACTGCCCTGGGTGAGACTAAGAAGATGGGTCTTTTTGGTCAACACTTGTGGACCACTGGTAAGAAACTGGTCATTACAGAAGGGGCCTTAGACGCTCTCTCAGTGAGCCAGGCTCAACAGAACAAATGGCCTGTAGTATCAGTCCCAAATGGCGCTCAATCAGCTAAGAAAGCTCTTATGAATGCCTGGGACTACCTTGGTGGATTCGATGAGCTTATCCTTCTATTTGACGGAGATGAAGCCGGGGCTTCTGCAGCATTAGACTGCGCTGAAAGCCTTCCTATCGGCAAATGTAAGATAGCCAACCTTAGTGGTTTTAAGGATGCTAACGAGGCTCTCCTGGCAGGAGCTGAGGCTGAAATAGTCAATGCAATCTGGAGGGCTAAGGACTGGAGACCTGACGGTATTGTCTCCACTAAAGAACTCCGCAGCATCATCACTGAGACTGATGAACACTCCACGATTACTTATCCTTATGCAAAGCTTAATGAACTTACCAGGGGCATCCGTCCGTCCACCCTGGTAACGATTTGTGCCGGGAGTGGTGTAGGTAAATCTACCTTAGTCACTGAGATTGCTTACCACTTACATACTCATGGTCAGAAGGTTGGGATGCTCATGTTAGAGGAGCAGAACAAGCGCACTGTAAGAGGTCTCATTGGCCTTCACATCAACAAAAACATTGTCCAGGACTACGAGGCTGCAACAAAAGAAGAGGTCTTAGAAGCCCACGATGAGCTGTTTGGGATACAAGAGATTCAGCTGTTGGATTCTGGGGGTAGCCATAGTTTAGCTATTGTCATTAACCGCATCCAGTACATGGCAAAAGCGATGGGTTGTACCCATGTGTTTCTAGACCATTTGTCACTAATCATAAGTTCCATGACCGGAAAGGTTACTGATGAACGGAGATTAATTGACGATGCAATGACCCAGTTGAGAACGATGGTCCAGGAGCTAGATATCACTTTGTTTGTGGTCAGCCACCTTACTCGTCCCCAGGGCAAAGGTCATGAGGCAGGAGGCAAGGTAGAGCTGTCTCAGCTAAGAGGAAGTCACGCCATAGCCCAACTAGCAGACCAATGTCTTGGTCTCCAAATGGACCCTGAAGACCCTACTAATGACTGCCGTGATTTGGTGGTCCTCAAGAACCGTTTTACTGGTCAGGTTGGATGGGCCGGACGGCTGCAGTACCAACGCGATAGTGGAAGGCTTATCGATGCCTCCTCTAATAATCGTTTTTAAAATCGAAACTAAGGAGAAGCAATATGTCACAAGTAGATAAAGTTATAGCGTTCCTGCAAGAGGGTAACAGCATCACTAGCTTCGATGCTTTTAGGTTCTGGGGTATCACCAGGATATCGGCCCACATACATACTTTAAGAAAAGCCGGGTTTGAAATTGTCCGTGAAGACATTAGGGTGAGAGACCGTCATGGTAAAGCTGCTATTGTCGGAAGGTGGAGTCTAGAGGGTGAGAGAGTCAATGACTATTCTCAAATGGAGATGTCCTTGTGAGCCTGGTCTTTGACCTGGAGAGTAATGGCCTACTTCAAGAGCTAGATGTTATCCACTGTATAGCGATACTCGATACAGAATGCTCAGACAGAAGAGTCGATGCACTTAAGATTTATAACGGTTCTGTTGGCATCAAAGAAGCCCTGGATCTACTGCAAGAAGCCGATGAAATCATAGGCCACAACATCATTGGTTTCGACATCCCTGCACTACAAAAGGTTTATCCGTCCTGGAAGCCTAAAGGTAAAGTGACAGACACACTGGTCATTAGTCGCCTGGTCGCTGCAGACCTGCAGAATGACGATGCAACCTCCCTAGGTTTACCTGAAGGTTTCCAACGCAGGATGTTCGGCAGCCATGCACTCAAAGCCTGGGGCCTTAGAATGGGCACCATGAAAGGTGACTATGAGGGTGGGTGGGAGTACTGCAATCCTGAGATGCTTGTGTACTGTAAGCAGGATGTCCGTGTCACTCATGGTCTGTACAAAAAGCTAATGAAGATGGCCCAGGGTTTCTCCCAGGAGTCATTGGACCTGGAACATGAGTTAGCTAAGATTTGCTACCGGGTAGGGAACAACGGTTGGACCTTTGATGTTAAGGCAGCAGAGAGTTTATATGTTGAGTTAGCTACTGTCAGGATAGAGCTTGAGAAGGAGCTTTATGAGCTGTTTGAGCCGTGGGAAGTCCACACTGAGTTCGTTCCTAAGTCTAACAACAAGACCAGGGGATACGTCAAAGGTGAGCCCTTTACAAAGGTCAAAGTCATTGAGTTCAATCCTAACAGCCGCAAGCATATACACCTATGCCTGGTTAAGAAGTACGGTTGGAAACCTAAGTCATTCACCCCCAGTGGTGAGGCTAAAGTAGACGAGACTGTGCTGTCGCAGCTGCCATATCCTGAAGCTAAGAAACTGTCTAAGTTCATGTTAGTGCAGAAGAGAATTGCCCAGTTAGCTGAGGGCAGCCAAGCCTGGCTAAAGTTGGTGGACTCAGACGGCAAGCTGCGGCATACCATTGTCTCTGGCGGTACTGTGTCGGGCCGGGCTAGTCATCGTAATCCCAATGTTGCACAGACGGTTTCATCCAGGGCAGCCTACGGTAAACCTATGAGAGAACTATTCACTGTGCCCAACGGATGGCACCTATGTGGTGGAGACTTATCTCAATTGGAACTCAGGTGCCTGGCATTCTTCCTGGAGGATGGGGGTGAGTACGCCAAGCAAATTATGGAAGGCGATATCCACACCTACGTTCAGAACAGTGCAGGACTACCTACAAGGGACAGTGCAAAAACTTTCAGCTACAGCCTCCTCTACGGTGGCGGTGATGCCCTCATTGGTAAAATCGTGGGTGGCTCAGCTAAAGATGGTAAGAGATTCAAGAATGAGTTTGATAAGAACATCCCTAGTTTCAAGTCTCTCAAGAACGAACTAAGTCAAGCATACAAGCGCGGTTACCTCAAAGGATTAGACGGCAGAAAGCTGTTTATTAGGTCAGAGCATAAATGTCTTTCACAACTCCTTCAGTCAGCAGGAGCCCTGCTATGTAAGCAGTGGTTATACCTGGTTGACCAGGAGATTAAAGCACAGAACCTGGAGAACGATGCCCTGATAGTAGCCTGGGTACACGATGAACTCCAGATTGCCTGTAGAACCAAAGAGGTAGCACACAATGTCGGTGACATACTTAAGCGAATGGCTAAAGAAGCAGGAGAGCATTTCGGAATCAACAGAAAACTCCCAATCGAAGCAGAATATGCCGTGGGACGCACCTGGTGCGAAACACACTGAGTCAAAAGAATTCCACAATGACTTAGACCAACTCATGGCTTTCCATGTTCTCTTGGATAAAGCCCAACGAAGCCCCTTCACAGTCAAAAGTAACTTCAGTAGACAAGCAGCCTTCTTCATTGGTGTTGCTGCAAGCAGTGGTCTCATAACCACTGAGGTTGACTATGAAACCTTTGGTAAGCGTTGGTTAATTACGGACGAAGGTGAAGAGTTCCTGGAGGGTATCAATGAACGCATTGAAGAGCTTCTCTAAAGATAAAACTACGTTACTGATTGATGGTGACTTGTACTTGTACCAGGCAGCTGCAGCATGTGAGGACGAAGTGGACTGGGGTGAGGACATATGGTCCCTATCGACCAATGTCGATGCAGCTAAGAAGATGTTTAACAGTCGGCTTCAAGGGTTCCTTGAGAGGCTAAAAGCTGAGCAGATGTTGGTATGTTTCACGGTCGGTGACAACTTCAGAAAGACTGTGCTACCTGATTACAAAGGTGGCCGGAAGAAGACCAGGAAGCCAGTTGGTTACAAGTACCTGGTGCAATGGGCTCAAGAGGTCTACCAGTGTCATGTCCAGGACACTCTGGAAGCTGATGACATCATGGGTATTCTCCAGTCCTCTAACACCCATCCTACTTGCATTGTGTCTTGTGACAAAGACATGAAGACAATCCCAGGACAACTGTATAGACCTATGGCTGACGAGCTGCTGACTGTAACTGAAGCCGATGCCAACCATTACTTCTTGACGCAATGTCTTACCGGGGACGCAACCGATGGGTACAAAGGCATACCTGGGACTGGCCCAAAGAAAGCTGAAGGTATCTTGGGTAACCATCCAAGTTGGGACCAAGTACTCCAGGCTTATCTTAAGGCCGGGTTAACCAGGGAGGATGCAATAGCCCAGAGTCGCTGCGCCAGGATACTAAGGAGCTGCGATTGGAACTGGGATACAGAGACCATCAACATGTGGGAGCCAGGACGATGAAAGTACCTAAAGTATCTTTGTTGACTGGTGTCACTCATATGAGAGACATCGATGTTACCCAGGAGCAACTCAAACGTCACGCTAACGGTGAGCTGATACAGGAAGTGTGTCCAGACCTTAGTGCTGAAGACCGGGAGTATTTAATCAGTGGTATCACCCAGGACGAGTGGCAGAAGTTTGCTGCTTGTCAAGAATGTGAGGTGTGACCTGATGATACTAACCTGGAGAGAGAACCTGCAGCTGACCACATCTAAAACAGAGACCTGTACCAATTACTACGCAGGTCTTGAGGATGGGCTGCAATACAAACCCCGACACCATACGACCGATAGAGAAGCCTACAAGAAGGCAATGGCTCGACGCAATGGGCGTAACTTCGAAATTAAACAACGAATATTGGCAGGAGAAAACTCATGACTTCATTAGGTGATTCATTGTTAAGTAAGACGCACTTCAGTGACATGCGTCAAAGTTTAGACCAGTTAGGAAGAGATGTAGATAGGGCTAGAGCTAATCGTAAGGCAGCCATTGCAGCACTACAGGCGGCTGATGGTGCCCTAGATAGAGCCAGTCATGCCTACCATATTGAACTGACGCACCCAACCCAAGGAGAAGACTGATGGACATGTTGCTTGAATTATTAGCCGCTAGTTTCCTCGTTCTCTTTGTTGGAGCCGCTCTTATCCAATGTATTATCATCATGACTGACGGTGGTAAGAAATGACTGGTTACTTAGGTATCAACGCAGCAACCCCTGCTGAATGGGATAAACTTAGGCGCGAACACCCTGCACTAGAGAAGACAGAGAGTATCGACTACAAGCCTTACATTGATATGGCTATGGCTGAAGCTCATGCCCTTAACAAGCAAGACACACCCATCAACCCAAGCCATTACACTAATGGCAGCATAGAGTGTATCGATGCAATG
>Ga0075444_10000972_pt1 | contig 17346 bp, 19 predicted proteins | sample CoawatmetaG01DNA_FD_76836 | JGI IMG/M metagenome (GOLD analysis project Ga0075444, IMG submission 76836) | Marine microbial communities from the West Antarctic Peninsula - Coastal water metaG017-DNA | ecosystem: Environmental > Aquatic > Marine > Coastal | place: Atlantic Ocean: West Antarctic... | reverse complement strand
ATCTCGACCCGCTCGGTTCCGCCTTTAAACAGCTCTCGTTGATCGCCTGACTCTGGGGCACATGTTGCATCGGGGCCGCCCATACGCAATTCGCGGTCGATATCGCCGGGTTCTAGCGTGCGGCCAGCCTCTAGGCGTTGATACAGCGACTTGAGCGCGTCTAACGTTTCTTGGCGGGGGCCGTCTTCGCCGACCACTGACAGCTGATTGCCACGGCGCAGGATTTGCACACCATAGGCCTGCTCTAACGTGGCAAGGTTGCGGTCGTATTCGCCGCAAAGGTCGATCAAAAGGAAGTTGTCAGGGAATTCCAGTGTGGATTCCGCAGTGTCAGTCAGGTCAGAAGCCAATCAACTCTCCTTGGCGCTTAAGGTTTCATGGATAAGGTGGGCCGCTGTCCCCCTAAGGGCAAGGCTGAAAACGAAAAAGGCCGCAGATTGCGCTGCGGCCCTTTCCAAATCATATGATCGTGATCACGCTTAGATCTTATCAGAAAAGTCTGACCCTTCGCGGAACGGACCTACGGCTGTGTTTGGCGGCGCAACTCCGGAACAAACCGGACGACCATCGGGTGTCATACGCTCGGACAAGTATCCTTCGACACCGTCATCAATGATCCAGTGATCGCAACCGTTTGGATCAACCCAAACGCCAGCCACCAGTTGGGACAGGTGTTTGGCGTCAATGCCGTTATCAACGGTTTTATTTTGCTTGGGGATGTCACAAGCCGCCAGCGACACACCAGCAACCAATAGCACAGTGATTTTCATCATTTTCATAGCTTATGCCCTATTTAACACAGTAGATTTCAACGCGGCGGTTCTCCTGCAGCGCTACTGCAGTATCACCTTGCGCGCGCGGCTGGCGTTCGCCAAAACCTTTCACGTCAACAACACGGGTGCCCGCGGCACGGGCAACGTCAGCAACCGTATCAGCGCGACGCTGAGACAGCTTCATGTTGTATTCATCAGATGCGCGGGAATCCGTGTGACCGTAGATCATGAAGCCAAATGCGTCTGCCGACTGGAAGAAGTTCATCAACTGGTCCTTGGCCGTCGCCGAAATCCAAGACTTATCTGTTGCAAACAATTGATCTGTTGGAATTACACCGCAAATTTCTGAACGGTGACACACCGGACGTCCGTCACGTGTACGGTGCGGAGACATATAGCCCTCAAGCCCATCATCCATAACCCAATGCTCGCAGCCATCAGGGTCGATCCAAACAGTTGGTGTGTAATCTTCACCAACAACTGTGCTTGTTTACGCCTGTGCTGCCCCCGCGAACAATGAAAGCGTCATCGCAGCTGCGATGGCTCCGCCTGCAAGCGCGCGCAACGTATCTTTAACTGATGTTGCCATTTGATTTCCCTCGTTATCTGCCGGATGCAAAATGGCATTCCGCCGTGTCACCTACTATATGGTCACAATATGCGCAAACTTGGGTGATAAAGAAAGAACAAACAGCTATATATAGTGTCTGATATGGCAACTGTACCGGTAAATATTGCAGATTAGTCACGCAATTGACCTCAATCAGCGACATCTTGGTTGCACAAAGCAGACCTAAATCAGTCTTTGCACAATTCACCTGCAAGGCTGTTTGTGCTGCTATGCGTGATTTTGACCCGCTTTACCTGACCTATGACATCAGCTGGGGCATCTGCGTAAACGGCGTGAAGATGGCCAGATTTGCCGATCATCTGTCCATCGGTACGGCCAGGTTTTTCAAACAATACCGATACTTCGCGGCCAACCATGCTTTCTTGAATGGCGCGTTGCTGCTCAGTCAACAGGCCCTGCAACTGCTGCAACCGAACGCTCATTACCTTCTCTGGCAGTTGCGGCTTTTCGGCCGCAGGCGTGCCCGGACGGGTGGAGTATTTGAACGAATACGCTTGTCCGTAGCGGACTTCGCGAATCAGGGCCAAGGTGTCCTCAAAATCAGCGTCAGTTTCCCCCGGGAAGCCAACGATGAAATCACCCGACAGTAGGATATCAGGGCGGGCTTCGCGGATACGCTCAATCACCCGAAGATAGCTTTCGGCCGTATGTTTGCGGTTCATTGCCTTGAGGATCCGGTCAGATCCAGATTGCACAGGCAAGTGCAGGTAGGGCATCAGTTTTTCGCAGGTGCCGTGGGCCTCGATTAGCGCGTCATCCATGTCATTGGGGTGCGATGTGGTAAAGCGGATGCGTTCCAACCCATCTACTTTGTTGAGCGCCCAGATCAGCCCCGCAAGGCCGCCTTCGTGGCCGTGGTAGGCGTTGACGTTTTGGCCAAGCAGCGTGATTTCGCGCACGCCTGCCTCGACCAATTCTTGGGCTTCGCGCACGACACGGTCGGCTGGGCGCGATACCTCGGCACCGCGCGTATATGGCACGACGCAGAACGCGCAAAATTTATCGCAGCCTTCTTGGACGGTCAAAAACGCTGTTGGGCCACGCTTGGCTTTACTGCGCGATTTGAGTGTCTCAAACTTATCATCATCAGGGAAATCTGTGTCCAGCGCGCGAACGCCCGACTGCACGGCATCGTCCATCGCAGGCAAACGGTGGTAGGATTGCGGGCCAACGACAAGATCAACCATCGGCTGGCGGCGGATGATCTCCGCGCCCTCTGCCTGGGCCACACATCCGGCGACGCCAAATTTCAGATCGGGATTCGCGACCTTTAAGTGCTTCATGCGGCCTAATTCGTGGTATACTTTTTCAGCAGCTTTTTCGCGAATGTGGCAGGTATTCAGCAAGATCATATCCGCATCGTCCGCGGTGTCGGTCTGCACATATCCTTTGCCGCCCAGCGCCTCTGCCATGCGTTCACTGTCATAAACGTTCATTTGACAGCCATAGGTCTTGATAAACAGCTTTTTAGGTTCGGACATAGGGGCACCATTTAGGGGATTTTGCGCAATACTGCCGTGTAACCTGCGCGCAGCCCGCTTGCAATGACGCGGACATTCACGCAATTTGCACCAAATTACAGGATCATCGGCAGACAATGCATTTTACAAGCCTCGACCAATTCTTGAAAGAAGGAACTCTGGCTTTGGCCAAGGGGCCGATTGCGTTGATCTTGCTTGAAGACGATGTCGAGGTTGGCAGCTCGATCCGGCATCAACTAGATGCAGGGTTTAAATCTGTTGTGACCTTTGGGGTGGTGGACATTGAACTGCCCGACGGTTTGCCCGCCAACGTGCACCGCGTCGATTTTGACGCCACCGTGCGCGATGCGCAGGTCACCGTTGTAAATGCCGTGATCGAAAAGGTCCCGGGCCAATGGGTGTATTACTGTTATAATACCGAATACATCTTTTTCCCGTTTTGCGAACATCGCGCCATCGGTGAAATGCTGGCGTTTCATACCGAAGAGCGCCGAGACGCGATCTTGACGTATGTTGTTGATCTATATGCCGGTGATCTTCACGAAAGCCCGACGGCTGTATCCCTTGATGACGCCTATATTGACAAATCAGGCTATTACGCGCTGGCCCGCAAAGATGCGCAAAATGAGTTCGAAGAACGGCAGCTCGACTTTTATGGTGGCCTAAGGTGGCGGTTCGAAGAGCATGTGCCTGCCCTGCGCCGCCGGATTGACCGGATTTCAATTTTTCGCGCCAAACCTGGTTTACGTTTGCGGACGGATCACACGTTCAATGATCCAGAATACAATACATATGCGTGTCCATGGCATCACAGCATCACTGCTGCCATCGTCTCATTTCGAACAGCAAAAGCGCTGAAACGTAATCCGGTGAGTGCGGCCCAGATCAGTACCTTTCGGTGGCATAATTCTACGCCGTTTGAGTGGCATTCCCAGCAGTTATTGAATTTGGGTTTGATGGAGCCTGGTCAGTGGTTTTGACCGAAGATGCGTTAAAACGCATCCTACGCTTATAGGCTGAACACAGCGGCCAGTCGCCGCCGTTCCACAATAGCCCCGCGCGCAGTGGCGCAGTCGCAATCAAATGATCGTGCAGCGCATAATCATCCGCGTCTTTGATGTGATGCTCCCAAAATCGGCGTTGCCAGATCCCCTTTTCACCGCGTTTTCGTAGGTTTTCTCGCCGCCCCACGGGCAGTGGTACATGACGCGAGAACGTTGATTTAATTTGCCGCCAGCGCGCCGAGTAATCTGCATCATCGTCGGGAAGCGTCCAGATCATCTCGACCTGCGCGGGCAAAACAACTGCAGCGTTGATCACAAAGGGGCGCTGCTTTTGGCACAGGCTAACCGCATGCCGCAGCAACACGACCTCGTCGGCCAAAAGGGTGCTGTCTGGATCAGCAAGGCATGCTGAGAAGTAATAGGTGCTGCCGGGCACACGAAGTCGGCGATAATTTGTCATAAACCCAGCGTGCAGCGATTCTGGTAAACAAATACTAAACGGTGAAATAGTCGTAGGATGGGTTTTAACCCATCATTTGCGCCGCAGGCGGATCACTACATCGACAGATGCAATCTCGGCGCCTTCAGGCACATCCGGCAAACGCCGGATTTCCAGCTCTTGCGCTGGCGCATCCGTCAACTCGGCCGTATCTTCCCAATAGAAATGCGGATGATCGCTAATGTTGGTGTCAAAATAGCTTTTGGACCCATCGACCGTAATCTCGCGCATCAGCCCTGCTTCACAAAACGCACTCAGCGTATTGTAAACGGTCGCAAGCGAGACTTTTTCGCCGACACCCGACGCCGCTTCATAAAGACTTTCAGCCGTCACGTGCCGGTTCTGCCCATCGCCTACCAGCAATCCGGCAAGCGTCATTCGCTGGCGCGTTGGGCGTAAACCCACCCGTCCTAGCCATGCTGTGCTGCGATCTTGTGTCAGGTTGTTCATCAGTGCCATTCTATTGTCTGCACCATTCATATGGGGGAATAGGGCGCGGGATCAAACGAAAACGCACAAATGGCGCAGGTGCCCAACACTTGCAGCACCCGAGTCTGCAGTGATAGACGTCAAACAAACGATCAAACACACGATATTGAGGGCGCATCCACATGGCAGATTATCCATCCAGTTTTGACAAAGAAGGCCTTTTGGCCTGTTCACGCGGCGAGCTTTTTGGCGAAGGCAACGCCCAGCTGCCTGCCCCGCCCATGCTGATGATGGACCGGATCACCGAGATTTCGGGCGACGGCGGCGCGCATGGCAAAGGCCACGTGGTCGCAGAATTCGACATCACGCCTGACTTGTGGTTTTTCGACTGCCATTTCCCTGGCAACCCGATCATGCCCGGCTGTCTTGGCCTTGATGGCTTGTGGCAACTGACCGGCTTTAACCTTGGCTGGCGCGGCTGGCTTGGGCGCGGCTATGCGCTTGGCGTTGGCGAAGTGAAGCTAACAGGTATGGTCCGCCCCGACCGCAAAATGCTGACCTATAAAATCGATTTCACCAAAGCGATCCAAACCCGCCGCCTGACGATGGGCGTAGCTGACGGGATCGTCGAGGCCGACGGCGAAGTGATTTATATCGTTAAGGATATGAAGGTCGCGTTGAGCGAGAGTTAAATAGCCTATCCTCACAGTAGTGTTAAACAACTGCTGTGAGGATACTTCAGAGCCTTTTTCAGAGCTAACTTTGTCTCTTGATGATGATCACAATTTGAACGTCGATTAGCCTTCGATAATTCTAGGGTAAGACTTAAATTCACATGGAAAATGACGACGAAGCGTATGTGATTGAAATGCAAATTCGCTATAACATCATTGGTAGTTTGGAGTTGGCAGCGTCGTTTAAAGAACAAATAAACTACCAAAAGAACGTTCCAATCGCTGATGTCCCCGCCGAAGTTCTCTGCATATGGGGTGGCTTAGCTCATCCAAAATTTTTAACCTCTATGAATAGTGCAATCTACTCTGAGGGTGAGATTAGGGCAGTTCACGATTTTCAGTTGGTATTTGAGCGTACTTGCAAAAGCCTACCGAACCGGCAGCCTGTCCTTGAGGTACTTTTCGAAGAACCATATTGGAAAAACCTCCGGGATGCGGCGGCGTTAGCACTAAAAGAATTTCGTTTTGGAGTACATTCAGACGAACCTTTAGAGCGATAGCGTTTTTGCTCATCCCTTCAGCCGCGCGCAATCAACAACCAAGTTCACCCTACCTGCTTGCCCCCCGCCCCTCTGCCGTCCTACAAAGCTGTAACACTTTGTAAGGAGAGCACTCATGCGTCGCGTCGTCATCACAGGTTTGGGGATCGTATCCCCCATCGGGAATAACGCGGATGAGGTTTTGACCTCTCTGAAAGCGGGCAAGTCCGGCATTGAGGCCAGTCCAGAGATGGCCGAGCATGGGTTTCGGTCCCAGATTGCGGGCACTGTTAAGCTGGATATCAAAGACCACGTCGACAAACGCGCCCTGCGGTTCATGGGGCCGGGTGCGGCGTATGCCTATATCGCGATGGGTCAGGCGATTGCCGATGCGGGTCTGGATGAGGATACTGTGTCGAACGTGCGCACGGGTTTGATTGCGGGCTCTGGTGGGCCGTCAACGTCGGCCATGTTGGCAGCCCATGATGTTGTGAAAAACACAGGGGCGACGAAGCGCATTGGCCCGTTTGCTGTACCAAAATGCATGTCGTCCACGATCTCTGCGAACCTATCGACGCAGTATAAGATCAAGGGCATCAACTATTCGATCACGTCGGCTTGTTCCACGTCGTTGCATTGCATCGGGGCTGCGTCAGAGCAGATCATGATGGGCAAGCAAGACGTAATGTTTGCGGGTGGCGCGGAGGAATTGGACTGGACGTTGTCTTGCCTGTTTGACGCGATGGGCGCGATGTCATCTAAGTATAACGACACCCCCGAAAAAGCGTCTCGTGCGTTTGATGCGGACCGTGATGGGTTTGTGATCGCTGGTGGCGGCGCGATGCTGGTGCTCGAATCCCTTGAGCATGCGCAGGCACGTGGTGCGAAGATTTACGCCGAAGTTACAGGTTTTGCAGCTACCTCTGATGGTCACGACATGGTTGCGCCAAGTGGTGAGGGCGGTGAGCGGGCGATGCGTGTCGCGCTAGAAACTCTGCCAGAGGGCCGCAAAATCAGCTATATCAACGCACATGGGACATCGACGCCCGTGGGCGATGTCGGCGAGATTGAAGCGGTGCGCCGTGTGTTCGGCCAAGGCTCCACGCCGCCAGTGTCGTCGACCAAATCCATGACGGGTCATTCCCAAGGGGCGACCGGTGCGTCCGAGGCGGTTTATTGCCTGCTGATGTTGGAGAATGATTTCATCGCACCGTCGATCAACGTGGAGAATTTGGACCCGAATTTGGATGCTGCCGAGATTGCCACAACCCGTGTTGATAATGCTGGGTTGGATACGATCATGACGAACTCGTTTGGGTTCGGCGGAACGAACGGGTCGATGTTGTTGAGTAAGTTTGCCGACGAGTGAGCAGTACCGAGGTAAACATCTTAGAAGAGCTAAAAGTCTGTGAAATTTCCGTTTGGGACGCTTTTGTCTTGGGCGATGGCGAGGCTGACAAGGCAGCACTGGATAGTGCCTTTTTGGGCGTATATTCGGATGGGTTCGCATGTAAGTCTGATCATGTTCAGCAGCTTGCAAATGGCCCATCCGTTGACGTTTATGCTCTTTCTGAATTGAAAGTAATTCAGATGGGCAGTGATCATGCCGTCCTGTCTTATCGCGCCGATTTCACGAGAATTGCCCATACCGTGTCCGAGGCAATGTATGTAAGCTCTATCTGGCGGCGCAAAGGGTCAAGTTGGACCAACATTTTCAGCCAAGACACTCCGGCAGTGGCATGAGGGCTTTTGTTGTAGTGCACAAATAACAAAACGATCAGATCAGAAATTTGCTAAACTTGACGCGGCGTTCCAAACCGTCCACCTAACCCCAAATAGCTGAGGGACCTCACATGACCATTTCAATGCACGGCAAACGCGGACTGATTATGGGGGTCGCTAATGAGCGGTCCATTGCTTGGGGGATTGCCAAGGCGATGTCCGAGGCGGGGGCCGAGTTGGCGTTTACGTATCAAGGTGAGGCGTTTGGCAAGCGGTTGGCGCCGTTGGCGGCGTCTGTTGGGTCTGACTTTATGGTGGATGTTGATGTGACAGATGAAGCGTCGATGGACGCGGCATTCACGTCACTGGCGGATCGTTGGGACACAATTGATTTTGTCGTGCATGCGATTGCGTATTCCGACAAGAACGAGCTGACCGGCCGTATTTCTGACACCTCTGTGGCGAACTTCAAGAACTCGATGGTCATCTCGTGCTATTCGCTGATTGATGTGTCCAAGCGCGCGATGGCGATGATGCCAAATGGCGGCACGATCCTGACGCTGACCTATCAAGGATCCAACAAGGTGACCCCAAGTTATAACGTCATGGGTGTCGCCAAGGCAGCACTTGAGAGTGCTGTTCGCTATTTGGCTAATGATCTTGGTCCTGACAAAATCCGCGTGAATGCGATTTCACCGGGTCCGATGAAGACGCTTGCGGGGGCGGCCATTGGTGGCGCGCGCAAGACGTATAAGCATACTGGTGAAAACGCGCCGATGCGGTCAAACGCGACATTGGAAGCTGTGGGCGGCACTGCGGTCTATCTGGCGTCCGATGCGGGGGCTTGTACCACGGGTGAGATTATCCGCGTCGATGGTGGATATCATGTTCTGGGAATGCCACAGGCCGAAAATCTTTAATCGGCCTGTAAAGCGGTGCAAGGCTGGGGCGCTGCCCCAGACCCCGACATATTTATACTTCGGAAAAAGCGATTAGACCGCGTCGATGCCTGTGATCTCAAAGTCGAACGTCAGGTCTTTGCCAGCCAGCATGTGGTTTGCGTCAAGCGTGATTTCAGTGTCTGAGACTTCGGCGATTGTGACCGGAATGACTTGGCCTTCGGGCGACTGCATCTGCAGCTGTGTGCCGACTTCGGCGGGGATGTCATCTGGGAATTCACTGCGCGGAACCGCCTGACGTGCGTCTGGGTTCATGTCGCCATAAGCATCCGCAGCTGCGATGACCGCAACCTTTTTCTCGCCGACGATCATGCCATAGATCGCTTGATCCAGACCTTTGATAATCATGCCGGACCCCAGCGTGAACTCCAACGGGTCGCGCCCTTTGGAACTGTCGAACACCTCGCCTGATGTCAGGGTGCCTGTGTAGTGGATGCGGATCGTGTCGCCGGCTTTTGCTTGTGTCATGTCGTGCTTTCATCTTGTCATTTGGGTTTCTGGCGGTCTTGCTACGGTGTGCGCGTGCGGGATGCAAACCGCTTTGCCTCTTTTCGGCAGCGCGGCTGTATGACAGTCTGCCTCAAACCCGATCACCGAAGGGACAGCATGTTGCCCAAATCAGTTTATGTGTTTGATGCTTATGGCACTTTGTTTGATGTCAATGCCGCCGCCAGAGAGGCCGCGACCGAGCAAGCCCATGCTGCATTGGCCGAACATTGGCCGCAGGTTGCCGCCAATTGGCGCGCCAAGCAGTTGGAATACACGTGGCTGCGTGCCGTTGCTGGACATCATTGTGATTTCTGGCAAGTCACCCAAGACGGTTTGGATTGGGCATTGGAGGCCGCAGGGCTGCATGATCCAGCCACGCGCGCGCGCCTGTTGGATTTGTATTGGGAATTGACCGCTTATGCGGAAGTCCCTGCCATGCTCGCCACACTGAAGGCACGCGGCGCGAAGACCGCAATATTGTCGAATGGATCGCCCGCGATGCTGCAAGCGGCTGTGAAATCTGCCGAGATCGCCCATATGCTGGATGCATTGCTGTCGGTGGAATCCGTTGGCGTGTTTAAGCCGCATGCATCAGTTTACGACCTTGTGGGCGCGCAATTTGGTTGCGCTAAGGGGGATGTGTTGTTCGTGTCGTCGAACGGATGGGACGCTGCTGGCGCTGCCGGATACGGGTTCACAACCGCATGGGTGAACCGCGCGAGTGCACCAATTGACCGGCTTTATGCCAAACCGACCCATGTCCTGCCCGACCTAACCACCATACCAGAGGTAGCCTGATGCCCCACTTTACCGCAGCCGATGGCACGAAGCTTTATTATGAGGAAAGCGGCAAGGGTATCCCCGTGTTGTGCCTTGCTGGTCTGACCCGCAATACCGCCGATTTTGACCACATCGCCCCGCATTTGCCTGTGCGCCTGATCCGCATGGACTACCGTGGCCGCGGACAGTCAGATTGGGCTGATCCGTCGACTTATACGATCCCACAAGAGGGCGCTGATGCGCTGGCGCTGCTGGACCATCTGGGGCTAGAGAAGGTCGCAATTTTGGGCACCTCACGCGGCGGGTTGATTGCGATGCTGCTGGCGGCGACGGCCAAAGATCGCCTGTTGGGAGTTGCCCTAAATGACATCGGCCCAGTGATTGAAGATACTGGCATGGATGTGATCCGCGCCTATTTGGGGCGCAATCCGCCGCAAGACAATCACGAAGATGCAGCCCGCGCGCGTGCCAAGCTGTGGACCCGTTTTGCCGGTGTCCCGCATGCCCGTTGGTTGGCTGAGGTCCGTGCGCATTACGCGCAGACAATGGATGGTTTGGTCATTCGGTATGACCCAAAACTGCGTAACGCCGTGCTGGAAACAGCGGATGCGCCGATGCCCGATCTTTGGCCGCTATATGACGCGCTTGGGGGGATGCCTCTTGCGCTAATTCGCGGGGCAAATTCTGATTTACTGTCTGAGGCGACTGCCGATGAAATGTTGCGCCGCAGACCCGATATTATCCGCGCAGACATTGCAGATCGCGGCCATGTGCCGTTTTTGGACGAAGACGACGCACTTGATGCGTTGACCGAATGGTTGGAGGACCTGCATGAACTTTGAGATGATAACTGCTGCTGCTGGCCGCCTAAAAGGCCACGCGCGGGTTACCCCGATGCTGACCTCGCCATTCCTTGATGACATTGCTGGCCGGCGGGTTTTGGTCAAGGCGGAATGCTTGCAACATACGGGATCGTTTAAGTTTCGCGGTGGCTGGTCTGCGGTATCTGCTTTGACAGACAATGCGTTGAAAACTGGCGTTATTGCGTTTTCATCGGGCAACCACGCCCAAGGTGTGGCGATGGCTGCGGCGGCTCATGGTGCGCCTGCGGTGATCGTGATGCCATCAGATGCCCCACAGATGAAGATCGACAATACACGCACCTTGGGCGCCGAGGTTATTTTATACGACCGCGAAACTGAGGACCGTGACGAGATCGGCGCACGGATCGCGGCGGAACGTGGGCTGACTTTGATCAAGCCCTACGACGAGCCGCAGGTTATCGCGGGTCAGGGCACAACGGGGTTGGAAATTGCGCAGCAAGCAGCCGCGCTTGGCGTCACGTCGGGTGATGTGCTGGTCTGTTGTGGTGGTGGCGGTTTGACGTCTGGGATTGCGCTGGCACTTGCTGAAATGGCCCCTGACATGCGTGTCCGCCCTGCTGAGCCCGAACATTTTGACGACGTGACCCGCAGCCTCGTGTCCGGCAAGATCGAACGCAACGCGACACATAGCGGATCAATCTGCGACGCGATTATCACAATCTCACCGGGCAACATAACGTTCCCAATATTACAGACCCACTGCGGGCCGGGCGTGGTTGTCACCGATGATGAATGCCTGCGCGCCATGGGGCTTGCGTTTTCACGGCTCAAGATCGTTGTTGAACCCGGTGGGGCAGCGGCCCTTGCCGCCGCGCTGTTCCACCCAGACCAATTTCGCGGCGACGCCGTGATCGCAGTGACAACCGGCGGCAACGTCGACCCCGCGCAATTCGCCCGCGCCTTGGAGACCCTATGACCGAATTCACAATCGCCAGTTTCAACGTCAAAAACCTGATTGAGGCCGACCACGAGTATTATAAATACGAGGCCTACCCCCCCGAAGAACACAGCTGGAAACAGTCATGGTTGGCCAATCAGATGTTGACGCTGAACGCTGATATCACCTGTTTTCAGGAGATATTTAGCGAGAAATCCCTGCGTGATGTGATCGAGGAAACTGACGAGTTGGGATCAGATGCCAATGCAGCGAATATTCCAGACCGGTCAAAACGGTATGCCCGCAAGGCAATATTTCGCAAACTGGCGCATGAAAGCTACGCCGATGCTGCGCTGGCTTTTGCACCCAATGCCAATGACGGCGGCCCTGGACAACGGCGCCCCGGTGTGGCCACGCTTTCGCGGTTTGGATTTGCTGCTCCACCAGAGATCCTGCAAGATTTGCCGGAACCATTGAACATTCCGTTCAGCGATTTGGACGGGTCCGACGGCGGGTATTATACGATCAAGCGGTTATCGCGGCCTGTGCTGAAGACCAAAATTCCGGTTGGTGACATCGTCATCACCGTCTTTAACTGCCACCTGAAATCCAAGCTGGGAGAGCTTGATCGATCCAAGGGCGCGGCTTTTCCGCCTGCCGCTGATCTGGTCAACTATGATCCGGCTGGACGCGCGATGGGGTCACTGCGCGCGGGCTTGCGCCGTATGGCAGAGGCATGGGTGCTGCGCCGCGAGGTTTTGGCCGAACTAGAGGCCGGTAATCCGGTCATGGTGCTGGGCGATATGAACGACAGTGAAAATGCCGTCAGTTCCGAGATTATATCTGGCGAGACGCCGTTCAAGAACTACGCATGGATGCGCAGGCATGATGCGACCCATAAAGGTGACCGTTATAAAGACGCTGAAAATGAAGCAATCCAAGCACAGATTAACCGCGTCCGGCTTCATTCGGCGGAAAAGATGTTCGTGCGCAAATCTGCGCGCGACATGATTTATACGTCGGCTTTTGGCGGCGTGTTTGAATCGATTGACCAGATCCTGATGTCCCGACATTTCAACCAAGGCGACCCAGAGGCGATTGGCGAAATGACGTATTTTAACGTGCTTAACGACCACCTGACTGACGGCAGTCACCCTGATGCCCCTTACAATAAGCTTGCGTCTGATCACGGCCAGATTATGGCGCATATCATGCTGACTGACGCCCAAAAATAAGGCAATGTGCAAAACTGTTGACTCATGCTTGGAAATCCCTGCAAGTGCCCGCTAGGGAGGGTTACCCTGCGTCCCGCGCAAGCGATGGATCGGGTGACAGGAAAAAGCCGCGCCGGGGAAACCCATTGCGCGGCTTTATCTTTTTGATGAGGTGACAAACACGATGCGCGAGTTTTCAGCCCTGAACGGGACGGTGCGGATACACGGTCAAATCGACGGTGTGGACCACCCGATTGCCCCAACAATCGTCTTTGCAAATTCGCTTGGAACCACGCTGGCGTTGTGGCGCAAGGTGCTGCCGTTACTGCCAGACGGAATCCGGATTATACGGTATGACTTGCGCGGCCATGGGCAATCTGACGTCCCCGATGCGCCCTACACAATGGGGCAGCTGATCAGTGATGCCGCCGCGATTTGCGATGCGGCGGACGTGACTGATGCAATGTTTGTGGGCCTGTCTGTGGGCGGTATGATCGGCCAAGGTTTGGCCGTCAAACGACCCGATTTGATACGTGCGCTTGTGCTGTCCAACACGGCGGCAAAGATCGGCAATCAACAGCTATGGGATGACCGGATCGTGGCGGTGCATGCTCAGGGCATGGCAGCAATGGCTGACACGGTCATGGCACGTTGGTTTGGGCGCGATTTTGCGAACACCCCTGAGGTCACACCATGGCGGGACATGGTGAGTTCCGCTAATCCGAAAGGATATGCGGGCATCTGCGCGGCCATCGCAGGTACGGATTTTTATACACCGACTTCGGGCCTTCGCATTCCCACGCTTGGGATCGCAGGCGGCCAAGACGGGGCAACGCCCGCTGATCTAGTACGCGAAACGGTGGACCTGATCCCTGGATCGCAATTTAAGGTCATGCCTCGCTGTGGCCACCTGCCTTGCGCGCAGGACCCTATCAGCTATGCCGAGATTCTGACCGAATTTTTGGCCAACACCGGACACCTTACTGGGCTTGCAAACTAGGCCAAAGTATTTAGATCGTGTGGATCACAACGCCGGAGCGCACCCATGCAAAATCGACTGCCTTTGATCTTTATCCTGATCACTGTGATGCTCGACAGCATGGGCATCGGCCTGATTATGCCCGTAATGCCCGATCTTATTCAAGAATTAGAGGTTGGCGATTTGGGTCAAGCCGCGCTTTGGGGCGGAATTCTTGCAGCCATATTCGCGGTCATGCAGTTCCTGTTTGGGCCTGTCATCGGCGGGTTGTCTGATCGGTTTGGGCGCAGGCCTGTGTTGTTGATCGCACTTGTTGTTATGGCGTTTGATTATGTGTTGATGGCCGTGGCTGGTACGATTTGGCTGCTTGTGATCGGGCGCATTATCGGCGGGATCACGGCGGCGACGCAATCCACGGCGTCGGCCTATATGGCGGATATTTCCAAACCCGAAGATAAAAGCGCCAACTTTGGCCTGATCGGCGCTGCCTTTGGGATGGGCTTTGTGCTTGGGCCATTAATGGGCGGCTTGTTGGCGGAATATGGCACGCGCGCACCGTTTTGGGCAGCTGCTGTTCTGGCGGGCGCCAACGCGATCTTTGGTTATTTCGCCCTGCCAGAAACCGTCACTGACCGGATAAGACGGCCATTTTCACTGAGGCGTGCCAACCCGCTTGGGGCATTCAAACACATCGGCCAATTGCCTGGGTTGGGCCGGTTGATGGGTATGTCGTTTATCTATGGGATCGCGTTTTTCGTTTACCCAAGCATCTGGGCCTATTTTGGCAAGCTACAATTTGGCTGGGGGCCGGGCATGATCGGGTTGTCGCTGGGCGCGTTTGGGATCGGGATCGCCATCGTCCAAGGTGTTCTAATCCGACCCATCCTTGCGCGGATCGGCGAACGTAACGCGGTGCTGTTGGGGCTTGGTGTAGATGTGGTGGCGTTCGTCGCACTTGGGTTCGTGACCAACGGCTGGATCGCATTGGCGCTGACACCGCTGACGGCACTTGGGTCCATCGCAGGCCCCGCATTGCAAGGTATCATGTCACGCACTGCACCCGACGACCAACAAGGCGAATTGCAAGGCGCGCTGACGTCAATCAACGCGGTGGCGTCCATTGCGGCCCCGCTGGCCATGACGCAGGTGTTCTTTTACTTCACCCACGAAAATGCGCCGATTTACCTGCCGGGGGCACCGTTCATCCTATCAGCGATCTTGGTCGTTGGGGCGATTGGCGTCTATCTTCCGGCTTTGCGAACAAAGCGGGCCAACATCTAAAAACCGACATACAAAGTCGGAATCAGTCTTGCAAAGATTGGCCGCAAACGGTCAGCATGAGGCAAAGCATAAGGGACGTTCCATGCAACAGATCAAAGCCGCCGTTTGTCATGAATTTGGCAAACCACTTACCATCGACACCATCACATTACGCGCGCCAAACATGGGCGAGGTCGAAGTCACGCTGAAGGCTTGCGCGATCTGCCATTCGGATATTTCGTTTGCCGAGGGCGGTTGGGGCGGCACATTGCCCGCAGTCTACGGGCATGAAGCCGCAGGGCACATCACATCGGTGGGCAGCGGCGTCAATGGCGTGTCCATCGGTGATGCCGTTGTAGTCACATTGATCAAATCCTGCGGCAGCTGTGGGTCCTGCGCATCGGGCAAGCCTGTAATTTGCGAAACAGACATGGCCACCGATGGCCCGCTGACAACTTCAGATGGCGCCCCACTGGTGCAGGCCATGAACTGCGGTGCGTTTGCGCAAAAGGTCGTGGTTGATCAAAGCCAGATCGTGCGCATCCCCGCTGATATGGACATGAACGCGGCCAGTCTTTTGGCCTGCGGCGTGATCACTGGCATCGGCGCGGTTGTGAACGCAGCACAGCTGCGCGCGGGTCAAGACGTCGTTGTGATCGGCGCGGGCGGCGTTGGCCTAAACGCCATCCAAGGGGCGCGGATCGCGGGCGCACGCCGGATCGTGGCCGTCGATATGTCCGAAGAAAAGCTTCAAATCGCGCGCGACTTTGGTGCAACAGACGGGGTTCTGGCCAGCGATGACGCACCTTGGGACGCAGCGCGCGCGGCCATTGGGCGCGGCGCAGATGCGGTTTTCGTGACCGTCGGCGCTGTCCGTGTAGACAACCAAGCCCCCAACTATTTGGCTCCAGGCGGCAAGGTCGTTATGGTCGGCATGCCCCATATTGGCGACGCAGCAACCTACGATCCAGGGTCGATGGCAGCCGCTGGTCAAGGCATGATCGGCTCCAAAATGGGCGACGCTGTAATCGCGCGTGATATCCCGTGGATGGTCGACCTTTACCAACAAGGACGGCTAAAGCTTGATGAATTGGTGTCCCAAACTTGGACGCTTGATCAGATTAACGAGGCGATTGCAGACACAAAAACCGGTTCCGCCAAACGCAACGTCATCACTTTCGACTAAGCCTCGCTTTTATCCAAATACTCAAAAGGACGCCCCATGAAGCTCGCAGACCTCGACATCATCGTGACCGCCCCGCCTGCACCCGGATGGGGTGGGCGATATTGGATCTTGGTCAAAGTGACGTCAGACACCGGGGTCGTGGGCTGGGGCGAATGTTATGCGTCAAGCGTCGGACCTGACGCGATGGGCCACGTCATCCGCGATGTATTTGGGCGGCATATGGCAGGCGAAAACCCCGAAAACATCGAACTGATGTTCCGCAGGGTGTATTCATCGGGCTTCACTCAGCGGCCTGATTTGACCGTGATGGGGGCGTGGTCCGGTCTGGAAATGGCCTGCTGGGACATGGTCGGCAAGGATCGCGAAAGGCCCGTGCACGCAATGATCGGCGGGCGGATCAACGACCGCATTCGCGCGTACACCTACCTTTACCCGCAAGCGCACCACCCGTTGCCCGCCTTTTGGGCGGACGCTGACATGGCTGCGCAAAGCGCTGTTGCGATGGTTGAAAATGGTTACACTGCAGTCAAATTTGACCCAGCCGGCCCCTACACAATGCGCGGCGGGCACATGCCGTCGATGCATGACATCGACACCTCTGTGAGTTTTTGCAAAACCATCCGCGACGCCGTGGGAAACCGCGCCGACTTGTTGTTTGGCACCCACGGACAATTCAGTACGGCGGGTGCAATCCGTATGGGTCAAGCGTTGGAGCCATTTTCACCACTGTGGGACGAGGAGCCAACACCGCCCGACGCCGACATGACGGCCGTCACCCAAACTGTCCGCATTCCGGTGTCGACGGGCGAGCGGCTGACCACAAAATCCGAATTTGCAGCGGCCCTGCGGCAGGGCGTGCAAATCCTGCAACCGGCCCTTGGGCGGGCTGGCGGTATTTGGGAGTGCAAGAAGATAGCGGCCATCGCCGAAACCTACAACGCACAGATGGCGCCCCATCTATATGCT
>Ga0075444_10000968_pt1 | contig 17387 bp, 19 predicted proteins | sample CoawatmetaG01DNA_FD_76836 | JGI IMG/M metagenome (GOLD analysis project Ga0075444, IMG submission 76836) | Marine microbial communities from the West Antarctic Peninsula - Coastal water metaG017-DNA | ecosystem: Environmental > Aquatic > Marine > Coastal | place: Atlantic Ocean: West Antarctic... | reverse complement strand
TATATATTCAATCTTAATTTTAAGTATTTTCTCAATAACTTTATACTTTGTTTTAATTTATAATTTTAATAATGATTTCAAAGTTGAATACAAAAATTTAAAAAAATATTTAATTTCAATTGTTAAATAATGATTAATCTTAACAAATTTTATAATATTCATAAAGGTGAAACTTGTTATATTTTTGGAGATGGACCAAGTATTAAACATTTTGATTTGTCAAGATTTGACGATTATATTGGTATAAGTTGTGGAAATCAAATTTTTCATAAAGATTTTAATAAGCTAAATGTAAAATATTATACAGTTCCAGAGCCCTGGTTATTTTGTAACAAAATATTTCAAAGACACAAATTTCTGCAAGATTTTAAGCCCCTTACAAATCATTTAAAGAACAAAATGATAATAAACAAACAGATCGATTTTTTCATAAACTTATCTAATTTTGGATCTTGCCATGGTTCTAATATTTATTTTATTCATAGATATCTTACTAAATTTTCCTCTGTTTTCTCAAAATTTAAAAATATTGATCCTTTCCAAGGATCATTTTATAGTTCATTGTCCTTAGCTTATTTTATGGGTTTTAGTAAAATATATGTAATAGGTCACGATGCTTGGTCAATAAGAAAAACTAGCTCTCAAAGATGGTATGAATTTGGAGAAGGAGTCACGTCAAAATCACAGAGTTTTAAAAAAGATAAGTACATAGAGCAACTTGAAAAAGAGATTGATATTAGTTCGATTATTATTGATAAAAATTCAATGAATTTTAAAAGTCACACTTATAAAGAATTTACTGGATTAAAACCTTCATTTCAAGAAAACAATGAATTAACATCCTTAGATAATTTAAAAGTTTTTGACACTTATCCTGGATATAAAGTTTTTAAATAAAATACTATGAAAGACTATTTCTCACACGAATCTGCTATAATTGATGACAAGTGTATTATTGGTTCAGATTCAAAAATTTGGCACTTTTCTCATATAATGTCAAAATCTATAATTGGAAAAAAATGTAATATTGGTCAAAATGTAGTTGTCTCACCAGGTGTAAAATTAGGTAATAACGTAAAAGTTCAGAATAATGTTTCTATTTATACTGGCGTAACTTGTGAGGATGATGTTTTTTTAGGTCCATCTATGGTTTTTACTAATGTTATTAATCCAAGAAGTGCAGTTGTAAGAAAAAATCAATATTTAAGTACTATTGTCAAAAAGGGAGCGACTATAGGTGCTAATTCAACTATCGTTTGTGGAAATAATATAGGTTCTTTTGCTTTTATTGGAGCTGGATCAGTTGTTATTTCTGATATTCCTAATTATGCTTTAGTAGTTGGAAATCCGTCGAGACAAATAGGTTGGGTCAGTGAATATGGTCATAAACTTGAATTTGACAAGGAAGGATTTGCATTTTGTAATGAAACTAAACAAAAATATAGACTATTAAAAAATATAGTTAAACGAATAACATAATAACAAATGAAAAATTTTGGACTTATAGGTGCATCTGGATATATTGCCCCTAGGCATATGAAGGCGATTAAAAATACTGATAATAATTTAATAGTCGCACTAGACAAATTTGATAGTGTCGGAATATTAGATAGTTATTTTCCAAATGCGGATTTTTTTACAGAATTTGAAAGATTTGATAGACATGTGTCTAAGTTGAAATATGAAAAAAATATTTCTTTAGATTACGTTAGCATATGCACACCAAATTATTTACATGATTCTCATATTCGTTTTGCATTAAGACAGAATGCTAATGCAATATGTGAAAAACCTCTAGTTTTGAATCCATGGAATATCGATTCTTTAAAAAATATTGAAAATGAAACAGGGAAAAAGATTTATAATATTCTTCAATTAAGGTGTCACCCATCAATAATTGCACTAAAGAAAAAGATTGATGATGGTCCTAAAAATAAAATTTACGATATAGATTTAACTTACTTAACTTCTAGAGGACACTGGTATTATTCCTCTTGGAAGGGTGATATAAATAAATCTGGAGGAATTTCAACTAACATAGGTGTTCATTTTTATGATATGTTATCATGGATATTTGGCGATTTAAAAAAAAATACTGTACATATTAATGATCATGATAGATCTGCAGGTTATTTAGAATTTGAAAAAGCTAGAGTTAGATGGTTTTTATCCATAAATTACGATCTTATACCAGATGAAATTAAAAAATCAGGTAAAAGAACATATAGATCTATCACTATTGAAGGTGAAGAATTAGAGTTTAGTGATGGTTTTACAGATTTACATACCGTTTCTTACAATGAAATTATTAATGGTAATGGTTATGGATTAGAAGAACCACGTCAAGCAATTGAAATTGTTCACGAGATTAGACATTCTAAGCCAGTTGGTATAAAAGGGGAATATCACCCTTTTGTTAAAAAGTCCAGATCAAAACATCCATTTAAACGATAGTAAGATTTATCCTAATAGTTTAAATGACTTTTAATCAAAAAATTTATTAATTTTTAAATAAATAACATATGACTCAAATAAAAAATTCTAATGTTTTAGTAATTGGTGGTGCAGGTTTTATAGGAAGTTTTGTAGTATCGGAACTTTTAAAACATGACGTCAATAAGGTTATAGTTTACGATAATTTTGCAAGAGGAAATCCAGATTATTTATTAGATCAATTAAAGGATTCAAGGTGTTCAATTTATAAAAATGGAGGTGATATTAGAGACGTAGACATTTTAAATGACGCAGTTTCTGAGGCAGATTTTGTTATTTGCTTAGCTGCAATGTGGCTTCTTCATTGTAAAGATTACCCAAGAACAGCATTTGAGGTCAATATTAAGGGAACCTTTAATGTTTTAGAGGCATGCGTAAAAAACAACATCAAAAAGCTAGTTTGGTCTTCCTCTGCATCAGTGTATGGAGACGCAGTTGAATTACCCATGACTGAAGATCATCCATTCAATAACAAAAATTTTTATGGAGCATCTAAGATTGCTGGTGAAGCGATGGCTACTGCTTTTAATGATAGATATGGGTTAAAGGTAGTAGGGCTTAGATATATGAATGTCTATGGTCCACATCAAGACCAAACAGCAGCTTATACAGGTGTTGTTCCGATTTTACTAAATAAAATTCAAGCCAATGAGTCTCCTACTATCAATGGAGACGGAAGTCAAGCATATGATTTTATTTATGTAGAAGATGTAGCAAGATCCAATGTAAAGGCGTTAATAAGTGATATTGAATTTGGAATGTACAATGTTGGTACTGAAGTTCAAACATCAATTAAAAAATTATGTGATACAATCTTGAAATTAAAAAATTCTAATTTAAAAGTTGAATATAGGCCATATACTGAAGATGACGCTAGATCACTTGTTCAAAATAGAATTGGATCTAGAAAAAAAGCAGAAAATGAGTTAGGTTTCAAATTTAAATATGATTTGGAAGAAGGGCTTAAAAAGTTAATAGATTGGAGAAAAAAAACTGGATTGGATGATTAATAAAAAAATTGCTGTAGTTGGAGGTGGAATTATTGGGCTTGCAATTGGATATAAATTAGTAAAACGTTATCCAAATTCACAAATAACAGTTTTTGAAAAAGAATCCTCTTTTGGATTTCATCAGTCTGGAAGAAATAGTGGGGTACTTCATTGTGGTTTACACTATAACCCAGGTAGTTTGAAGGCTAAGCTTGCCGTAGATGGAATAAGACAAATGGTCGATTTTTGTAAAAACGAAAAAGTTGATCATGATATTTGTGGAAAAATTGTTGTTGCTACTAACGAAAATCAAATAAAATATCTAGATAACCTAGCTAATAGAGGAAAGAAAAATGGAATAAAAAACCTAAAGTATTTGAACTCTGGTGAATTAAAGAAAAGAGAACCTTTTGTGAAATCAATAAAAACACTTTTAGTTTCTGAAGAAGGTATAGTTGATTATAAAATGGTTATGAAAAAGCTTGCTAATAAAATAGTAGAAAATAATGGTGAGATTAAGTTTTCTACAAAAATAGAAAAGGCACAAAATTTGGCTGATAAAGTAATATTAAAAAGTAAGAATAATGAGTGGAGTTATGACTTGATTTTTTCTTGTGGAGGACTTTATTCTGATAGGAATTATGAAAAATTCACATTAAAAAAAAGACCGTTGAGAATTATTCCTTTTAGAGGAGAATATTTAAAATTAAAAAATGAAGCTAGTAATTTAGTTAATCATTTAATATACCCAGTTCCAGACCCAATATATCCATTTTTAGGTATTCACTTTACAAGACTTATAAGTGGAGAAAGAGAAGTTGGACCAAATGCTGTTTTTGCTTTTAAAAGAGAAGGTTATAAAAATACTGACTTCTCAGTTTCGGATATTATGGATTCTGTATTTTATAAAGGATTTTTCAAATTTGCTGCAAAAAATTTTAAATTTTGTGTGAACGAGTTTGTTGGATCAGTACTAATGAGTGAGTTTGTAAACAAAGCTAAAAAGCTTGTCCCAGATATTGATTCTAGTATGTTTGTTAAAGGTACAGCTGGAGTTAGAGCTCAAGCTATGAATGATAGTGGAGAATTGTTGATGGATTTCAATATTGTCAGAGAAAAAAATCAAATACATGTGTTAAATGCTCCATCTCCAGGTGCGACCGCTTCATTAGCAATTGCTGATTATATTATAAAGAAATATATTTAATATTAAAATGTAAACATGAAAATACCATTAATTAAACCCTACATAACTCAAGGAATTAAAGATAAAGTTAATGAGGTTCTTGATAGTGGATACTTAACCGAAGGTCCTGTAACAAGAGAATTTGAAAATAAATTAAAGGAATATATAGGCTGTGATTATCTACATGCTGTCACATCTGCAACTACAGGCTTAGAAGTAGCTTTAAGAGCCTTAGGGATTGGCCCAGGAGATGAGGTTATCGTTCCAGATTATACTTATCCAGCAACAGCATCAGTAATTGCAATAGTAGGAGCTAAAGCTATAATAGTTGACGTTTCAACAGAGGATATGTTATTAAATTTTGATTCACTGGAAGCTGCAATTAATGAAAATACCAGGGCTATTATTCCAGTGTCATTATTTGGAGCTCCTTTAGATTACGAAAGGTTAAATGCTATTAAAGAAAAACATAAACTTTATATAGTTGAAGATGCAGCTTGCTCAATTGGAGCTGTTTATAAAGGAATTAAAGTTGGTAATCAGGCAGACATAACAGTATTTTCTTTACACCCAAGAAAATTTATAACAACTGGTGAAGGTGGAGTTGTTGCTACTAACAATAAAAAATGGGCTGATTGGATTAATTCTTACAAGCACTTCGGGATGGATATGACTGGAGCTAACAGAGAAGGGATACACTTTAACATTATTGGTACAAATTATAAGCTTACCAACATTCAAGCAGCTGTTGGACTTGGTCAATTGGAAAATATTGATGAATTACTTGAAAAGAGAATATTACTTGCAAATAATTACAAGAAGCTTATTAAAAATATTGATAAAATTAATTTGCCCAAAGTTTTGAATCCAAAACCTAATTGTCAGCATTCATTTCAAACTTACATAGTTTATGTTGAGAATAGAGATAGAGTAATGAGTGAGATGAGAAATAAAGGTATTGAAGTTCAAATTGGTTCATATTCTTTACATATGCATAATGCTTTCAATAACAATCCTCAGGTTGAAATTAAAGGTGATTTAAAAAATAGTAAATGGTGTTTTAATCATGCTTTAGCATTACCATTATACAATGATTTAACACCTGAATTACAAATAAAAATAATCGAAGAACTAAGAAATCAATTATAAAATAAACATAAAAATATGGAAAAATGGATATTTAAAATAAAAAATACAAAAGAAGCATTAAATTTTTATAATGAAAATGGCTATGTTGGATTTTCTGATTTGATAAGTTTAAACCAAAATAAAATTTTATGCGATGCGTTTGATTCAGCTATTAATAAGGGGGTGATATCTCAAGGCTATGAGGATATGATAGCTATAGATGATGCAGTGTATGCTTCAGATGAATTTATGAGTATTACAAAAAATAAAAAAATAGTTGATTTAGTTAAAACTTTTTTAAATTCTGAATCTATTGAATTACAACACTCTAAAATAAATTCAAAGCCAATAAGTGATAAAGGTTCTGGTTTAATAAAATGGCATCAAGATTATCCTTTTTTTCCTCATACAAATCATGATTTATTAGCATTTGGAATTCATCTTGATGACGAAGACGAAAATTCTGGATCCTTAAGAGTTATCCCCGGGAGTCATATTAATGGTCCTTTGTCTCATTGTGATGAAAATGGAAATTTTGCAGGTTATTGTACTGAAAATAATAAAATAAATGAAAATAAAAGTAAGTTGTTAGTTTGTCCTGCTAAAACAGTGACAATTCATAATTGTTATACGCTTCATCAATCTGATCCAAAAACAAATAATTTAAAAAGAAGATTATTTGTTAATCAATATAGAACTAGTGATAACGCTCAACTAGGTGGTCCAATTTGGAAATGTACAGGCATCAACATTTCAGGGAATAAAAATAAAGGAAAAATTAGATTTATGGATGGAACGGTTATTGAAAACAGAGGAAATAATGGAAGTTTATATGATCTTTTTGGCAAGTTAGCCCCCAAAGAATAAAATTTTTATAATTGATCAGTTTATTAAAGGAATCTAGTATTAATTAAACCAAACATGAGAATTATCTTGTTGCATTATAAACATGAAAAGCTTTCTTTTAAAATAAAAGATTTAGATCATTAATTATAAGAAAAATTAGAAAAATTTTTTACTAAATTATAAATATGAAAATAGAAAAGTTATTTAATAAAAAAATAGAACTAATTGATAATTTTATCTTTTTTAATAAAGATTCAACACATCAAAAGCAACAACAAACCAACGATATTTTTTCTGATAAATGGGAAAAAGTTGAAGAAATGGAAAAGGTTGGAGAGATGGAAAATTTTCAATTTAAATGGTATTTAGAACTCTATGGTTTTAAAACCGAAGAAGAATTAAAAGTATTTTTACAATCTAAAAGAGTGATTTTTGATGCAGGTTGTGGGTTAGGGTACAAAGCTGCATGGTTTGCAAAATTGGCGCCAAATTCAGTAGTTATAGGAATGGATTTTTCTGAAGCAGCTAAGATTGCAGCTAAAAGGTATAAAGACATACCAAATCTATACTTTGTACAAGGGGATATTGCGGACACAAAACTTAACTCAGGAGTTGTTGACTATGTCTCTTGCGATCAAGTAATTATGCATACAGAAGTTCCGGAAAACACATTTGCTCACCTTACAGATATTACATCACAAAATGGTGAATTTGCTTGTTATGTATATTCTAAGAAAGCGTTACCTAGAGAATTATTAGATGACTATTTTAGACAAAACGTAGTTAATTTTGATTCAGAAAAAGTATGGGAAATGTCAAGACAGTTAACACAATTAGGTAAAACATTGTCAGACCTTAAAATAAACATTGATGTTCCAGACATTCCGATGTTAAATATTAAAGGAGGAAATTATGATTTACAGAGATTTATATACTGGAATTTTATAAAATGTTTTTGGAGAGAAGATTGGGGTGTAGAAATGAGTGATGCAACAAATTTTGATTGGTACTCTCCAAGTAATGCAAAGCGATATTCCGAAGAAGAATATAAAAAAATGATTGAGGACAATACTTTAGATATTGTAACTTTTCATAAAGAAGAAGCCTGTTATTCGGGTAGATTTAAAAAAAAATAAAAAAGAATGTGTGGAATATTAGGTGTATTTAATATAAATGAAGAACCTGTTCATAGAGATTTAATAAAATCTATGGCTGATAAAATTGCTCATCGTGGTCCAGATAGTGATGGATTTTATGTAAAAGACAATATTGGATTAGCCCATAAAAGGCTAGCAATTTTAGACACATCAGAAAAAGGCGCCCAGCCTATGGGTTCAAAAGATGGAACTTGGATTATAATTTTTAACGGTTGCATCTATAACTTTTCTGAATTAAAACTAGAACTAAAAACAAAAGGACATAAATTCTCTTCGGAAACCGATACTGAGGTTATTTGTGAAGGACTTTCTGAATATGGGACTTCTTTTTTCCAACGACTAAACGGAATGTTTGCCATTGGAGCATGGAATATAAAAGAAGAAAAGCTATATTTAAGTAGAGATCGCTTTGGAATAAAGCCTTTATATTATTGGTTTAACGGACAAACATTATGTTTTTCTAGTGAAATAAAAGCAATTATAAAGCATCCAGATTATAAAATAGATGTTGATTTACAAGCTTTAAACGAATATTTTACATTTCAAAATGTATTTTCATTTAATACATTGTTTAAAGGAGTTTCAATGCTTCCTCCAGCAAATACCGTTAAAATTGATGCGTCAACCACTTTAGTAAAGCATGAGTCTTGGTGGGATTATGATTTTACTAAAACAGATGAATCAATGTCTTTTGAATTTGCTAAAAGTGAAACCAAACGTCTTTTTGAACAAGCTGTAAAACGTCAAATGATTGCTGATGTTCCTGTAGGTGCTTATCTCTCTGGAGGAATGGATTCAGGGTCAATTACTTCAATAGCATCAAAGCATGTAGATCGTTTATCTACATTTACGTGTGGATTTGATATGAGTGAAGTAACAGGAAGAGAAGCTAATTTTGATGAGCGTAGAGATGCTGAGTTAATGGCAAATCATTTTAAAACAGAACAATTTGAACAAGTAATTAATGCCGGAGATATACGTTGGTCTTTACCAAAATTAGTATATCATTTAGAAGATTTACGTGTTGGTATGTCGTATGCAAATTATTATATATCCCGTTTAGCATCAAAATTTGTAAAAGTATGTTTACAAGGTACTGGCGGCGATGAGTTGTTTGGAGGGTATCCTTGGCGTTATTATAAAGTATTTGATTCCCTTAATAAAGAAGATTTTTTCAGTCAATATTACGAATTTTGGCAACGTTTGGTTCCTGATGCAGAAAAAGAAACCCTTTTCACAAAAGAAGTGTTTGATAAGGTAGATATAGATGAACCAAGACGGGTTTTTGAACGTGTATTTACCTTTAACGACAAGTTAAAGTATAATACACCAGAACAACACATTAATAACTCGTTATACTTTGAATTAAAAACCTTTTTACCAGGGTTATTCTTAGTAGGAGATAAATTAGCTATGGCGCATGGTTTAGAAGAACGTTTTCCTTTTATGGATAACGATCTAGTTGACTTTGCCATGAAAGTTCCGGTTAAACACAAGTTAGGGAACTTAGAAAAGGAAATAGCCAAAATAGACGAAAATAGCGAAAAACAAAAAAGTTCATATAGAGAGTTTAACGATGGTAAAAATGTTTTACGGAAAGCAATGTCAGATTTCATTCCTGATGAAATCATTAATAGAAAAAAGCAAGGTTTCTCTGCGCCAGACGAAAGTTGGTACCGAGGCGAGAATGCCGAATATGTAAAAGAGTTGTTGTTAGCCGATAATACAGTAAGTACAAAATATATAAATAAAGAATACATTCATAAAATTATAAAGGAGCACATTGAGGATGGAATTAATCACCGCTTATTGATATGGTCTTTTATGAATTTTGAATGGTGGTGTAAAATATTTTTAAATGGAGAAACTGTTTAATAAAATAATAAAGTTATTTGCTTTTAAGAGAGATGAAATGAAAGCGAGATACAATAGAGTTTTACCTTTAGCTGAATTAGTTTCAGATAGATGGGAAAAAGCTCAGTTTTTAGGTTTTGGTAAAGGAACAAGTATTTATGATAGCGCTATTGTATTAGGAGATGTAAAAGTTGGGGAGAATACTTGGATTGGAGCAAATACAGTTTTAGATGGTACTGGGAAACTAGAAATTGGAAGTAATTGTTCTATTTCAACAGGTGTACAGATTTATAGTCACGACACTGTAGAATGGGCAATTTCTGGTGGAGAAAAAGCATATAACTATCAAAAAACAATTATAGAAAACAATTGCTACATTGGTCCAAATACAATTATTTCTAAAGGAATAACAATTGGAGAGGGAACAATTATTGGAGCAAATAGTTTTGTTAATAAATCTTTCCCTAAAGGAAGTAAAATAGCTGGTAATCCAGCAAAAAAATTGTAAAAATGATTCAGTTAGAACCAAATATAGAAAATGCATCAGTGCAAATTTGTAAAAGATGTATTTACGACGAAAAAGTAAATGCTATTACTTTTAATAATAATGGAGAATGTAATTACTGCAAACAAATTGACGATTTAAAAGCACAATACGGTACAGGAACTTCCATCGGAGAAAAAGCTTTAGAAGCAATTGTTGAAGATGTGAAAAAAGCAGGAAAAGGTAAAAAATATGATTGTGTTGTTGGTGTTAGTGGAGGAACAGATTCTTCCTATATGCTTTATCTAGTATTAAAATGGGGGCTACGTCCTTTAGCTGCGCATTATGATAATACATGGAATAGTGCAATTGCTACAGAGAATATAAGAAAAGTACTTTCGGTTCTAAATATAGATCTTTATACTCACGTTACTGATAATAGAGAAGCAGATGATATTTTTAAAGCTTTCTTTACTGCAAGTGTAGCAGAGATTGAAGCATCTACGGATCTGGCATTAGCAGAAACAATGTATAGAGCAGCATCTAAATATGGTGTTAAGTATGTTTTTGAAGGTCATTCTTTTGTTACTGAAGGAATAACACCAGTAGGAAAAAATTATTTTGATGGAAAATATATTAAATCTATTCATAAAAAATATGGAAAACTTCCAATGAAAACATATCCTTTAATGACCTTTTCTAGGTTTATTTATTGGACTGTTTTTAAGCGAATTAAAAAAATTAGACCCTTTTGGTATATTGACTATAATAAGGAAGAAGCACGTTCTTTTTTAGAAAAGGAGTACGATTGGAAATACTATGGTGGTCATCATTTAGAAAATAGAATGACTGCATTTTTTCATAGTTATTATATGCCTAAAAAGTTTGATACGGATTTTAGAAATAATACACTTTCAGCAAATGTTAGAAATGGAAAAATGACTAAAGAGGAAGCATGGAAAGAGTATAATACAGAACCTCATTTAGAAGCTGACTTGTTGGAATATTTTAAGAAGAGACTTTCTTTAACTGATGAAGAGTTTCAAGACATAATGAATAAACCACCAAAGTCTTGGTATGAGTTTCCAACTTATAAAAAGCGCTTTGAACGTTTAAGACCTTTGTTTTTTATTTTAGCAAAAGCTAATTTAGTTCCTATGAGTTTTTACTTAAAATATTGTTTTCCTTCAAAAAATAATTAATAATGATTACAATAGTAGATTATGGTATGGGGAACTTAGGTTCGGTTTTCAATATGTTTAAGAAAATTGGGATAGCATCTAAAATAACATCAGATTTAGAAGAAATAAAAACTGCAACCAAACTTTTATTGCCAGGGGTTGGGTCTTTTGATAAAGCCATGCAAAAAATTAATAATTCTGGGATTAAACAAGTCTTGGATCAAAAAGTTCTGATTGAGGAAACCCCAATATTGGGTATTTGCTTAGGCATGCAACTACTAACTAACAGTAGTGAGGAAGGAAAAGAAAAAGGTCTAGGGTACATCAATGCTTCTACTATAAAATTTTCTTTTTTAGATAAAAAAATGAAAGTCCCACATATGGGGTGGAATTTAGTTAAAAAATCAACAACAAGTCTGTTAACTGCTGATTTAGAAGAAGAATCAAGGTTCTATTTTGTGCATTCTTTTTATGTAAAGGTTAAAAACCGAGAAAATTCTATTCTCAAAACTAAGTATGGATTAGAGTTCGATTCAGCAATACAGAATAAAAATATATACGGCGCTCAATTTCATCCTGAGAAGAGTCATAGGTTTGGAATGAAATTACTCAAAAAATTTTCAAAAATATAAATCATTTTACAAACAAGAGTCATTCCAAGTTTATTATTGAAGGTAGATCACTTGGTAAAAACAGTTAATTTTATAAAAGCATCATACATTGGAGACCCTGTGAATACAGTCCGAATTTTCAATGAGCTTGAAGCTTGAGAAAACTTTAATAAAGCGATTTCTCTTAACAATGAATCTTACTCTACGTATTATATGAGAGCAATATGTAATGCAAGTAGTAATAATCCTAATAGAAGTTCTGAAAAGGCTTTATCAGACGTAAATGAATTTCTCAACTATGACTCTTATGATAATGCAGCTAAACAGTTTAAAGAAGAACTTATTAATGCAGGAAAAAAAACAATAGATGAAAAAGGAATTACACTTGATGTAGGTGGAAATCAACAGCAAAAAAAGAAAATCTTTCAGCAACAATTGAGGAAATAAATAATTTAATGAAAGTCAGTCCTGAGACAGGACTTGTTGAAGGTGAGGATGATGATTTAAAAATTGCAATTAAAAAAATAGATTTTGCAATCAGTTGTAAACTAATAATAGTGAGGAAGGAATAGAAAAAGGGTTAGGCTATATTAATGCATCTGCAAAGAAATTCTCTTTTACAGTTAAAAAAAATTAAAGTTCTTAATATTGGATAGAATGCTGTTTTGTTCTTGAAACATAATTTATTAACTTTGAGATTAAACAATGAATTAAAATTTTATTTTGTTCATTCTTATTGTGTTGAAGTTGAAAATAAAGATGATTCTTTACTAAAAACAGAATATGGCGTCAATTTTGACACATCAATTAATCATGAGAACATTTACGATGTGCAGTTTCATCCTGAAAAAAGTTACAAGTTTGGCGTACAATTGTTGAAAAACTTTTAAATTTTAATTAATATTATTTTATTGTAAAAAAATGAAAAATAAATTTGAAAACTTAGGCTATTTGATTTTAAAAAATTTTTGGAGCTCTGAAGAAATTAACAATTTTCATATTTCCTTTGATGATTTACTAAAGTTACAATTAAATAAAATGGGGCTTCTGGATGTGAAAAAAACTTTCCTAAATATTGAAGATTCTATACAGTATCTGAGTGTTTTACTAGAGCAAAATAATAGAAATGCTTTTAATGAAGTAATTCAAATGCAGCGTGAGATGTATCTTAATACTAGCACTTTATTTAATAAGCATGAGCTGATAGAAACGTCTTCAGAATTATTAGGATGCTCAAAATTAAGGTTAAAGATTCATCAAGATGGTTGTTTAGTTAATTTCCCAAACAACCTCTCAAGATTATATAGATATCATTCTGAACAACATTATTATCCCTATAGAAGAAATTTTCTTAATGTTTGGTTTCCATTAGTAAATGACAAAACTTCTGAAAATGGGACTATGCATATTAGACCTAAGGGGCATTTAAGAGATTATAGCCAATTTTCTGAATTTTCTGGATTCTCCTCAGTTAAGGGACCAACTATTTCGGAATCTGAAAATCTATATCAATTAGATATTCCTGATATTGACATGAAAAACTTAGAAATTATGCCTATGGAACTAAATGTTGGTGATTTAGTGCTATTTCATCAAAATATGCCTCATACATCTACTATTAATAATTCCTCACATCCTAGTTTTGCTTATATTTTGCGTATTTACGATTTCACTAATGATAGAACATTATCAAATAATAATGGCGTTAAGCGTTACAGTGTTGATGCAGCAAGAAATGGTTTTATTAATTTTAATGTTTAGATATTTTTACCGATTGAGTTTTTGAAATTTTAGTATTGCCTTTTTAAAAAACAAGATGTAATCTGAATTTTATTCCCACAGCTTCTAGATGATTTATACAAGAGTTATACCATGCCTGTTACTAGAAAATCAAAGTTTAGTTAAAACGGTGAATTTCAAGAAACCTGCCTACATAGGAGATTCTATAAACACTGCTCGGATTTTTAATGAACTAGAAGTAGATGAATTAGTCCTTTTAGATATTGCAGCTTCAAATAATAAAAGGAAACCAGATTTTAAAATTTTAGCAGACTTAGCTAATGAATGTTTTATGCCTTTAGCTTATGGAGGAGGAATTAATAATTTTGAAGATGCTAAGAAAATCTTTCAGGTTGGGATAGAAAAAATTATTATTAATTCATATGTATTTGAAAATCCTCAATTTATTACTCGATTGGCAGAGCATTTTGGAAACCAGGCAATAGTAGCGTCTATTGATGTTAAAAAAAATATGTTTGGAAAATATCAAGTGTTTTCTAATTCTGGCATAAAAAAACAAAAAGTAGACCCTGTTTTATGGGCACAGGAGTTAGAACGGTTAGGAGCAGGAGAGATTCTACTAACAGCAATTCATCAAGAAGGAACTTGGAAGGGATTTGATATAGATATTATAAAGAAAATTTCAAATGCCGTATCCATCCCAGTTATAGCTAATGGAGGAGCTTCTTGTTTAGAAGATATTGAAAGAGCAATAAAAGATGGCTATGCTTCCGCTGTTAGCCTAGGCAGTATGGTTGTTTACCAAAAAAAAGGAATGGGAGTATTGGTAAATTTTCCTGATCGTAAAAAACTCAAAAAAATATTAGAATAATGATTAAATATAAGTCTACTTTGATGAATTTAGAAATTCATTTAATAACTCAAATATTTTTGGTATTTCTCCTTGAATTATGGTTTTCTAAGAACAACGGTTTTAGTATAATAATTAATCAACATTAAGCAATTAATATGAAAATAGGTATTATCGGAAATATGAATAATGGCAATTTTGCATTAATGCGTTATTTAAGAGATTTAGGTTGTGATGCATATTTACTTAAATATAAAGATGAAGGAATTGGTGATTCAAAACATTTCGATGTTTCTGCAGATACTTGGGATTTAGAAAAATGGAATAAATATATTATGGAAACGAATTTTTATAATGATCCGATTTCTTTATATAAATTTCCAATAAGTTTTATTTTGTTTTTAAGGTCTATTGTTAGAAAGTTATTTGATAATAAAAAAATAATAACTTATCCATTAAGTGATAATGAAATAAATAATACAATATCAGATTTTAGTTTTTTAGTTGGAAATGGAATATCTCCTGCAATATTAAATAGGGTAAACTGTAAATTGAATGTTTTTATTCCATATTCAATAGGACTTGAATGGCTTGGAAGTCCACTTTTATTAAAAAAAAAAAATTCAACTAATCCTATAATAAGATTTTTTTTAAATTCAATAATAAAGAAACAAACAAAGGGAGTAAAACAAACTGATATAGTTTTTGATCCAGGCTTTGGAAATATAGGAGATAAGGTTTTTGAAAGGATTAAGATAAAACCTTATAAAATTATTCATCCCCAAATTTATAATTTAGGTAAAGTTCCAAAAAAAATAAATGGAAAAATTTATAATAAAATATTAAAAAAAATTAATTCAAGTGATTTTACTATTTTATCACATGTAAGACATTTATGGGTTAATAAAAACAAAGTTTCAATTGATGAGTGGAAAAATGAAGATAAAAACAACGACTGGATAATTAATGAGTTTTCTAATTTTTTGAAAAAATCTAATAAGAAAAATCCTTTATTAATTTTATTTAATTATGGCGAAGATGTTAAAAGTTCGAAAAAATTAATTGATGAATTGGGTATTTCAAATAATGTTATTTGGTTACCGTTGATGGAAAGAAAATATATTACATGGATTATTTCATTAGTTGATGTAGGTGTAGGTGAGTTTTATCAAGTACCAAATATGTATTTCGGAAGTACTGGTAGTGAAATTTTAGCCGCAGGCAAACCATTAATACATGGATTTGATTTTACTGATGCTGAATTTAAAAATCAGTTTAATATGAATCCTCCCCCTGTATTAGCTGTACAAAAATCACAAGACATATATACTCATTTGATTAATCTTTCTAATAACTTAATTCAAATGAAAAAAATTGGTGTTGACTCAAAAAAATGGTTTGATAAAAACAGCGGGATTGGATTATCAAAAAAATATCTTGATATTTTTAAAAAAATCAATAAATAAATTATTAATATGAAGGTTTTTATAAACACTCCAAGCAATTTTATTAATGATAATAAACATCATTTTTCTCATATCTCTTATAAAGGTTTTTTAAAAGAAAAAAGATCTTTTTTAGACTTTATTAAGCATGGTGTTTCCTCTTCTAAATTGCATGCAAAACTACAATCACCAACTTTTATTAATAAACTATATTTAGATAAGGATCCTGATTACATGTTATATTTAAATACTTTTAAAGAAAAATATCAAGATTTTGATGTAATTGTTATGAATCCTGGATTAGATTTAGTTCATCCAGAATTTCTGCATAAACATTTTCCTAATTCTCTTAAATGTCTTCAGTTTATTGATGATCCTCACCTAACATATTCTTATTGTTTGCCTTTTTCATGGGTATTTGATTGTGCAATTTATTGTTCACCCAGTTATAATGAAAATTATACAATGAGTGAAATCTTAAACCATGTTGGTTTAAAACAAAATAAGTGGTTCCCTCACTGTATAACTAATACAGAAAAACCAAAATATTCAATTGATGAATTAAAAGCTCAATTAAAAAATAGAAATAATAAGGTCATGTATATTGGAAATTATTATACTGACAAATCTATTAGATTAATTGAGACTCAAAAGCTTATTAATAATGAAATAAATATCTATGGACGACACCCTTATTTTGGATTAATTCATCCGATTCTATCTACAATTAATGGCAACTTTTCTTTAAAAAGAATAAAAGCTATTAACGATGTTCAAAGAGAAAAAATTTATTCAAATTATTCTATTGGCTTAAATATGCATCTTTCTTATCCAGCACGTGAAACAGGAAATGCAAGATTATATGAGTTAGCATATAGGGGAATTGCTCAAGTTGTTGATTCTGGAAAGTATTCAAAAGTTTCAACAATATTTGAACCTGAAAAAGAAATTTTGCTTTACGAGAACCCTAAAGAGTGTGTAGATCAAATAAGAAGACTTCAGAATAATACTGATTTAAGGATCTCAATTGCTCTAGCTGCTTATAAAAGAGCTATTAAAGATTATAGTTATGAGAATGTAATCAATGAAACATGTGAATGGTTTAAAATTTTAATTGACAAAAAGCAATTATGAATTTAAAATTTAAAGCAACTCAAATATATTTGATAATTCCATTTTTATGGATTATTTCAGTCCTTTCTTTTTTAAATTATATATCAATTCCAATTAACCCCTTATTGACATCGATAATTATTATTTATTTATGTTCAATAGCATATAAATTAGAAAATAGTATTTATTTTCTTCCTTATTTAATTATTTTATCTCCAATTTTTGGATCCATAATAATTTTTGGCTTTAATTTACTTTTATCTGATAGTATTTTAATTTTTTCTTTTCTTTATATGCTTTATTCTAAAGG
>Ga0075444_10000967_pt1 | contig 17391 bp, 25 predicted proteins | sample CoawatmetaG01DNA_FD_76836 | JGI IMG/M metagenome (GOLD analysis project Ga0075444, IMG submission 76836) | Marine microbial communities from the West Antarctic Peninsula - Coastal water metaG017-DNA | ecosystem: Environmental > Aquatic > Marine > Coastal | place: Atlantic Ocean: West Antarctic... | reverse complement strand
CGGATGCCTCGACGAGATCGACTTTGTGCGTCCTGACATCGCTTACGTCTTACAACGTGCTGCTGAAGGTAACGGCCTCATGCTTACTGAGGATGGTGGTCGTATGATCAAGCCTCACAAGCTCTTCCGCATGTTCGCTACTGGCAACACTGTCGGACAAGGTGACGAGTACGGAATGTATCAAGGTGCGAGGCCACAGAGCATGGCGTTCCTTGATCGCTTCACCGTGTGGGTCAAGGTCGACTACCTCAAGCCAGCGGACAGGAAGAAGCTAATCAAGTCACGTCTGCCTAAGTTAGCCGATGCCCATGCAGAAAAACTTAACAACTACATCACCGAGCACCTAACAGCGTTCACTCAATCCAAGGTCATGCAACCCATATCACCACGTGGTTTCTTGTCCTTGGGTCAGGCCATGACAGCTTACATGAGCTTCATCACCGACGAGAAGAAAGCCATCGAGGAAGCCATTGCTACCACGATACTTGATCGTGCTTCAGTCAATGACCGAGCGGTGCTCAAAGCAATCAGCCAACGAGTATGGGGGTAATTACATGAAAACGGATACATTCGTAAACGAAGTTACTAAGTCATCCGCAGTGTTTGGTCGCAAGGAGGACATCAAGGTTGTGTTTTCTGGCAACCAAGCCAAGACCAACGGCAAGATCATTACGCTACCTGCTATCGACAAGAATAGCGTGATGACTGAACAGCAACGCATGATCTTGCGTGGTTACACAGACCACGAGGCAGGTCACGTGAAGCATACAGACCAAGATGCAGTTCTGCGTATGGCCAATGATGCACATCGTCGTGGCAACAAGACGCTCAAGCCCATATGGAATTGTCTCGAAGACGTGTGGATGGAACGCCGGGTTATCGAAGATTATCCCGGTGCAGTAGTCAATCTTATAGCCACGTCTGACTCAGTCAATGATCAGTTCTTGCAGCACATGCGTGAGAATCCTGACTACGCAGACAAGCATATGGCAGTTGCACCAATGATGGTTACGCTTGAGGGTCGCAAGGACTATGGCGGCAAGACGTGCCAGCCATGCCTCGATCTCATGCCAGACGATCTTAAACGGCAGGTTACCAAGTGGGTAGCCGCACTCGATCATTGCCACAGTACGAGTGACGTTATCGCACTCGCTCGTGTGGTCGAACAATCACTCAACGATGGAGACTATAAAGATGAGCCAGAAGAACGAGAAGATGGTGAAGATAGCGGTGATGGAGAAGGAAAAACCTCAGAGCGAGGCGATAGTGATGACGATACAGAAGCAGGGAGCGACGACGTCGGAGCTGATGAAGATAGCTCAGACGGTGATGCGGACGATGGACGTCCAAGCCTTCCCGATACTGATGTCAGTGCTCCCGATACAGAAACATACGAAGAAGAAGTTGAGCCCTACGACCCAGAAATGTCCGAAGCTATCACTCGTATGATGGATGATGGCGAACTCACCACGTCTGAGGATGGGTTCACCTACATTACATACGATCAGAAGGATGAATGGCATCACCGCACAATCGAATCCGCTCACCAACATATGTTTAGCATGTGTGAGCCAGCGGACTACGACAAGGCCGTTGCATCCATGGCAGGTGAGATCAATTCCATGCGTTCCAAGTTGATGCGTTCACTACTCGCTCAGCAGAAACGTGACTGGGATTATGGCCGAGAGGATGGACGCCTTGATACACGACGGTTCGTCCAAGCATTCGGTGGTCGTGCCAACGTGTTCAAGTTGCGCTCAGACAAGGCCGAGGTTGATACCGCCGTGTCCATACTCGTTGACCTGAGCGGTAGCATGGGCGGTGCGAACAAGATTGGTCTGGCTCAGCAGTGTGTTGTTGCCCTTGCCGAATCCATCGACAGTGCAGGTATCAAGTACGAGATACTAGGGTTCACCAATAACTTTGGTGGTGTGTCATGCAAACGTGAAGGTGTTGAGTACGACAGGTCAGCACCCCTGCACATGTTTATCTTCAAGCAGTTCGAAGAGAGATTGTTCGAGGCCAAGGGTGCTATTGCAGGTATCAAGCACATGAACCTGTGGGATAACGCAGACGGTGACGCTATCGCTAAGACACAGCATCGTCTTGCCGCTCGTCAAGAGTCACGACATGTGATGCTCGTCTTATCGGACGGTTCACCTGCGTCTTCAGGTTGCCATAAGAATATCTCACGATACACACGTAAGGCTGTAGATAATGCGGTCAAAGCAGGGACTGACATCATCGGCATCGGTATCGTTGATGACTCAGTCGAGCGTTTCTATCCCAAGTACACCGTCGTTAGAGACCTGTCAGACTTGGCAGGTTCAGCCCTCGATCAGCTATCCAAAGCACTGCTAGGTGACAGGTTCACTGTCGATAACCGCAAGCTGTTGGATGTGGTGTGAAGCGGGTCAAGGTGAGGACGGAATGGTATTTCTTACACCCTCGAAGAGACATGCGCTTCTGGGTTTCAGTTGCACTTCGCATCAAGACCAGAGGCATACGTCATAAAGATTACACGTCGATCAGATCGGTCTGCGTGGAAGTAGACCACCAAGTAAAACAACTAATCACTGGAGAAGTTACATGAATATATTTTTCGTAGACCATGACCCCAAGGTTGCGGCTCGATCACTAGGTGACAAACACGTTGGCAAGATGCTCGTTGAGTCAGCGCAGATGTTGTTCACTGCGGTGCGTAGCCATGGGTTTGATGGTGGCGGATACAAGTCTGCCTATGAGCATCACCCAATGACCAAGTGGGTAGGTAAGTCTTACCTCCATGCTGAGTGGTTGCTCGATCATGCTATCGAGTTAGCCAAGGAGTTTGAGTACCGCTACGAGCATGAGCACAAGACCAAGGAAATGTTACCAACACTGAGCATGGCTATCCATCGTCACATGCCAGAGGGTGAGTGGCGTAACCCACCACGGTGTATGCCTGACATATACAAGATTGAGTACGACGCTTGGAAAGGTTCAGTGCCGTGCCACGTTCAATCTTATCGTGACTTCTATCGTGCTGAGAAACAGATGTGCCACAAGTACACACATCGCTCCATGCCTATGTGGTTAAGCGAGGTGATTACTTATGCCTAGTCTCAAGCGTAAGTGGTGGGAGTTCCACAAACAAAACCCCGAAATCTACGATCTAGTCGAGCGGTTCACGTTCGATGTCATCAGACGTGAGTTTGAGAACTACTCAATCAACTCTGTGTTCGAGCGTATCAGATGGCACACAGACGTGGAGACACGTGGTGATACACCATTCAAGTTAAGCAACAACCACCGAGCGTACTACGCACGGTTCTTTATGCACAACCACCCTGAGTATCAGGGATTCTTTAAAACCAAGGAGACTACCAATGAAGAAAGCTAATGAAGTTATCAACGACCTGAGCAAGCAATCACTCGCATCAATGGGTGTAGAGAGCAAGGAACAGACAGCCGCCAAGCAAGACCTGTTCCCTGCAACCGACTACAAACCTATGAGTATGAAGCGGCATGTTTATTCTGCACCAGTCCCAACGAGAAGGCCAGTGATGCCACGTAAGGAATGGCTCAAGTCACACCCCGAAGCGGCAACACCTAGTGTATCGAGCAAGGCCAATGTCGATAAGGTTTTACTTGCCTGTCAGGAATTGCCTACACCGGATCAGCCCATCAAGAACTACGCCGGATACTCACGCAAGGAATGGGACAAACTTGTGGGTGTGATGTCGTCTTACATGGGTGATGTGGCAGAGGGTGCAGGTCTGATTTACAAGGGCGGTATGTTTGGCCCCGATGATTTGCACAAGGGGATGTCGATGCTCTTGCAGAAATGCTTCAAGCATTGCGACCCATACGACAAGAAGTACAGATCAATCAGCGTCGATGGACGCATTGATTCAGACGAGCGTAAGCCATGATGTCCTTCCAAGTTGAAAACATAGAGGTGTTTCTCGCGTGGGTTAAGACCTGCCCATGCGAGTACACAATCTCTTCAATGCAGGGTGGTTTCATACACGTTAAGTTCTTTATCCCAATAGACCGCAAGGAGAATGACCATGTCAGTAGTAATTAAAACAATCGAAACTTTATTCAGAGCCATGTCTGTACCTGAGAAGATAGCGACAGTCGCTAAGATCACGGAGCTTTGCAAGGAGTTGGGTGTCAAGGCTGAGTTACAAAGCGAGATTAAGGAGGGCAAGAAGGGAGGGTTCAAGAAGAAAGCACGTGGTGCGTCTGCCAAACCATACTGGATGCGTACTGCAACGGGAGTGGATAAGACAGCCAAGGGTATGTTCCAGATCGAAGGTGATTGGGTCAACAACGTCGCTGATGTAGCGGATGGTGGTCTTATTGTTCTTGGAGTGAAGGGTGACGAGAAGTCTTATCACCTGCTCAGGTCTAGGGCTGGAGAAACATTCCGATTTGAGGATTGGAATAGCAACGAGGTGAGCATGGATGGATGCAAACAACTCAAAACCTCACCCACATTTGGTGCAATCAAGTCAGAGGTTGAGCGTTTGGTTGCGTAGAATCGGCTGAAAATTACTCATGTTCTACACACGGGGGCGATAAGCCCCCCTTTTTACGCACTTAAACTAAGGGTGTTGCTAATATATCTAAGGGTGTATAACATGGTATACACTAAATACCAGTAATGAGAGGTAAAAATTACTATGGATTACAATGTAAATAAAAAACCGTTCAAAGAAAAGCACAACAGCAGTATCGGCTTCTTCGGCGTCCCAGTTTCTAGCTGGGCTAACACCCCACATTCCCCGCCCGAATGTCAGCTATTCCAGAGCAATCTAACTGGAAGACAGAACATGATACAAATAAACATAGGCGCAGGAAGCGACGTCGATTGGAGAAAACAAGTTGATGGCACAGGATATACAGGGTGCGCTAGATCACCTTACCAAACAGATCGAGGAGCAGAATCAACAGATCAAACTGCTTACTCAGATGGTGAGTTTCTTAGCGGAGAAATCAAATTCGACAGCGGAAGGTGGTACTCAAAGGCAGGTATCGGATACAGCCCCCGATATAAGGAACACTTTATACATGCTCACCACCAAACAACATGCGTCTTTGCAAATGTTGCTTGATGGCAGATCAAACATCGAGATAGCCAAACGGTTTAACGTGTCAGACGACACGGCCAAGGTGTACGTTCGCACCATAGCTAAGAAGTATGGCGTTCATACACGTGCTCAAATTGTTGGTGCTACCCTCGAAGAATTTAACTCAATCAGTGACGATGTTTACATGCGGATTTCTGGCGGACTGCCAAAAAATTGGCACTCAGAATATCAGGAGCCTGACGTCTTCGCTGATCTATATACGAGGAAACGATATGACCCTAAGTCTAAGCATGAGGGGTAACGTGTGGCATGTTCAAGGAACCGTCAAGAACTTGACGGGTGATGCTATACGAGTGCGTCGATCAACAGGTTTCAGTAAGCCTGAGCGACGTTACGCCCAAGTTATTATGAACAAGATAATGGAAGACGCCCTTCATGGGCGTCTTGATGACAAGTCTGGAGTCGAGTACGTCGCCGATGCTGTGGATGCGTACATAGGTAGGCCAGACCCACCCGGCAAAACAGACATCGAGTACGCGCTTAGATTAAGGACACACATGGGGTCAATCAAACTTAGCAAGGTTAAGTTGGCTGACTTCATGATGTACTTTTCTACACGTCGTATCGCTGCCAACACGATGGCGCGTGAGATGACAACTTGTAATGCCGTGCTCAGCTATGCACGTGAGGTTTGCGGCATGGATGTGCCAGCAATCAAGCTCAAGCGTCCATCTTACGATGATGCTCGGACTAGGTGGCTGTACAAGGAAGAGATGGACAACTTTATTGAGAACTGTCCACCTCAGATCGAACATCTTGTATCGTTCCTGTTCTACACAGGAGCGAGACTTGGTGAGGCTATGTCTTTGCGATGGAGTGGGGTCGTTGGCAACTCAGCTATCTTCTCCACGCGCAAGGGTAAGCTGAAGAAAATCCGACGTCGTGCCGTCATCCTTTCTCCGTCCATGCTTGAGGCCATGGGAGAGAGAGGTGGCTCGAATGAGTACGTCTTCAAGAACACGAAAGGAAAAAAGTGGGAACGTGGTAACTTCTACCACTACTGGAGACAGACTTGTTCGGTATGTGGGATTGATGACTTCAATCCACATGATTGTCGGCACACTTTTGCATCACACTTGGTGCAGAAAGGTGCAAGCCTTGGACACGTGGCCGAACTACTAGGTCACACGTCTTTGCAGATGGTTATGAGGTACGCACACCTCGCACCATCACACCTTGAGAGTACCGTAAGTCTCTTATGGACAAATGACACAAAACTGACACAACACCTGAATTAAGGGAGTCATACAGCATGTCGAGAATTGAACCTTTAGCCTTGAACCACCATGTAAACATAGGTGGTGTGGCAGAGACGAAGGGATTCGAACCCTCGAAACGCTTTCACGTCTACTCCCTTAGCAGGGGCTGTTGTGTCATTAAACAAGCACCCTTTGAATGTTCCAGACACCCTAAGAACACTGGGCTTTCAGCTAATATAACTATTTGTGCTCGAACGAGTGTATCGAGTCACACAACAGACACACTTTGGTGGACATTAGAGTCGCTTGCGCTTAGCGTAAGCGATTCGTATGTCCCTAAAGGTGTTAAGGAAAATCACAATGATTAATACAGTATCAAAGATACGAGCACCGTTTTCGACTAGGGAATTAACGGCCATGGACGACATGGTTGAAGGGCTGATCGAGCACGTGGACAAGAGTTGTAAATTCTCTAGCTCACATGCGCTTCAAGACTTCGCTAATGATCTAACAGACATGCTCGTTGATATAAAAGTCGACCTTAATAATTTTAAGATACAGGAGCATACGAATGTACAGGTTAGCGGCGAAGGATATAACGGTGGCGATACTAATCGGGAGGGAATTGGACAAGGTTCAGAGACCCTTGATGATGAAGGAGCTTCCAATCGTAGCTAAGCTGAGCGGCATCACACTAAGGCCCGTGATTTCTAAACTCATTCATGCACGTGTCTTAAATCGAGATGGTGTCAGAAGCGGTATTGAAAAGGGTGAGAAGTGGGAGAAGTATTTTAGTTCTTGGATGGATCAATACGGAACCTAATAAATATCATGGGCGGCATTCGTGTCGCCCTTTATTTGCGCCCTCGTGATTTCTAATATGCGCTCATGACCTTCCAAGTCTTCTTCAGAGCACACTCCAAATCCATTAGTTAAAGAGATAATGTAATGGTCAGTACCGTATGTATTGGTACACCATTGCGCCTCTGCTATGGCGTCTTCTGCCTCGTCAAAAGTTATCATCTATTTCTACCTAAACAAATTCCACCATATAAAGAATGAGCTACCTCCAACAATAAGTGACATGATTAAAACGACAGCAACAACAGTTAGGATTGCTTCCTGTTTCTCTGCCATTTGTTTTTTTAATTTTGCCGCTTCCGCCTGACGCTCACGCTTAATATCTACACGCAACTTGAGAAGTTCTTGCCAAGCATCCATGCCGCGAGAATACATTACCAACTCGCGCAGTTCTTCCTCCAAGTCTTTCGCCTTCTGCTTGTTAACAAAAGTCGTTAGAGCTTCTTCGTTGACCGAAAGTATCTGCCTATTCTTTTTCTTTTGGTGCTCTGAGTTAACCGCTTCGCAAGAATCCCACATCTTTCCAAGCTCTTTAGCCATAGATGTGAGTTCACGACCCGCTGATACGCCTGCCTTGATTGCCCCGAATGCCGCTATCGCGGCTGATATTGGTTCCATTGTATCACGCTAAGCCCATTACCTTTCCGGCCTCTAAACTACCCATGCCTTCAACAGTCTGTCCTAGTGCTTGCTTCTGCGCTTGGGATAGGTTGCCTAAAGTCTGGGGGTCTGAGCTACTAAAGCCGTTGACGTAATTCGGGAAACGCTCAACCGAAAACCATTCTTCAATGGGTCGCTTGTCGTTATCTGTTCTGCGTGATTTCATGTAGGCTTGTTGCTCCATCATCCGCTGTTGCGGCGAGAGAGATTGGAAGAATTTCATTGATGCCTCTGCTACGTTGAACATCTTCATCTCTTGAAGACTGTTAGTAATAGAGGGTTGAATTACCTGTGAATATGAGGGGTTAATATTCTCTTCTACAGGTTCTTGTTTGCTATCCGTTGCTGCCGTCAGACTTAGTTGTGCGTTAGCACTTGGCTCCTCGTCTGTCAGGGTTGGTTGTTCTTCTGATGAGTTCTGTTCCCCAAGCAATGCCGCTGAGTAATGACTACCTAGTGCATCCTTCTGATCTTGTTTGTGATCTGGTTGTTGCTCAATGTGCCACGGCTCATAGTCCATACGGAAGTTGAGGCCGAAGTCGAGTGCGTTGTTGTGCGCCCACGTCCTTGCTTCGTCTGATCCGAACTGCAAGTCTGCGGCTCCGCCATGATTGTGCTGAGACTTACCGGGAGGGGCGACCCACTTCCGGGCTGCTGTCTCGCTGCCATACTTCTTTAATGCTGCGTCGTACAAACGACCTTGATGTTCAGGCGAACGGAACCCTGAATTTATCTGGATGTTGTGACCAGCCTCACCCGCCGCCGATAAGAACGGCGCAAGACTTGTACCGAAACCTTGGTTAAAGTTTAGGTGTGTGTCATCTTTATCTGATGTCAGATAAGGAGAAAGCTGGCTACTAAATCCTGTCATCTTACCTGCGCCTTAGCGTTCCAGTACGACCTGCAAACCCAGCACCTGTTGTTGTGGGTTGCTTCTGGTTCAGGCTATTGCCGAACTGCGTCGCGATGTTTGACTTAATACGCAAGGATTGAGGGGTATTGAGTGAAGGTTGACCACTCGCATTTGCACCTGACATGGTTCCAAACACTAAGCCTTGGGACTTTCCTCGGTTTCTCATATCAATAACCTCGCTTGGGTTTCTTAGTGCTCGAACGTACCACCGCCTTCTGTGCGGTCTTGGAGGGCTTCTTCTTCGCGGTGCTCATAGGCTTTCGCATTGACTTTTTCATTCCACGCATCAAACTTCTCCTGTCTGTTATTGATGTGACTCAAATCCTCTGGAGAGTATCGTCGATAATACGCGGTGCGAAGGAGTCGTCTCGACGAACTAACCAGATGTTCGTATGATTGCATAAGTATGATAGCGTAGTCGTCCACACCGAGCCCTGAATATTCAGGTATTGTTTCGTCTTCCTCAGCGTCTGGGTGAAATCCTGTCATCCAAACACCGAAGTGATCTTTGTTCTGGTCATTAAGCCATTCAGCAAACTGATCGGTAGTCATGTCTCCGAACCCCGTCCATGCCACGATGTGCATGGTATCAGACGTAGGCGGGTACAAAGCCTTCAGCTCAATGACGGCTTCGATATCTTGAGTAACGTGTATCATGACGTTCTCTTTAAGCCATGCCATCCGCGCGAAAGGGCAAGGGGCTAGTCCTCCGTGCTCATCAGACGGAGCTTCTAAGACTTGCTCTGACCAGTCACGTATCTCTTGCGAGATTAGGACAGCGTTTTTTTCCCACGTATCCACGCAACTAGAACCTTCCTCTTTCCTATCCATACGGGTCTCGCTTGATGTACTAAATGTGATGGAAATATAGCGATTGACCCCCGCCCACGGGGGGCATATCGCGACTGTCCTTCACCGATAATTTCTAAGTTTCCGCCGACGTAATCGTTCTCGTCTGACAACTGTATTGTTACTGAGTATTTCCGTGTAGCTATACCGTCAGCAGAATTGTCGACGTGACGTCTATAGAACTGGAAGGGGCCATACTCTAGGTATTGGAGGGATTCTATCTCACAATCTTGGAGGTCGAACTTGAGTGTGCGCTTGTTGATTTCATGAACGCAGGTGAGAATTTCTTTGAATAGCCAATCGGACTGGAGGTCGCGATGAATCCATCCGCTCTTGCAGTTACGGGCCAAGAAGTTTTTTAATGTGCCTCCCTTCTTTCCCATGACCGACGCCTTGTTTAGCGTTACGTCAGTAGTAAGTTTAATTATTTCTTCGAGCTGTGGCCCTTTGAAAAAGTTATGTAATGCAAACCATTTCTGTATGTGCATGTTGGCCCTCCTGTAGTACAGAGAGTACGCCCGATTATTTCTTTGGTCGTCCTAAAGTCTTGACGACGTCCGTGCTATATTCCAATAGCTCCTCTTCTGTACCATCGCCTTTCATTTCATTGGCTTTGCGGCTGGTTAGCTGAATGTTTTCCTTAGTGTACCCCAAAGAATTATCAATCCTGTCCAGAGAAACATTACTTGAAACCCTGCCTTGCCCACGTGTGGCTGTGAGCAATCGGCCAGTAAGGACGCAACGACCATTCTGTTTTGCGTAGATTTCGTAGAGGATTTCAACCGTCAGGCTTTGGCGGCTGTGGACTTTAGTAGCCCGCGTACCTGAACGCCATAGAAGAGACCTAAGAGCATGTGACATGTTCCCGTCTAATCTGGCTATTGTAATTTTACGTGTGCAGGATTTGCATCTTCCGTAAGGTTGACCAGCCCTTCCTTCCCTCTCCGCAAGTGGGCCTGATCTACATCTAAATTCTGATAAGTTAAGTAATTGTTTGCACTTCCGACAACGCCTCACCTCTGGGCTGGGCATCAGGGTTATCTATAAATCCTTGTTGCTTTAGGTATGCCTTGTAGAACTTCAAGAAATCATCAAGTCTTAACAAGCACAGGCTATCACCTGTTGGCATTCTATTTTTTCTATTGATTACGATAGGGGCATCTGGGCTGCGGGTCTTGTCGATGTTACGCTCAGCTTGGCGCAGCGCGTCATGGAAGTTCAGACGTTCAACTCTCTTTGCTTCAACAAACAATTCTGGCACACCTAGTAAGTCTGCGCCGCCCGACATGCCAACATGCCCACCGCCTGATAGTGGGGCTCGAAAGCTCTCGATACCTGTCTTCTCATTGATGTAAGCGGCCAATTCACGTTCGTAATTGTCGCCTTTAGTCTTCATCCCTCGACCACTCAATCGTCATACCCCATAGTTTTGCGGCATGGCTTACAGAAGAACCAATTCTTTGGTCTCTTCTCGTTACCCCCGCATGACATACATGGGCGCACCCACGTCTTCTCTTCAAAGTCACGGCGGACTTGATACTTAGCACCGTCAAATTCCTGTAGTCCTTCACGGACTAGGATTCTTTTAAGTGTGTCTACGCAACAACCGATATGTTGCGCGAGGTAATGGTAAGAGTGAATGTGATGTGATCCACGGAGCCAAGTCAAATCCGTGTCACTGACACGAACAATCTTCGGCATTAGTTACTCTCCTTCGCACCCCCAGTTACGGGTTACCTGTACTCTACGGAATACAGAGCAAAATATCAACACCTAAAGAGTGATTTTTACAACGAAGGGGGTTGATTAGATAAGCAAATAGCGATACACTCGCCTTGTTCGGATGCGGGAGGACGACGAAGGGGTCGCTTGCGCACCCCTTCGAGAGACCGATGCTTTAGAACAGCTAGTCTACTAGCACTTAGCGAGTGTATCGTTTCTCCTACACCTTGAGGATACCTTGAATAAAGCCACTCGTGAAAAACAAAAGCTATATGACGAATGGAAAAGTAAGCGAGACGTTAAGGCTTCTCCCCAGAAGGTTTTCCCCCAGTCATTGACAGCTAATCAATGGGACATAGAAATTGAACAGAAGAGAGCGGAGAACAGACGTAAGTTCCCAGAATTTGCAGCGTTCTATGACGAAGTCCGCAAACATTTTCCGGGAGCTTACGTTACAAGCATCACGATGAAGGGAGATCAATCTCCAGCCAGTCCCGTATCAGACGTAGCGGACGCGCAAGACGATCAGCAATAACTGTCGAGTCGAACCCATCAAGTGCCATGTCTTTAGCTTTCTGCTTCGTTGATCTGCTTGATACAATTATCTTTTCATCTGTATCATTGTGAGCAGCCAAGCCAAGCCATTGAACCCTGTCATGTATGTCTGTCCATTCACGCACCTTCCCGTAACGAATTTCCATAACCATGTACAAGCGGTGGTTGGGCGGTAGCTTAGCTTCAAGCTGTGGCCAGATGGGGGTCTCATAAGTCCCGTCGTATATAGCCGCATTCTGCTTGGCAGTGTCCTCGTCCTTGTAGACTTGGGCTACTCTTATCTGTGTCTCAAGAACTGTAAGCTGGTTTGTACTACCTGCCTCTCTTCCCACACCATCCAGCGATGGCTTGTTCGAGTGGTGTAGCATGATGACTGACAGCCCACTGTTCCGCAAATGCACGGCCAGCTTGTTGATCTTAGCCCATTCGTCTGCTGAGTTTTCACCAAGTCCGGGGTAGGCAGATCGGATCGTGTCAATTACGATGACGTCTGGGTTGGCAAACTTAACCCAGTTCTGTAGCTCTATCAGCCCTTCCCTATGGTTTAAGTCCATCTCTTTCTTGTCAACGAACGGTGTCCATATGTTGAGGCGATCTTCTGTGTTGCCATGAACCTGACGCATCTCGATCAGACGTCTGGCAATCGTGGCCATACCCATCTCGAAGTCGAGATATAAAACTCGTGCAGGTCTACCGATTTCAAACGGCCCAAAGTATTTTCTGCCAGCGCATAGGGCTGACATTGCATGTTGCACAAAGAGGGATTTACCATGGCCTGAATAACCGTAGACCTGCACTATTGTATTAGCTGGTAGCCATGGTTCGATCAAGTAACTTTTAGCATCTGACTCCTGTAAAAGTTGCTCAGCATCCTCCATCAAAATTAGCTTACGCTTCCTCGGCTCCTCGTCTTTACCTTCCTTGACAAAAGGTTTGTGAACATAGTCACCTTCATCGTTGAACCTGTCGGGATGGTTCCTTCTCTCGGCTTGTTCCATTGATAGAACAGTTGCCTCGAACTCCCTATCATCAAGCCTGTCCTCGAAGAACTCACGCATGAAAGCAAAGCCCCTGACACGCAACTCAGCACCGAAGTACCCTTCCCTAACAGACTCAGATATGTATTGCATCACCCGCTCATTGCGCCCATTACCAAGACCGCTCGGTATCTTTAGTGAGGTAGGGAATGTTGCCTTCACGTATGCTGCCGTCCTATCCCACTCACACATAAGATCATCTGGGCTGAATGGAGTGACTGCGGACAGGTCAAGATCACCAAAGTGAAAGTCACCCTCCGTCCGAACAGGCGCAAGACTAGGCTTCCAGTCCTCCCACGTGGGCATTTCGTCCCAATCGAATACGTGCTGCGGATAATCCCAGACGTAATTGTTTGAGGGAGGTAGTAGCGCGTAGCTACCATCACCTCTGAAGTCTAACCCATTTATCTGTGGCCAATCAGCTCCCCGGCTATTTACTCCAGCTCTAGGGCCACGTCTTACATCATCTTTGGGGTTCTCGAAATACAGATGTATGCCACGCTTGGTCTTTACCTTGATAGGTGACCGCATGTTTGCATCGAATGCTGCATGAGCAGCGTCCTCATTATCACAATCAACCACAACCACCCCTGATATAGCACCAGTAATGATTGCTATGTCGTGGTCAGGCCATTGCGTCCACCATTGCTCAACCTCCTCATAGGTAGGCTGTCGGTCTTGATACTCTCTCCATTTAATAGCAGGTCTCTTACCCTCTGGCCGGATTGGTATGATAGACCAACCCCTATCCAGATACTCCTGTGCCGCTTCCAGTTTCGTTTTCATTGTAATCCTCATCGTCAAAGTAAATGTTAATGTCTAAATCTGGTCGAGCTTCTTTGATCCGCTCAAGTACGCGGCTGGATATATAGCGTCTCTTGACCCACGAATATGGGGCGGTTCTTACAACACCTGCGATCTTCGCGGTCATTGATGCACCACCGCAGTCGCGGATGAGGGCTTCTATGTTCAGCCTAATCTTCACGTTTTTCTCCTATTGAATTACTACTTGCGTTTCTGTGTGTCTATCCTATAATACACCTGACGGTTATGTAAAGACACCATTCGAGTATCGCTGGTGCAAAAAGCGTCAAGGAGAAAAATATGATAGAAGATGACTGGGACATTCTTGAAGGTACGAAACTTCAGCCTAAGAGTGAACTTGCAACGATAGCAGCCGATAGACTTGAGCCAATGGCGACTGAGTATCATGCTCTAGCAATAGAGAATGAGCGCATTAGCGAACGCATGGGTCAGTTGGAGGGAGAGATGGGTCATCTCTTTCCCCAAGAAGCAGGTGAGTTGGCTATTTCAACACGCACATTCGAGGTTGTTGTAAGACGATCTGAACGGTGGTCATGGGATAAAAAACTCTTAGAAGAAATTTATTCACAGGGGGAAATACCTGATTACGTTAATCGAAGTTTGACCGTCGATAAGCGGAAGTTTCTAAAGCTGCCGCGTGTCGAACAAGACAACCTCAACCCTGCGTTAACCCGCAAATTAGACTCACCGAAAATAAAGGTAATTCGCCATGTTTAAAACAATGAATACTTCGTCCCTTCAAAAAGACGGGCCGATTAAAGTTCTGCTGTACGCTCATCATGGGTATGGAAAAACTTACCAATGCCGTAACTTTGAAAACCGATATGGCAAGGGATTAATCTTGTCAGGTGAATCGGGTTTGAAATCTGTGGAAGATGTCAACATCGACTACATTCCTTTCAGTTCGTGGGACAAGACCAATGATCCAGAGCAAGGGATATATAGCTTCAAAGGTATCATTGATATCATTAAGTCTAAGGACTTTAAGGAGGCAGGTTATAAGTGGATATGTATTGATTCACTGACTGAGTTGTCTGAGCAACTGGTAGCTCACCTCGAAAAAGAACATGAGCACAGTGCTAATGGCTTCCAGATGTGGGGTGACTACAACCGCATTATGCTTGGAGCATTGAAGTGGATCAGGGATTTACCCCTTCATGTTTATGTCACGTGTCTAGCCAAAGAAGAAAAAGACGGCAACGACGTCACCCAGTATTGGCCGTTAGTGAAAGGCGCGTCTGTATCTAAGCACGTCCCTGCACTCTTCGACCATGTCCTTTGTGGTGTCAGAGCCACAGAGAAGAACGACCAAGGCACTCCAAAAGTTAGGCGTTATGTCGTGACCGATGAAGTATCTGGTTGGCACGGCAAAGTTCGCGACCCTCGTAATAGGCTTAAACCTTATGAGGCCGTTGACGACATCACCGCATTGTTTGCAAGAATGGCAATGCCAGACGAAAATTATGACACATACGTTAAGGCAAAAACTGCCAAGAAAGGAGAAAAAGCATGAGTGATTGGAATGGTTTTGGGTCATTAGACCTAAGTGGAGTTGAGGAAAGCAAGGGAGGCAGTATGCTTTCAGTTGGTACACACGTGGTTAAGTGTACTGAGGCCGACATGGAGAGCTTCGGTGCTACCGACTCCAACAAGCGGCTACGTTGTGAGCTTGTATCTGAAGAGAGCGCAGGTAAGTTGAATCATAGCTTCAACATTATTCACACTACGTCTGACATGGCCCAAGAGATTGGGCGTCGTATGCTCAAGTCTTTCCTTGTGGCTGGCGGACATCCTAATCCAAACAAGCCGGGTGATGTTAAGACGATGAAAGGTCTTAAAGCTACCGTCGTTGTTGGCATGGGTAAGCCGTACAAAAATAAGAACGGGATTGAAGTTCAGTATCCTGAGATCAAGTCCTTTGATGCGGCCCCGAATAGTTCGGGATCAGCACCAGCTAAGGACACCTTCGATGATGACATTCCATTTTAAAGTGAGGACGTAAAAGTGTGGTCATCACCACTCGAACTGTATCCTGTTCATGTGTCGTCAACAGTTGCGCCACATGGACAGGTTTACGTTAAGGAACCTCAAGTGGTGAGGCCATTAGATTACACAATCGTACAGCCACCACGGGGGCCGTATGAAGTTATTACTTACTCTAAAAAATTGTGGATTTGTTAGATGATTAGGGGGAGCTTGCTCCCCTTAATTTTATAAGGGACTAAGATGAAAGCTACTGAAGTAATAGAGGCAATAGACGCAGGTTACGTGGACGAGAAGCGCGAGAAGGCTCGACGTTATATCGGTGCAAGTATTATCGGCACAGCTTGTGAGGCTGTTCTTGGATATAACATGCGTGGGTTTCCTAACGAACCGCCGGGGCCAAGACTTAAAAGAATATTTAACCTCGGCCACATACTAGAAGACGTGGTGGTTAAGGATTTAAAAGAGAAAGCAAAGCTCCGTGTTTGGGAAGTTGATGCACTGACAGGAAGACAGCACACATATCAGGCTTGGGGTGGGCATATCGTTTGCCATACGGATGGGCTTGTCGAAGACCCCGATGGAACCGTCATGGTTTTAGAGATCAAGTCTATGAACGACGCATCCTTTAGTAAGTTCAAGAAGTCTGGCGTGAAGGTAAGCCACCCACAATACTTTGGACAAGTTCAAATGATGATGGGCATGGGCGAACTGGAGCAAACATTATTCGTCGCAATAAATAAAAATAATTGTGAGTACCATGTGGAGGTGATTGACTTTGATGATTTCGAATACTCATTTATTAAAAGCAGAATTGAAAGAGCCGTTACTGGTCAAGTCAGAAAAATCAGCAAAGACGCTACCGACTGGCGATGCAAAGGTTGCTTTAAACGGGGCGTTTGTTGGGGTGATAAAGAGGTTGACCCCAGTTGCCCAACCTGTTCGTTCAGCGTCCCCCGACCAGATGGCAAGTGGCAATGCACAAAGCTGGACGACGAGGCCGTCGAGTTATGCCCTAATTACAGGCAGTACGAACCACTCCCGAAGGAATAATATTGTCATGGCATTTGAAAAAACTAAAAAAGAATTTCACGATCTGTCTGAAGAAAGATCAAAACGGTTACGTCAAATAAAACAATGTGAAAACGATATTGTTTCAATAACTGAACGCCTTGAAACATTAGGTGTAAAGGATGACGGTAGCCAAGAATACATAGATCAATTCTCTAAAGCTAAGGATAAGCGCAGACGGTTGCGTGATGAAGTTGCAGACTTGGAACACGTCGTGAGGATGACTGAGTCAGAGATCAAAGCACTGATGATGGAATATCAGTTTGTCGTAGACCTAGAAGACGAGGCTTAGTAATGGATAGATCAGACTTGCTGAAACAGGCAGAAGCTCTAATCAATGGAGACAGGGCCAGTGATTATGGTAGTGCTGGTGCAAACTTCTGCCGAATTAAACAGGGCTGGAATATCATTATCCAAGCCGCACTCACAACCCACGGCGAAATTAATGAAGGTCATGTTGCTCTTATGATGGGTTGGGTAAAGATAGCCAGACTCTCGCAGTCGATTGACCACGAAGATTCTTGGGCTGATTTAGCGGGGTATGCCGCATTGGGGAGTGAGCTTGCTCCCCCTAAGAT
>Ga0075444_10000966_pt1 | contig 17402 bp, 15 predicted proteins | sample CoawatmetaG01DNA_FD_76836 | JGI IMG/M metagenome (GOLD analysis project Ga0075444, IMG submission 76836) | Marine microbial communities from the West Antarctic Peninsula - Coastal water metaG017-DNA | ecosystem: Environmental > Aquatic > Marine > Coastal | place: Atlantic Ocean: West Antarctic... | reverse complement strand
GCTGGTACATGGTGAAAAGCGGGCTGGTCGATAACCCGCACGTTAGCCAATACAGGTTAAGCGCACATCTTTCTGCAGCATTCCTTATTTACGCGTATATGTTCTGGGTCGCCATGTCATTGCTGTTCCCGGCCTCTGGTGAGCAAAGACACCCTTGGTACCGAAAATCACTCGCAGTGACTGTACTAACCTCTGTAACGATTATCTCTGGCGGCTTTGTAGCCGGGCTGAAAGCCGGTAAAATCTACAACACCTTTCCGCTAATGGGCGATGACTGGATTCCGCCTGGCACGATGGCCTTAGAGCCGTTCTGGCGGAATTTCTTCGAAAATATGACCACGGTTCAACTGGACCATCGTGTGCTGGCGATCTCGACGTTTTTGGTCATCATTGGCTTCTGGGTCAAAGCACGCAAAACTGACCTGCCTGCGCGCAGTCGTCCAGCCGTAAACGCACTACTGCACACTGCAATATTTCAGGTAGCGCTGGGCATTTCGACACTTCTTATGTCAGTGCCCATTTTTCTCGGAGCATTACATCAAGCCGTCGCGATGCTGTTGTTTACAGTTTCACTCTATATTCTGCATAGCCTGAGACGTGTGTGAATAAGGTTTGCTTCGATAATGATTTGATTTTTCGCTATTGCGGCCATGAGTCACGACTAGCTGACCTTCGTTAACCAACCATGCGTGTCAGGGGCTAGTCCGTATTGAATGTCCTGCAATGCTTTCTGAAGTCGAGCCGTGTTCGGTCCAGCTTCACCGTCACGTACTTTGATTTCGATACCGTCTCGAACTAACGTACCGACGGGCGAAAGACACGCCGCCGTTCCCGACAGAGCTGCCTCATGAGTCTTAACCAATTCGAGCAGTTCATCGACGTTAAAATTCCTTTCACTGACTTTGTAGCCGTTGTCAGCCGCTAGCTTCAGAAGCGAATCACGAGTCATACCGTGCAGAAACGTACTATCAAGCGGTTTCGTTATGACTTCATCGTCGCTGATCAAGAGGAAGTTCGCCGCCCCTGTTTCTTGCACATTGCCGTTAGGGCAAAATAACACCTGATCCACGCCATACGCTTCTTTTGCATCCAGCGTAGGGCCAAGAGCCGCCGCGTAGTTACCACCAGTTTTCGTACTGCCCAACTGCTCGGTCGAACGAGCGAGCTGCTCCTCAACCAACAGTTTTAGCGTAACCGCACCGCCAGAAAAATAATCACCGACAGGGGATGCCAAGACGAACAATGTCGCCTCCGTCGATGGTGCTGCTGCCGCACCGATGTTTTGCAATGTTCCGATCAAGGTCGGGCGCAGGTACAGCGAACTCGGCGGCGTCGGAATGTCGTCGACGTGGTGTAGCACTAGATTCACCACCATGTCCGCCAGCATTTCCATGTCCGGCACCGGAAGCCTCAACGAGGCTGCACTTTTCTGCATCCTCTCGATATGGTCGTGCAGCCGATAGATTCGCGCCGCGCCGTCGTCCCAACGATAGGCCTTGAAGCCCTCGAAACAGGTGCTGGCATAATGCAATACATGCGCTGCCGGGTGCAAAGACAGGGGTTTTAGCGTCTCGATTGCAGGCGCCTGCCAGGTACCATCTTCGTAACGAGCGATCGCAATATGATCGCAAAATTCTGTGCCAAACTGGCCCATGGATTCTGATCTCGATTAAAATTCTTGAAGGGGCATAACTTTGCCACCAATTGATCTTGTTTGGCTAGAGCATTTGGTCGCTTTTCTGGCTTTTTTATGGAATCTTGATCGACGCACGGTGCGCCAGCCTCAGAATGCTAAAAAATGCGCAATGCGAACGATAATTGGAAGAACGATGACTGTTCGGAGCAAGAAAATCAACAACTTACGTTTATGAATGTAACTCATTGTTTAACATCCCATTCTGGGCGTAAGATTCGCCCTCCTTGTAGAATGTACCCGGAGTAACTCGATGAGCTTAGCTGAAAATAACCTGGATACCTACTGGATGCCCTTTACGGCAAACCGTGACTTCAAGGCCAAACCCCGCGTTATCACCGGGGCGTCTGGCCACTACTACACCACTGAGAATGGCAACAAACTGTACGACACGTTCTCGGGACTGTGGACATCGGGCGTCGGCCATTGCCACCCGAAAATTGTTGAGGCGGTGCAGAAGCAAGTAGCCACGCTCGATTACTGCATGACTTTTCAGCTGACGAACAATAAGGCCATTGAACTGGCCGAGCGTGTTACCGATATGGCGCCCAACGGTATCAATCACTGCTTCTTCGCCAATTCAGGGTCTGAGTCTGTCGACACAGCGCTGAAGATCGCACTCGGCTATCACCGTGCGAAAGGAGAAGGCAATCGCACTCGCTTGATCGGACGCGAACGCGGCTATCACGGCGTTAATTTCGGCGGCATGTCTGTTGGCGGCATGGTGCCGAACCGCAAGGCCTTCAGTGCCAACCTTATCCCTGGTGTTGATCACATTCGTCACACGCACGACATTGAACGCAATGCGTTCACCCGCGGTCTACCCCTGCACGGCGCTGAGCTTGCCAATGATCTTGAGCGACTCTGTGCACTCCATGACGGTAGCAACATCGCCGCCGTGATCGTCGAGCCGGTTGCAGGGTCTACCGGTGTATTGCCGCCGCCTGTTGGCTACCTCAAACGCCTGCGCGAAATTTGTGACCAGCATGGCATTCTGTTGATTTTTGACGAGGTCATCACAGCGTTCGGCCGACTGGGCGCGCCATTTGCTGCAGAGCGCTTCGGCGTCACGCCGGACATCATTACGACAGCCAAGGGTCTAACCAATGGCGTCATTCCGATGGGCGCAGTCCTGGTTCGCGACAGTGTCTATGATGCGTTCATGCAAGGTCCTGAAAACATGATTGAGCTGTTCCACGGCTATACTTATTCCGGTCACCCGGTTGCAGCAGCGGCAGGACTGGCGACCATGGATGTTTATGATGAGGAAGGCACGTTCGAACAGGCCTCAGGTCTGGAGCAGCATTTCGAAGACCTACTGCATTCATTTAAAGATCAAAAGCACGTAGTTGACGTACGAAACTTCGGTCTGATGGGTGCTATCGAGATGGCGCCACGAGATGGCGCAGCTGGTATGCGCGGCTTCGAAATACATAAGAAATGCTTCTGGGAAGAGAATATGGTTGTCCGTAACGGTATGGATGTCCTGCAATTCTCGCCCTTCCTTAATTCAGACCCGGATGAGATGGAGCAATCATTTGCAGCCATCCGTCGCGTACTCGATTCGATTGAGTAGGCAGTATCTGGAGATCAACTATGAACGCTACCCCCATAAAGAATGTAGTCACAGCTGAGATTGTCGGCCATTTCATCAACAATGCTAATGTTGCTGATGACAACCGACCGCAACCTGTTACCAATCCGGCGACCGGTGAGATTACCAGGCACGTGGCTATGGCATCGCAGGCAACGGTTGAAACCGCTATTGCAGCAGCCCAGGCCGCTTTTCCAGCTTGGCGCAACACGCCGCCGGCAAAGCGCGCGCGCATCATGTTCAAGTTCAAGCAGCTGCTAGAGGAGTATGCGGAGGAAATATCCGCGGCTATCACTGATGAGCATGGAAAAATCTTTGACGATGCCATGGGCGAGTTCGGCCGCGGTGTCGAAGTCGTCGATTACGCGTGTGGAATTCCCGAGTTGCTCAAAGGTGAGTACTCCAAGAATGTTGGCCCAGGCATTGATAGCTGGTCTGACTTTCAGCCGCTTGGTGTTGTTGCTGGCATTACACCTTTTAACTTTCCGGCAATGGTCCCTATGTGGATGTATCCGATGGCGATCGCTTGTGGCAATACGTTCATTCTGAAGCCATCCGAGAAAGATCCAACTTCCCCATTGATCGCCGCTCGCTTACTGAAAGAAGCAGGACTGCCGGACGGCGTTTTCAACCTCGTGAATGGCGACAAAGAAGCTGTTGATACATTATTGAATGACGATCGTATTCAGGCAATTAGCTTCGTAGGATCAACAGCAGTGGCTGAATACATTTACACTACTGGCACCAAAAACGGCAAACGCGTGCAAGCGCTCGGCGGCGCTAAGAATCACGCGATCGTAATGCCGGACGCTGACATTGATAATGCCGTTAACGCGCTTATTGGTGCTGCCTATGGATCCTGTGGTGAACGTTGCATGGCCATTTCAGTTGCTGTGTGTATTGGTGATGAAGTCGCCGACTCCGTTGTCAGAAAATTGCAGGCAGAGATCGCCGACCTCAAAGTTGGCCCAGGCACGGATGTCTCGAATCACATGGGCCCACTGATTACCAAAGTTCACCACGACAAGGTTCGCGGCTATGTTGATCTGGGCATCGAAGAAGGTGCCGACCTCGTCGTGGATGGACGAGGCCTGGTTGTCGAGGGACACGAAGACGGTAATTTCCTCGGCCCGTGCCTGTTTGATAACGTCACTTCTGACATGAGAATCTATCAGGAAGAAATCTTTGGGCCGGTTCTTTGCGTTGTACGTGCGGAATCCGAAGAACAGGCTATGCAACTTATCAATGACCATGAATATGGTAATGGCGCCTGCATCTTCACGCGTGATGGTGAAGCTGCGCGCTACTTCGCTGACAACATTCAGGTTGGAATGGTTGGTATTAACGTACCCCTTCCAGTTCCGGTGTCGTACCACAGCTTTGGCGGCTGGAAGCGCTCGTTGTTCGGTGATTTGTTCGTCTACGGGCCTGACAGCATTCGCTTCTACACGCGTCGCAAGACCATCACACAGCGTTGGCCCACCGGCGGCGTTCGTGAGAAAGCACAATTTGCGTTCCCGGGTCGCCAATAAGGCTCGATTCGAGGTTACAATCGCTGCCCCGTTTCGGTTTGGATGCAGCGATGAAAAAACTGGCCTTAGTTCTCGCCCTCGTAGCGCCCCTTGCGGTCGCACAAGACTGGATGCCAACCTCATTCGATCATACTGAGGTTTCTCCCGGCATTTATTATCTGACGGGCGTAGGCGGCCAAATGCCGGTTGGCGCCACCGGTCTTTTGGTTGGCGACGAATATGTGGTTCTCATCGACGACAGCCTCGCACCACTAGGTCCTGCATTACTCGCGAAAATAGACGAGCTTGCCGGGCAACCGGCTGACTTTGTTATTAACACTCACGCGCACAGCGATCACACTGGTTCGAATCAGTTTCAGGCAGAAAACGGTGCGATTATCGTCGCGCATGACAATCTGCGTAGTCGCATGGAAGCCGACCCGCAGCAAAACACAGGGCCTGGCGCGCTACCTGTCATTACGTTCTCAGATGAGATGACTTTCCATGTGAACGGTCATGAAGCCTACGTTTTTCATATTGCGGCTGCTCACACCGACGGTGACGCCGCTATATTATTTCGAGAAGCCAATATCATCGCAACAGGTGACCTGTTATTCCGCGGTATGTTTCCCTTTATCGATCTTGACAGCGGCGGTGGTGTGGCCGGTTACAAAATCGGAATGCAGCGACTGATCGACATGGCGAATGACGAAACGAAGATCATGCCTGGACATGGACCGATTGCCTCACGGGCAGACTTGCAGAAAGACTTTGATATGTTGGTCGACGCCGAAGCTCGTGTGAAAGCACTTTTAGACAAAGACATGAATGAGGAGGCGATTGTTGCGGCAAACCCATTGGCCGATTATCACGATGAATACAACTGGGGGTTCATCACAACCGAAGTTATGACGCGCATGCTGATTCGTTCGCTAACCACGAACTAGAGCGACTATATCGAAGATATTTCTCTAGGATGCGAACATTATCATGATACCGGCTGCGACCGCCGATCCGATAACACCCGCTACATTCGGGCCCATCGCGTGCATCAACAAGATGTTTTGTGGATTGGCTTCCAGCCCGACCTTATTTGCAACTCGTGCAGCCATAGGCACAGCTGAGACCCCAGCTGCACCGATCAATGGATTAATCGGGGTGCTAGAAATTTTGTTGAGTAATTTACCCATCAACAGACCGGTAGCGGTACCTACTGCAAACGCGACCATGCCAAGCAGTAAAATACTCAAGGTTTTCCATTCAAGAAATTGTTCAGCACTGAGTTTCGAGCCAACAGACAAGCCAAGAAATATTGTCACGATATTGATCAGTGAGTTCTGCGTTGTATCCGACAGCCGATCAACCACTCCGCATTCGCGCATCAAGTTACCGAAACACAACATGCCCAGGAGAGGCGCCGCAGACGGAAGCAATAATGCGACTAACAATAGAAGCAATAGAGGGAAAATGATGCGCTCGGCTTTCGATACCTCTCGCATCTGAACCATTTCGATCTTGCGCTCGGCCTCTGTGGTTAAGAGCCGCATGATGGGCGGTTGAATCAACGGCACCAACGCCATGTAGGAATAAGCGGCCACAGCAATAGCGCCCAAGAGGTGCGGCGCGAGCTGCCCAGCGACATAGATAGCCGTTGGTCCATCGGCGCCGCCGATAATTCCGATCGCGGCAGCTTCGCGAAGCGAAAAGTCCATCAAACCAAGTTCTGTCAGACCCAGCGCACCCAATAATGTCGCAAAAATTCCGAATTGGGCGGCGGCCCCAAGAAACAGTGTTTTCGGATTTGCGAGCAACGGGCCAAAATCGGTCATCGCACCTACACCCATAAAGATGATTAGCGGAAACGCACCAGTTTCGATTCCGACCACGTAGGAAAGATGCAGCAAGCCATCACCTGTTGCGATTTCCACGCCTGGAATATTACTCAACAATCCGCCAAAACCGATAGTGACCAGGAGTAACGGTTCGAACTTCTTGACAATTCCCAAGTACAATAGCGATAGACAAACGATGATCATCGCGATCTGGCCACCAGTGATCTGGTAGATCCCAGATTCGATCCAAATTTGCCTGATTAGATCCATTATCAGCCTATCGAGACCATGGCATCACCTACGGCTACTGCGTCGCCTTCTTTAACAAAAACGTCAGTGACAGTCCCCGAACAGGGCGCACTCACAACTGTTTCCATTTTCATGGCTTCTACGACCAGCAGTGGATCATTCATTTCGACTACTGTACCAGGTGATACGTTAACCTTGAATATATTGCCCGCCAAGACGGCGTTAACTGCTCGCCCAGACCCTGACGGCTCTGGAGATGCCGCAGTCGGTGCAGCCGACACCGAGGCAAGCTGACCACTTGTTGCAACTTCTACCGTGAATGATTTGCCGTTTACACGAACGGAGTAGATACCACCAGCCGATGTCGTGACGGCACTCGCTGCTTGCTCCGTATCACCCGTTGGTGCGGGTTCGAACACGTCTGGGTTGTCGCGATTCTCAAGGAACTTCATGCCAATCTGAGGGAACAGTGCATATGTCAGAACGTCGTCAACCACGTGCTCGGCAAGCGTGATGCCTTTTTCCTCGGCAATACGCTTTAATTCCGCAGTCTGCACTTCCAGTTCCGGCTCAAGCAAGTCGGCAGGACGGCAAGTAATCGGGTCGGCTCCGTCGAGAACGCCCGCCTGCAATTCGGCGTTAACCGGCAGCGGTGTCGCTCCGTACTCGCCTTTGAGTACACCTGCTGCTTCCTTAGTAATCGTCGTGTATCGCGATCCTGAGAGTATGTTTATAACGGATTGCGTTCCAACGATCTGCGACGTCGGTGTCACCAATGGCAGCATTCCGAGGTCCTCTCGAACGCGAGGAATCTCCAGCAGCACCTCGTCAATTTTCTCGCTGGCATTTTGCTCGCGTAACTGATTTTCCAGATTCGTCAACATACCGCCGGGAACCTGTGCAACGAGGATGCGTGAATCGACGCCACGCAGGGAACCTTCAAACTTCGCGTATTTTTTTCGAACTTCGCGAAAATATGCCGCAATTTCTTCGATGAGAATCACATTTAGACCAGTATCCCGATCTGTTCCTTCAAGCGCCGCGACCAGAGACTCCGTTGGCGAATGCCCATAAGTCATGCTCATGGATGATACTGCCGTATCGACATTATCGATGCCGGCTTCGATTGCTTTGATATACGTCGCCGTTGAAAGACCCGTCGTGGCGTGACACTGCATGTGAATCGGAATATCGACTGACGCCTTCAATCTGCTGACGAGCTCATAGGCGACATACGGTCGTAACAAACCAGCCATATCCTTGATGCAAATCGAGTGAGCGCCCATGTCTTCGATGCGCTTGCCCATATCAACCCACAAGTCGACAGTGTGAACGTGACTAACCGTGTACGACATCGTGCCCTGTGCATGCTTGTCGACCGCCAAGGTTGCCTTAATAGCTGTTTCGAGATTTCGCAAATCATTCAGAGCATCGAAGATTCGAAATACATCGACACCATTGACTGCGCAACGCTCGACAAACTTCTCAACGAGATCGTCCGCATAATGGCGATAGCCGAGAATGTTCTGCCCGCGAAACAACATTTGTTGCGGCGTATTCGGCATTGCCGCTTTTAGCAAACGAATCCGTTCCCACGGATCCTCTCCGAGGTAGCGGATGCACGAATCAAATGTTGCACCACCCCAGGATTCCATCGACCAATAACCGATCTGATCCAATTTCTCGGCAATCGGAAGCATATCGTCGATGCGCATTCGCGTAGCGAGCAAGCTCTGGTGCGCATCGCGTAACACCAGCTCAGTAATACCAAGGGGTTTCTTATTTATCATTCGTAATTATTTCGCTGAATTGATTCTATGTTGTGAGATAGCCGCAGTTATGGCAGCAACCTCCTCATCAGTCGCGTCGTCGCTCCTGGCCGTCGAGAAACGAATGGCAATTGCCGACATCAAAGACATCCCGCTAACTAGAAGTGTGAGGAATATGAAAACGGTTCCCATGCCAACCAGCATGAGCGTAATTCCTTGATCCAGAAGAGATGTTTCCAATGTAACCACCAACTAGCGGACAACAACGGTCGATTATACCGATTCCAGGCCGTAGGCAAAGCTGAGATGCAAACGAAGTACTCGGGTTGGCGTTAGCCTCCCGAGGCAAATTCAGGCGTTGTGACGTGTTTTCTTGCACGCAACAGCGCTGTTTTGGCAGAATCATGAAGAGTATCCCGTCATAACTGGGAGGGTTGCACCGGATTCATTCACAAGGTATTACTCGATGAATATCTCGCCGATCACCCCGATCCGAAAGACTGCGAGTATTATCTGTGTGGACCTCAAATGATCAACGGTGCGGTGATAAAGATGCTTGACAGGCTCGGCGCTCAAGAAGAAACCATTTTGCTCGATGATTTCGGCGGATGATCATGCGCACGTGGATCAGTATCGCTCTCTCTTTGCTCTTGATCGCCTCCTGCAACAAGACATCGTTACCTGCTTTTGATCTTAGCGGCAGAACAATGGGGACGACCTTCAATATCACACTGGTGTCACCGCCAGATGACATAGATCTCGACGCACTTGGAGCCATTATCCAAGACCGACTTGAATACATTGAGAATATTGCATCCACTTATCGGGGTAATTCTGAGTTATCTCAGTTCAATTCCAATCCGTCCATGGATTGGATAGCCGTAACTCCAGAGTTCTGCCGGATGATTTCATCGGCACTGGACGTCAGTGTGATGACTAGGGGGGCATTCGATATTACCGTCGGACCGCTAGTCAATTTGTGGGGATTCGGTCCGTCGCCAGAGGAAAGTGGATTACCAACCGAAGAGCAAATCACCCAAGCGCGGTCTGGCGTTAACTATGAAGCCTTAGAGGCGGACTGCGATAAGTTTGTGGTTCGTAAATCGCTGAAGGCAACCTATGTTGATCTATCGGGCTGGGCAAAAGGATACGCAGTTGATGAAATCGCGGCGATACTGGATGCTAGGGATGTCGACAATTACCTTATTGAAATCGGTGGTGAATTGCGCGTACAAGGCCGGAACCCGAAGCAGGAACCTTTCTCCATAGCTATCGAAAAACCAATTAAGAACAATGCTATGAAGTACCATGCCTTGCTACTGACTGATGCCGCAGTAGCGACCTCTGGCGACTACCGAAATTTCTATGAGCACGACGGGCAGCGCTACTCGCATACCATCGATCCGCGAACGGGCCGGCCCGTGAGCCACCAGTTGACTGGAGTGACTGTTGTCAGCACCTCGACCGCTTTTGCCGACGCTATCGCAACGGCGCTGTTGGTCTTGGGCGCCGATGAAGGATGGGTATTGGCCGAAGAATTGGATATAGCCGCCTATTTTCTCATCAGAACGGAGGACGGGCTGAAGGAAATATCGACTACAAAATTCGCAAGGCTGAACCGACTATGAGCACGATAATCGTAACTGTAGCGTTTAGTTTTATCGTCATCCTTCTCACGATAGCACCCCCAAACTAGATTAGTAATGCAATCAGATCAGCAGCGAAAAGTGAGATCAGAGTGAAGCTAACACCACCGATCAGGACCGCTGCAAACAATCCCAATGCAAATGGGCGCATCCCGATTTTGATGATTCCAGCGAACATTGAGGTCAAACCGACCGCAGCCATCGCCAGCAATAAGCATCGCTCAGCCGCTTCTTTAATAAACCAAACAATTTTATTCCACTGTGATAACTCGAGCATTCCAAACGGCTTATCGCCCATGTCTCCGACCGTGCGAATCGCCGACATCAAGGCAAAACCGACGATGAACCATGGAATCATCGCAAGATAGTTGATCTTCCTCGTATCGTCTTTCGTTCGTTCTGGACTGTATAGAATGCAGACGAGCGGAATCACCACGATCATGCACAGATTTCGAACCATCTTGGTGACTGTTGCTATATCAAGAGCAACGGGCGCATTGTACTGCGCCTCGTACATCATGCCCGCGCCGGCTACCTGTGCAGTTTCGTGAATTGACGTGCCGAGAAACAGTCCAGCGAGCTCAGGTTGTGTTGCGAATGCCTGATGTGCGAGGACCGGATAGATAAACATCGCCGCCAAACCAAATATGGTAATGCAGGAGACTGCGTAGCTAACTTCGGATTCGTTCGCTTTGATCAGCGGCGCAGTGGCGATAATTGCCGTACAACCGCAGATACTGGTGCCAACCGCTATCAAGCTGCTGAGCTGTCTCGACAAACCCATGTAGCGTCCAAGCAATCCAACCGTGAATAAACCAATTGCGATTGCGGCAATAACAAAGGGTAACGCGACCAATGTGAATTGCCCTGCTCCCATCAAACTCAATCGAATACCCAGCAGAATGATGCCTATACGCAGGATCGCTGAGGTACAGAACTTGAGGCCCGGTTGAATACTCTCCGGCAATTTGACCGTATTCGCGATCAGCATGCCCAGAACAATAGCCATCATTATTGCGCTGACAGGGCTCTTTGCAAATCCAAGAACTGCCACACCGAACCATGTCGCAACGTGGCCAGCCGCGATCGAAACGAATAGCGCAAGGCCAATACCCATCCACCAACCGGGGAATCTAAGGCTTTTGGTCACTTATAATTATTCCTTCTGAAAGTGTCGCGCAGGATCATACCGTATATCGATTGACGAATACTCTTCCCTACGGTTATTTCAGTAGGCAATATCAGTCATTCACACGCATCCGAGAAAAAATAATGTCTATGCCCCCATCATACGATGACGTCACTTTAAATCCGGATTACCGTGAGCTTTTGTCAGGTCTTACAGCAGTTTTCGACAGCGGCAAAACCAGAGACCTCACCTGGCGTCGCAACCAGATGCTAGCGATCGAAACAATGATGGCGGAGCGTGAAGCGGAAATTTTCGCCGCCCTTAAATCTGATCTCGGCAAGTCGGCGATGGAGGCGTTTACAACGGAAACGTCCTATGTCAGTAGCGACGCTGCATACAACCGGAAAAATCTTAGCCGCTGGACCCGAATCAAGCGCGTTCGGACGCCCGTGATTGGGCAGCCCGGCAGAAGCTGGATTCAGCCAGAACCCTTAGGAGTTGTGCTTGTTATCGGTGCCTGGAACTACCCTTTGCAGCTGACGCTCGCGGGAATGTCAGCCGCGATCGCCGCCGGCAATTGCGTCATCATCAAGCCGTCTGAACTCGCGCCGGCGACGTCTGCCATGATCGCGAAACTGATACCCGAATACCTCGATCCCGACTGCGTGAAAGTCGTTGAAGGTGCGGTACCCGAAACAACCGCCCTTCTCAACCTGAAGTTCGATCACATCCTCTACACCGGCGGCGGCAATGTCGCGAGAATAGTAATGAATGCCGCTGCCAAACACCTAACTCCTGTGACCTTGGAGCTCGGCGGAAAGTCGCCTTGCGTTGTCATGCCGGATGCAAATCTCGAGGCAACGGCCAAGCGTATTGCCTGGGGTAAGTTTACCAACGCCGGTCAAACCTGTATCGCTCCCGACTACGTTCTGACCGATGCCGACACAGAAGCGCTGCTGATTCCGCTGCTGGCGAAAAACATCGAGGAAATGTTCGGCTACGATCCTCAAAAATCCGAATCCTATGGTCGTATGGTCAACACTGTACATTTCGAACGCGTGAGCGCACTGATAGAGTCAGGTCACGCGGTCATTGGCGGACAATTGGATGCCAGCGAAAAGTATATTGCCCCAACTGTGCTGACCGACGTTTCTCTCAGCAGTCCCATCATGCAAGAGGAGATATTCGGTCCGGTGCTTCCTTTCGTTCGGGCGAATAATCTTGAGGGCGCGATTGACATTATTCGTCGGCACGAGAAACCACTTTCGGCTTATATCTTTACCAACGACAAAGGCGCCGAAAAGAAATTCCTGGAACAAGTTAGCTCTGGCAGTGCCTGCGTCAATGACGTAATGATGTTCATGGCAGTTCATGACTTGCCATTTGGCGGCGTTGGGTCCAGTGGTATGGGCGCTTACAGTGGTCGATCAGGTTTTGAAACATTCAGCCACATGAAGTCGGTTATGAAACGAAGATGGTGGCCTGACCTAGCAGTCCGGTATGCGCCGTACACTGAGAAGAAATTCAAATTCTTACGAAGAATTAGATAAAAATTTTATTTGTATGGGATCTTTCAAATCACTTTCATCAATAAACTAATCGTGATTTTTTCATTGCTCGATCTTAGATTTCCAGTCATAGCCGACCTCATCACGGCTGATGGCTCACCACTCAAAAATATCGATGAGCTCCTCAACGTGGGCTTTGTTATGAAAGGCACCAAGGTCTATAAGGACTAGAATGAAGGCAAGTACTCTTCGCATCGGTTACCGCTACAGACCCGAGCGCCTGGCCAAGAAATACGATGCCGTCGTGATTGGATCTGGTATGGGCGGGCTAACGACAGCAGCGCTTCTTAGTGATCTTGGTTGGAAGGTCTGTGTTCTGGAACAACACTACACGGCCGGTGGCTATACACACTCCTACGAGCGCAATGGCTACGAGTGGGACGTCGGCGTGCACTACATCGGTGACGTTGGTGCGCAAACGCGCACTCGAAAAATGTTCAACTATTTGTCCAGTGGAAAAATTGATTGGGCGCCTATGGATGCAGAATATGACCGCTTCTATATTGGCGAAAAAGTATTCAACGCCAAAGCTGGAAAGGAAGAATTTCGCCTCAATCTGATCCGGCAGTTCCCCGATGAAGAAAAAGCGATTGATCGTTATCTCAAGCTGCTTAATAAGGCCGGAAACGCAATTCCCGCTTATGGAATGAAGCGTATTTTCAGCTTTTGGCAGTACGTCGCCATGTGGCCTTATCTGTTTTTAAAATCACCACGATGTCTATTCAGGAATACCTATGACGTTCTTAGTGAGCTCACTGATGATCAGGACCTGATCGCCGTTTTGTGTGGCCAGTGGGGCGACATGGGCCTGCCGCCAAAGCAATCAACCTTCATCGTTCACGCGATGATTGTCCGGCATTATCTGCATGGCGGTTATTATCCCATAGGAGGTTCATGGAAAATTTCGGAAAGTATTATTCCGAAAATCCAGGCGACCGGTGGCGATGTCTTTACCTACGCACGGGTCGAGCAAGTTAGTGTCGAAAATGGCAAGGTAGTCGGCGTAGAGATGGCTGATGGACATCGTATCGAATGTGAATGCGTAATCTCATCTGCAGGCGTCGGCAATACTTTTAAGCACTTACTCTCGGCGGATGTTGCTGGCAATGCAGGCTACAAACAGAAACTAAAGTCTGTCGAACCTAGCTCTGCATATCTCGGGGTCTACATCGGCTTACAAAGTACTGCCGAGGAACTCGGATTACCGAAAACGAATTTTTGGATCTACCCGGACAGCGACTACGATGGAGCTGTCGAGCGCTTCTCAGCGGGAGAGGACGACCAGTTTCCAGTTATTTACATTTCCTTTCCCTCTGCTAAGGATCCTGACTACATCAATCGGCACCCCGGAACCGCAACGATTGAAATCGTTGCGCCAGCGCCGTATCAGTGGTTCGAAAAATGGCGAGACGAAACTTGGGGAAAACGCGGCGAGGATTACGATACGCTCAAAAATCAACTCGGCGAGCGACTAATAGAGCACCTCTATGAGAAGCTTCCAACGCTGCGCGGCAAAGTCGATTATTACGAGGTTTCCACCGCTTTCCACCAACTGGTTCGGCGGCTATCAGGAAGGCGAGCTCTATGGCCTGTCACACACCCCGAAGCGTATGCAGCAAAAGTGGCTACGGCCGAAGACGGATATTCCAGGTCTATGGTTAACCGGTCAGGATATTCTGACCTGCGGCGTAACCGGCGCGATGATGGCCGGATTTCTAACAACAGCGAGTATCGTCGGCATGCGTAAGATAGCGCCGCTAAGCAAACGCATCTATTCGTAAGGACCTAGAGCGAGTCCTCCGGAAGCTCCATTACTGTATCAGGCGATCTCGAACAGCGAAGCCGCGCCTTGTCCACCGCCGATGCACATTGTGCAAACAACGTATTTGACGCTGCGGCGTTTACCCTCAATCAGCGCGTGGCCGACCATACGGGCGCCCGACATGCCATACGGATGCCCAATAGAAATGGCTCCGCCGTCGACATTAAGAATGTCATTGGGTATGCCGAGCTTGTCGCGGCAATACAATGCCTGAACTGCGAATGCCTCATTCAGTTCCCAAAGGCCAATATCGTCCATCGTAAGGCCATTGCGTTGCAGCAACTTGGGTATGGCAAAAACCGGCCCGATACCCATTTCGTCCGGTTCACATCCAGCGACCGCCGTGCCACGATAAATTCCCAACGGTGACAAACCACGCTTTTCAGCAACGCTTGCCTCCATCACTACGGTTGCCGATGCTCCATCGGATAACTGGCTAGCGTTTCCAGCGGTAACGAAGCCACCCTCTCGTACCGGCCGCAACGACGCCAGTCCTTCAAGGTTCGTGCTCGGACGATTGCCCTCGTCTTTCTTCAGCACGACATCTTCAAAACTGATTTCCTTAGTTTCGCGATCCATTACACCTTTGGTTGAGGGCAACGCGACGATTTCTTCGTCGAATTTTCCGGCTGCCTGACTCGCCGCGGTTCGCTGCTGGCTTTGCAATGCGAATTCATCCTGAACCTCCCGGCTTATACCGTAGCGATTCGCAACGACCTCCGCCGTATCAATCATCGGCATATAAACGTGTTCATGCATGGAGACAAGCCTGGGGTCCGAGGCCCGGTATGTATTCATGTGCTCATTTTGCACAAGACTGATGGACTCCAGCCCACCGCCAACCATGATATCGACACCGTCCGATACGATCGTCTTGGCAGCCAGAGCGATGGCCATCATGCCGGAAGAACACTGACGATCAACCGTCATTCCGGCGGTGGTCACTGGAAGACCAGCCATCAGGGCGATCTGACGAGCCACATTCATACTCGTGGTGCCCTGCTCCATGGCACAACCCATGATGACGTCATCTATCTCCGCAGGATCCACCCCAGCGCGCTCCACTGCGTGTCTTACGGCATGTCCGCCCAGCGTCGGTCCTTCGGTGTTGTTGAAAGCACCTCGATAAGCTTTACCTATGGGAGTACGTGCAGTCGATACGATTACTGCTTCTCTCATTTTTTTGCCTCTTTATTATTAACGTTGGGCCGAATCGCGCATAGCGCTTTTCCAAATGCCTCCACTTCGCCCCAATCCGTGAAATCAACTTTCGCATTCAGATCAGTCGGGCCCTTTGTCATCCACATAATGAAGCGGATCATCGTTCTATCCCAAAATCGATACATCGAATAGTCGATCTTGCCGCCAAATATTCCGATGATTGATGGCTTCCAAACGGAGCTCTCGAAGAACTTTCTAACGTATGGATTGGTAAGAGCGTCTTTCTTATTTGGTTTTCTGGCCACCGCATTGACTGAGAAAAAAGCGCCATGCCTAGCCTCGATCGCCTCGATGTTATCTGCTATGAATCGCTCCACTTCCGGACGGTGCTTACCATAGCGAATACTCGCTCCGATGACGATTTGGTCAAAAGCCTCGAGATCGATTGTGCTATCAGGCATCAGCTTGAAGAGATCGGCGACAAATCCGGCATCCTCAGCAATCTTGGCCAAACGCTCACAAATCTCAAGCGTATGGCCATCAATAGTCGAATATATGAAAATTATATGTCCCATCTATTAGTAGGCTCTAGAGCCCTCCATCAAATATTTGATTAATCCTTGCCGCGGTCGCCTTAGTGTCCAGAATACTGACATGCCTTCATTGTAACCAAATATCCTTTTGGTATAGGCCCGCACATCGTGGTGAAGCTGGCTTCTTAGCTTGATAATACCGTTACCTGGTTGATTTCGAGGATTTAAACGTCGTCCACTCCAGCAACCCATAACGCAACGATATCATTCAGGGGCGGGTCGTGGGGGTCAAGGTGAGTTGGCTTGCATATTTAAGTCCGGCTAGCTCAGCAGCATCGAATGCTAACTCAGGTTCGCGGGCTTCCAGTGCCTTTCGAATTGCATTGGATCTGCCGGCATCATCAAGCAATCGCACCAGCATGACATTGTCGTCGGAACCCTTAACGCGATCGCAGGGTTCTCGCAGCTCGTCTTCAGAGTCCTAATACATGACAATTTCTATCAAAGTCATTTTTTTGTCCTTTTTGTAGACACGATGCAAGAGTTTAGTACAAAATTTCCCACATAATGAAGCATCCATCATCCATACCGATCATCCATGCCTGCGTATTGGCCGCCGGCACGTCATCTCGTTTCGGTGCGACTAAGCTTATTCAGATTTTTCGTGACCTGCCGTTGGTACAGCATGCGCTCTTGGCCGCTCAAGGTGTGTGCGAAGGTCGAGTGACCCTCATTGTTGGATATGATGCTGACGCCGTCGTGGTTGCATCCGCTCGATTGGCTAATACAGTAGTACTGAACACCGAGTTTGAAAAAGGAATGGGGACGAGTATCGCAGCAGCGACAGATTCCTGCCGACAGAATGCCGACGCTATTTTAATAATGCTCGCCGATC
>Ga0075444_10000965_pt1 | contig 17407 bp, 16 predicted proteins | sample CoawatmetaG01DNA_FD_76836 | JGI IMG/M metagenome (GOLD analysis project Ga0075444, IMG submission 76836) | Marine microbial communities from the West Antarctic Peninsula - Coastal water metaG017-DNA | ecosystem: Environmental > Aquatic > Marine > Coastal | place: Atlantic Ocean: West Antarctic... | reverse complement strand
TTTTTGGAGAAAACCCAAAGCAAGTAAGTATATGATAGTAATGCCAGGTGGCGCTCAAGAGCTATTTGATAATAATATTGTGCCACAAAAAGAAACTTTTGTACTAGATCTTGTTCAATATAAATGGCTTAATTTTTATATTTTGCTCAATGGGCTTATATTTAGAAGAGAGCTTTTGTTTAAAAATAACTACCTCTTTATTGCCTTATCCTATATTCATGTTCTTAATCCAAAATATGTTATTACATGGATGGACTACCAGGTTAATTTTTACCGGTTAAAGGCATATAAAAAAAATCCAATTTATATAAGTCTTCAAACAGGAAGACGAAGCATTGAGCCTGGTCAATTCTTTGATTTATTACAAACTGAGAATTATAGTGGATTAAGCTGTGATTTTATTTTCTGCATGGGTGATGCTCATGCTAAAGAATATATGAAATATATTAAATGTAAGGCTATTCCTTCCGGACTAGTTAGAAATAATATGATGCCTATAGGAAGTGAAAAAAAAATATCAAATGAAATTTTATATCTATCTCAGTATAGGTCATTATCTAAATTGGCTTCTAAAGATAATTACACATCATATAAAGATAAAGTCATATCGCATGATACTTTTTTTAAGGTTGAGAAAATATTGCTACCACTGCTAGTAAATTTTTGTAAATATAAATCTTTAAAACTTAATATTCTTTCCCCAGTTACAAGTAATGAGAAAGAGGAAGAGATTTTTTATGATAATTTAATTGGAATTGATAATTATAATTTTATTAAGCACCAAGACAGCACTTCTGGATATAAGGCTGTTGACAGCTTCGAATTTATAGTTGGAGTAAATTCAACACTGAATTATGAGTTGTTGGCAAGAAATCCAAACAGAGCAGTGTTTTTTGACTGTAGAGGCAAATATTGTGGCATACCTTTTGATACTTTTGGCTTTCCGCTAGATATTGACCCAAAAGGGCCATTTTGGACCAATGAAATAACTGAAAGCGAATTTGAAAGATTAATGAATTTTTTAATTGATGGATCAAGCGATAAATGGCTTGAATGTACAGATTTTATAGGTAAAAAATTGACATCATATGATAATGACAATAGTTTATTGAGAGGTGTTCTTAAATGAATAATATAAATAGTAGTAAAAATGAAATTTTTACTTGTGATGCCTCTAATTTACAAAGTAATTTTAAGGAATTAGCAATAGAAAGTTATCATAATTATGGGGCATTCTATATAACTGGCATTTATTCTAAGAATGAAGTGAAAGTATTACGAAATAATATAGATTTATTGTACAAAGAAGTTGGTAGTAAAAGAGTTAGATATATTTCAGATGTTCAAGATGATGATCTTAAAAGTAAATTATCTGCAGTGATTATGAATCAGTCAGTAATGAATTTGATGAATGATATTTTTTCAAGTTCTGATGTATCCTTGCTCCCTCATTTTGAGGTAGTTAAAAATTATCTTCCACACAGTATAAAAACTAGCACTATAGGTTGGCATCGAGACTGTGGGGGCGAGGAAGGCATTAAGCAATGCAAGTCAATGTTAAGTAACAAGGAATATGTATTTGGAAAAATTGGATTATATTTACAAGATAACTCAGAATATGGTGGTGCAATTGACATCATCCCTGGCTCTAATAAAGATTATTTTAGATTTTTAAAGACATGGCAGTATGCAAAATTTTGGATTATTGTTCTAAGTTTATTACAAAGATTTGTCAATCCAGTTTTTAAAGTTGTTGCAAATACTAAACTTGTTAATTACTTACTAGGCGCAACTACTGTAAAGTTGAAAGCTGGAGAAATTATAATTTTTGATTCTAGAATTTGGCATAAAGGAACGCCAGCTCGACGTGACATTGAGAATGGTCTTGTCTATCATCATGACTCGCTCCAAGCTGACCTTCCTGAAGATAAAACAAAATATGTTTTGTATTCTCAATTTGGTAACTCACTTGGAATTAGGTCTTATTTTATAGATAGGCTCAATAGAGAGGGTAATTCAAGCGAGATTGATAATTGGATAGATGAGGTAATTAGTCTTAAAAAGTCTGTAGTTAATGCTCATGACTTCTTAAAAAAAAGGCCGTCACTATTTGATGGGACTTTTAAAGATTTATTTGGACTTCATTAAATATAATAAAATTATGGATAGAATTCTTGTAACTGGGGCTGATGGATTTATAGGTTCACATCTTGTAGAAATGCTTTGTGCTAGTGGCTATAAAGTTAAAGCCCTCTCACAATACAATTCCTTTAATAATTGGGGTTGGTTGGAAGAAGTTAACTGTAAGGATCAAATCAAAGTTCTTAGTGGAGATATCCGTGATCCAAACTACTGTAAATTAATCACAAAAGATGTAGATATCATTTTTCATCTTGCTGCATTAATTGCTATTCCATATTCATATATTGCACCAGATAGTTATGTTGATACTAATATCAAGGGTACTCTTAATATTTGCCAGGCCGCTAAAGAAAATGGAAATATAAGACTTATACATACTTCAACAAGTGAGGTTTATGGAACAGCGCAGTATGTGCCAATTGACGAAAATCATCCGTTACAGGCTCAATCTCCATATAGCGCAACAAAAATAGCAGCAGATGCTATGGCAATGAGTTTTTATAATACATTTGATTTACCTGTAACGATTGTCCGTCCATTTAATACCTATGGCCCTCGTCAATCTGCCCGTGCAGTTATTCCCACAATTATTACTCAGATTGCTAATGGAATGGACAGTATAAAATTAGGAGATATTTCACCAACTCGAGATTTTAATTATGTGAAAGATACCTGTAGAGGCTTTATTAGAATTATGGAGAGCGATAAAACAATTGGTGAAATTATTAATATTGGATCTAATTTTGAAATTAGTATCGAAGATACGCTTAATATTATTAAAAATCTAATGGGTAGTAATGTTGAGTTTATCTCAGAAAATCTGCGCGTTCGACCTAGCAATTCTGAAGTATTTCGCCTTTGGTGTGATAATTCTAAAATTCATAAATTAACTGGATTCAAGCCAGAGATAGATATCGAGGAGGGCTTGCAAAGGACGATTAACTGGATTACGAAGCCCAATAATCTTAAACATTATAAATCAGAAATTTATAATGTTTGAGTTGATCCTAGATTTTATTAAAAGTATTTATGGGTCTAAGACCTTCATACCAATTCATGAGCCAAGATTCATTGGCAATGAAAAGAAATACTTAAATGATTGTATAGACTCTACCTTTGTTTCATCTACAGGTAAATTTGTGGATGAATTTGAAAAAAATATTGCAAAGTATACTGGAGCAAAATATGCAGTTGCTACAAGTAATGGTACGTCAGCACTTCATGTGGCCTTGATAGTTGCTAATGTTAAAAAAAACGATGAAGTTATTACTCAACCACTTACCTTCGTGGCAACTTGTAATGCCATTAATTATTGTGGTGCTGAGCCCATATTTATTGATGTTGAGAAAGATACTATGGGATTGTCACCATTAGCATTAGAAGCGTTTTTAGAAAAAAATGCAACTATCAAAGGTCAGCAGTGTATTAATAACAATACTGGAAAAATAATCAAGGCTTGTGTCCCAATGCATACTTTTGGACATCCATGCAGAATTGATGATATTAAAGATATCTGTGATAAATATAAAATATTATTAGTTGAGGATGCTGCTGAAAGCTTAGGTAGTTTATATAAAGGTAAGCATACTGGTACGATTGGCCAAATGGGAGTGATAAGCTTTAATGGCAATAAAATTATCACTGCTGGAGGTGGTGGCTGCATTATAACTAATGATGAGATGCTAGCAACAAGAGCGAAGCATATATCTACAACAGCTAAAGTGCCCCATAAATGGGAATATATTCATGATATGATTGGCTACAATTATCGAATGCCTAATTTAAATGCCGCCTTATTAGTTGCTCAATTGGAAAACTTAGATACCTTTCTAACAAACAAAAGAAAATTAGCAATGACTTATAAAAGTTTTTTTTCAGACAAGGAATGTCATTTTTTTGAAGAGCCTATCCAAAGTAAATCAAATTATTGGTTAAATACAATTATTTTAAAAGATTTAGAGCAGCGCGATTTATTTCTGAATGAAGCAAATTCAAAGGGTGTGATGATTCGTCCAATTTGGGTTTTAATGAATAAATTAACCATTTTTAAAAATGCTCAGTGTGGTGAATTAACAAATGCTGAGTGGCTTGCAGATCGAGTTGTAAATATTCCAAGCAGCATGGTTTTATCATGAAGGAAATTATTTTAATTGGCGGCGGCGGTCATTGTAGGTCAGTTATTGATGTTATTGAACAGGAAGGCCAATTTAAAATTGTTGGAATAGTTGATAAGGCTCTATTATTTGGTACTGATGTTTTAGGGTATCCAGTATTTGGTAATGATCTGGATATAGAAAAATTAGCAAAACAATATTCCTATGCTTTAGTAACAATTGGTCAAATTAAGTCATCTGAACAACGAGTAAAGTTGTTTGATTTAGCAAAAAAATCTGGGTTTATATTGCCTAGTATTGTTTCACCAAGATCCTATATTTCAAAACATGCTTATATTGGAAGTGGCGTAGTTATTATGCATGATGTACTTATCAATGCGAATGCTTCAATAGGTGATAACTCTATTATCAACTCAAAAGCTTTGATCGAACATGACAGCATAGTTGGAGAGCACTGCCATATTTCTACAAATACAACAATAAATGGCAGTGTGATTATTGAGCCAGAGTGTTTTATTGGAAGTGGTTCAGTAGTAAGAGAGTCAATAACAATTAAGAAAAATAGTTTTATTAAAGCTGGAAGTCTAATCAAGTGAGTGTATTTATAATTGCTGAAGCTGGTGTAAATCATAATGGCTCAATTAAGTTAGCATTTCAATTAGTTGATGCTGCAGTTAAGGCTGGTGCGGATGCTGTGAAATTTCAAACTTTTAAGTCAGAAAATTTAGTGTTAAAAAATACTCAAAAAGCTGAATATCAGAAAAAAACAACAAACCCATCAGAGTCTCAATTTGAAATGCTCAAAAAATTAGAGTTAAACTTTGATGCTTTTAAAAAAATAAATAACTATTGCAATGATAAAGACATTATATTTCTCTCGACACCTTTTGATCACTACAGTATTGATTTGCTAAACCAGTTGGGTCTTAAAATTTTTAAAATTCCAAGTGGTGAAATAACAAATTTACCTTATCTTAGGCATATTGGATCATTAGCAAAGAAGGTAATTTTATCAACAGGGATGTCAACTCTTAAAGAAGTTGGTGATGCGCTAAATACTTTAGTAGTTTCTGGAACAAAAAAAGAAAATATTGTGGTGCTGCATGCTAATACTATGTATCCAACTCCAATGGAGGATGTAAATTTAAATGTTTTGAAAACTATTCGTAAGGAGTTTGATGTTGCTGTGGGTTACAGTGACCATACTTTGGGTATAGAGGTAGATATAGCGGCTGTAGCAATAGGAGCAACTGTCATTGAAAAACACTTTACATTAGATAAAGCCATGAATGGCCCTGATCATAAGGCTTCTCTTGAGCCACAAGAATTAAAGGATATGGTGAGTGCAATTCGTAATATTGAAAAAGCAATGGGTAGTAGTATAAAAACCGCAACACAGAGTGAAAAAATAAATAAAAATATTGTTAGAAAATCAATAATTGCTAGGTGTGTTATTAAAAAAGGTGAAAGATTGACTGAAGATAACCTTACCGTTAAGCGCCCAGGAACTGGAATAAGCCCAATGAAATGGGACAAATTAATAGGTACATTGGCGGAAACTGATTATCAAACAGATGAACTAATATGACTAAAAGAAAGATTTGTGTTGTTACCGGAACTAGAGCAGAATATGGACTTTTCCATCCTGTTTTACAAAAAATTCAAGAGTCTAGTAAACTTAAGCTTCAGATAGTAGCAACAAGTGCACATCTTTCAAGTGAGTTTGGATTAACTTATAAAGAGATAGAAAGGGATTTTTTTATAGATGATAAGATCGATAATCTTTTTTCAGTAGAGACAAAAACATCAATAGCAAAATCTACTGGGCTTGCCACAATGCTTCTTGCAGATAGCTTTGAAAAATTAAACCCAGATATTGTATTGCTTCTAGGAGACAGGTTTGAAACCCATGCAGCTGCGACATCAGCATTATTAATGAATATTCCAATTGCACATATCCATGGAGGTGAAATTACCGAGGGCGCTGTCGATGAACAAATTAGACACTCTATTACTAAAATGAGCTTTCTTCACTTTTGTTCAACTGAAGTTTATCGACGTAGAGTTATACAAATGGGCGAAGAGTCGGAGAGAGTTATTAACTCAGGCGCTCCTGGTATCGATAATATTTTAACTCATAAGCTGTTATCAATAACTGAGCTAGAAAGTCAAATTGATTGGAAATTTTCCGATAGAACTGCTTTATTTACATTCCATCCTGAAACATTATCAATGAATGATTTAAAGGTTGACTTAAATAATATTTTTAAATCTTTAGAGGAAAGCTCGTTAGGCATTTTATTTACCTACTCAAATGCTGATAGTGGTGGAAGAATTATTAACAAAAAGCTCGAGGCATTCTGTAAAAATGACTCTAAAAAATATAAGGTAGTAAAAAATTTAGGCGTATTAAAATATCTAAGTGCTATGAGCCATGTTGATCTCATTATTGGCAATAGTTCGAGTGGAATTATAGAGTCAGCAAGTTTTGAGAAGCCAGTTGTTAATATTGGAGATAGGCAGTCAGGCAGACTTAAGGGAGTTAACGTAATTGACTCGAAAATTAAAGATTTAAGTAAATCAATTAAATTAGCATTATCAAAAAAATTTATTCATAAGTGCAAAGGTATTCAAAATATTTATGGAAGTGGTAAGGCCTCAATACGTATTGTTAATGAACTAATAAATCAACCACTTTCAGTAAAGAAATTTTTTATAGATATTAAATAATGAATACAAGAATAATAGCAAAGTTAGATGTAAAGCCGCCATATGTCGTAAAACCAGTTCATTTTGAGGGGTTAAGAAAGATGGGCCTGCCATCTGATTTAGCTAAAAAATATTATGAGCAAGGTGCTGATGAATTATTTTATATTGATATAGTTTCATCTTTATATCAAAGAGAAATTTTATCTGAAGGTATTAAAAAAACTGCAAATGAATTATTTATTCCTTTTGCAGTTGGTGGAGGGGTTAGAAGTATTGAGGATTTTTCGAAACTCCTGCATATGGGAGCTGATAAGGTTGTTATAAATACTTTTGCTGTTCAAAATGATTCAAATATTATTAATCAGGCAGCTGAAGTGTTTGGAAGTCAGGCAGTGGTTATTAATATTGATGCAAAAAAATGGCAAAAAAATTGGGAATGTTATACTGATTGTGGGCGTATTCAGAGTGGAAGAGATGTTTTAGAATGGGCTCAAGAGGCAGAGCAGAGAGGGGCTGGAGAGATTTTATTACAATCAGTTGATTGTGATGGAAGGAAAAGAGGTTTTGATATTGATCTAGCAGCAAGAGTTGTAGACTCTGTAGGGATTCCTGTAGTTGTATCAAGTGGCTGTGGCTCATTGAAGGATATTAGTGAGTTGATTGAAGAGGCTAACCCAAGTGGTGTAGCAATTGCCAGTTTATTGCATTATGATCAAACAACAATCCAAGATATTAAAAATTATTTAAGAAGTAATGGGGTAATAAAATGAGCAATATTATTGGAATTATTAATTATGGTATAGCTGGAAATATTTATAGTGTGAAAAAAGCTATTGAAAAAGCTGGTGGAGAAACATTAATTGTAAATGCTGCTGCTGATTTTAAATCTGTTGATAAGCTTGTGATACCTGGAGTTGGAAGCTTTAAAGAGTCCATGAAAGAGCTTGAGAATGATGGCTTTATTAATCCGCTCAAATTTTTTGATAAGCCAATACTGGGAATATGCTTAGGTATGCAATTACTAGCAAAGATCGGCTTTGAGTTTGGAAAGACTCTTGGGCTCGACTTATTAGATGCTGAGGTGAAACCAATTTTATGTGATGGCAAAATACCACATATGGGCTTTCAAAAAATCCAAATTGTTAATTCTAATGAACTATTAAAAGGACTTGAGAATGAGGAGTTTTATTTTATGCATTCCTTTGAAATGATTAATTATACTGATATTGCAGCATTGACAGATTATGGTAATCATAGTTTTGTTTCTTCAGTTAAAAAAAATAATATTTATGGCGTTCAATTTCATCCAGAAAAAAGCAGGCAAGCAGGAATAAAGCTATTAAAAAATTTTATTGAACTTAAAAATCATTAAGAGAAAGAAATGGAAAAAAAATTTGGAAAATATGGACTACCACTTGAAGTAAAGTTTTGTAAAAAATGTACGATGAATAATCAACGGCCATCTTCAACCATTGAGTTTAAACAAACAGATGAAGAAAACAAAAAGACTTTATTTTTTGGCAAAGATGGAATTTGTGATGCATGTAAATATGCTGAAATGAAAAAATCTATCAATTGGGAAGATAGGAATAAAGAGCTTGAAGAGTTATGTGATAGATTCAGACGAAATGATGGAAGGTATGATGTCGTAGTTCCAGGAAGTGGTGGCAAAGACAGTGTTCAAGCTGCACACATTCTAAAGTATAAATATAATATGAATCCAATATTAATTACTTGGCCGCCAGCTTTATACACTTCGATTGGTAGAAGAAACTTTGATGCATGGCTAGATGGTGGTTTTGCTAATTACACTTATCATCAGAATAGAAAACTCCATCGATTTTTGACAAAAAATGCTTTTTTAAATCTTGGACATCCTTTTCAGCCATTTATTTTAGGCCAAAAAAATCTTGCACCAAGGCTGTCAGTTTTACTAGATATCCCTTTAGTTGTTTTTGGTGAGAATGAGGCTGAATATGGAAATGCAATTGAAGACAATTATAAACCCACTAGAGATCCAAAATACTATAGTGCAGAACTAAGCATAAAAAATATAATTTTAGCGGGAATTCCAGCAATAGACTTGGTTAATGATTTTGGGTTTAAACTCTCTGATCTTGAGGCTTATTTTCCTGTAAGCGCTTATGACATTGAGAAAACAGGTACTGAAGTACATTATTTAGGTTACTACACAAAATGGCATCCACAAGATGTCTATTACTTTTCAATAGAGAATAGTAATTTTATGCCAAATGATTATAGAACAGAAGGGAGCTTTAGTAAGTATAGCTCTCTCGATGACAAGATTGATTGGCTTCATTATCACACAACAATGATTAAATTTGGTATCGGCAGGGCGACTTATGATTCAGCTCAGGAAATTAGAAATGGAGATATTACAAGAGATGAAGGGATAGCTTTAATTAATAGGTTTGATGGAGAATTTCCAGAAAAATACATTAAAGACTGCTGTGACTATATGAATATTACTATTCAGCAATACCATGATGCAATTGAGAAATTCAGATCTCCACATTTATGGAATAAAGTAAATGGAAGCTTTGAGTTAAAAAATCCAATCTGGAAGGGGTTAAAAGTTGACTAACTGGAAAGAAATATTAATTAAGCCTTCAGATTCACTAGAACATGCAATCAAAGTGCTGCATGAGGGCGGACTTAGAATTGCACTTGTTGTTGACAAGCATAATAAACTATTAGGTACTGTCACTGATGGAGATATTAGGCGTGCACTGATCAATAAGTTGACAATGAAAAGTCAGATAACTCGTGTTATGAAGAATGATCCAATCAAAGTTAGTAAGGCTTTTTCTACGAAAGAGTTGCTTAAGCTAATGACAAGTAAAGGGCTTATTCATATGCCAATTGTTGATGGAAATGGGATTTTATTTGACCTTAAAACTATTGATCACTTGATTAAAAATCCCACTTTAAAAAACCCTATATTTTTGATGGCTGGTGGGTTTGGAAAAAGATTACGTCCATTAACTGAAAATATTCCCAAGCCATTATTGAAAGTTGGCGATAAGCCTATTATAGAAACTATTATTAAGCAATTTATTGAATGTGGGTTTAATGAATTTTATATTTCCACTCATTATAAATCCGAGAAAATTAGAGAATATTTTAAGGATGGAAGTGAGTTTGGGGCTCATATTCAGTATATTCATGAAGATATACCATTAGGTACAGCTGGATCATTAGGTCTTCTTCCAAGAGATATTCCGGATTTGCCAGTTATAGTTATGAACGGCGATCTTTTAACAAAAGTTGATTTTAATAATTTGTTGGAATTTCATAATGCTAGTGGGGCTGATGCAACAATGTGTGTCAGAGAGTATGATATCCAAGTTCCTTTTGGAGTTGTAAAAATGAAAGAAGGAAGAATACAAAAAATAACAGAGAAGCCAGTACATAATTTTTTTGTAAATGCTGGAATCTATGTTTTAAATCATAAATTAATTAAAAAAGTTGATGGAGAGTCTTATCTTGATATGCCAGATCTTTTAAAAAATGAGCTTGATAATAAGGGTATAAATGCCTTTCCAATCCATGAGTATTGGCTTGATATTGGTCGGATTGAGGAGTATAAAAAGGGTAATCAAGATGCTGCATTATTTAATAAATAAAAATTCATTAACATACTTTAAAAAATGAAATACATAGTACTTATATGCGCTCGAGCTGGTTCAAAAGGATTACCAGGAAAAAATATTAAGCCTTTGAACGGCATACCTTTGATTGGGTGGGCCATTAATTCTGCAAAAAAAATAAATAGAGCCTCGCGTATTATTGTTTCGACTGACTCAGAAGAAATTGCAGAGCTAGCATTACAATTCGGAGCTGAAGTACCTTTTATTAGGCCAAAAGAGCTTGCTGAGGATAATAGCCCGGAATGGTTAGTATGGAGACATGCTATTAATTATCTTGAAAAAAATAAATATGAGTCTTTCGATGCTATTGTAGTTTTACCAGTTACTGCTCCATTAAGATCTAGTGCAGATATTAATTCCTGTATCGATCTATTTGAAGATGGAAGTGTTGATTCAGTAATTACAGTTTCTAAAGCTCAAAGAAGCCCATATTTTAATATGACAGTTAACCATAATGGTTATGCTTCATTGGCAATCTTGCCTGGTACTAAAATCACAAGACGTCAGGATGCACCAGAGGTTTTTGATATGACAACAGTTGCTTATGTTGTGGAAAAGAATTTTATAAAAAATAATGATGGAATTTTTAAAGGCAAAGTAAAGAGCGTTACTATTCCTCGTGAGAGGGCAGTTGATATTGATGATTTGTTGGATTTTAAAATTGCGGAATTATTTTTACAAAATTGAATATTAAAAGGTACAAATTATGTTGTTAAAAGATAAGGTTATTGTCGTTACTGGAGGCGCTGGTCTAATTGGTAAAGAGTTTGTTGAGTCAATTATTGAGCAAGGAGGTATCGCAATAATTGCAGATATTGATGAAAGCCGAGGTGTGAAAGTTACTAAAGCTATTCAAAAAAATACAAAATCTATCAATATATCCTTTATAAAACTCGACGTAACTTCTAAATTTTCTATTCAGAAATGCATTGATTTCGTGCATGATAAATATGGAAAAATAGATGCCTTAGTCAATAATGCATATCCAAAAAATAAAAATTTTGGAAAGCATTTCTTCGATGTGGAGTATGATGATTTTGTTGAAAATCTAGGTTTAAATTTGGGAGGCTGCATTATTCCATCACAAGTATTTGCTTTATATTTTAAAAATCAAGGTTATGGAAATATTATTAATATATCTTCGATATATGGAGTGGTAGCTCCAAAATTTGAGATATACAATAATACGAATATGACTATGCCGGTTGAGTATGCAGCTATTAAATCTGGCATGATTCATTTAACAAAATATATGGCTAAGTATTTTAAAGGATTGAATATTAGAGTAAATTCTATCAGTCCAGGAGGAGTCAATGATGGACAGGCAGAAATTTTTATTAGTGAATATAATAAAAAATGCTTAACTAAAGGCATGCTTAACAAGGATGATTTAAATGGATCATTGGTTTATCTTCTTAGCAGTATGAGTAAATATGTAAATGGACAAAATATTATCGTAGATGATGGGTTTTGTTTATAAATTTAATGTTTAGTGTTAATTATTGCATAGTCTATTAACTTTAATTTTTAAAGGAAGCTATTTTGAGAAACAATATTAAGGTAATTTTAAAGCCAGATAGTAAGAATAACTATATTACTACAACTGCAATTGGAGTAAAGTACTTGGACGATTTTGAAAAGTTTTCAATGCCTTCATGGATTACATATTGTAAAAGATTTGGCATAGGCTTAGCTGTTGTAGTTGAAAATTTACTTGATGTAAATGACAAGTATTTTAAAAAGGCAAATTGGCAAAAGTTTTTAGTTGGTAAAGAGTTACAAACTATAGATAAGTCAGTAAACAATATTTGTCACCTAGATACCGATATCATTATTAGCCCTCTTGCTCCAAATATATTTGAATTTCATAATGAAAGTAAGATTAGTATTACATCATTAAGGAAAAATTTACCTTTTTCATATGATGTAACTTTAAGAAAAATTGCTTTCTTTCGTAATAAGTTCTATGACCAGAAATATCCTTTAGATTCAGTTTTATTTATAAGCCTAGAAGATCTTTATAAATATCATAATTTAAAGGTTCCCAAAATAGCTGATGAGGTATGTTCTGGGATGTATGTCTATAATGCTAAAAAATATTCAGATTTTTTTGAAGAATTATTTTATAAATATCCTAGTGATATTGACACGTTAACCAATGGTGGTGATCAAACTCATTTTAATTTTCATGTACTAAATAATAAAGTTAATTATTTATCCTATAAATTTCAGGCAATCTGGGTATTTGAACAAGCATCAAAGTATCATTTTTTATATGATAATCCTAATTCAGATTTAATAAAAAAATGTATTGAATCGTCCTTACTTGATAATTATTTTTTACATTTTGCAGGCTCTTGGCATGAAAGTAATATGTGGAAAAATGATGAAATTTTAAATAATGATAGTAGTATCTTAATGCAAGATTTTATTTTTTATTTAAACAGAAGGCTTTTGGGTGAGCCTGTTGGAATGACAAGACCTTAGATTTGATTATTGAGTAGTAAGTTAGAAAGGGCCAAAAAAATGCATCTTATTATTTCGTAGTGATGACTAAAATGAGATGAAAATATTTTTTATTAGCTTTTTTATTATTAGGGAGTCAATTTATTTTATAACTATGTTAATTTATTTTTCATATGAAATAAATTACAAGGCTTGAGAAGCCTTTCATAAATATAATTAATATGCTAGAACAAATCATTATTGTTTACCCTCTTCGCTTTACAGAATTTGATCGTAAAAGATTTGAAGTTGGGTATTTAAAAAAACATACAAATGTCATTGTTTATGATTTGCTAGACTCACTGAATAAACATTTTTCTGAGGCATATCATGATTATGATGAATCTAAGGATGTAAAAAAACTTTCTTCAGTATTTGCTTGGAGAAAATCATACTTAGAAAGCCTAAAGAACTTCCGAGGCCAATCGTATGTGATTAACTTTGTTCAACCTCATACGTTTAAAGAACTATTTATAAACTATGTTCTATCTTCATCTGGAGTGCCTATTATTGAATATGCCAATCCTGGCATACCAACCTATACTGCAGTTAAACAAAGTTTTTTATCAAAAATACGTACAAAATATTTCTTTATTATTAAGAGAGCGTCTTTTAAATGGATGGTTCATGTTATTAAATATAGAGTAGTCAGGGCTTTATATTCAATTTTGTGCCGAAAGAGCGACTTTATACTTGCTGTTGGTAAAAGTGATAAAAACTCTTCGCCTAGTATTATTAGTGCAAATTCTTTTGATTACTCAATGATTCTTGAAAAAAGTAGAGAATTTAAAAATAGTAATCAAGATAATATAATTTTCCTAGATAGTGGAGGGCCATTATTTAAGACAGATAGTTTTATGTATGGTAATAAACATCCTTTATCAAAAGAATTGTGGTACCCAGCATTAGTAAATTTCTTTAATATTATTGAAAAACAAACTGGAAATAAGGTTGTTGTTGCAGCCCATCCAAAACATAAATATACTAAAGAAAGTAGTCAATATTTTGGGAGTCGCCAAGTTATTCATGATAAATCAATGGATCTGATCTCCCAAGCTTCTATAGTTATTACCTTAAATAGTACTGCTGTTAGTTATGCGGTAATGTTTAATAAGCCAGTTATATTTTTAATATCTAATGAAGTTATAAATGATGGAAACATTCTTCTGCAAGAAATAAATTTCTACGCAAGCATTCTGGGTACTTCAGCTATCAATGTTGATAGAGTTGATGACAAATTAATCACAAACTTAACTGTGAATAGTGAAAAATATATATTATATAAAAATAAATATCTTTCTTCTAGATCGGATAATAAAACTAATGGTGAAATTATTATGGATGATGTAATCAAAGGAATTTCAAATGATAGATAATTTTTTATAGTCTTTAGCTTTTCAGAATAGTAGTTAAGTAATAATTAGGAAAATAAAGCAGGAATAATTTATAATTAAGGTGCTACCTATGTTTAGAAAGAATATTTTAGATAAAAATTTAACACGCCCAAATTGGGTAAATCAAGATCATAGATTGATGGGTAATTTATGGCTAGACAAAAATGAGTGCATCGACCCTGAAATGAATAGCATTGTGTTGCAATCTTTATCAGGAATTTCTTCAGAGGCTGTTTTTAGTTACCCTGATCTGGATGTTTTATATAGTAAAGTGGCTAAATTTGCTAATGTTTTGCCAGAGAATGTTCTAATAACTGCCGGATCAGATGGTGCAATACGTGCGTGTTTTGAATCTTGCATTGAGCCAGGGGATAAGATTGTGTTGTCGCGGCCTACTTTTGCAATGTATGAGATTTATTCAAAGATCTATGGCGCTAGTGTTACTTGGCTAGATTATGAGAAATCTCCAGATGGACCAGTTCTTCAAGTTGAAAGGATTCTAAGTATTATTAAAAAAATAAAACCAAAAATGGTTTGTTTGCCTAATCCAGATAGCCCTACTGGAACTATTTTCTCTTTACTAGATTTACGAAAAATTATTGATGCAGCCAAAGATGCTGGTGCATTAATATTGATAGATGAGGCCTATCATCCTTTATACCTCGAAACTGTGGTTCCTTGGATCCATGAATGTAAACATTTAGTTGTGGTTCGAAGCTTTAGTAAGGCTTGGGGCGCTGCTGGGCTTAGGGTAGGGTATGCATTGGCTAATAATGAGTTAATTACATTTCTTCATAAACAAAGACCAATGTATGAGATAGGCAATGTTTCTGCAAAAGCGATTGAGAGATTACTAGATTATGAAAAAGAAATGGAGCTTTCAGTTGAGCGAATTAATGCTGGAAAAAAGTATTTTCAGGACTTTGTTAGATCAATAGGATTGTCTTCATATAAAAGCCATGGAAATTTTTTGCATGTCAGATTTGAGCATTATGCTGAAGAGATTCATAAAGAGTTAGAGGATAAAGTTTATTATCGTAAAGACTTTAGTTTTCCAAGCCTTCAGGGGTATAGTCGCTTTTCATCCACTACAATTGAAAGATTTAAACCAATTGTAAAATGTATAACTGAAGTTGTAACAAAGTATGAAAAAAAGGAGCTTTCTAATAATGCAAGTATATAAGGTTGCGGTAATTGGTTGTGGGCGTATCGCGGGGCATAATTGTCGCGCTATATTGGGCACTGATGGGTTGGAGCTAGTAGCAGTTTGTGATTTAGAGATTGAAAAAGCAAATGTTTATGGAGATGAGTTTGGTATAAAGGCATTTTCAAACTATCATACAATGCTTACAGAGATTACGGATATTGATATCGTAGCAATCATCACCCCCTCTGGCATGCATTTTGAACATAGTATGGATGTTTTAAAAAAATATAATAAACATATTATTGTTGAGAAGCCAACATTTATGAAGCCATCTCAATTGAATGAGGCATATAGTACTTCAGAAAAGTTAGGCTTGAAAATTTTCCCAATATTTCAAAATAGACATAATCGAGCAGTTCAAAGAGTAAAAAAAGCTATAACACAAGATGAGTTAGGTGAAATTAGAGTGATTGGTGTTCGGGTTCGTTGGTGTCGCCCCCAGCGTTATTATGATATGGCAGAGTGGAGAGGTACTTTATCACATGATGGAGGTGCATTAACAAATCAAGGCATTCATCATGTCGACTTGCTAAGGTACTTAGGAGGCGAAATCATTAAAGTTAATGCTACTATGAGGACACTGGGTGTAAATATTGAGGCTGAAGACACAGTAGTTTCTAGTTTTACTTATAATAATAAAGCAGTTGGAACTTTAGAGGTGACAACTGCTGCTAGGCCAGATGATTTTGAAGCATCTATCTCTATTGTTGGCTCAAAAGGACTGGCACAAATTGGTGGTATAGCAGTCAATGAATTGCAAATATTTACTCCAGAGCCTGAGTCATGTGAAAAATATAGTGAGGATTTTTCTGACTGTGTATATGGAGATGGACATAAATTATTGTATAAAGATATTTTTCATTCTATGGCTAGTGATACACCTTATACAGTAAGCCAAAATGATTGCCTTCAGTCAATTCGTTTGTTGCACGCATTTTATCGTTCTGATGAAAAAAATGACTGGCAAGAGGTTAGTGAAGATGGAGAGTCACTCTGTCTTGGTAAAGAAAATATAGAAATATCCAATCTATATAGGACAATAAAATGACAAAAATTATTGGTGTGATACCAGCACGAATGGGTTCAGGAAGATTTCCAGGAAAGCCACTATTCAAAATAGCTGGCATGCCAATGTTGGAACATGTGTGGCATCGGGCTAAAATGTATAAAAAATGGGATGAGCTTTTAATTGCCACTTGTGATAGTGAAATTAAAGATTTTGCAGACTCTAAAAATATTCCTTGTGTTATGACATCTAACAAGCATGAGCGCGCATTAGATAGAGTTGCTGAAGCAATAGAAAATAGTAATTTTCAAGTCGATGCTAACGATATAGTCCTAAATGTTCAAGGCGATGAACCTATGATGAGGCCAGATATGATCGACGCAACAGTAAAGCCGATGTCAGATGACTTAAGAGTTAAAGGAGTTGTTTTATCAATGCCTATTGTTGATGAAGAACAGTTTAATGATCCAAATACACTTAAAATTATTCATAATATTAAAGGCGATATTCTTTATACTTCACGTGCACCAATACCTTACTGTAAGGAGTGGTCAATAAATATTGGCGCAAAAAGAATCTATGGAATTTTTGGCTTTCGTTGGGATTTCTTAAAGAAATTTACTAAGATACCAGAGTCACCCTTAGAGATAGTAGAGGCA
>Ga0075444_10000964_pt1 | contig 17417 bp, 10 predicted proteins | sample CoawatmetaG01DNA_FD_76836 | JGI IMG/M metagenome (GOLD analysis project Ga0075444, IMG submission 76836) | Marine microbial communities from the West Antarctic Peninsula - Coastal water metaG017-DNA | ecosystem: Environmental > Aquatic > Marine > Coastal | place: Atlantic Ocean: West Antarctic... | reverse complement strand
CCTGAACTCGGTGGGCAGTTGACTGCTCTTTACCCTGAGAAATATGTCTATGACGTGGCCGGTCACCCAAAGATTTTGGCTAAAGATTTAGCAAAAAATCTTGCAACCCAAGCGCAGCTTTTCAAGCCGACTATATCGCTTGGTGAGAAAGTGCTTAATTTGCAGAAGAGCCCTGAAGGCCACTGGCAAATTTCCACAGACTTTTCCGAAGAGCATTTCAGCAAGACAGTTTTGTTGGCCTTAGGTGCCGGTGCTTGCGTACCGAAGAAACTGGATCTTGACTATCCTAAAGAGCTAGAAGGCGAGAGCATTTTCTACGCTGTTAAGAACAAAGAGAAGTTCCGCGGCAAGAACGTACTGATTATTGGCGGCGGCGACTCTGCTGTTGACTGGGCCAATGAATTTTCAGTGCTAGCGACAAAAGTGACTTTGATTCACAGAAGAGATCAGTTCAGAGCTGTGCAAACTTCTGTAGAAGAGATGAAGCGCAACAAAGTCGATATCAAGACTTTCTATGAATTGAAAGAAATTCAATATGACGCTGGCGCTATTAAAGGTGTGGTTATCTTTGACAACCGCACTGGTAAAGAAGAGACCCTTGCCGTTGATGCCATCATCATCAACATCGGCTTCGTTATCAACCTCGACTTCTTGAAGAGCTGGGGCTTGCATATGGACGTCAATGCTATTACCGTCAATGAAATGATGGAAACTAGCTTGCCAGGCGTATATGCCGCTGGTGATATTTGCGCCCACGCAGCCAAATTGAAGTTGATTGCAACTGGTGCAGCTGAAGCGGCTACTGCCGTAAACTTTGCTGTAACCTTTATCAATCCTTCGGCCAAGGCCTTCCCTGGTCACAGTTCAAACCTCAATCTGAGCATGTAATCTCTGCTCGGGTGGTCAAAGTTTAGGTAGAGCTTCTATCTATCTAGAACAAACGGTCGCAGCGCAAGCTGCGGCTTTTTGCTTTATGGGCCTCTTGGAATTTGATGGTCCGCATTCAAAAAGCTTCTGCGTAGCTTGTGGTGTTCAGGCTATTGCGCTGCCAGAAACTATCGCTACCAGCGACGATATACATGCGATAAGAACCGCATTGACGGCCGAAGGACGGCGATAAATCGTCTCTCTCCAGTAGTTCCCTATCGGGTGGTAGGCATTGAGATTGCTTAGCTTGAAAAAAAGGTGTGATGATGCGGCCGTCTGGGCTTTCTTGTTCGTATAAAAATTTGGCAGCACTTAGATAATCGATGGCCGGAATAAAAGAAGCTCTTTCATTGATTTGGTTGCTGTCACCAAATATGGTGAGGGCACGACCTGCTTCGAGCTTTATGGTATTGATTTTGCAATTGTCTAGGTAGTCCGGTGGAATATAATAGGCGCGCCACTGCCTCAACGTTGATGGAGCTTTGCCAAAGATGCTGGCGAGGTCTAGTTGCATTTGATCGAGCTTGGCCCAAGTTTGAATTAGGCTGATGGGATTGAAGCTTGGTTCCACTAGCTGTTTGCCGTTTATAGAAACGGTGCTGGTTGCAAGCACGTCGTCCCCGTCATTTGCCGCTCTGTTGCCAGGACTGCCTTTGCCTGGTGCTGCTTCGCAGTCTATTAATAGTAGATGCCAGTTGGCCTTACTATTCGCTAAATATTTAACGCTACGGCTAATGCTTTCCCCTGCTTCTAGTCTACACTTCCAGGTTCGCGCCTCTCGCTCGTAAACGTAATGAGCCGTGAAGACGACAATGACCGTGGCGCTTAGAAAGACTGCTATGCCCTGGCTGGATATTTTTAGAAGCGGGCGTTTTTGGGCTTTGTCAAATCGGCATAACCTTCTGGCTAGTACTAATACTAGAATCATCACTGCGCCTTTGATTGTATATTCCAGCAGGGCCGCCAACGCAGTAGGCAACATTAAACACTGAAGTAGAGACAGTAGGTCGGTTCTGACAATAGTAATAGCTGCAATTGCGGAGAGTAGAAGGCCAAGTAGCAGAACTCTAGCGGTTGGTTTTTGTGACCAGCAATAGACAATGTTACTGATGGCAAGTGCGCACAGCAAAAACACCATTGGCATGCCACTGAAGCCATATCGCGGACAGGTTTCAACTGGAATGTACGCGGCGTGTCCTAGTATTACTAGTGGTGCAGCAGCTGCGATAAATCTGGCCGCCTGATTCTTCAGTTTTGGTAGGTTCAACGGCATCAATATTACGCCAATGGCTGCCATTGCTAGGGCCAATTGATGGAGAAAGATTTGCAGACCTAAGCCCAGGCCAAGGCACTTATGGTGAAAATCGTTCCAGGGAAGCAGCCATAATCTCTCGGGTTTGCGCAGAGCTAAATTAACCGACTGCCATGGCTTTTCCTTGAATATGCTTGCCATACAGTCTAGAGCCTTACTGTCTTCGCTATAACCCTGCATGGTTGGGTCTAGGGGCACTGTTCCCCAGCCCTCGGAGTCACAACTCATACCGCGGGTGATGTTGTAAATGGGCACGCGGTGAGCGCTAGCTCGCCAAGTACCGGTGGTTATATGAGTAAAGAGCAACCAGGGTTTGAGTGCAAGGGTGGCGCCGATACAGAGGCTTAGAAGTATAATTACCTTGCTCTGGAGCATACGGCCCGATTGCTGACTGCTTGCTGGTAAGGAAACCGGTCCAAATAGTACTGGGAGCCAGAGCAATACTAGCAACCCTAGACTAACAACCAGTGCTGGTTTTGTCATGAACACAACAGCGATCACCAAGCCTATAACTAGGCTGAGAATGTTGGATACAATGTCCGAATTTTCAGTTTCTTTGAGTTTAATTGTTCTTACCATCAAGCACATCGCTAGTAGTATTAGCACTGTTGCCGGTAGTTCTCCAAGAAAACTATTGGTGCTAAGGATGGCTGCCGGATAGAGGGCCCAGGCTAATCCTGTGCCTAGAGCCAGATATTTGGCCTGCTTCCCATTGCTCAAATTGAATGCTAAAGAAGTAATTGATGCTGTGGCTAGAGCTTGAAAAAATATCTCTATATAGATGAAAATGCGCCAGTCGCTAGCCTGGGGTATCTTGCCTAATAGCGTGAAAACAAAGGTGCCAATCAGGGGAACGAGTGGGCCGTCAAGCAGCAAATATTCGTTGAGTTTGTGGCTATCGCTGCCCGCTAAAGGCGTGCCGCCGAATTGCGCTTGAATAGCCTGGCAGAGTAATTGCACCGTGCCCATATAGTGACCAGAGTCAAAGACTAAAGTGGTGCCTGTGGGGTGCAGTGTGTTTTGTATGACACAAGCGAAAACGGCGACAACAACGCAAAATGCGATGATCAGAATTTCTGTGCGAGAGCTAGAACTAGAGCTAAATTGCATTGGCTGATTATACTCGTTTACCAGAGCCTGAGCGTTGAGCTCGCATGGCCAGCCTGGGCATCGACAGTGGGGTTTGCCTGGGGCGACACTAGTAAAAATAGTCTAAGATCTTCGTCTGGCGAAAGTGTCTTTTCTTTTACTGCGCTTGTCGATTTTGCTGCTTTAAGTATGCGGTGATCGGGAGGACGGCCATCCAAGCCGCTTTCAGAAGCAAACATTTTGGTAACACTAAAATAGCGCAGAGCTGGGATGAGAAGAAAGTCTTGGTTGTCCTCTCTTTTCTGTCCAAAAATTGTTAAGGGAGCTGTTGCCGTTACTTCAATTGTGTTTGCTTGATCTGCTCTTAAAAGCTCAATTGGTAAAGCAATTAGTGAGTAGTGCTCTAGTTTATCTACGTTTACCCCGCCAATTCGACTGAGTAAATCTTCAATGTCATTGATGGTGTGTTGGTAAGGAAACCCAGATGGATAGTCGCGCAGATTGGTCGCCCTTAGATCGATTTCGTGGCCGTTGAACTTGACTTTGCAGTTGCCTTTGTTCAGATTGGCATCGGTAATTAGAGCAACCCAGGCGGGTTTGTCGCTGCTCTTAATTGCTGTGGTTTCGCGCTTCGCTGTTTCGCCTGGGCTAAGAGCGTAGCACTTGGTGTCAACATCATCAAATTGCACTTGAGCGCAGGTAAACGCTAGAGCCAGGGCGGCAATGACAAAGATGATGCTATTTCTATTGCGGGCAATCGCTACTTTTTTCAACATACACGTAGCAGCAATAAACAAGAGTGGCATAGCCGAAAAGGCGTAGCGCGGCAGAGACTCAAAAGGCATATACGCGCAGTGCGTAAGCAGGTTGGCGCTGACTAAAGCGATGCCGAACTTCTCTTCTTTAGAGCCATTTTTGCTTACAAATGTCGAAACTATTCCAGCGAAACTAAAGACAATTAGTAGCCCGTGGAGCAGCCTTTGCCAGTAAAAAGAGAGGCCAAATACTGAATCGTGGAAATCATTGAATAGGCCTAGGTACAGACGAGCGAATTTCTTGGTAAGAATTGCAGGCATCTCAAGAGTGTGCTCTGTCGCTAATTCATAGAAAACTCTGATAGGGTTGCGAGCATAGTTGTGTAAGGTCAGTGGCGGCACTGGCATGGTTTCCCAAAAGCCAATTTCATAGTCGCAGCCCAGGGCCATATTGGTTGAAGGCAAGCGCGAGGGCATAATTTCGGCATGGCCGGCAAAAGCTGCGGTAACTATGAGCCAGGGCAATAGCGCCAATACTGTTCCTAACCCTAGCGCCAAAGTCCTCGCCGTTAGAGCTTTTAGGGCAGGCCTTGATGGCTGCAGCAACTGTAGTATTTGCTGACGGAAACTTATTGCCAGTATAAGTAGAACGAGGGCGAGATTAATCAGCAGTGCTGGTTTAGTAACCATAATTGCTCCGGTAATAAAACCGAAGGCGCACCAGTCTCTGGGCCGTTGCTCTTGCTGGCACAAGATTGCAGCAAGTGCGAGCAGGCATACCAGAAGGCCGCTCAGGGGCTCAGATAAGAAGGTTCCAGCGCTGACTATGGCGGCCGGGTAAAGCGACCAGAGTAGGCCTGTGGTCGCCGACCAGGCCAGGCCCAATTTCATTCTCAGGGCGCAAGTATAGGTGGTAACAGCTGTCAGGGCTATGATGGAACTTTGGACAAAAATGAGAGCAAGCGGCGTCATCTTATTGGCCGATAGCAAGGCGGCCAGGGCGGCGCAATAGGGCATACCGAAGCCATCAAGTAAGAGCATCTGCCCGAGGTTCGCCGGGGGCAGAGCCGGGGCTCCGCAGGCATGTTGGATGGCGACTGTTAGATAAAGACCAGCTTGAATGTAATGGCAGGAATCAAAAATATGGAGACGACCGGGCTCTCTAACGAGCAAGTTATAGATCATGTCGACGCCCAAGCAAATGACAAAGATCATCAAGCCCGTGCAAAACTCAGTCTTATTTGTTATGGCTTTATTGCCAGCCAACAGGGTCTCCATTTAGTCTTTGCGCCAGCGGCAATAATACCCGCTGCCAGCAATGGCTGCAAAAAACAGTGGACGATACCATACGGATGTAGTATAGTTGTTCTACTGCTGACAATTTACCTTTTGCTACTGCTACGATAAACGTGTGCGGGAGATTATCTATGTTTACCGACAATGCTATTAAGGTCCTAGAGAAGCGCTACTTCTTAAGAGATGACCAAGGTCAAATCATAGAAGACGTAGACTCTCTATTTGCACGGGTTGCTTCTGCTGTGGCTGCCAGTGAGCTGCGCTATGGCCTTGATGCTGCTGCCGTGGAGAGCCTTGCTGGTCGGTTTAAGCAAGCCATGCTTAATCGCGAATTTCTGCCCAATTCTCCTACCCTAATGAATGCCGGAAAGCCGGGTGGACAGCTCTCCGCTTGTTTCGTACTGCCGGTGCCAGACAGCTTAGAGGGTATTTTTGAGACTTGCAAAAATGCTGCCATGATTCATAAAACTGGCGGTGGCACAGGCTTTTCGTTTTCGCGCTTGCGCCCAATGAATGACCGGGTCGCCTCGTCAGTGGGGGTGGCATCTGGTCCTGTCAGCTTTATGATTGTCTACGATGCTGCGACTGAAGCTATTCGCCAGGGTGGTACCAGGCGTGGTGCCAATATGGGCATGCTGCGGGTCGATCATCCTGATATAGAGCAGTTTATAACCTGCAAGCGCGATACCAGCAAGCTCAATAACTTCAATATTTCAGTGGCCGTAACTGATAAGTTTATGGAAGCAGTTAAGTCTGATCAGCCCTTCGACTTAGTGCATCCTGGTCGTCGTGATGACAGTGGCCCTGAAGTTGTGCGCCAGGTCAGTGCCGTGGCTCTCTTCGACAAAATGGTAGAGAATGCCCATGCCACTGGCGAGCCAGGAATGGTCTTTATTGACCGCATCAATAATAGCGATCCAATTCAAATGGCAACCGATGATCATGGTCAGGTAATTGCTGGTACTGAAGATATTGAGGCCACCAACCCTTGTGGTGAACAACCGCTTGGGCCAGGCGATGCCTGCAATTTAGGCAGTATCAATGTCTCGCAATTTGTTGACGAGCAGGCTAAGACTTACGATTGGCAGCGTCTTAGTGAAATGATTGAGCTTGGTGTGCGTTTCCTCGATGATGTTATTGACGCTAATGTCTATCCTTTTGAGTTTATTGCTCGGGCGACCTTAAACAACCGGCGAATTGGCCTCGGTTTGATGGGCTTCGCCGATTCACTGATCAAGCTTTCTATTGCTTACGATAGCAATGAGGCTGTTGCTCTTGCTGAGCAGTTAATGGCTTTCTTCCAAGATAAGGCCCATCAAGCTTCCGCTGCGTTGGCTAATGCTCGAGGTAATTTCCCTAATTGGTTTTATTCTGACTTCGCTCAACTTGGCTTAGTGCGGCGCAACGCCACAGTTACAACCATTGCTCCGACTGGCACTATTTCGATAATTGCCGGCACCAGTTCGGGTATCGAACCACTCTTTGCTATTTCGTTTGTGCGCCGAGTGCTTGGCGGTACCGAGTTAGTTGAGGTCAATCCACTCTTCGAAAAAATTGCCAAAGAACGGGGCTTCTATAGTGAAGAACTGATGCGCAAGATTGCTCAAGAGGGCACAGTAAGCCACATTGATGAAGTTCCAGAAGACGTCCGGCGGGTTTTTGTCTGTGCTCACGATATTGACTATCTTTATCATGTCCGCATGCAGGCTGCATTCCAGCGTCACACAGACAATGCTGTTTCTAAGACAATCAACTTCCCCAATAGTGCTACGGTTGCACAGGTAAAGGCAGCCTATTTAGCGGCCTGGGATCTGGGTCTGAAGGGTATTACTGTTTATCGTGACGCTTCCAGGCTTTCGCAAGTTTTGAACATCGGTAAAAGTGATCCCCTCAATAAAACTACTGTTTTAGAGCATGCCAGGGAGTTTGATGATTCCTTAAAAAAGCGACGTTCTGCTGGCCGCGCGGGGACTGTGACTAGTCCTCTGGTTAAAGGCAACCTGGCGCTGTCTGTTGTTGCTCGTCGTCGGTTAAAGAAGGGTAGTATCGCAATCGCTGGTATTGCAAGTAGTGATATCGCTATGGTCTCGCAAGATATACTGATCGAGAGGTGCCCTGATTGTGGGGCTGTCGCTAAAAGTTTCCTCAAGTACGAAGCCTGCCGACTTTGCGTTGCCTGCGGTTATACTAAATGTTGACCCTTAAGTCAGCGTTATATATGACCTACGCCTTATCAGAGGACAACAGCTATGTCGATTATGGTCGATCGGGAAATCCGAGAAGAGATTGCTAGCGGTAAGCTAATAATCGAACCTTTTGAAGACCGCCTGATTCAGCCGAATTCGTATGATGTTCGTTTGTCTGATCGTTTCTCCTGGCACGTCGCTGGCGAAGAAGTAATAGACCCATACGAGTCTCAGTCAATTCTTGAGGGTGTCAAACAAGTTACTGCTGAAAGCATTGTTATCAAGCCCTATGAATTCATTCTAGGAGCCACTCTTGAGGCTGTTTGCTTGCCTGATGATATTGTCGGTCAATTAACCGGTAAATCGAGCCTTGCCCGCTTAGGTGTAATGGTTCACGTTACGGCTGGCTTTATTGATGCTGGTTTCAGCCATCCTCCAGCTCAAATCACTCTTGAGATTCTTAATGTTGGCAATCGCCCCGTCAGGCTCCACGCTGGTATGAGCATCGGACAGATGGTCTTCACCCGCACAGCCTTCTGTGACTTGCCTTATCACCGCAAACCAGGGGCTAAATACAATGGCCAGGCGGCAGCGGCCCACAGCAAGTATTACCTCAATCCCCAAGAAGCTTCGGTTTAGTTCTCGAGGTTAGCTCCGAGATCTAAGCCCTCAGCTTGCTATTCTTGGCTGCGCCTTTGTTGCAACAAGCGCTGCATAGGCGAAGCTTTGCTTTCGGCCTTTTTGTCGACTGAAACCGCTGGGTTTTCTGCGCTAGTGATACTGCCGGACAGTGGCGATACTGACAGAGCATCTTGCAGTGTGATGTCTTCTTCCCGGGCATTGCGATAGTTTTTTCTGGTAGAGCGTAGCGGGCCGGGCCCTTGTGCACCGGCTGATGAATCGATTAAGCCAGAGTTCAGTGGCGTACTTGGCCTTACTCTTTCGCTTATTTCAATAGGGCTAATGTCGGTAGTTGCTGAGGGATCGGCAAGCCTATAGGCAATATCAACTGGGCTGATGTCAGTGGTTGCAGCTGGATCTGTAATTCTCTGACTTATCTCCACCGGGCTGATATCGGTTGTCGCTGCCGGGTCAGCTATTGGCGGGGCTGCCCGCACAGCCTGGTTGGCTGGTGTCTCTGCTACGTAAGCTTTGTATACTCCTGAGCGTTTCCAATTGCCTGTCTTGGCGCCTTGAATACAAGTTTCAAGGTGCTTTGCTTCACGCTCTCGGTGAGTTTCATTGAGCAGTCTGGCATAGTTAGCCATGACGTTTATGGTCTGTGGGTGGGAATTGCCCAATGCTTTTGTCTGAATACGCAGAGCCTTTTGGTATTCGCCTTCGGCTAGAAAATGTTTCTTTTGACTGTGGTAAAGCAGGCCGAGGTTGTTGGTGAAGACACCGACATCGTGATGTTCTGGCCCATATCTCTCTTGATATAGGGCAATCACTCGCTTAACTACGACTTCAGCTTGGGCTAGTTGTCTTAGTTTGAAGAGTATCTCTGCCAAGCATTCCAGGGTCATGGCCAGGCGCCGATCATCGGGGGGAAAGTCCTCGGCAATGTCTACGGCGGCAGAGAGAAGCGGTTCTGCGTGTTCAAGCTTGCCAAGCTGCACTGCTTTGCCAGCCGATTCCCAATAACTGCTCCATTTTTCGTCTTGATTCATACTGGCCGTTCTTTCCCAATACAAAGAGAATGGTTTGAGAGAATGTATTTTAAGGATACCGCTTGGCAACCGATTCGCCTACTGCTAATCCCCACGGTTTCCTTGCTAAAGGGCCGTGGCGCACAAACATTATAATTAAAAAGGCCAAGATTGCCGTTGGCAGTGGGAATTCTACGAATTTACTGTTGTCTAAGTCTTATTTAATATGGATAGATGCGTGGCATAAAGAAGTATCGACTTCGCGCATTTTTCTACCGGGGAGAGTCCAAATGACTGACGCACCTGACAAAGGACGTACACAAAAAGACGAAGTTCAAGACGCTGCGACACAAAAGTTGCTGGAAGGTCTTGGTAGCCAGGTTGCTCAGGCAAGATACGGCCAGGTAGCCCCTGCTTTCAATCCTGGCGCTGAACCCGGTAAAGGAAAAGACCCTTATTATGTTGGCCCTGCTGACGGTAAGCCGCAGAAGGCGCCGTATGGTCCCGATGGCACCCTTGTACCTGGTGGCAATCCAAATAATGGCAATCAGGGTGGCGAGCAGGTACCTAGTTTCACAGAACGGCATAAAGACAAACAGGTAGATCCCACCAAGCCATATCAGCGTAGCGACATTGGTGAGCAAGTGCGAACCGGCAACCAGAATCCGGGGCAAGGCCGTCAGTTCTCATGGCAAGGCGCCGATTTCTTCGACCCAAGAGTGCAGCAAACTATTATGTTGCGTGGTCAGCACCGCGACTTATTGAATTCGACTATATTCGCTGGTGCTGCTAGCGTGCCGATCCCACTTCTTCACGACGCCATTTCAAAGCGTGCCGATCAGGCTGTGGCCAAGGCTGCTGAAACTGGCGCCGAGACTAATCTCAGTAAGATGGGTAAGTGGTGGCAGTCTAATGTCGACCCGACAAAAGTTGCTGGCGGTGATTTGATCAAAGTTGATCCTAAGCATGCCACTGCTTTTCAGAACTTTGAAGGATTGCAGACCAAGTTAGCTGAAACTGTTAAAGCTGGTGGTGATGACGCTCTTAAGGCGGCTGAGAAATTAGACTTCCTGAAGGCGCGCACTGCTGAAGGCAAGTTTACGGCTCAGAACTGGATGGAAGCTTCTGCTAAAGAGGGCGGTAAGTTCTTTACACCAGATGAGCTGGCCGTGCTTGAGCAGAGAGCTAACGCTGGCAAGATGATTGATGCTGCTGCTGCTAAGCAAAGTGGTCGCATTGCTCAAACCCTTGAGAATATGCCTGGTTGGATGTCGCGAGTTGGCAATGGCATGCTTTCTTCTGCCGCTCAGTACGGTATTGTTTCCGCAGACCGCAGCATGACCCAGAAAGTCGCTGGCGTGAACGGTTTGCACGAATCGTGGAATGCTAGTCAGGTCATTGGTCCTATGGCGTTGGCGGCTTTGCCAGGCAAGTTGAAACTAGCAGCACCTATCGTTGCAATTGGTGGCTCGCAGGCCATCGACGGTTTAGCGCGCATGACCGGGTTGACTGCCCCTGACCGCATCAATGCCGCCACCGGTGTGTATGATGGCTGGAATGGTGCCTTTGTGGCTGGCAGTTTGACACTGGCTACCTACGCTAAAGATTGGCGGGCCAAGGCTGTTATCGCTGGTGTCGGTACTCTGGCACCGATGGCAGTGCACGCCTATCAAGACAATATTGGCGGCAACCTTAAAGGTGGCGTCGATAATGTTAGAGAGAGTTTCAACTACGATCACACCAAGCGTTCATATGGCTCGTTGAGAGAAGTTGATAGCTCAATGCAGAAAGTTCTCAACAAGAAGGAAGATTGGATTGTCGCTAACGTTGACGCCAGTTTTGCTGCCATGAATGATCGCTGGAATAAGCCTGCTGCAGCTGGTGGCTTAACTACTGAGCAGAAGCTTCTAGGCTTGCGTGATGACGCTAGTGCTACTGGTGCTCTCTCTCGCAACATCCTCGATAAGGGTACGCGCATTTCAGACAAGGGTACTGAGCCACAATACATGCTTGATGGCTATCAACTTGATGTGGGCGGCCGGGCTTTGCATTACATGTTGCGCACTAGAAATAGTGCTGACAAGGCAGCTACTCTGACTGAGCAAATTATTCGGGACAATGCCGATCCAAGCAAACAAGTAACAATCAAAGGTGAGCTGCCCAAGCAAAGCGAAGCCGATGATCTAAGAAAGTATTCGGCAGAAGCACAGACTGATATCACCAAGATTCTTGATGGTAAGCACGATATTAAAGGCGCTTTTGAAGAGCTTGTGAAAAAGGCCGAAGTGCTTGATAAAGAGTTCCTCAAAACCTATATCAAAGGGCCAGATAATCTGATCCTCTATTACAACGACAAGGCTGCTAAGGCTCAGGCTGCTGCTCAGAGGGCCGCTGCAGAAGGCAATGACCCCTTGCGCCAAGAAGCTGAATTGAAGACTCAAGAGTACGCCAAAGTTGTGGCCAAGCTTTACCGCGACCAGGCTTTAGCCTATATGGCGATGGCAGCAGCGAAGATGAAGAATGGCAATGATGGCGGTGGTGCTTACGACCTTCTAATTGATGACGGTGCCAATCATAAAGACATCTTCCCTAGTGGACAAAGGAAGGGATACAACGGTGCTCAAGGTGCTCTGCGAATCGCCGATACCTATGCACCAGGAAATCCAGATACGCAGCAACTCTCTGAAGTATTTTCACAGCTAGCAAAAGAAATGCAAGAGAAGCGCAAACTGCAACTAACGAGCAGTACTTCTAACGTTCTGGGCTTCCGTGACCAGTTCACCCGTCCGGGTCAATAGGTCGTCAATAAAATTGAGAAAGCACTAGGTCGCTTCCGACTTGGTGCTTTTTTTATGTTTAATTGAATTCGATTGAACTTTCTTGCTCGATTTGACGTTTTACTCAAAAGGAGACTAAATGTCGCTTTATGGCGGCAAGCTTTAGGCTGAGTTACTTCCTTGGTCGGCGTAATTTCTTAAAAAGAGAGTTGATTTATGACAGATAGAGTGACAGCCAGCCTGGCTCCGTCAGGCTATAGCCCCGCACGTGCCTTTCCCTTGTTTTCGTTGTCTGTTCTCTGTGGTGCTTTACTTGCTAGCTTTAATACTCATCCAGTAGTGACTTTGCTTGTGGCCTTGTTGCCTCTGCTTCTTCGCCCTCTTTGTCTCTGGCCTCTGAAAGTCGCGGCAACATTGAGTCTCGCTCTCGTTCTCAGCTTCTGTTGGGCGGTTGTGCGCAAAGACAATGGCGGACCGGCTGAAAACGATCTTTACTTTGTGCCTGCACTACACTCAAACAGTCGGGTTCATCTTCGTGGCCAGATTGAAGAAGTGCGAGAGCGAGAATCTAAACTAGACCCCAGGCTAGACCCCAGGCTAGAAACAAGTGAGGGCTCAGCGGAAAAGCACGACTTTAGTTTGATTGTGCGCGCTGATGAGCTTCTGTTTCCTGCTAGACGACCGCTTGATGGTAAGGTGTTGGTCACTATCGAAGCAGCAGACACACAGTCTTTGCCATCTCCTTTGCCTGGTGATTCGGTAGAAATTTCGGGTGTGTTGCGCAAGCCCAAAGGCAAAAACTTTTCCTTCGAATTTGATGAAGCCGCATGGCTCGCTAGCAAAGGGATATTTGCGCGATTGAGTGTGAAAGCAGAAGATTTTCACATTGGTGCAGCGCTGCCCGCCGGCTGTGTCGATAGGCGCGAAAAAGTAACTGGCGAAACTGCTCTCGTGCGCATTGACCGCGCAATTGCCGTGGTGCGAAAGAAAATTGTACTGGCTCACCGTGAGCATCTGGGCGTGGCCCGGGGTAGCCTTTTTTCATCAATGGTTTTGGGCGATAGAGTTGTAAGTGTTGACCAAGAATTGAAGCGACAGTTTGCGCTGATTGGCCTGTCGCATCTGCTTGCTGCCTCAGGTCTTAATCTAACAATTATTGTCACAGCGGCTTTGCTGCTTTGCCGATTCTTTCAAGCAAAAGCGAGGCCGAGTCAGGGTGTACGAACTAGCTGGCTTAATATATACGTGCCCTTTCTTTGTGTCGTGTTGTTTACGGCCTTTGCTGGCGCTGGCCCCTCGGTAAGCCGTGCTGCCATCATGTGTTTAGTTGCTCTTTGGGCGCGATTGGCCTTTGTTCGCCTGGCCCATGGAGCCGCTCTTGCTTTAGCCTTACTGTTTGCTTTGGCCCTAGACCCTTTAAGTGTTTCAGATGTCGGTTTGCAGCTTTCTTATGGCGCCACATTTGGTATTGTCTATATTTATCCTTTGATAGAGTCGGCTTGGCTCAAAGATATTGAGCGAGTCTGGCTCAGGGCACTCTTTTCACTTGTGGCTGTTGTGGTTGCTGCCCAGTTAGCTGTTCTTCCCATTCAACTTCAGGTCTTTCAGCAGCTTTCTGTTCTTGTAGTGCCTGCCAATTTGCTGGCCGAGCCTGTCGTCGTGCCGTTGACTATCATGGGCTTTATTTCGTCAATTCTGGCTGCTGTTGCTTCCAGCCAGCTTCCGCAACCTTTTTACTTTTGCCAACCCTTAATCGATGCTGCAGCGGTCCTGTGTTTTGCCATTGATTGGCTCGCTAAATTTCCTCTAGATTGGCTTATATACCTGGCTCGAACACTTGCGCTCATTCCATTTGTCTCACTATCCGTGGCTAAACCTCAAGCTGTTCATGTCTTTATCTATTACTTATTGATGGCTCTAGTGCTAGTTGGCGGCCGCGTTCGTCCGCGACTTGCTTGTCTAGTTCTTTTCTTTACCTTTACTCTTCTAGCAGCCGAATCTTATGTGGAAAGCCCTCTTCTACAGCTGCTCTGCACCGACCGCGAGCTGATCGTAAACCGCGGCAATTTGGAATATTTCGTTTGGCCATTCAATAAACAAGGCCAGCCGCTTCAGTCTTTCCCGTTAGCCCAGTCGCAATTGGGCCAGTCTGAAGGGGCGAAGACGGCCATAGGGCGAAGATATGTGCGCTATTTGCTGGCCCGGGGCATTCACTTAGCTCCAGCTCCGCAGGTGGGAGAGCAATTGATTTTGGAGCGAGAGGCTTTGAAAATTGAAATCGAAGGGGTGAATTTTTCTCGCTCTGTCTTGCCTCGTCTGCAGGTTGTTACTTTGCCAGCTCCAAACTCCGTTTCTGGCCCCTACAAGCTAGTTTCCCAACCCATTCGCCAGGGACCGGTGTACTGTCGACTGTCTGGGGAAGTGCGTTCGCCTTTGTTCATTCCCTATTGCTCTGCACCGATGCCTTTTGCCTTTCCCCTGGTCGCTGAGGTCGAGGCTGTAAAGTCTGCATACCTAATCAGCTTAAGGCTTTGACCGGTTGTCAGAATCTTTTAAACCTGCTCGGGCACCCTTGCGTGATATGGTTATGAGCGTTTTTTGAGATTCTGCCCAATGCTTATGACTGTGCCTTAATGCCAACCGACCTATCTATTGCCGTTGCTCCGATTGAGGTAAGTAAAAGTAGCGTTGCTGCTACCGCTTCTAAGGCCTCTGTGGCCCCTTACTGGCCGCAATTAGATGGTCTGCGCACCCTTGCCTTCCTTCTGGTTTTTCTGCATCACTTGGGGCGGGTTGCTGATGTGGAACGCGCTGCTCTTGGTTCGGCTATTGCTCCAGCCCTGCCTACTCTTGATGCCATCTGTGCCTGGGGCTGGGTTGGTGTGGACGTTTTCTTTTCGCTTAGTGGTTTTCTAATTACCCACTTGCTTATCGCCGAGAAGGGGCGTTTCAATAGTATTTCCTTCAAGCAGTTCTTTGCCAGGCGTGCTTTGCGCATCTGGCCTGTTTACTATCTGGTGCTGCTTTTCGCCTGTGTTGTTGTGCCTTTGATGCAATGGCAGAGTTTGAACTGGCCCTTGTATGGTGAGTTCTTGGCCAAACAGGGAGTGCCGCTAACGTTCTTTGCTGGCAACTACAGTTTGACTTTCGCTACAAATATCCTGCTGAAATTTACCAGCGCCCTGGCCTGGTCGGTAGTCTTTCTTTTCTTGCCTCTTTGGTCTTTGGCTGTGGAAGAACAGTTCTATCTCACTTGGCCATTTTTGCTCAAAGTACTACCAACAGCCAAAGCGCTTTATCGCACGATCGCCGCTCTGGCTGTCTTCTCTCTGGCTGCACGGGCTATTCTTTGGTACATTTCGCGTTACCATTACCATATTGCCTTCCCGGTCAATCTCTACTACCAGACCACTTTCTCTCACCTGGAGCCGCTCATGGCTGGAGCAGCTTGTGCGGTTACTGTCTATTATTTCCCTGACCTGTTAGCTCGCCTCAAGCGTTCCGCCCCACTACTTATTGCTGCTCTTGTGGCTGTGGTTGTGCCTGGCGCAATCTTCTTGCCTGATATCGTCTACAACAGCTATTACAACATTGCCACCTTTAGTATTGTGGCCTTGGCCTGTCTCTTGCTTTTGACTACTACTTTGGTTTCTCCGGCGTTTGCCAAGTTTTTCAGCAACAAGGCACTCTCTGCCTTTGGTCGCCTCACCTATGCCATGTATCTGGTTCATTACTTCGCCATTGCCATGGCCGAGAAAATTTGGCAGGGTAATAGCGCGTTGGCTTCAAGCTGGCACTTACAGCACTGGCCGACTAAGTTTGTCTTAGCCCTCGGCATGACCTATTTGTTTGCTTTTGTTAGCTGGCATTTGCTAGAGCGTCATTTCCTGAAAATGCGCAAACACTTTAGCCGCTAGACTAGAACTAGTTGCTGTTTGACCTACGGCACATATTTTTTCTTGTCTAAATCCCATTGTTCGCGCGGGTGAATAATAGCTTTGCCGCTAGCGTCATGTCTTATGCTGCGGTCGCTAGCGTTGAGATCCGCTGGGTTGGCTGGCTTGCTGCCGCGATTGTCGCGTGAATCAAGCAGTATAAATTTGTTGCCGTCTCTGGTCACTGAAAACACTGTATGGAACAGCTCTTTGTTCATGTAGCTCAATAATTTGTCGACGGTGGCATGGTCGTTTTTGCCACCGCGGTCTTTGGCGTGTAATTTATCGTTGTCGTTAGCTTCTTCAAGAGCGTGCTTGACTGCTAGGTTAATGTTGCCATTGATGGCGATAAAGGCAGCACCGTCTTTAGCAATTTGGCGATAGTGTTCGTTGGTTTTGGCGTCACCGACAATATGCAAATCAGTAAGCTTTGGGCCGTCTATCTGCCTAGACTTGCCTTCATACTCCATATGATTGAAAACTGGGTTTCTCATATCGATATTGTTATGAAGCCGATCTTGTACATCTCGGTTGATTTGTGCCGGTGTTACGTTTTCGGTTCTTTCCGCTTTTTCGCCTGCCATGATACCTGCCTACTTGTTTTGCCAAGGTCTAATTGCCGTTCTTGCCGAAGAAGATACAGGCAACCAGTTTTTTATACCCGTATATCTCAGCATTAATCGCAATATCAGCTTATTTATAGAGGCTTTTTGCAGACTGTCACAAGGCCAATGCCCGTAGGCATATCAGTGCCGCTGACAATCATGTTGGTGTCTAATTGCAAGACGCTGTTGACGATGTTGGTTAGCCACTGCGGGTGGTTCTCAATTACAGAGTGCTCGTCGTGGTTGTTTGCATCTAAGCGTGCTTTCAACCAGGCCGGAAAGAAAAGCGGAAATTGACAGTAAGAGAGGCGTTCAATATTGAAACCGGCAGCTGTTAGTTTGGCTTTTAAGTCTGGCTTTGAGTAGCGCCTGGCCGTATGTACATAGCGGTCATGACTGGTGTACAAACTATCGTTAGCAGGAACGCGCAAGACCATTGTGCCGCCAGGTTTTAAAACTGAATAGAACTGGCGCAGAGCGGCTAGATCATCTTCTACTAACTTGTGATAAATAACATCAATTGAGGTGAGCAGGTCGAAACTGTTGGCGGCAAAGGGCAGTTTTTCGACTGAGCTTTTAATGGCATCAATGCCGCGTTGACGTGTGAAATTGAGAGCTTCATCGTGGGCGTCGATTGCACTGACCTTTCCATATCTAGTTAGTGCCTTGGCTAACCAGCCAGTGCCACAGCCCGCTTCGAGAATATCGAGGTTTTCTTTTTGTTTTACGTATTTATCAATTAGCTTTAATATGCAGTCGTGCACAGCCACGTAGTAAAAATGGTCATCTTCGCTGCTAAATATGTTGCGATACTCGGCGGTTTCCATTGCTCTCTGCTTTAGCTCTGCGCTGCGCGTTCATGTTCGATTGCTGGGCTACCTTTGCT
>Ga0075444_10000954_pt1 | contig 17548 bp, 17 predicted proteins | sample CoawatmetaG01DNA_FD_76836 | JGI IMG/M metagenome (GOLD analysis project Ga0075444, IMG submission 76836) | Marine microbial communities from the West Antarctic Peninsula - Coastal water metaG017-DNA | ecosystem: Environmental > Aquatic > Marine > Coastal | place: Atlantic Ocean: West Antarctic... | reverse complement strand
GTCCGAGGCCACGGCAGCGGGCAAAACCATGCATGATCACACCACCCATTTGGTCGTTCACGGCCTGTTACATTTGCTTGGCTATGACCACGAGCGTGACGCAGATGCCACCCTCATGGAGGGCTTGGAAACGCAGATACTTGGCAAACTGGGTATTGCGGACCCATATAGGGTATAAGGTCCATCATGTATGGGCGAATTTTTAGGTAAGGAAAAGATGGGCGATACAACCGAAGGGTCCTCTATTGCGGCGCAAAGCGCGCAAGATGACCCCACTGAGATGCAAAATCGCGGCTTTATTGGCCGCTTCTTTGACGCCCTAAGCCCGTCTGAGGCCGCGACTGACGGCGCACAAGACGACAACCCTAGACCTTTATTGCCTGCAACCCCGATGCCTGGGATGCTCAACTTGCGCCGCATGCGTGTAGAAGACGTGGCAATCCCCAAGACAGATATCGTTTCCGTGTCAGTGACAGCCAGCAAGGATGAACTTGTAAAAGTATTCCGGTCCAGCGGCATGACACGACTGCCGGTTTATGACGGCACGTTGGACACACCCATTGGCATTGCAAACCTAAAAGATTTCGCGCTGAAATTCGGGTTCAATGGCGGCATCGACGACTATGATTTGCGCGCCATGCTCCGCCCGCTGCTGTTTGTACCCCCGTCCATGCCGCTTGGCGTGTTGCTGCAAAAGATGCAGTCAGAACGGATACACATGGCCTTGGTCATTGATGAATACGGTGGCACCGACGGTTTGGTCACGATTGAAGATCTGATCGAACAGGTCGTCGGCGCGATTGAAGACGAGCATGACATCGACGAAGAAAAATCATTCACGCGCGAAAGCGATGACATCTATGTGGCCCTCGCGCGCACCGATCTCGAAGAATTCGAGGCAGAAGTCGGCATCAACCTGACTGATCACCCCGAGATCGACGAGGAAGAAGTCGACACTCTTGGCGGTCTCGTGTTCATGCTTTCCGGCTCTGTGCCCGCGCGCGGCGAAATTATCGTGCATCCTGATGGGACCGAATTCGAAGTCCTCGATGCCGATCCCCGCCGGATCAAACGATTGCGCGTCCGGCTGCCCAACGCCACAGGCGATTAAACTGGTGCTGATCCCTTTTGGATTGGGCCTTGCGGCAGGCACAGGCCAAGCCCCTTGGGGGCTCTGGTTTGTGACCGTTGCGGCATTGGCATTCTGGCTAAATCGCCCAAAATCCACCCGCCGTGCGGCATTCCGCGATGGCTGGCTGTTCGGCGCAGGCTACTTCGCAGTGTCCCTGCATTGGATCGTGTCGCCGTTCTTGGTTGATATCGGATCAACGGGCTGGATGGCCCCGTTTGCGTTGATCTTGATGGCAGGCGGTGCGGCGTTGTTCTGGGCTGTGGCCAGCTACGTCGCCCGGCCGGGCAGCATGGTTTCGGCTGGCTTAATGATCGCTGGTGCAGAGGCTTTGCGCAGTTACCTTTTCACCGGATTTCCGTGGGCGCTGTTGGGTCATATCTGGATCGATACACCACTAGCCCAGCTTGCGGCATTCGGCGGGCCGCATTTATTGACGTTGGTGACGGTCATGCTTGGCGTGGCCTGCGCGCTGCTTTTGCAAAGACAGATTTGGGCCGCCACCCCCCCCTTGGCCGCTGTACTCGGATGGGTCGTATTAAGCATTGGGCCAGTGCCTGATTACACTGGCCCAACCGTGCGCCTGGTCCAACCCAACGCAGCGCAAGCCGACAAATGGGACCCGATCAAAAGCCAAATGTTCTTCGAGCGAATGATAGGTTTCACCCAAGACGGCGACCCGCCCGATCTGGTGGTTTGGCCCGAAACCGCGATCTCATATCTGCTGGAATACGCGGGCGACGCGCTGGATCAGGTGGCAGAAGCATCTCGCGGGGCACCAACAGTTTTAGGCGTCAACCGGCGCGATGGTGCGCGGTACTATAATGCGTCCATCGTGTTGGAACGCGGCGCGATCATCTCGAACACCTATGACAAGGCCCATATCGTACCGTTTGGCGAATACATTCCGGGCGGTGAACTGCTTGCGAAATTTGGAATTGGCAGCTTTGCGGCATCCCAGGGCGGCGCATTTACGGCAGGGCCAGGTGCAAGGGTCGTGGATGTGACAGGGATAGGCAACGCCCGCATCCTTATCTGTTACGAAGGCATTTTTGCGCATGAAATCGGCACTATTGAGCGTCCGCGCCTGTTGATCCTGATCACCAATGACGCGTGGTTTGGCCCTGCGGCTGGTCCGCGCCAGCATCTGGCTCAAGCCCGCTTGCGCGCAATTGAACAAGGCCTGCCGATGGTTCGGGTCGCAAATACGGGCATCAGCGCGATGATTGACGGTAAGGGGCGGATCACAAACCAAATAGGAATGGGGCAGGCAGGGTATATTGATGCGGCCTTGCCACCCGCGCTTGCGCCAACGATCTACAGTAAATTGGGCGACTTGCCCGCGCTGCTGTTGCTTCTGCTATCTGGAGGGCTATCTATCTTTGCAACCACGCAAAGGTGGATTGACCCGACCGACAAGACGACCTAAGCGAAACCGCATCACTGCTACAACGGCTTCCTGACGTGGCAGATTTAATGACTGGAGCACTTTCATGACACGCAATGACTATGTCTTTACCTCGGAATCAGTTTCCGAAGGACATCCCGACAAACTCTGCGACCGAATTTCGGACGCGATCCTTGATGCATTCATAACCGAGGAACCAGAGGCCCGCGTGGCCTGTGAAACCTTCGCCACGACAAACCGTGTGGTGATCGGTGGCGAGGTTGGCTTGTCTGATCAAGAAAAGCTCAAGGATTATATGGGCCGGATCGATGCGATTACTCGCGCCTGTATCAAAGACATCGGATACGAGCAGGAAAAGTTTCACCACGAAACGGTGAAGATCACAAACCTGCTGCACGAACAATCCGCACATATAGCCCAAGGCGTTGATGCGGCGTCCGGTAAGGACGAAGGGGCAGGCGACCAAGGGATCATGTTTGGCTATGCCACGACGGAAACTGATGCGCTGATGCCTGCGCCCATTCAATATGCACACGCCGTCCTGCGCCGCTTGGCTGAGGTCCGCAAGAACGGGACCGAACCTGCGCTGGGCCCTGACGCGAAAAGCCAGCTGTCTGTGCGTTATGTGAACGGCAAACCAGTTGGGGTGACGTCAATCGTTCTGTCCACGCAGCATCTTGACCCTGATCTATCAAGCGCCGACATCCGCGATATCGTCGAGCCATATATCATTGAAACCTTGCCGGATGGCTGGTTGTCGGATGATACGGCGTGGCACGTGAACCCAACGGGTAAGTTTGTGATCGGCGGCCCTGATGGGGATGCTGGGCTGACGGGTCGTAAGATTATCGTGGACACATACGGCGGTGCAGCCCCGCATGGCGGCGGCGCGTTTTCCGGCAAAGACCCAACAAAAGTTGACCGTTCCGCTGCATATGCTGCGCGGTATTTGGCGAAAAACGTTGTGGCGGCTGGCATGGCTGAGCGGTGTACGATCCAGCTGGCCTATGCGATTGGGGTCGCACGGCCATTGTCGATCTATGCAGATTTACACGGTACGGGCGAAGTTGATCCGGCTGCTGTTGAAAAAGCCGTCGATGCGGTGATGGACCTAACGCCGCGCGGAATTCGCCAGCATTTGGGCCTGAACCGCCCAATCTATGAACGCACAGCGGCTTACGGCCACTTTGGCCGGACCCCAACTGATGATGGCGGGTTTAGCTGGGAACGTACCGATTTGGTGGATGCGCTTAAGGCGGCGGTCTAAATTTTAAGGAAGATGGGTTAAAACCCATCCTACGCACCTGTTGCCAGACGTGCCGCCCTTTGTTAGGTGGCGCGTCATGACCGATACAAAGCATTCATCTGGCGCCCCGTGGCGTAATTTTTACGGCCGTTTCCGTGGCAAGACCATTCGCGCCAGCCAGCACGATTATCTCGATAACGATCTTTTGCCGTTATCACCCGGCCCGATTGACTGGGACGTGAACCCTGATCGTGACCAGATTGATCTGGCCGATTACTTTGGCCCGCGCGAGCTGTGGCTAGAGATCGGTTTTGGCGGTGGCGAACATTTGGTCCATATGGCGGCCACATACCCCGATGTCGGAATTTTAGGGTGTGAGCCGTTTGTGAACGGTGTCGCCATGTTACTTGGCAAAATTCGCAGGGCGGGCGTGACAAATCTGGGCGTGTATCCAAGCGATGTCCGCAATGTATTTGACGTGGTCCCTGACGGCACGTTTACCAAAGTATTCCTGAACTACCCCGACCCGTGGCCCAAGAAACGCCACCACCGTCGTCGATTTGTCACGCAAGAACATTTGGTGCCCTTGTTCGCATCCATGGCCCCCGGGTCTGAGCTGCGGGTCGCGACGGATATCGAAGATTATGTCCGTCAGACATTAGAAGAGGTCCCCAAAGCCGGTTTTGAATGGCTTGCCGAAGGACCTGACGATTGGCGCACCCCTTGGGCCGACTGGTTTTCCACGCGCTACGAGCAAAAGGCCCTGCGCGAAGGCCGCACCCCGCATTACCTGACGTTCCGCCGCCCTTAGGCGACGCAGCCTCCGGCGGGAGTATTTGGGAAAAAGCGAGGTGTGGGTGATGGACCCTAGGCACGCGGTGGTTTACGACGTTGGTGAATTCTTGAAAAAGTGAGATCCTGCGCATGTCTGGCCACGGCACCCCTGTTCCAATGACGTCCCGCCCGTGTGGCCCGCTAAAAGGCGAGGCCCGCGTGCCCGGAGACAAGTCGATTTCACATCGGTCGTTAATCTTAGGCGCGATGGCCGTCGGAACGACTCATATCACAGGCTTGCTGGAAGGTGACGATGTTCTGGACACCGCCCGTGCGATGCGCGCGTTTGGTGCCACTGTTACGGACCACGGAAATGGCGAATGGTCAGTGCAAGGCGTCGGCGTCGGCGGATTTGCCGAACCCGAAGGCGTGATAGATTGTGGCAACTCCGGCACGGGCGTGCGCTTGATTATGGGCACAATGGCGACCACGCCGATCACTGTCACATTTACGGGCGATGCATCGCTTAATTCGCGCCCAATGGGCCGCGTGACTGATCCGCTTGCGTTGTTTGGCACCCAATCCGTCGGTCGCGCGGGTGGCCGTTTGCCGATGACACTGGTTGGCGCTGTTGATCCGGTGCCCGTCACATACACAACGCCGGTTCCGTCTGCGCAGGTCAAATCAGCCGTCTTGCTCGCGGGTCTGAATGCGCCCGGTCAAACTGTCGTGATCGAAAAAGAGGCCACACGCGACCACACCGAGCGGATGCTTGCAGGCTTTGGCGCGGAAATCACGGTTGAAGACACCGCAGAGGGTCGCAAGATCACGTTAACGGGCCAGCCAGAGCTGCGCCCGCAAACAATTGTGGTCCCGCGCGACCCGTCGTCGGCGGCATTTCCTGTTTGTGCTGCAATCATCACGCCCGGGTCTGATGTGCTTGTCCCAAATATTGGGCTGAACCCGACCCGCGCGGGTCTGTTCACCACCTTGCAAGAGATGGGCGCAGACCTGACGTTCGAGAATATGCGCGAAGAAGGCGGCGAACCTGTCGCCGATCTACGCGCCAAGTTTTCCCCAGATTTGCACGGTATTGCGGTGCCGCCTGCGCGTGCGGCCAGCATGATTGACGAATATCCGGTGCTGTCCGTGGTTGCGTCTTTCGCGCGCGGTGTGACCGATATGCAGGGTGTCAAAGAACTGCGGGTTAAGGAATCTGATCGCATCGATGCGATGGCCAAAGGCCTGCGCGCCGCTGGTGTGACAGTCGACGAAGGCGATGATTGGTGGCGCGTCACAGGCATGGGCCACGGTAATGTCGTTGGCGGTGTGACTGTTGCGTCAGTGCTCGATCACCGGATCGCGATGGCGTTTATGGTGATGGGCATGGCGACCCAAAAACCGATGACAGTGGATGATGGAAGCCCGATCACCACTTCATTCCCAATTTTCGAAGGACTGATGGGCACCTTGGGCGCTCAGTTAGTGCGCAACAACGCATGACGTTTACAGTCGCCATTGATGGACCAGCCGCCGCGGGAAAGGGGACTATATCCAAGGCCGTGGCCGTACATTATGGCTTTGGCCATTTGGATACGGGCCTGTTGTACCGCGCGGTTGGGGCCAAGGTTTTGGCGGGGGCTGACCCGTTGGTTGCGGCCCAAACCTTGCAGCCGTCTGATTTGGACAATGCCGATCTGCGCACCCATGATGTGGCTCAAGCGGCCAGTCAGGTCGCGGTGAATGCAGATGTCCGTGCGGCATTGGTGACGTTCCAGCGTGACTTTGCGCGCCGTAATGGTGGGGCCGTTCTGGACGGGCGCGATATCGGGACGGTGATTTGTCCTGATGCAGCGGCCAAGCTCTATGTGACTGCCAGTGCGCAATGTCGGGCGGCCCGTCGGCATAAAGAACTCCAAGATCGCGGCGATGACATCAGCGCAGACCAAGTGCTTGCGGATGTGATTGCGCGTGACAAACGCGATGCGGAACGGGCGACGGCCCCAATGGTTGCAGCGGTTGATGCGATCGTCATCGACACATCCGACATGACAATCGCGCAGGCGGTGGCAGCAGCAGTTGCTTATATTGACACGCAGCGGACCTAGGTTATTGGCGCATTTGCCATGCGTGATACGTCAACCTGATCGATGAATAGCGATATTCGATAAACGCGTTTGGCAGCGCGCCTTCGGTTGGGGCCAAAACCGCAGCAGGCAGCAACCAGTTTTCGAAATTCTCTGGCGCACCATGCGGAAAACGGGCCCATTTGCGTAAAGCAGGGCAATCAAACTTGCCGCGCCAATCCATGCGTTTGACAAGCTGGGCATGGGCATGGGCATGGGCCATGTCGATGATGGCGATGAACACCTGATCTTCCTCGTCGTCGTAGGCATCCAATTGGCGGCCCTTGGCCAGTTCCTGTTCATAATAATACGGATTGCAGTTCTCGAAAATTTGTAACGCCGTAGCGCGGTCGCAAGCAGGGTGTCGCAAGATGCCATCGAAAATTTCAACCTCGCCAGCCACGCCGTGCACCGTTGTCAGGCACTGCAGGTCATCTGCGCAACAATGTTCAATGAACGCGACAACATCGCGGGAATCATCGCGCAGCACGTCGAGCAATTCGGCATTATTTTCCCACGCAGATTTCTGCGCAATGTCGGAAGAAATATGAAGAGTCATAGGGGCCTCTGGTTTGATGCGCTCTATTTGACCTATGATTTGGCCAAAAATTGGACAGGATTGTGAATTTTGGATGCTTACATTGTGGAACGCTGCGGGTGATGCGACCCTTGCCCTTAAGGCAAATTGGCCTTATACGCGCCCTGTCGAAGCGTCGAGACAGGTGCGGACATAAGGCCAGAGCGGGGTCGGTTTTACCGGCCCTGTTGTTTTATGTTCCATGATTGATGCGGATGACCAATTGAAACCCAAAGACCGGCGGACACAACCGCAAGGCATGTAAACAAAACGAAGATTAGGAAACGACGCCACATGGCAAACACAATGGAAGAGTTTGAAGCACTCTTGAACGAAAGCTTCGAAATGGACACACCCGCTGAGGGGTCCGTTGTTAAAGGCAAGGTCATCGCTATTGAAGCTGGCCAAGCGATCATCGACGTCGGCTACAAGATGGAAGGCCGCATCGATCTTAAAGAATTTGCAAATCCAGGCGAAGACCCAGAGTTGAACGTCGGCGATACCGTCGAAGTGTTCCTCCGTCAGGTCGAAAACGCACGTGGCGAAGCGGTTATCTCTCGTGAGATGGCGCGCCGCGAAGAAGCATGGGATCGTCTCGAAAAAGCATACGCTGACGAAGAGCGCGTTGATGGGGCCATCTTTGGTCGCGTCAAAGGCGGCTTCACTGTTGATCTGGGCGGCGCAGTTGCGTTCCTTCCAGGCTCACAGGTTGACGTGCGTCCAGTGCGCGATGCAGGCCCATTGATGGGTCTTAAGCAGCCGTTCCAGATCCTGAAAATGGACCGTCGTCGTGGTAACATCGTTGTATCGCGTCGTGCGATCCTCGAAGAATCTCGTGCCGAACAGCGTGCTGAAGTTATCGGCAACCTGACCGAAGGCCAAGAAGTTGACGGCGTCGTCAAGAACATCACTGAATACGGTGCGTTCGTTGACCTCGGCGGCGTAGACGGCTTGCTGCACGTGACTGACATGGCATGGCGCCGTGTGAACCACCCATCCGAGATCCTCACAATTGGTGAGACGATCAAGGTTCAGGTTATCAAGATCAACAAAGAAACTCACCGTATCTCCCTCGGCATGAAGCAGCTGCAGGACGATCCTTGGGATGCTGTTGAATCCAAGTTCGCCTTGGAAACTGTGCACACTGGTCGCGTGACCAACATCACTGACTACGGCGCATTCGTTGAGCTGGAAGCAGGCGTTGAAGGTCTCGTTCACGTGTCCGAAATGTCTTGGACTAAAAAGAACGTACACCCAGGCAAGATCGTTTCTACTTCACAAGAAGTCGAAGTCATGGTTCTGGAAATCGACAGCACTAAGCGTCGCGTTTCCCTTGGCCTCAAGCAGACACAGCGCAACCCATGGGAAGTCTTCGCTGAAGGCAATCCAGAAGGCACTGAAGTTGAAGGTGAAGTTAAGAACATCACTGAATTCGGTCTGTTCATCGGTCTCGAAGGCGACATCGACGGCATGGTTCACCTGTCCGACCTGACATGGGAAGGCCGCGGCGAAGACGCTATCGGTGAATTCCGCAAGGGCGACATCGTGAAAGCCAAAGTTGCTGAAGTTGACGTTGAAAAAGAACGCATCTCCTTGTCCATCAAGGCACTCGACGGCGATCCATTCGCTGACGCAGTTGGCGGCACTAAGCGCGGTTCGATCATCACTGTTGAAGTGACAAAGATCGAAGACGGCGGCGTTGAAGTGTCTTACGAAGGCATGACATCGTTCATCCGTCGTTCTGACCTGTCACGTGACCGTGCAGAGCAGCGTCCAGAGCGTTTCGGCGTAGGCGATAAGGTCGACGTTCGCGTCACCGCAATCGATGCCAAAACACGTAAACTGGGTCTGTCGATCAAAGCACGTGAAATCGCAGAAGAAAAAGAAGCAGTCGAGCAGTTCGGTTCATCCGATAGCGGTGCTTCCTTGGGCGATATCCTTGGTGCAGCTCTAAAAGCTGACGAATAAACATTATCTGCCATTCGGTAGATTTGGGGCCTCCGCAGGAAACTGCGGGGGCCCTTTTCGTTTAGCTAAGCTGCCGTCCTGCCATCGCATCCAATGCAGCTTCAAACGCTGCCTGATCCATGCCCTCGTTCAGTGCGCGGGCAAAAAGCGCTGCTTGGGTTTCAGGCGCAAGCCCCCCAACTGGCGGATCGCGGTCCAGATTTGTCGGGAATGAATAACCCTCTGCACAAGCCCCGATCGCCGCGGCCATCTCTGCTCCCGAAAGCACGTCCATCGCCGCAACCGCATGTGGATAAAGCGCCTTTGACATGCCCCGCCTGTCGATAGTCTCCATCGCGCGACCAAACGCGGACGACGCCTGCAACAGGTTTGCCATCCGGTGAATATCCGCGCTGCTGTTCGCTCCAGCCCCGTGAAATAACGCCGGGTTGAAAAACACAGCGTCACCCTTGGCCAACGGCAGTTGAATGTAACGCCGCTCAAACAAGCTACGAAAATCATCGCGTCGCCAAGCGGCATAACCCGCACGGTAGATCTGCGAAAACGGCAGCAACTTTGTCGGCCCGCTTTCCACCGGCATATCGCAATGGGCAACGGCGCCCTGCAATGTCAGGGCAGGCGACAGATCATGCACATGGGCCGGATACGCACTACTCACATCCGCCGACTGAAACCCAAGGTGATAATCGCGGTGCGCGAGTTGCGCGGCACCTCCCGGATACACAAGGTTCACCTGCGCGGTCATCTGATAATTCGGGCCAAGCCACGCCTCGGACACCGCCGCAATCGCAGGATTGGCAAAATACCGCAGGAATACATCGGGTGCGGCAAGACACAGCTTTTCCAGTGAATTCCAAACACGGTCGTTGGCACCAGACGCCGCAAAATGATCGGCCCCACCGGACCCTTTTTCCGCAGCAATAATGTCTTGGTAAACCGCCGTCGCCTCGTCCAAAATTCCGGTGTCCGGATAAGCATTCTTCAACACAACAATGCCCGCACCATGCATCAAAACACTGGCCCACTCGGCCATCATTGCGCGGTTAATATCCAACGTGGCGACATCATAAATCGGCACCTCGCTTTGAATGTCACTTGCATGCGGCACGCTGGCGGGGTCTGTTTTACGGTCAATCAGCGCCTCAAACTCTGCAATATCGCAGACGTCTGGGTCAAAATATTCAATATGGGTCATCGGTGGTCCTCCTGTTCGGCCTCAGCTTGGCAGCGGCAGGCCTTGCTGTGCGCGCCAAAATCCATCAAGAACACATCAAATGACCCATCGGTTCCCGATCAAAGAAATTGCCCGCCACGCAGGCATCAGCACCGCGTCCGTGGATCGCGTGATCAACAACCGCGCGCACGTCAGCCCACAATCCAAAACCCGTGTGGCGCGGGCGATCACGGAACTGGAACGCCAAGACCAACAGATCGCCATGCAAGGGCGACAGATGTTCTTTGATTTCGTGATCGAGGCCCCCACCCGCTTTAGCCGCGAAGTCAAAGCAGCGGCAAATGCGGTGATGGACCAATTTGGCACCGCCATTTGCAGGCCACGGTTTACCACCCAAGAAATCATGCCGGTGGCGGACGTGGTTCAAACATTGGACCGGATCATCAAACGGGGCAGCCACGGCGTCTGCCTTAAGGCCCGCGATGTGCCCGAAATTCGGGCCGCCGTTGACCGCATTGTGGCCGCAGGTATCCCCGTAGTGACCTTGGTCACAGACATCCAAAACACCGTGCGCACCGCCTATGTCGGGCTTGATAACGCCAGCGCGGGGCGCACGGCGGCCTATCTAATCGGCCTATCTTTGAGCCATCAAACAGGCACAGTTCTGACGACCCGCAGCAATGACATGTTCCTCGGCGAACAAACCCGCGAAACGGCGTTTGCGGCGGCCCTGAATGCGCAACACCCACAGCTGCGAATTATATCAACCAGCGGCGGCGGCGGCGTTCACTATGAGACAACCAAAAACCTGACGGGCCTGATTGATGGGCTAAGCGACCTGCGCGCAGTCTATTCAATGGGTGGTGGGAACCGGACGATCTTGGACATGCTCGCCCATCACAGGTTGGTACCGCAGGTTTTTGTGGCGCATGATTTGGACCAAGATAACCGAGCCTTGATCGCCGAGGGTCGTATCAACTTTGTGCTTCACCACGATCTGCGCACAGACATGCAGCGGGTGTTTGGCGCATTCTTGCAGCATCAAAGCCTTGGAACGACGCAGGCCGGCCCATTGGTGTCGGCGGTGCAAGTGATCACGCCTGAAAATGTCCCAAACCTGCGGATGAAACGTCAGATTTAAGAGCAATCAGGCCCGTATATTGGACCCGTCAGGTTACGAATCAGTAAACGCTGACCGGTGATAGCACCGCGCCCGTTCGAACATTTAGCGGTCAGACGGCGAATGATGCGCCCTAACCCCCGAATAAAACGTACATTTTACCCGTTTGGCCGAATTGTAACAGTTTCGCGATGGATCAAAGCCCCCTATAGTTACTGTAGCGCGTCCACGTTGGGCCGCCATGAATTGACTTTAGGGGACCGCTGCCATGATCCGCTCAGAACTGATCCAGAAAATCGCGGACGACAATCCGCATTTGTATCAGCGCGATGTTGAAAACATCGTCAATACGATATTTGAAGAAATTATTGGTGCGATGGCCAAAGGTGATCGCGTCGAATTGCGCGGCTTTGGTGCATTTTCCGTGAAAAAGCGCGATGCGCGTACAGGCCGAAATCCGCGCACTGGCGAAAGCGTCGCAGTTGAACAAAAGCACGTTCCGTTCTTTAAGACGGGTAAGTTGCTGCGCGACCGTCTCAACGGAAACTAAGAGGTATCTATGAAAACGATCCGCTATGCTTTTTGGGCAATCGTTGCCCTGTGTCTGATCCTGATTGGATTAGCGAACCGTGGTTTGGTGACAGTGCGCGCCATGCCAGAGGCATTCTCGGATTTGCTCGGGATTGCGCCAGACATGGAACTGCCGCTGTTCATCGTCATCTTTGTTGGGATCGCCGTTGGCTTACTGATTGGTTTCTTATGGGAATGGGTTCGCGAATACCGGCAGCGCACCGAAGGCCGCCTCAAAGCCCGAGAAGTCGAAAGCTTGCGCCGTGAACTTGCAGCATTGAAGGTAAAGACAGCCGACAATGGCGACGATGTTCTGGCGCTTCTCGAAACCTGATGTCTGCCCTAGCGCGCGTTAAAATCTGTGGCCTCCGTGACCGTGCGGGGCTAACGGCCGCTGTCGATGCTGGTGCGTCCTATGTCGGGTTGGTGTTCTTCGAAAAATCTCCTCGCAACGTGACGCTAGCCCAAGCCGCTGCTCTTGCCATCGATGTCCCCGTTGGCGTGGCCAAAGTGGCGCTGGTCGTGAATGCAGACGATGCGACACTGGACGCCATCACCAACGCGGTTCCACTGGATATTCTGCAATTGCACGGATCAGAGACACCCGACCGCGTCGCACAGATTAAGGCCCGCTATGGCCTACCGGTCATGAAAGCAGTGGGCGTGTCGGACGCGTCTGACCTGCCACAGCTTGATGTCTACGGGGCCGTCGCCGACCAACTGCTTATTGACGCAAAACCACCCAAAGATGCGACTTTACCGGGCGGTAACGGATTGTCGTTCGACTGGCGCCTCATTGCGAACCGCCATTGGTTAAAGCCTTGGATGCTTGCTGGTGGCTTAACCCCAGATAACGTGGCCGAAGCCATCGCACTGACGGGTGCTACCCAAGTTGATGTGTCATCGGGCGTTGAATCCGCACGGGGTGTCAAAGACGCAGGGCTTATCGCGCAGTTTGTCGCGGCGGCGCAGTCTTAAGGCTCTAGAAACCGCTGGGTAACCAGCGTAGAAAACACCCAAGCACCAATCGGGATATCGCAAATGTCAGACGAACTTTTTAACAGCTTCATGAATGGCCCTGATGAACAGGGGCGCTTTGGCGATTTTGGTGGGCGCTTTGTGTCCGAAACCCTGATGCCGCTGATCCTCGAGCTGGAACAACAGTATGAGTTCGCCAAAACCGACGACACGTTCTGGGCCGAAATGCACGATCTGTGGACCCACTATGTTGGCCGTCCCAGCCCGCTGTATTATGCTGAACGGCTGACCAAACACCTTGGTGGTGCAAAAATCTACCTCAAGCGTGACGAGCTGAACCACACCGGCGCGCATAAAATTAACAACGTCTTGGGCCAAATTATTCTGGCGCGCCGTATGGGCAAAACCCGTATTATTGCTGAAACTGGGGCGGGTCAGCACGGCGTGGCAACTGCCACCGTCTGCGCAAAATTCGGCCTGAAATGTGTGGTCTACATGGGCGCGCATGACGTTGAACGCCAAGCCCCCAACGTGTTCCGCATGCGTCTTTTAGGCGCAGAAGTTGTCGCAGTCACCTCTGGTCGCGGCACGCTTAAGGACGCGATGAACGATGCGATGCGCGACTGGGTCACCAACGTCAGCGACACATTCTATTGCATCGGCACCGTCGCAGGGCCACACCCATACCCCGCTATGGTGCGCGACTTTCAGGCGATCATCGGGCAGGAAACCAAAGAACAGATGCAGGCCGCCGAAGGGCGCCTACCAGACACCCTGATCGCGGCAATCGGCGGCGGGTCTAACGCAATGGGCCTGTTCTTCCCGTTCCTTGACGACACGTCGGTGAATATCATCGGCGTAGAGGCCGGCGGCAAAGGCGTGAACGCCAAGATGGAACATTGTGCGTCCTTGACAGGCGGCAGACCCGGCGTGCTGCACGGCAACCGGACATATTTGCTGCAAGACGACGACGGTCAAATCCTCGAAGGGTTCAGCATCTCGGCAGGCCTCGACTATCCTGGTATTGGGCCAGAACACGCTTGGCTGCACGAAATTGGGCGCGCCAACTACGTGTCGATCACCGACGTCGAAGCGCTCGAGGCGTTCCAACTTTCATGTGAAATGGAAGGGATCATTCCGGCGTTGGAACCGTCCCACGCCTTGGCGCATGTGATGAAAATCGCACCGACTTTGCCAAAAGATCACTTGCTCGTCATGAACATGTGCGGACGCGGCGACAAAGACATCTTCACCGTCGCAAAGGCGCTCGGCTTCGAGATGGGTGAATTTGCGTAAGCGCCGTAGCCGCTAATGCGACGGAGCATCGCCCTATAATGGTTCGCTGCTATACGCGCGAAGAATATCTATGGACACGATTTCCAATGCACGCACATGGGTGGCATGCAAGTGGACGCGCGGGGCGACGCCTTCGTCGTGGGCTTGCAAGAACCGACTGGCGCACAGGCACCACCCGTCACCGTGTTTAAGGCCCGCAAATCCAAACTCGGGGCGCGGCGTGCTTAGGTCATTGCCAAGGTACTTTGAAAACGCCAAAAAATCGGCGGTCATGATTGCACAAACCGTGTGGCTGCCCTGATCGTCTGCACAGGTATCGCAGGCTCCGTTGCGGAAAAATCCGGTCATCGGGGCGGTGGAACAGGTCTGCAAAGTACTGCCAAGCACGTTGAACGACGGGTCTTTTTCCATATTAATCTAGGCTTTCTGCGATAGCGCGGAAGATGGCAATGTTTTCATCCGCAATACCGTCGTCGCGGAAATTGCGGTCGGCACCGTGAGTGGCCACAACGACATTGCGACCCTGATCAATATAGATGTACTGGCCGTAAATGCCACGCGCAAGGAACTGTCCGGCGGCGGAACCATCAGGCACCCACCATTGGTATCCATAACCAATCTCGCCGACCTCTGTGTTGGCGCTTGGGGCAGTGCTTTGCGCGACCCAATCGGCGGGTACAATCTGCTGACCTTCCCACATGCCACCTTGGGCGAACATCTGACCAAAACGGGCGTTGTCGCGGGTGGTGGTGTTTAAGCCGCCCAGCACAAACGCCACGCCGTACCCGTCGGTCAGGAAATATGGATCAGCCTCGAACCCCATTGGGCCGATGATTTTTTCCACCATAAGGTCGGTGATGCTGCGACCCGTCGCGCCGCGAATGACCATGCCGATCACATTGGTGTCGATCGACACATATTGCCAGTGGTCGCCTGGCGTGGCGTCTGTTTCGTTCAGATCGGCGGTGAACCCGTCCATTGAACGACCAAGCGCCAGCACGCGGCCCATGCGGTTAATGTCCGATGATTGATCCAGATAATCTTCGTTGAACGTCACGCCCGACGACATTTGCAACACATTGCGGATGCTCGCGGCGGCATAGGCAGAGCCTGCTAACGCGGGGGCATAATCGGTCACGGGGGCATCAAGATCAGTGATCACACCCTCGGATACCAAAACGCCAAGCAACGCCGACAGATATGATTTCGACACCGACCAGTTGATCCGCAGGTCTGTGGCTGCAGTGCCTTGGAAATAATCCTCATAAACGATGTCGCCACCTTTCAGCACCACAAGCGCCGTGACAGCACGATCAATGATCCAGTCATCCACGGCTGTGGGCAACGCAGACGTGGGTCCTTGGGCCAGCGGGGCAGGGTCGTCGACCGCGCGAATAAGCGGGACAGTCAAAAACGCCTTATCCATGCTAGAAAAGTTATTCACGATTTTCTCTTGCGAAAACAAGCTATTTACGGCCAGAAGACGGGTAATTTCTTCGCGTTTGATCAGTGCGATGACCGCAATCGCCACGGCCGATATCGTCAAACCCCAAAATATCCATTTGAAAAATGACGACATATCTATCCCTTCCATTGCACCCAGCGTCCATGAAAATCAGCGCGACCTAGGTCAATTGTGATGTCGCCGGGCCAGATGCGCAAGGTCATGGCGGCACCGGGGCTTTGGCCGCCAGGTTCCATGCCAAACCACGCAAGCGGGGTGTCGGGGGTCGCCTTGGCCCCTGCGGCGGCAATCAAAGCGGCACCACGGGCTTGCACATGGGCAGGAAAATACTGCCACGCGATGGTGTGATAGATCAGATGGGTTTGGCCCGAGATGTGGGTCATCTGATCTGCCAGCCAATCAATCGCATCGGCTTGATCGACCTTTGCATCAAAGGCGTCAATGGCGGCAACAGTGCGGGCCATGCGGTCAGGCTGATCGGGCCAAAGATACGCACGCAGGCGAAGCTGATCGGTGGCGTTTGTTGGATCAAGCGGGTTGAGATCAACGCCGCGCCGGGCGATGACGACGGTGTCGGCATCGGGCGGCGCTGGTCCCTCCCAATCGGGTGTCAGGATCACATCTGCGTCGGATTTCCCAAAGCGTTTTGCGCCAAGGCCGGCCGCAAACTGATCCCACATCAGGTTCAACCCACCGCTTGCGCCCAGTTCGGACAGGCGCATCGGCAGCCCAAACCTGCTGGCCAAAACCTGACCCACTGCGATCAACACGGCGGCGCGGCGGACTTCGTTGGTTTGCGGCGGGCTGTCCACCCATTCGTTCAAAAACCTATCTTCGCGCACCATCGCATCCGCAACAGCGGCCCAAAGGATATCGTCGTCCACAGCATACGGCGGATACACATCCGCCAAAGGATCGCCGCCCAATACCAACGCATGTAACCCGCCAGCAATGCGCAACGGCAAGGATTGCGCGCTTGGACCAACATCACCTTCCCACGCAAAATAGCGATCCCGCAACGGCGTGTCAGGCCAATCATGGCGACCCAGAACGGCGCATAACTGACCCATAAACGGGGACCCGAGCGCGACACAGGCAGCACCTTGAAAAGCAAATGCGTCCGACAACGCTGGTGGCATCACTTGAAGCGATCCGTCAGTTTCTGCAACGCGCTGCGGGTGTCCTCTGGCGGAACAACAGCCGCGACAACTTTGGGCGTGGGGGCCGATTTCGACGACCGGGCAGGGGTCAGGCGCAAACCAATCGTATTGAGAAATTTGGCGCTATCACCTGCAACCAGATGGGCAACACCGTCAGCAATCCCGCGCAATTCATCATCTAACCAATCAGCGTCGGTTTTCGGGAAATCGCGTAAAACATAACCCGCGACGGCATCCTTATGACCGGGATGACCGACGCCCATGCGGACGCGGTCATAGTCAGGGCCGATATGCTGGTGAATAGACCGCAACCCGTTGTGTCCAGCATGGCCACCACCGGTTTTGACACGGATCTTGGCGGGGGCAAGATCAAGCTCGTCGTGGAACACAATCACATCCGCAGTGTCGATCTTATGAAACCGAGCAGCCTCGCCAACAGCCTGACCAGACAGGTTCATGAATGTCTCAGGCTTAAGCAATATCACCTTATCAGACCCAATGCGGCCCTCGGATACTTGGCCCTGAAACTTGGCGCGCCACGGGGAAAACCCATGCGC
>Ga0075444_10000952_pt1 | contig 17570 bp, 16 predicted proteins | sample CoawatmetaG01DNA_FD_76836 | JGI IMG/M metagenome (GOLD analysis project Ga0075444, IMG submission 76836) | Marine microbial communities from the West Antarctic Peninsula - Coastal water metaG017-DNA | ecosystem: Environmental > Aquatic > Marine > Coastal | place: Atlantic Ocean: West Antarctic... | reverse complement strand
CTGACGAAACTGCTGATGAGATGGCCCAACTGCAAGACGAAATCGATGCAGCCAACCTTTGGGATTTGGACAGCCAGATCGACGTGAGCATGGAGGCCCTGCGCTGCCCGCCTGACGACGCAAATGTCGATTCGCTTTCAGGTGGTGAACAGCGTCGTGTAGCATTGTGCAAACTCTTGCTTGAAGCCCCTGACATGCTGCTGCTTGACGAGCCGACCAACCACCTTGACGCCGAAACAATCGCTTGGCTGCAACAGCACCTTGTTGATTACAAAGGGACAATTTTGATTGTCACGCACGATCGGTATTTCCTAGATGCGATCACGGGTTGGATTCTCGAATTGGACCGTGGTGCAGGTATTCCACACGAAGGCAACTATTCTAGCTGGCTTGAAGCCAAGGCAAAACGACTAGAGCGCGAATCAAAAGACGACAAATCCAAGCAGCGCACGTTAGAGCGTGAACTTGAATGGATGCGCCAAGGGGCCAAAGCACGCCAAGCCAAATCAAAGGCGCGGATCAGCGCCTACAACGATTTGGCCAACCAGTCTGAACGTGAAAAAATGGGCCGTGCACAGATTATCATTCCCAATGGTCCACGCTTGGGCTCCAAGGTGATCGAGGTCACTGACCTGAAAAAAGCCATGGGCGATAAATTGCTGGTCGAAGGCCTGTCGTTTGACTTACCACCGGGCGGCATTGTTGGCGTCATCGGTCCAAACGGCGCTGGTAAATCTACGCTGTTTTCCATGCTGACCGGCCAAAACCAACCCGACGAGGGAACCGTTGAATTTGGCGACACAGTGCAGCTGTCTTATGTCGACCAAAGCCGTGACGCCTTGAATGCTGACACCACAGTTTGGGAAGAAATTACTGGTGGAGCCGAAATCATTCAGCTTGGTGATGCGTCGATGAATTCGCGAGCCTATTGTTCCGCGTTTAACTTCAAAGGCGGCGATCAGCAGAAAAAGGTTGGTCTGCTTTCGGGTGGTGAACGCAACCGTGTCCACATGGCGAAATTGCTGAAATCAGGCGGAAACGTTCTGCTCCTCGACGAGCCAACAAACGATTTGGACGTTGAAACCCTGCGTGCCCTCGAAGATGCGCTTATGTCATTTGCGGGATGTGCCGTCGTCATCAGCCACGACCGCTTTTTCCTAGACCGGATTTGCACGCATATGCTCGCGTTTGAAGGCGATGCGCATGTTGAATGGTTTGAGGGTAACTTTGAAGATTATGAAGAAGATAAGAAAAGGCGGCTTGGTGCCGATGCGCTTGAACCCAAGCGGATGAAACATAAAAAGTTTACACGGTAACAAAATGGGCGGCTCATTGGGCCGCCCTTCTCTTTTGACCTGCTTATTTTTCGATCATTCTGCGGTCCGTGTGGACAAATCCGGCGCCTATTTTCGCTTCACAAATTCAGTCAGAATGACAATGCGCTGGCTCTCTACACGCCCCTCAATGTGACCAGCGTTATCGGCAACCAACGAAATTGACCGCACGGCAGTCCCCCGCTTGGCTGTAAATCCGGCGCCTTTAACTGGCAAATCTTTGATCAACACAACTGTATCACCTGACGACAGAACCGCACCATGTGCATCGCGGTGAACAATTGGAACCGCAGCAGCACGGGCCGCAACGTCAGGTTCCATCATCATATTGGCTTGCGCATCTGTTGCCCAAGCCTCTGATAAGTTATTTAATTTCCGCCAAACCGCAATTTGAACGGCCGGCTCAATGGACCAAGCCGCCCCTTCCAACGCGCGCCAGTGCCCCGCAAGCGCAGGCGTAATTTCGGCGCAAATACTACACAACAGTGCCGCGTCTTCAGTCGTGATCTCCACACGATCCAAGCCGTCCGTTCCACCGCAAATCTCACAGACATCTCCTGCACGGGCGCGTAGTTCATCAATATTTGGCACAAGGGCCTCCACAATTAAGTCAATACGCTAGTGCGGCTGTTGTCGGCTAACGTCAACTGTAACCAAAGCGACTCGCTCCAACAAAAACCGAAAACATACTCCACACTTTTGCCCCGATTGTTTGCGCAGATATGACTAAGCAAGAAATACAGGACAGGAATTATGGCACTTCAGTCATTTTCTTCGGTATTTTGTCAGAAATCACAGCAGCCGCATGTGCAGTTTTAGTTTTCAATCATTCACTTTTAACTACATTTTTGGTTTATTTTGTTGTCGGTTCAGCAATTATTCTAGCATGGGTTTTGGCTCAAGTTTCACAAGATGCCGATTTGTCGGACAAAGGCATCTACTAACCTGCGAGATGCAAAACACTTGCAATTTCTGCGCGAAGGCCCCACATGGGGGTTGCAGACGTTATTCTTTCTCGACCACTGTTTTCCTTTTCGGCTACAGTCCTTCGATTTTGCACTGACTAAGCCGCGCTGTCGCATTTCGTGGGCAGCCTTAAAATAAAGGAAATCACCATGGCTACTGGTACAGTAAAATGGTTCAACGCAACTAAAGGCTTCGGCTTTATCGCTCCTGACGGCGGCTCCAAGGACGTGTTCGTACACATCTCTGCTGTTGAGCGTTCCGGCCTGACTGGCCTGAAAGACGACCAGAAGGTCACTTTCGACATCGAAGCTGGCCGTGACGGCCGCGAATCTGCGATCAACTTGGCTCTGGCCTAAGTTTCGTAAAGAGGTGCCCGCATATGTGGGCACCTCATTCCGCCCAAACGGGCAACATCCTCCAAAATTGTTGATTTTGTGAAAACCTGCGCCCATGCTGCATGGGCGACGTCGCATATATCGACCACTGTCTCCATTTAGGCCCAGTTCTTCGATCTTGATCTGACGAGCCGGTCCGCTGCACTTTCGCGAGTGGTCAATATGGAGGAAGCAATCATGGCTTCAGGTACAGTTAAGTGGTTCAATACCACCAAAGGTTTCGGTTTCATCGCCCCAGACGGTGGCTCGAATGACGTATTCGTGCATATTTCGGCTGTTGAGCGGTCCGGTTTGACGGGTCTGAAAGACGACCAGAAGATCAACTTTGACATTGAGGCAGGCCGTGATGGGCGCGAAAGCGCGATAAACCTGACGTTGGCTGACTAAATCTGCACAACTTGACTTAAAAAGGGGAGCCTCATTTGGCGCCCCTTTTGCATTCGCCTTCTAAAATGTCCGGTTTTAAAAACGAATTAGGTGACCAAAACTCACGTCGTTATTCACCACTGCGTGACAGAGCGGCTAAGTTCAAAACGGCAGGACCCATAGCCGCCACGATCACGGCCACCCCATCTTTGTTCGGGTGAATGCCGTCTGCCTGCATGAAGCCCCTCAGACCATCTTGCATACCCGCCGCGGCCAGTAGCCCTGCAAAGAACCTGGGGAACAATTGCACTTCATAAGTTGCTGCCAGATCGGGATACATACTATCAAACGCCTGTTTGTAATCCAAACCATAGTTGGCTCCTGCCGTCAGCCCCACTAAAAGCGTCACAACCCCCGCGCTTTGGGCCTTTGCCAAAATCCCATCTAGATTGGCCCGACTGAACGCCGGATCTAACCCGCGCAGGTAATCATTCCCGCCCAATGCAACCAACATTGCGTCAACATCTGGCGTCAGCGTCCAATCCGTACGCGCTAAGCCACCCGCCGTCGTATCGCCGGACACACCCGCGTTGATCAGCGTTACATCTGCGCCCTGCCCGTCCAGCCAAGCCTGCATTTGTGGTACAAAACCGTCGCCATTCGGCAACCCATACCCCGCCGTCAGGCTATCGCCCAGCGCGGCAATCGTCAGCGTATCCGCATGAACGGCGCCCCCGATTAATGCAATCGTCAAAGACAGCTTGTACAAGAGCCCGCGCGCCCCATATCCAAAGGGACATAAAACACTAGAAAGCAATCCAATGCCTGTCCCGATCTTGTCTTTATCCAACGTAGATCTATCGCTTGATGGCAACGCAGGCCAAGTCGACATACTGCGCGATATCTCATTGGATGTAACGGCTGGGGAAACCTTGGGGCTGGTCGGGCCAAGCGGGTCGGGCAAATCATCTCTCCTGATGTTGATGGGCGGGTTGGAACAGGCCACTGCGGGAACGATCACAGCACTTGGTGAAGACCTAACCGCGATGTCTGAGGACGGCCTAGCCCGCTTTCGTAGACATAATATGGGGGTGGTGTTTCAATCTTTCCACCTCATTCCAACAATGACTGCGTTGGAAAATGTAGCAACCCCACTTGAACTCGCGGGCATGCCCGACGCATTCGATAGGGCAGCAGCTGAATTGGATGCCGTAGGCCTTGGCAATCGCGCCGACCATTACCCCGGTCAAATGTCCGGCGGCGAACAACAACGCGTCGCACTTGCCCGTGCCTCTGCCCCTCGCCCCCGTATTCTGCTTGCTGATGAGCCCACAGGCAATCTGGACGCCACAAATGGTGCAATCATCATGAACTTGCTGTTTGATCTACGCGACCGCCACAGCGCAACCCTCATCATGGTCACGCATTCCTCTGAACTAGCCGCCCGTTGTGACCGTGTCATCGCGTTGAACGACGGAAGCATTGCATGAGCCTTAAGATTGCCATTCGCTTTGCTGCCCGTGAATTGCGCGGTGGATTGGCCGGATTTCGAGTGTTTCTTGCTTGTCTCGCCTTGGGCGTGGCCGCAATTGCTGCAGTTGGCACCGTCCGCGCAGGGATCGAGGCTGGCCTGGAAAAAGAAGGTGCAGCCCTGCTTGGTGGCGACGCCGAAGTGGAATTCACCTACCGGTTTGCCCGTGATGCCGAGCTGAATTTTCTGAACGAAATCGCCACAACCGTTTCCGAGACCGTTGATTTCCGCTCAATGATCGTCGTCGAACGAACCGCTGGCGTGGAACGGGGATTGACTCAAATCCGCGCGGTCGACACAGCATATCCTTTGGTCGGTCAGGTAACACTAGACCCTGCAATCAGCCTCGACACCGCGCTCGCCGATACAGGAAGCGTCATGGAACGCGTACTGGCTGACAGGCTAGCGTTGACCGTGGACGATACATTCCGGTTGGGGTCCCAAGAATTCACACTGCGCGCCATCCTTGACCGCTACCCCGACAACGCATCGGGTGGCTTTGGGCTCGGGCCGCGAACAATCGTGCTGACCGATGACCTCGCGCAATCAGGATTATTGTCAGAAGGCACATTATTTTCAACCCAATACCGCCTCACCTTACCCCTAGGTGCGGACCTTGAGGCACTTTCGACCCGTGCCGAAAAGCAGTTTAGTGACACGGGCCTGCGCTGGCGCGATAGCCGCGAAGGAGCTGGCGGCACCGCGCGTTTTGTCGAACGGATCGGTGCATTTCTAATCCTAATGGGACTGTCGGGGCTTGCCGTCGGCGGCGTCGGTGTGTCCGCAGCGGTCCGCGCCTATCTGGCGGGCAAGACCAGCGTCATCGCCACGCTCAAAACACTCGGCGCGACACGGCGCATAATTTTCATGACGTACTTTATACAGATTGGTGCGCTCACAATACTGGGCATCGGCATAGGCCTTATTCTTGGTGGCGGCGTACCGATTCTGCTGGCCCCCTTGATCGAAGCACGCTTGCCTATCCCCGCCGAGCTTTCACTGCGCGCCGGACCCCTCGCTGAGGCCGCAATTTACGGCGTCCTTGCCGCTCTCATTTTTACACTTTGGCCGCTTGCCCGCGCCGAGCAAATCCGGCCAGCCACGTTATTTCGTGATGCCTTTGGTTCGGGGAACCGTTTTCCTGCTTGGCCATACTTACTCACAATCGCAGCTCTTATAGCAACCCTTCTTGGAACAGCAGTTTGGTTTTCAGGCACTGTTTTCCTCACCCTCTGGACAGCAGGCGGTATTGCAGGGGCATTACTGATCCTTGTCGTCGCAGCATGGATCGCACGCACCCTATCGCGCGCCTTATCTTTGCGCGCGCGCGGGCGACCTGCTTTGCGCCTCGCCCTTGGAGCAATCGGAGCCAGCAATGGGGAGACAGCATCGGTCGTTCTGTCTTTGGGCCTTGGGTTGGCAGTGTTGTCATCTGTGGGCCAAATCGATGGAAACCTGCGCGCCGCGTTCTCCGATGAATTGCCAGAGATCGCGCCCAGTTATTTTTTCGTCGACATTCAGCCTGACCAAATTGAAGGATTTCGCGAACGGCTCACCACAGACCCGGCCGTCCGAAAAGTCGACACCGCCCCGATGCTGCGCGGCATCATCACACGGATCAATGGCCAACCTGCGGACGAATTCGCGGACGGTCATTGGGTTGTGCGCGGAGATCGGGGGGTAACTTACAACGGCCCGTTGCCAGATGGTACACAGATTACCGAAGGCGCTTGGTGGCCAAAAGACTACGCTGGGCCACCTCTCATGAGCTTTGCTGCGGAAGAAGCCGCCGAAATTGGCCTGTCCATCGGGGATACAGTCACCATTAACATCCTTGGCCGCGATATCACCGCAACCATCGCTAGCTTTCGCAATGTTAGCTGGGAGGACGCAGGCATTGGCTTTGTCATGACCCTGAATCCGAGCGCCTTGGCTGGTGCCCCCCATAGCTGGATTTCGACCGTTTATGCCAGTCCAGAATCCGAGGCGGCAATCCTGCGCGATCTGGCCGGACAATACCCTAACATCACAGCGATCCGGATACGGGACGCAATCGATCAGGTCATCGATCTTGTGGGCGGCATTGCGGCAGCGACCCGCTATGCGGCGCTGGCAACTCTGGTGACGGGTTTCCTTGTTCTGATCGGTGCCGCCGCCGCAGGTGAACGAACTCGCACCTATGAGGCCGCAGTTCTCAAAACGCTTGGGGCCACGCGCGGACGCATCATGTTAAGCTTTGCATTGCGCGCCGCGTTATTAGGGTTCGCCGCGGGTGTCGTGGCCTTAATTGCTGGCATTTTGGGCGGTTGGGCAGTCACCGTTTACATCATGGAAGGCGACTACCAAGTTATCTGGACCAATGCATTGCTGATCATCGGGGGTGGTGCGCTGGCATCATTGGCTGCAGGATTGGCCTTTGCAATCCGCCCGCTGGCCGCAAAACCTGCGCAAGTGCTGCGCGCCCGTGAATAGTTAGCCACATAGCAAGCCGCCATTTCAGAAGAGCTGCTTGCTATGTTATCATCTAAATCTTTGGTTTTATTTGTAAAAGCGACATGACTTCAGCCATTTCCGGTCCACGTACCCGCCCTGTAACAGCCTTACGAAGCGGCATGAAAAGCCCCTTGCCCTTACGGCCCGTAGCGTCTTTTACAGCGGCAGTCCATGTCGACCATGTGTCGTCCGCATAGGGTGGATCACCAAGCAAATCAAACGCTTGGATCACGAACTCACGGTCCTCATCTTCGATCAGTGCCGCCTCTGCGCCGTTGACAAAATACGCCCACCAGTCTGCGACGTCATCCAACGAAGCGATGTTGCCTTTGATAGCGTGCCAAAAGGCTTCGCGCGTATCTTCGGGGATGCCTGACAGCGTGCCCGCGACATCTGCGACAGTCAGCGTTGCAAGGTAGCGGGCTGTGAGTGGGTCGAGGTCATTGGCGTCGAATTTTGTCGGTGCGGAGCCGAATTTGGAGATGTCAAAACCGTCAACAATTTCTTGCACGTTCGCGCGCAATTCCACGGGGTCGGATGATCCAAGGCGCGCCATCAGCGACAAGATCGCTTGGGGTGCAATTCCTTGGGCGCGCAGATCGCGCAGCGCGAAGGTACCAAGACGTTTTGACAAGGCCTCGCCTTGCGGACCCGTCAGCAATGAGTGGTGTGCAAAACTTGGTACTGTGCCACCAAGCGCATGCATGATCTGAATCTGCGTCGCGGTATTGGTGATGTGGTCTGATCCGCGCACAACAGTGGTCATGCCCATTTCAGTGTCATCAACGACGGACGCAAGCGTATACAAAATCTGACCATCGTTCTTAAACAAGACCGGATCAGACACAGAGGCCGCATCAATAGAGATGGTGCCAACAATGCCGTCGTCCCATTCGATCCGTTCCAGATCAAGCTTAAACCGCCAATGCGATCCGCGTTCAGCACGCAGGGCGTTTTTCTCGTCCTCGGACAGCGCACGGGCCGCGCGATCATAGACCGGCGGCTTGCCCATGTTCAGCTGCTTTTTACGCTTAAGGTCAAGTTCGACAGGTGTCTCGAAGCATTCGTAGAGACGGCCCATGTCGATCAATTTCTGCTTTGCATCCAGATACTTATCCATGCGCTTTGACTGATATTCAACGCGATCCCAATCAAGGCCGAGCCACGTCAGGTCATCTTTGATGCCTTGGATATATTCATCCTTAGAGCGTTCCTGATCGGTGTCATCAATGCGCAGCACAAACGTGCCCCCATTTTGGCGCGCGATCGCGTAATTAAACAGGGCAGCGCGCAGGTTACCGATATGAAGGTAGCCAGTGGGCGAAGGTGCAAAACGTGTCGTTGTCATGGGATCATCCTTTGTTACCAAGCATGTCTCACGTGTGTTATGATTTGTCTAGATTACGCGGTCACAGGCCATTTCGCATCAAGGTCGCGCAGGCCAGCCCTGATCAATTCTTCCAGCACATCAATGTCGATATCAGCGAGCTTGTTCACATAAAGACAAGCTTTGCCCTTTTTATATTTGCCAATACGCGACAGAATTTCGCTGTAGTCGTGGTATCCAGGCATGATGTAAATCGACTGATTTGCCTTACGGGGACTAAAGCCAGTGGCGCAAAAATCACCCTCGCGGCCACTATCATAGACGTAGTGGTATTGCCCAAATCCAATGATCGACGGCCCCCACATTTTAGCGGGGTAACCTGTGATTTTTTCAAAGAGTGCGAGAAGCGTTTGCGCATCGCGCGCCCGCGTTGGGTGCTGAATAGCCGCAAGAAAAGATTTTACAGATTCGTCAGTCTTTACTGTCTTATTTTCAGACACTTAGCGCCTCCTTTTCCCTAAAATACCCTAGCATATTTTTCGTATAAGTTTTGAATAAGTTTTGCATATGCCACAAAATACGGGTTTCGCCGCGCGCTGCGCGTCGACATCCCGGGGCCAGCCCCGGACCCCGGAGTATTTTGAAAAAAGCGAGGGCTTAGCTGTTGTCACGCCATTTATTGGCGATGGGATAACGGCGATCAAGCCAAAACGCGTGCCGAGAAAGCCGCGTTCCGGGCGCAGATTGGAACCGCTTGTATTCGGAAGTATAAAGCAAGTGTTCGACACGTTTGACGGTGTCTTTATCATAGCCGCGCGCGACGCAATCGGCTACCGATGCCTCGTTATCGACCAGCATTTCCAAAATCCCGTCAAGAATGTCGTAGGGCGGTAAGCTGTCGCTGTCTTTTTGGTCTGGCCGTAGTTCAGCCGTGGGCGGCTTATCAATAATCGCCACGGGGATCATTTCGCCCGCTGGCGCCAACATCCAAGGTGCGTGGTTTTCATTGCGCCACCGGCAGGCCGCAAAGACCCGCGTTTTATACATGTCTTTGATCGGGTTATAGCCCCCCGCCATATCGCCGTAGATCGTCGCATATCCAACAGCGACTTCGGATTTATTGCCCGTCGTCAGCAACATTTCCACAAATTTATTGGACTGTGCCATGAGGAGCAGCCCGCGCATACGCGACTGGATGTTTTCCTCGGTCAGCCCCTCATCAAGCCCTGCGAACAGGGGCGCAAGTGCCTCGGCGACAGCCGCCCGCGGCCCCGCAATGCTCACCGTGTCATATTTGCAGCCCAGCGCATCGACGACGGCTTGTGCATCATCAAGCGACGCCTGAGAGGTGTATTCCGACGGCAGCATCACGCAGCGCACATTTTGTGGCCCAAGCGCATCTGCCGCAATTGTCGCCACGATCGCGCTGTCGATTCCGCCGGACAGCCCAAGCAGGCATGTCTTGAAACCGGTTTTGCCGAAATAATCGCGCAACGACTCAACCATGGCCCGATAATCTTGCGCGATTTCCGCAGGCAGTGCCGTTTTTTCGCCGCTCGCCGCCACCCATCCATCTGGTCCTCGCGTAAATTCGACATGCGCGATGGCTGTATCGAACAAGGGCAATTGCAGCGCCAACTCACCGCCGCGGTTCAGCACAAATGACCCGCCATCAAAGGCTTGATCGTCTTGCCCGCCAACCATGTTCAAATAGACAAGCGGCACCTCGTTTTCGACAACCCGCGCGACCATCGCGTTCATTCGGTAGTCGAACTTGCCCCGAAAATAGGGTGACCCGTTTGGCACAACGAGGATTTCTGCGCCTGATTCCACCATGGCCTCGGCGACGTCTTCGTACCATGCGTCTTCGCAAATCGGGCTGCCGATGCGTGGCCCGTTTGGAATGGCATATGGTCCTTGGATATCGCCCCGATTGAATTGCCGCACCTCGTCAAAGACGTTGTAGTTGGGCAGGAAGTGTTTGAACTGTCGCGAGACGACCTTGCCGCCCCGACAGATGTGGTAGCCGTTATAAAGCCGCCCGTCTTTCGCGTAGGGCCCGCCGATTGCCAGTGTTGGTCCGTCTGCGCATTCAGTGGCCAACGCCTCCACAGCGGCCATTGCTGCAAGGTGAAAAGCGGGTTTGTTCACAAGGTCTTGGGTCGAATAGCCGGTGATGAACATTTCCGGCAGGGCGACCATATCGGCCCCTGCTGACTTGCCCTGCTCCCATGCATCGCGCGCAAGTGCTGCGTTGCCTGCGATATCTCCCACGGTTGGGTTCAATTGCGCAATTGTTAGCCGGAAATGGTCGCTCATTGTACTATCCTTCGTCGTTGTTACTGATGTAGCATATTGGGTGGCAAGGGAAAGCCGATTGCGTCTGATACCCCCGTTGTCACCTCTGTCGCCTTGGACTAGGCTGTCGCAAACGATTAGGCTGGGGTATAAAGTATGGCACATTGGGCATGGCACGGCGCGGCATTGGCTGGCGCACTGACACTGGCAGGCATGGCGGATGCGCAGACTGTGCAAACCAAGCAATACGACGATGGCGGTGTCTATGAGGGCGCGTTCCTAAATGGCAAACAACATGGGCAAGGCACGTACCGCCTCCCCAACGGATATGAATACATCGGTGACTGGGTTGCCGGCGAAATTCGCGGCTCCGGTACGGCCCGTTTCCCCAATGGGTCGATCTATGAGGGCACATTTGTTGCCGGAAAACCGTCCGGCACGGGCAAGATTACGTTCGCCGATGGCGGCACGTTTGAAGGCGACTGGTTGGATGGCAACATCACTGGGCGCGGGATCGCTGCCTATGCCAATGGTGTCGTCTACGAAGGCGAACTGCGCAACGCGATGCACCATGGCACAGGCACCATGAAATCCCCCGGTGGCTACGTCTACGTTGGCCCATGGATCAATGGCGTCAAAGAAGGCGAAGGCCAAATCACCTATCCAGATGGTGCCATCTATGCGGGCAACCTCAAGGCGGGCGAACGAGATGGCACAGGCACGCTAACCATGGCCGATGGTCTGGTTTACGCAGGCACTTGGGTAAATGGTCAAATCGAAGGCCAAGGCCGTTTGGAACAACCAAACGGCGACATCTATGATGGTGGCTTAGCAGCAGGTCGTCGCGAAGGCACTGGTACTGTCACTTATGCCAATGGGGATACCTATGCCGGCGGGTTTGTAGATGACAAACGTCACGGCCAAGGCACATTCATGGGCACCGACGGTTACAAATATAGCGGCGACTGGAAAGCAGGCCAGATCGAGGGCACTGGTGAAGTTACTTATCCAGATGGCTCAGTATACACAGGTACGTTCAGCGCTGACCTGGCGGACGGCATGGGTAAAATAATCTATCCAGACGGGTCCAGCTATGATGGTGCATGGGACAATGGCGTCATCAATGGAGCCGGTATTGCGACCTATGCCAATGGTTTGGTCTACGATGGCGAATTCTTGAATGCCAAGAACCACGGGCAAGGCAAGATGACTTACGCTGACGGCTATACCTACGACGGTGAATGGGCAAACGGCCAACGCAACGGCATGGGCCGTGCGATTTACGCCGATGGCACGATCTATGACGGCACATTCACAGATGGCCAACGCGATGGCACCGGAAAGATCACGTTGCCTGACGGCTTCACTTATCAAGGCGCTTGGACAGGTGGTGAAATCAGCGGTCAAGGCACTGCCACATACGCAAACGGCGATATCTACGAAGGTACGTTCGTGCGGGGCCGCCGTCAGGGTGTCGGCACGATGCGCTATACTACGGGCGAAGAAGCAACCGGCGACTGGGTTGATGGCACGCTGCCAGTGGCCGAAGTTGCGCCTGTTGCTGAGCCGACTGATGACAACTAGAGCATATTGGTTTGATCATAACTGACGAGGTCATGCGCTGGTCGTAACCGCAATCACCACGGGATTTCTTTCCCCGAAAAATCAAAGAACTTGCCAGTTTGGTCAGGTGTTAATCCCGCAATGACGCCCCAAAGATTGGCGGCAGCCACTTCCGGCAAAACCGCTGCATGACGGCCGATATAGTTTTGCGTAAATGGTGTCGCCACTGTGCCAGGGTGCAAGGCGATACAAACCGAACCTTTATGTGTGCGCGCCAGCTCAATCGCGCCACCATGTACAATCTGGTTTAACGCGGCCTTGGATGCGCGGTAACTGTGCCAACCACCAATTGCGTTATCGCCAATCGACCCGACCCGCGCTGATAGCACAGCCACCCGTCCGCCAGCTGCCAAAAGACGCGGCACATGACGCAATATTAGCGCGGGACCAACTGCATTCACGCGCAGCACATTTAACATTGCGTCTGCATCAATCGCAGACAGGGATTTTTCGGGGGTCCCCAAAACGCCAATGGCCACAATGATACTATCAAAGGGGCCATCAAGTTTGCCTAAGATGCGATCAACACTGATCGGGTCAGTCACATCAAGCCCGTCTACCGCACGCGATAACGCAGTGACGTTGCCCTGCGCAGTCGTGGCCAAAGCCGCACCAATTCCACCTGAGGCACCGATGATAAGAATGTTTTCCATGGATAATAATTAGAGCATCGCAAACACATAACCACCCCGTAGATTTTTTCCGAGCATAAATATGTCGGGGGTACGGGGGCTGGCCCCCGAAAAACGGGGGTTTTCATTCACTTTGATCAGCGTATAGTTACCCACATGAACGCAACCGCACATATCACATCTGCCGCCCCTATCGGGCTTGGCCTATCTGCGCTGCTTCTCCTTAGCTGCCTCTGAGCGTGCCATATCGGTGCGACCGCTCAGAGGAGACCAGCACCAAGACAGCTTAAGGACAACAAGGAATACCTAAATGACGACGAATGAAGTGTTGATTTTCGACACCACCTTGCGCGATGGCGAGCAATCCCCCGGCGCAACAATGACACATGCTGAAAAGTTGGAAATTGCAGAGCTGCTGGACGAAATGGGCGTCGATATCATCGAAGCAGGCTTCCCGATTGCATCTGAAGGCGACTTTAAGGCGGTGTCCGAGATATCGTTGCGGTCAAAAGGGGCCACAATTTGTGGTTTGGCCCGCGCCAACTACAAAGACATCGACCGCTGCTGGGAGGCCGTCAAACACGCCAAATCCCCGCGTATCCATACGTTTATCGGCACGTCTGAACTGCACCGCGCGATCCCGAACCTGACGATGGACGAGATGGCTGTGCGCATCCACGATACTGTCACCCATGCCCGCAATCTGTGTGACAACGTGCAATGGTCTCCGATGGATGCGACCCGCACTGAATGGGATTACCTGTGCCGCACCGTCGAAATTGCGATCAAGGCTGGCGCGACCACAATCAACATCCCCGATACTGTTGGTTATACAGCGCCTGTGGAATCCACCGATCTGATCCGTCGTTTGATCAACACGGTACCGGGCGCCGACGATGTGGTGTTCGCAACCCACTGCCACAATGACCTGGGCATGGCGACGGCCAACTCGTTGGCCGCTGTCGAAGGTGGCGCGCGTCAAATTGAGTGCACAATCAATGGCTTGGGCGAACGCGCAGGCAATACCGCACTGGAAGAGGTCGTCATGGCGTTGAAGGTCCGCGCGGACATTATGCCCTACACAACCCGTATCGACACGACCAAGATTATGAATATCAGCCGCCGAGTGGCGACTGTGTCCGGCTTTGCGGTGCAGTTTAACAAGGCGATTGTTGGCAAGAACGCATTTGCGCATGAAAGCGGCATCCACCAAGACGGTATGCTTAAGAATAAAGACACGTTTGAGATTATGCGCCCTGAATCGGTAGGCTTGGCTGGGACGTCTTTGCCGCTGGGCAAGCATTCAGGCCGTGCCGCGCTGCGCGCAAAATTGGCTGAGCTTGGTTTTGATATGGCAGACAATCAGCTCAAGGACGTGTTCGTCCGGTTCAAGGAATTGGCTGACCGCAAAAAGGAAGTCTATGACGACGACCTGATCGCATTGGTTCATCAGAACGACGGGCAAGAAGATCGCGTGCGTCTGAAATCACTGCGCGTAGTGTGCGGGACTGAAGGCCCGCAGTCGGCTGAAATGGCTTTGGAAGTTGATGGCGTTGTTGTTGAAACATCCGCCACCGGCGACGGTCCGGTTGACGCCACCTTCAACGCCGTCAAAGCCTTGGTCGATCACAGCGCCCGCTTGCAGTTGTACCAAGTCAGCGCCGTGACCGAGGGCACGGATGCGCAGGCGACCGTGTCAGTGCGTATGGAAGAAGACGGGCGCATCGCTACGGGCCAATCTGCCGATACCGACACAGTCGTTGCCAGTGCCAAGGCGTACATCAATGCGCTCAACCGTTTGATGGTGCGCCGCGAGCAATCCCAACCCGGTTACGACACAAAAGGCGTCAGCTATAAAGACACATAACTAGGACCGGGCGGCCCGTGCGGTCGCCCTAACCCGCTTGGGTGGCGAGATCACGCCAAGCGACTGCATGATTGCCCCTTTCGCAAAGCGTCCCCCTTTCATATAAAGGCCAAGCTATAGCGGGGAGTCGCATCCCCATTTTAATTCGCAAGGACAATCTGCAATATGGCGATTTTCGGAAGTTTGTTTTCGTCAGATATGGCGATTGACCTTGGGACCGCGAACACGTTGGTCTACGTCAGAGGCAAGGGTATCATTTTATCCGAACCTTCTGTGGTCGCGTATCACATCAAGGATGGCGTCAAAAAAGTATTGGCTGTTGGTGAAGACGCCAAGTTGATGCTGGGCCGCACCCCTGGATCCATTCAGGCCATTCGCCCGATGCGTGACGGTGTGATCGCCGATTTTGACACCGCCGAAGAGATGATCAAACATTTCATCCGCAAGGCTGCCAAACGGTCCACGTTCTCTAAGCCAAAGATTATAGTATGCGTCCCGCATGGGGCCACACCCGTTGAAAAACGCGCAATCCGCCAGTCGGTCTTGTCCGCCGGAGCCCGCCGCGCCGGCCTCATCGCCGAGCCCATCGCAGCTGCGATCGGCGCGGGTATGCCGATCACTGATCCAACCGGCAACATGGTTGTAGATATCGGCGGTGGCACCACCGAGGTCGCTGTTTTGTCACTGGGTGATATTGTTTATGCCCGTTCTGTGCGCGTCGGTGGCGACCGCATGGACGAAGCGATCATCAACTACCTGCGCCGTCAGCATAACCTTTTGGTTGGCGAAGCGACGGCCGAACGTATCAAAACAACAATCGGCACAGCCCGTATGCCTGATGATGGCCGCGGCCAGTCGATGATGATCCGTGGTCGTGACCTTTTGAACGGTGTCCCAAAAGAAACTGAAATCTCGCAAGCTCAGGTGGCCGAGGCATTGGCTGAGCCCGTGCAGCAGATTTGCGAAGCGGTAATGACCGCGCTCGAAGCAACGCCACCAGATTTGGCCGCTGATATTGTCGACCGCGGTGTCATGCTCACCGGTGGCGGTGCCTTGTTAGGTCAGCTTGATTTGGCCCTGCGCGAACAGACCGGTCTGGCGATTTCTGTCGCTGACGAAAGCCTGAACTGTGTGGCTTTGGGCACCGGCAAAGCGCTCGAGTATGAAAAGCAATTGCGCCACGTGATTGACTACGACAGCTAACCTAAGGCGGGTCCACTATTGGCGAATGACCGCAATACCGAGGATTATTTCGGCCCGATCCGCAGATTGCTGGTCGGGCTCCTTGTCTTTGTGCTTTTGGGTATATTTCTGGTTTGGCGCATTGATAGCCCGCGCGTAGAACGGTTTCGTTTGGCGGTGATTGACCGCGTTGTTCCGTCGTTTGATTGGGCGATGGCCCCTGTCACTGGTGTCGCAAATTTGATCAGTGATTTTCAATCTTATCAACAACTTGCCGCCCAAAATGGTGATTTGCGTCGCGAACTTCAACAGATGAAAGCGTGGAAAGAAGCCGCACTTCAGCTTGAGCAGGAAAACGCCAAACTTTTGGGACTTAATAACGTCCGTCTTGACCCCAAGCTAACCTATGTCACAGGCGTTGTGATGACCGACAGCGGATCTCCGTTTCGTCAGTCAGTGTTGCTGAACGTGGGTGCACGCGATGGCATTATGGATGGCTGGCCCACGATGGACGGCATCGGCCTTGTTGGTCGCATCAGCGGCGTGGGTGAAAAGACAGCCCGCGTTATTCTGCTGACCGACACATCCAGCCGTATTCCAATCACTATTCAACCGTCCGGCCAGCCGGCCATTTTGGGCGGCGACAATACGTTGAACCCTCCTATCGAGTTTCTTGAGAACGCCGATTTGGTCCGCCCCGGCGACCGTGTTGTGACGTCTGGCGATGGCGGTGTATTTCCCGCTGATTTGCTGGTCGGGCAAGTTGTGCTAGGCAGTGATCGCCGCCTGCGCGTGCGCCTGTCCGCGGATTATGAGCGGCTCGAATTCCTGCGCGTTTTGCGGTCAAGGGCCCATGAAGCCATCGTTGATGCGGGCAACCTGCTCGCCCCACAGGTTGATCCCGCCGAGGTCGAATCTGATGGCTGAAGCCCCTTCAACCCGAGTCTGGATTGGCCGATTGGTGTTTATCGCGCTTGCGATGGTTTTAATCTTTGGACAATTGCTACCGCTTGATACCCGTCCCGCTGGATGGGCCGCCCCCAATTGGCTGTTGGCGATTACGCTCGTGTGGATCACCCGCCGTCCTGACTATGTTCCCGTTTTTGTTATTGCTGGCATCTTTTTGCTGGCCGATCTGCTGTTTCAGCGCCCTCCGGGTCTATGGACTGCTTTGGTCGTCATCCTGACTGAAATGTTGCGCACTCGCACAGCACGCCTTCGAGATTTACCTTTGCTTTTGGAATGGGGCACTGTCGCCGTCGGTATCGTCGCGATCACACTGATAAATCGGGCCGTTCTTATGGTAGCGATGTCACCCCAACAGCCACTTGCGCTCACGTTAATCGAAATGATTATGACGATTGCATTTTTCCCCGTCGTTATCGCCATCGCCCAATTCGTATTTGGTGTCACCCGCCCAGCGCTCGGCGAAGTCGACAGCCGAGGGCACCGCCTATGAAACGCTACACCAAAGACATCGATGAAAGCGCCCGCCGGATCACGCGCCGTGCGCTGGTCGTCGGGGCTGTTCAGCTTGGAATCGTCGGTGCATTGGG
>Ga0075444_10000946_pt1 | contig 17643 bp, 9 predicted proteins | sample CoawatmetaG01DNA_FD_76836 | JGI IMG/M metagenome (GOLD analysis project Ga0075444, IMG submission 76836) | Marine microbial communities from the West Antarctic Peninsula - Coastal water metaG017-DNA | ecosystem: Environmental > Aquatic > Marine > Coastal | place: Atlantic Ocean: West Antarctic... | reverse complement strand
TTAATTATTAGATAAGTAAACTTTAACTAATAAAAAAGGCGCTCTATTTATTTAGAGCGCCTTTTTTTTTGTTTAAATAATTATCAAAGAGTAATTCAATAACTCTATCTGTTTCTGGACGTTTTAACCGTTGGAGAGAACCTTAAAATAATAATTCATTAAACCCATACTTTTATGAATTGCATATAATTAAAAGCTTACATATATGATTTGTAGGATGTTAGAATTTCATATTAATTATAATACAACACAGTTTACTTATGCAAATAGTATTTGTAGAGTTTAATGTCATTCCTCCAATACCATCATCAACTAAGCCCTAGTTGCCAATTACTTCTTGTATCCCAGCGAACACTTTAATGTTTAATAATTAAATATCAACAACTCAAAAATAACTTTTTTTAGTTTTGGACTAATATTCTAAACTCCCAGGGATTAATTTTTAAAACCTCTTTTTTTTCTATTTTTTTAGAAATATAATCTGTAGCACCATTACTTGGATTATTTATAGTTTGAACGCTGTCTGAAAAGTTACCTATAAAAGTTACCTTATGTTTATTTTTAATTCTATTAAAGGCTAAAATATTTTGATTTTTTAAATCAATATCTTCATATAGTGCTGGATTTTTACCTCCATTTAAAGCAGGATTATTATTTTTTAATTCTCCTAAATTTTTAAGTAATGGCCACATTATTTTTTTCTCTTTTGGAATCTGATCTTTCTCAAAAAAAAGTAAACGATGATCTAGGTCATATTCTTGCCCTGAATAAATTAATGGCATTCCTGGAACTAAGAAACTCATTGCTGTTATAAGTTCTGATGCATCTGATAAACGTTCTCTGACTGTACCATTCCAAGAATTTTCGTCATGATTAGTTACAAAATTCATCAAAATATCATCTTTTTCATAACGCTTTAAATCCTTTTCAAATCTATTCCTCCATAATTGAGGAGCTTTTTTAGATTTAGACATTTCATTAAATGTATGGTGTCTATCCCATCCATATATCATGTCAAATAAATCATCACCTTTCACAAGTTCTGATTCGTGGGCTTCTGCTAACATAAAAAGTGATTTTTGAGATCTTAATTCTTTGATTGTTGATTTCCAGAAATCTAACGGTACTGCGCCAGCCACATCACATCTAAACCCATCAATATTTTCGTTGTTAACCCAATATTTCATTTCATTTAACATCATAGTTCTCATTTCATAGTTACTATAGTTTAAATCTGCTACATCTTGCCACCCCCAAGACTCACCATTATCTTGATTAATAGGGTCTATTATCACTCCATCAATATTTTGAGTATAATACTCGGGATTAGTTTTAATCCAGCTATGATCCCAACCTGTATGATTAGGTACCCAATCTAAAATTACATACATTTCATTATCATGTGCAATTTTAATTAAATCTCTAAAATCTTCTATGGTACCAAATTCTGGATTAACTTTTTTATAATCAGAAACGGCATAATAACTACCTAGCATTTTGTCTCTTACTATTTTGTCATCTATTAGACTTGCAAAATCTCCCCCAGTAGCTTTTCTTTTAGTTTTAGATATAGGAAAAATAGGCATTAACCAAATTATTTTTACACCAAGGTCTTTTAATTTTGGAATATCTTTTGTGAATGCTGAAAAAGTACCTTCTTTTGAATACTGACGCACATTTACTTCATAGAGAACAGAAGTTTCTAAAATTTCATTTGAAATTGGTTTTATTGAACCTTCATTTGATATCGTTTCATCTGATTTGTAGTTACAAGACTCAGCTAGTAATAATAATGTACAAACAAATATTTTTATTTTTCTCATTGATATTAAATTTTATTTTAAACAAATCACTTTTTTATAACTCTTTTTGTATGGACACTTTTGCCTAGTGTAGAAAATTTCACCAAATATATCCCACTTTCTAGTGCTGAAATATTTATTGACGTATGTTGTCTTGTTAGTCCATCATACTCCTTGATTAATTTACCAGATAAATCATATATCTCTATATCATTAACATCTTGGTTAAGATGAAAATATTGATCTGACGGAGATGGATATACTTTTATCTCTTTTTCTCCAAACATATCTGATATTGACAAAGATTCTGCTGGTTGATTACCTAGTATCATATATTGACCTGGCTCTAACTCGATAGATTCTGATGTATTATTAATAGTAAAAACGTTTTCGCCAGTAGGATCCATGAGGTCATACCATTGACCTGTGTATGGGAAATTAGGATTTATAGATTTGTCGGTTAAATCAAAATTTGATAAAATCACTATATTTTTCAGCTGATTATCTTCTAATTGATCGTTCCATATGTACACAATAGGGTTAAGGCTGCCAGAGCTAATGCTGTAATCACCTTCAAATACATCCTCACTAATCTTTAGTTCATTAATTCTAGACCAGCTATTGTATATACTGTTTCTATTCTGATTTTCTAACCAACTTTCTGCCCATTGTGGTTGAGGTTTTGAGGAAAGTTTACAATCTGGATTATTTACACTACCGTCCTCACATGTAAATATGGAATTATTCATTCCTAACTCACCAAAATGCCAAATCATTTTTGGGCCAGGAATAGTTAAACTTATAGCTCCTATTGCCTCCATGCGTTCTAGTGAAGTATTTAGTTCTGTAACATTGTAAGAATCATTGCTAGTCCCAAATTGAGAACTGTTGTACATTAACCTTTCCTCGTCATGACTCTCAAAATATCCAACTAATCTTTTTTCTGTAAACCCATGGCTTTCATGCCCCATTCTGTTAATACTACTAGCAGAGCTATACCCCATTATTAACTGACTATATGGACCATTTACATTTCCCCATAACATAATTCCTTTTCCTTCATCTATTCTATGATTAGCCCACTGCTGTTCTTCTGAATCCCAGCCTAAGTGCTCAAAAATCACATAATGACCTGGGTCTAGTGACCAGGAGTAGTCCGCATACGATTTTAAAATATCTACTCTATCTTGTTGATATGAATTTGTACAATCATAATCCGAAGAGCTACAGTTCTGAGTAAATCCTTTAGTTAAATCCCATCTGAATCCATCAATTTTAAAATTTTCAATCCAATGGCTAATTACTCTATTAGTATAATATTGGGTTATACTACTTTGATGATTGAAATCATTTCCGTAGGCATAGCTATGCGTTGCTTCTTCATTAAAATAAGGATTTTCAGAACTAGGAGGGCCCCATCCATTTTCATCACTATCATTCATCCACATTCTCACCATAGGACTTCTGTCATAAACGTGATTTAAAACTAAGTCTAAAATAACTGCAATTCCATTTTGATGGCATAAATCAATAAATTCCTTTAATTTATCTTCTGGACCATAAAATTTATCTGTAGCTAAATGAAACTCGGTATTATAACCCCAGCTTTCATTACCGCCAAACTCCATAACAGGAAGGAGTTCAATAGCATTAACATTCAAGTTTTTGAAATAATCAATTTTATCTATTAGATTTTGATAAGTCCTATCGCTATTAAAATCTCTTATTAAAACTTCGTAGATAATTAGATCTTCTTTTTTTGGTTTTTCAAATTCCTCTACTTGCCAATTATATTGTTCTTGCCCAGTTTTTAAGACTGTTACTTCTCTTTCTTGTCCTTCTGGATACTCAGGCATATTAGGATAGGAGTTTTCAGGAATAAACGGATCATCGTATGGTGATAGTACTAGTGTTGAAAACGGATCTGCTGTTTTTACAATTTGAGGTGAATTACTTAGTGGATTAAGGTCTCCAACTAAATATTGATAGGTGTAAACCACTTCTGGGTTTAAATTGTTTAATTCAATCCAATATTTATCAGATGATGGATCTTTTCTCATTGAATAATCGGTATGAACTTCCCAATTGTTGAAGCTTCCGATTACATAAATAAAATCTTTATAGGGTGCGCTAACAACTAGTGTAGCCTTACTATTATCATTATCATGATAATTTATACCATCCTCTAAGGAATTTGGAATTGTTTCTTCATTAGTGTTTGAAACAATTATTTCAAAGTCTATACTTTTTATATTATCTCCTTGTGTTACTACCAATGAGCAATTTTGGTTTGAGATTAAATTATTAAAGATATATCCGTTATAGTATTCTACGGCTGTTTGAGAGTCTGTAAGTTGATTGTTTACGTACAATTCATAGTTCGCTGGTCCGCCAGAATTATCTGCAAGTATTTGTGTAGATCCACCATACTCTACAACTAAATATGAATTGTTTTCAGGGTTTATCATATTCACTTGAAAAGAGCCTATACTTAAAAAAAAGTCATTACATCCATTATCTTTAAATTCCTGTGAACCATTTTCATTTCTAAAGACCAGTCCAATTTTTGAAGAATTAGCAGCTTGTGCGCTGTCTATTCCAAAATAAATTTCAGGATTTATAGAAATACTCCATGTTCCATCGTTATTATTAGTCATTTCACCAACACCATCATCTTGGCCCCAGTTACCAACCACTGAATAACCCCAAGGCTCTTCATCAGTTCCTATACCAGAGTGCATGTATATTTTATTAGGGTTATCAAATCCGTTACAATCAGTTTCATTACTATTACTATCAATTGTTATTGTAATACTTTCATTTACTTCAGATGTAGTAGGACTAACTGTTAACTGTGAGTACCCGAGAGATGAAATAAAATAAAATAATATAAGTACCCTTTTCATATAATTTAAATAAAAGATAAAGTTAAGCTAAGAATTAGTTATGAAACAAAAAGATCCAGGAATATTCCTAGATCTTTTTTTAAATAGTTTCAATTTGATATTACCACTGGTTGATAGATATTGTTGGTGGAGTAACAGAAAAGTTTAACGCTATATTGTAAGTACCTGCACTCACTGGAATATTTGCTCCATTTAGTTCCATTGAACCATCATTACCGTCATCTCCATAATTTACTCCCCAAGCATCATTTTGTCTTACTTTTATTTCACCATCATTTAATACAGCTCCATTAATATAATAGTAACCTTCATTTATGCCAAAGTCAGGAATGAATTTATCATTTGGACCATCCCATCCGTTAGCTGTTGCGCTTCCAACTAGCCCCCAAACATCCATGGGTTCTAATGTGTAAGTTAAATTGTTTAAGCTCATAGTTACAAGGTAATGACCTGCAGAGACAACAATATTATCTCCTCCGATTTCTAAAGATCCGTCAGCACCTGAATCTCCGTAATTTAATGTCCAATCATTATTAAACCTAAATTTAACTTCACCATCATTAAGGCTTACTACTGTTTTAAAGTCATCTTGGTATGAATTGTAATATAATTTCATATCAGGTCCATCCCATCCGTTTGTCGTTGCACTTCCAACAAGTCCCCATGTGAATTCTTCCATGGACCATGTTAAGTTGTCAAAGTTAACTGTGATTTTATAATCACCAGCATTAACAGGAATATTAGCGCCATAAGGATCTAAAGTACCATCATTTCCATCATCACCCCAGTTATCAGCCCAGTCATTGTTAGTTCTAAACTTGATTTCTCCATTATTCAATGTCACATAAGCAACATACTCATTTTCAATATTGGTTTGATGAAAAGGGAGATCAGGAATATTAGGATTTCCCCAGCCTGCAGCTGTTGCTGAACCAACAATCCCAAGATTAGTTGATAAATCTAATAAAGAAGAGAATGGTGTTACGCTTAAATTAACAGTATTAGAAAATATCTCTTGGTAGTCACTTAAAGTAACTTGTATTTTAAAGCTTACTACAGATTCTTCATTAGGAGTTAAACCTAAAGACAACATCTTAGCATTAAGTTCACCTACAGTAAAAGTTTTCTCTAAATTATTACCTACAGGAAGCACTTGAGGTTCGCTAAAATCACCATTACTTAGATCGATTAAAACTTTGTAAGATGCAGCAGCGTCAAAGCCATAGTCTGGATATGTCCAATTTGCAGTAAGAATCTCATTATCTTGATTATCTTCTTCTAGAACTACACTCTCTAACGAAAGTATAAGTTCTGTATTTGCATTTGAATTAAGTTCAATATATTCAACTTCGTCACAAGAGAAATTGAACGTTAACAAACCTAGTACAAACAAGGATTTAAATATATTTTTCATTTTAATTGTATTAATAACCTTCATTTTGAGTAAGGTTAGGATTAACTGATATTACGTTGCTAGGTAAAGGAAATAAGTTTCTATAAGAATCTACGCCAATTCCAGAGGGTTCATTGCCTTTAAAAGGCCATAAATAACTGTTTGAAGTAAAGTAATCATATCTAACTAAATCTGTTCTTCTTTGTCCTTCCCAGTATAATTCTTTAGACCTTTCATCTAATATAAAATCTAAACTTAAATCTGAGGTATTAATATTTCCAGAGCTATTTCCAAATCCTCTTTCTCTTAGTTCATTTATTTTAGTAGCCGCTAAATCTAAATTACCATTACCACCTCTTAAGGTAGCTTCAGCATAGTTTAAATAAATCTCCGCTAGTCTAATTAAAGGAACATCTGTATCTGTGTGGTTTCCAGAACTATCGCTACCAGAATTACCATTTACATCCACATTTTTAAATTTTGACACTGCATAACCATTTTCAAATGGAGGTATAGTTTCGATTTCTAAACTCTGACCATCTGAATAAAACATTCCTCTTTTATCAGCTGTATAAGGGTTTATTGTATATGTAGAATTGTCTAAGTCTAGCTCTATATAGTAAGTTCCAGCTGAAATAAGTATGTTATCTCCGTTTGGATCTAGTGTTCCGTCTGAGTTATTGTCACCATAATTTTCACCCCAGTCTTCATTAAATCTAAACTTCATTTCACCATCATTTAAATCTACATATATAGCATATTGATTTGTTGCGGTTTGATACATTTCCGTATCGGGACCATCCCATCCGTTCTGAGTTGCATTCCCCACAAGACCCCAATCAGATTGTGTACCTAATGAATTATTTAATGCGTTAACATCTACAGTAAATTTATTTACTAAATTTTTAGTAGTTCTTAAGCCTCCCCAGCCACCATTAACACCAAATTCTGTTGGGTTCATACTTCCACCTATTGCTGCATGAACTAAGAATGTTGAACCTCCCCAAGTTTGAGATTGAAGTCCGTCAAAATTTAAGGCAAATATAAATTCATTCTGAGCTCCGTTAGATCCGTTGTCAGCTAAAAATAATTCATCATATGCTGTTCCATTTCCGTTTCCGTCATTCATGTTTATTGAGTAAGAAGAATTCATTACGTTTTCAGAATACATTACACATTCATTATACCTATTTTGTCCCGTCCAAACCTCAGAATTAAGATACAGTCTTGATAGAAGGGCATGAGCAGCTATATTATCTACTCTTCCATATTCATTTGATGTAGCTAATAATGGCTCAATTTCTAATAACTCGGTTTCTATGAAATTGAAAAGTTCCGTTTGGTTGCTTTGAGTTGGAAGCTCTGTAGATATTTCTGTAGTTAGTGGTACATTTCCATATAAATCTAGAAGATTATAGTATGCATATGCTCTCAAAAATCTTGCTTCAGCAATATAAGTTTTTACAATATCTTCTTCTAAAGATGCTGCATTTGCTATAAAAGAATTACTGAAGGAAACCTCTTGTGCTAATCTATAATACATTGCTTCTGTGAAATCATTACTACTTGACCAGTATAGACCGTGTAAATCTGGTAGTCCAGGATCACCCCATCCTACAACTGCATGATCCGTTGTTATTTCATTTAAATTAAATAACATTCTTGAAAATTGTGAAAATCCTTCATCAATATCTGATATGTCAGGACTTCCTGTAGGACCATTTTGACCAGTTAGAGCTAAACTAGCATATAGTTTTGCTAGTGCTCCTCTTGCTTCATTTGCGTTAGAGAAAACATCTTCCTCAGTAAAGCTATCTGGATCGATAGGGGATTGGTCTAAATCACTATGGCATGATAAAATTAGACTAGACATGCTTAATACGAAAATTAGTTTATTAAATATATTTTTCATTATTTCTATTTTTAAAATTCAATATTAATACCAAAAACTCCAGTTCTTGGCCTTGGGTAAAAATTATTATCTATACCTCCGTAAATTTCCGGATCTATTCCGTCGTAATTAGTGAATGTTGCTACATTTTGTAACGATCCATATACTCTTAAGTTATACTCTCCTAAAAAATCTGGGATAGTGTACCCTAGAGTTATATTGTCTATTTTAAAGAATGAAGCTTCTTGAATATAATGATCACTTAAAAGAGAGTTTTCTGTTAAGTTTTCAAAACCTGTAGATAAATAATCACTGTGTATATTGTTTAAAATTTCAAAAGAATTCCAAGCTTGGGTTAATACAGAATTTGAAGCTACATTGTTGTAAGCGTAGTTTCCTAAACTAGCTCTTGCTGTAGCAGTTAAATCCCAAGATTTCCATTTTATTGTTTCTGTGAACCCCATTATTATATCAGCAAACGGATCTTCTTTTATATACCTATCATCATCATTTATAATGTCGTCACCATTTCTATCTACATATACACCTTCTATTGGGATTCCATTATTATATACTTGCTGGTACACTAGGAAACTATAAGGAGATTCTCCTTCTACATGAGTTTGTATATTGTTTCCAACCCCCCCAGAAATACCTCCAATAAATTGTTGATCTGGAAGTCTAGTTACTACATTGTCGTTAAATGCTATGTTAGCATCTAAGGTATATTCGAATTTATCTGTTTTGATTACAGGAATATTAAAGGATAATTCTATCCCTCTGTTTTGCATATCACCAATATTTGCATCAATTCTATTTCCGAAATTAGTAAATGGATCAACTAGAGTAAACGCAATTAGGTCCTTTGTTGTTTTGCTATAAACGTTAATTGAGCCGTTTAATTTATTATTAAACATACTGTAGTCAACTCCAATATTTAAAGTTTCTCCAATTTCCCATCTTAAATCAGGATTGATAGGTTCTGGTCTATATGTTTGATAAAATGAATTTCCAAATTGATAATAAGCTGTAGAACTACTCCCTGTGTACCTTGTTAAGAATTTATAATCTCCTAAACCGTTTACATTTCCTACTTCTCCATAACCAACTCTTAACTTCAGACTATTAAAAATATTTCCTTTGAAAAACTCTTCTTTATGAATATTCCAAGCTGCTGCTAACGAAGGGAAATACCCCCATCTATCATTTGGATTTAGCTTAGAAGAAGCATCAGCTCTTAATGTTGCTGTAAAAAGGTATTTACCATCAAAATCATAGTTTAATCGACCAAAGTATGATAATAGTACATTTTTGGATTTATCAATAAACTCAAAATCATTTCCATCTTCTTGAGCTTCACTGTCAAAACTATAATTGTCAAATTCAAAAGACTGGTAAGAATGACCCAAGACAAAATTTAAGTTATGATTTTCTTTAAATGAAGTGTTGTATGTTAAATATGCATCAAATAAATTATTTATAGCTTCTTGCTCATACCTTGATAATGAGCCATTCCAAGTTGGATCAGAGGTTGGAATTAACTCTGAGGTTGCTGTAGAACCTACGCTCTTAGATTGATCTATACCTACATTAATAGTAGCAGTTAACCCTTTAACAAAGTTTAAATCGTAATCAAGTTTAAGATTACTTACAATTCTATCAACTTCAGATACATCATCAATCATATTTAAAAGTGCTAATGGGTTTGTTGGAGCTCCAATTGCAGCTTGATTGCCCGTAGCAGAATCAATCCATGAGAAATAACCACCATATTGAGAGCCATTAAATACTGGCTTTGTAGGGTCAAATCTTAATGCGCTACCAATTGCACCTCTATTAGCAAATTTGTTTTCAGTATTCATTAAACGAGTATTAAGCTCAATCTTTAATTTATCGTTAAGTAAATTTGGTCTTAAACTTAAAGAAGCATTAGTTCTTTTAAAGTTATCTCCTGTTAAAATTCCTTCGTGATCACCTAAGCTAACTGAAGCTCTCATAGGAACGCCGTATGCATTTCCGACAACACTTAATGAGTTTTCCGTACCCGTTGCTCTGTTGTAAATTTGATCTTGCCAATTTGTATTTGCACTACCTAAAGCTGCTATAGCATCTGCATTTCCGCCAGAAGTTATAAGTTCTGTAAATTCGGAAGCAGTTAATACATCAACTTGATTTTCAGCAGAATAAGTAGTTAATGAAGAGTTGTAATTAAATTTAAACCCTGAATCTCTTCCTTTTTTAGTAGTAATTAAAATAACACCATTAGCACCTCTAGATCCGTAAATCGCAGTTGCCGAAGCATCTTTTAAAATTACCATACTTTCAATATCATTTGGACTAACCATATTAAGTGGATTTCTGGATCCACCAACACCACCATCATTTAGCGGTAAACCATCTAACACTATTAGCGGAGAGTTTGTTAAGGATAATGAGCCTAATCCCCTTATTCTAATGCTTTGGCCATCTCCAGGAGATCCACTTGAAGAAGTTACTGATACACCAGCAATTTTACCAGCAATTAATTGTTGAGGAGATAAAACAGGACCTTGATTAAAGTCCTCAGATGTTACTAAATCAGCTGCACCGGTAAGATCTGCTTTTTTAACGCTACCATATCCAATTACAACTATCTCATCGAGAGATAATTTATCTTCAATTAATACTATATTTAGCGATGTTTGATCTCCAAGAGTTACTTGTTGAGTCATATATCCTACATAAGAAAAAGATAGAATATCCCCTTTTTTAAGATTGATTGAGTAATTTCCGTCAAAATCAGTAGCAGTACCTGTATTAGAACCTTTAACCAATACATTGACTCCGGCTATTGGAGAAGAGGAAATTTCGTCCGTTACAATTCCATTGATTGATGTTTGACCAAAAATAAATATTGGACATAATAACAATATCAATAGAAAAGAATTTAAGTTAATTTTCATATTTATAAGATTAATTATTTAGTTGTACCTTTTATTGTAAGATAATCTCTATGTTAAATTTATGCAAAATTTATGTAAGTACTAACATGTGTCTTTTCCGCAAACGTTTTCGTGTTTATAACTTTCACATTTAATATACTAAATATTCCGAATACAATAATTTTAATATCCATTATTCTATATATTTATATAATATAAATTTAATATGAAACAAACTGTTACATTAAAACAAATTGCTAATGAAATTGGTGTATCTATATCTACAGTATCAAAAGCATTAAGAAACAGTGTTGAAATAGGAGCAGAGACTAAATTGAAAATCAAAGCCTATGCGAAACTATATAACTATAGACCAAATAATATAGCGCTAAGTTTAAAAAATAGAAAAACGAATACTATTGGGGTGATTATTCCTGAAATAGTTCATCATTTCTTTTCTAAGGTTATTAAAGGAATTGAGCAAGTAGCAAATAAAAGAGGTTATAATGTTATTATAGGTTTATCAAATGAATCTTTTGATAAGGAGGTTATCAATATGCAGCTATTGGCAAACGGCAGTATTGATGGCTTTATATTATCAATATCTAAGGAAACACTTCTAAAACAAGATTACCACCATTTTACTGAGTCAATTGACCAAGGGATGCCAATTGTAATGTTTGATAGGGTGGTTAATGACATTAAGTGTGATAAAGTAGTTGTAGATGATTACGAGGGATCTAGAAAAGCAGTAGAAATGCTAATTAGTAAAGGTTGTAAAAACATAGCCTTAATAACTACTAAAGATTACGTTAGTGTTGGTAGATTAAGAACAAAGGGGTATTTAGAGGCGTTAGATCTTAATAAAATTGCAGCAAATTCAGAATTTATTTTAAAAGTAGACGATAACGATGTTTCAGATGATCATTTAGAATCCCTAGAGTCTGATATTGAGAAATTATTGAAACAAAACAAAGTAGATGGAATTTTTGCTGTAAACGAAATATATGCAATAACTGCGATGAAGGTAGCGAGGAAATTAAAATTAAAAATACCTGAAAATATAAAGATTATTGGTTTTACAGATGGTGTTTTGTCTAAACACGCATCACCAAGTCTTACGACAGTTAGCCAACATGCAATAAAAATGGGAGAAATCTCTGCCAAATTAATTATTGATAAACTTGAATCTAAAGAGAGTAATGAAAACAATCAATTGATTATTATTCCTACAGAAATAATTGAAAGAGAATCAACTATTTAAATCTTGTTAACAATACAACGTTGTCGTAAATAATTAATTTAAGTTAAATTTTATTTATTTATATATTTACTTAAGTTGAACTTTTAAAAACATTTTTTATTAGTTACATTTTAAATGTATTAATCATTACTATGCATAAACAAAAATTATCTTTTTGGCAAATTTGGAATATGAGTTTTGGGTTCCTTGGAATTCAGTTTGGTTTTGCTCTACAAGGTGGTTTCATGTCAAGGATTTTTCAAACACTAGGTGCTTCATCTGATGAAATTCCATTACTCTGGATTGCGGCTCCATTAACAGGACTGATTATTCAGCCTATAATTGGTTATTTAAGTGATAATACTTGGCACCATAGATTCGGAAGAAGAAGGCCTTATTTTCTGATTGGGGCTATATTAAGTTCCATAACACTATTTTTTATACCATACTCTTCTACGCTATGGATTGCAGCTGGACTATTATGGATTTTAGATGCTTCAATTAATATATCAATGGAACCATTTAGAGCATTAGTAGCAGATAAATTAGATGAGACACAGAGATCATATGGTTTTTTGGTTCAAACATTAATAATAGGAATAGGTACTTGGGTTGCTAGTAATTTACCATGGTTCATTTCATATATAGGTTTTAGTGATTCTGCATCAATTGGAGTTGTACCAATGTCAGTAAAAATCGCATTTGGAATAGGAGCGTTAGTGTTTTTATCTAGTATTATATATACAGTTTTCACTACAACGGAGTACCCCCCCAACAATATGGAAGAGTTTAAAAACAAATCAAATAATTCAAATTTTTCAATAGAAATAATAAGTAATATTATTTCTATGCCTAAAACAATGAAAAAACTAGGATTAATACAATTTTTTTCATGGTTTGCTTTTTTTACAATGTGGAGTATGTCTAACCCCGCACTAACCGAACATGTCTATAATTCTCCGATGCCTATCCAATCTAATTTTAATCTAAACACTTATAATTTAGAGGATACTTCAAGTTATGATTATGCTAACACTAAATTTCAAGTAGCTTCAAACTCTGTAGGTTCTGCTATGGGGATGTATGGCCTTTCTTCAATGTTATTTGCATTAGTTTTAACCTTTTACACATCTAAAAAGAAGATAAATAGAAAACACATACACATGTTCTCTTTAATTGTTGGAGGATTAGGTTTTATAATGATGTATTTTATAGATGGGCAACCTGAATTATTGAAGTATTGTTTTGTTTTAATAGGAGTTTCTTGGGGGAGTATTCTTTCAATGCCATACGCTATGCTTTCAAGCTCGGTAGATCCGGAAAAAATGGGTATTACAATGGGTATTTTTAATATGTTTATTGTTATCCCTCAAATTATAGCAGCTATTGGAGGGATTAACTTAGTTTCAAGCATGATTGGAGAAGAACCTATTAACTCGATGATTATTGCAGGCTTAAGTTTAATGATAGCTGGCTTTTTAAACCTGTTAATTACCAATAAAAAAGCAATTAGTTAGATGAGAAAAAAACTATTTATTTTTGATCTAGATGGTGTTATTGTTGACACAGCAAAATATCATTTTTTAGCTTGGAAAAATATTGCAACTGAACTTGATATAGATTTTACTATCGAACAAAATGAATTACTAAAGGGAGTTAATAGAGAGAATTCATTGTTAAAGATTTTAGAATTAAAAAAAAAAACGATTGATATCTCACTTTTTAATTCTTTGTTAATTAAGAAAAATAATATTTATTTACGTTATGTTGAAAAAATCAATTCAAATGATATTATTGACGGAATTATAAACTCAATTGATTTCATTAAGAAAAATAAGCATTATCTAGCATTGGGTTCAGCGAGTAAAAACGCTCAAATGATTTTAAGAAAGTTAGAGCTTTTTGAATGTTTTGATATTATCATAGATGGAACCATTACTGAAAATGCTAAACCTGATCCAGAAGTATTTCTCCGATCAATGAATCGTTTAAAAGTTAAACCAGAAGATTGTATTGTATTTGAAGACTCTATCTCAGGAATTACTGCTGCTAATACAGCTGGTATGATTAGTATAGGAATTGGTAATAAAGATATTTTATTTAAAGCAACTCATAATTTTTCAAAATTCAATTTAATAACTAATCAATTTTTAAGTCAATTATAAAATATGAATCAAAAATATCTCATATCTAATAGTTGGTCAATTATTGAAGAGGGTTACGACAAATCCAAAATAAAATCTTCTGAAAGTATTTTCAGTATTGGCAACGGAGCTATGGGTCAAAGAGCCAACTTTGAAGAGACTTTTACAGGTGATTCCTTACAAGGAAGTTATATAGGTGGTGTTTATTATAACGACAAAACTAAAGTTGGTTGGTGGAAAAACGGTTATCCTAAATATTTTGCAAAAGTCTTGAACTCCCCTAATTGGATTGGAATCAACGTCAATGTTAACGGTGAAAACATTGATCTTAATAATTGCTTAAAAATTGATTCTTTTAAGCGTGAGCTAAACATGAAAGAAGGGTGGCTTTCAAGAGAATTTATAATCCATTTATATAATGGAGAAATTCTCAAAATAAATACAAAAAGATTTTTAAGCCTAGAGTATGATGAGATTGGAGCTATACAATACAATGTTACTCCACTCAGTAATAATATTAAATTAGAATTAACCCCTATTATTGACGCCAATGTCTCAAATTCTGATTCTAATTGGAATGATAAGTTTTGGGATAATTACTCATCTTCTTTAAACAATGATAATTCTGCTTTTGTTTTATCAAAAACATTAAATACAAATTTTCACATATGTACTTATATGAGTACTAATGTTTATATAAACAATGATCTGTTTAAATGTATTCCATCTATAAACTCTAATGATAATTTGATTGAGTTTAAGTATGATATAGAATTGAGTAAAAACACCACTTTGACTTTGATTAAATTTGGAGGATATGTTTCTAGCTTAAATCATGAAAAATCAGAATTAATAAATCGAGCAAAAGACAATATTAAAACAGCATTTGATATAGGTTTTGAAGCATTATTAAATATTCAAAAAGAGTCTTGGAACTCTATATGGAATACTTCAGATATAGTAATTAAAGGGGACGTTAATGCTCAACAAGGAATAAGATTTAATATTTTTCAACTTAATCAAACTTACTTAGGTAAAAACCCAAAACTAAATATTGGACCTAAAGGTTTTACTGGTGAAAAATATGGTGGTAGTACTTATTGGGATACAGAAGCTTATTGCTTGCCATTTTATATGGCTACTAAAGGAAATAAGACAGCTCTAAATCTTTTAAACTATAGACATAACCAACTTGATAAAGCAATTGAGAATGCATTGAATTTAGGCTTAGGTAATGGTTCTGCACTTTATCCTATGGTAACTATGAACGGAGAAGAATGTCATAATGAATGGGAAATTACATTTGAAGAAATCCACAGAAATGGAGCTATTGTATATGCAATATATAACTACTACAGATATACGGGTGATTATGAATATATATTAGAAAAAGGAATCGATGTCTTAATTAGTATTGCTAGGTTCTGGGGAGAAAGATCTAATTTCTCAACCTCGAAGAACAAGTATGTGATTTTGGGGGTTACAGGTCCTAATGAATATGAAAATAATGTAAATAACAACTGGTACACTAACTATATTGCTAAGTGGTGTATTGACTATTTTATATCAAATTTAGACTATATCAAACTAAACCATAGATCATCTTATGATAAGATTATTAATAAATTTTCTATAAATGATATTGAAATTCTTAAATTAAAGATTGTTGCAGAGAATATGTATTTTCCTTATGATGAGACTTTGGGTGTTTTTCTACAACAAGATCAGTTTTTAGACAAAGATTTGTTTGGAGTTGACTCCATTCCGAAAAGCGAAAGACCAATTAATCAGCATTGGTCATGGGATAAAATCTTAAGGTCCCCCTACATTAAACAAGCTGATGTATTGCAGGGGTTTTATTTCTTTGAAGATCATTTTTCTCAAGAACAATTAGAAAAACATTTTGATTTCTACGAACCTTTTACTGTTCATGAATCATCTTTATCATCCTGTATCCATAGCATTCAAGCTTCTAAATTAAATAGAGTTGATAAGGCATATGAGTTTTATCTACAAACTTCAAGATTAGATTTAGACGACTACAATAATGAAGTTGAAGAGGGTTTGCATATAACATCTATGGCTGGTACTTGGTCAAGTATTGTTGAAGGCTTTGGAGGTATGAGAGTATTAAATAACAAGCTTTCATTCAACACTAAGATTCCACAGCAATGGGATATGTATTCATTTAAAATTATCTTTAGAAAAAATATTATATCTGTAAAAGTGACTAGAAATTTAACTGAAATTGAGCTAGATGGTGATAAGCCTCTTGAAATTATTTTAAATAATAAACTAGTTATTGTGGAACCCCGTAAAATTGACATATGAAAAATTTAATTAGATGTTTAATGATTTTTTTATGTAGTATATCATTAAATGCTCAAATTGAAAGGGTGGAGCCACCAAATTGGTGGATAGGTTTCGAGAATATTGAATTACAATTATTAATAAAAGGGAATGATATACGTTATTCTAAAGTTTATATAGATTACGATGGAGTTAATATTGTAAATACTCATTATGCTGATTCTCCAAATTATATTTTTTTAGACCTTGAAATTAATTCTAATACTACACCGGGAAACTTCAATATAACTTTAATCACAAAAGAGAATAAAACACATAAATATTTATATTCTTTGGACGAGAGAAGTAAATCTAATAAACTAAATAAAGGGTTTGACTCTTCTGATGTAATTTACCTTATCACTCCTGATAGATTTGCAAACGGAGACTCTACTAATGATAAATTCAACAATCTTAGAGAGAAGTCTATTGATAGAGCAAACGATTATGGAAGACATGGTGGTGATATTAGAGGAATTATTAACAATCTAGATTATATTCAAAAAATGGGATTTACTTCAATTTGGTCAACTCCATTATTGATTAACGATATGGAAGAAGGTTCATACCATGGATATGCAATCACTGACTATTATAAAGTTGATCCCAGGTTTGGATCTTTAGATGAATATATTGAGTTGTCTGAAGAGGCAAAGAAAAGAGGTTTAAAGCTTCTGATGGATCAAATAGCCAATCATTGTGGTGTTTTTCATTGGTGGATGGATGATTTTCCTTTTGATAATTGGATAAATTATCAAGATGATTTTATAAATGATGTTCCAACAACTTATTCAAATCACAGAAGAACAACTCATCAAGATACTTACAGTGCTGAAATTGATGCTGTTCAAATGGTTAATGGCTGGTTTGTAGACACTATGCCAGACTTAAACCAGACAAACGATTTTATGTCTAATTATATAATTCAAAATAGTATTTGGTGGATAGAAACAATTGGTTTATCAGGCATTAGGCAAGACACTTACCCTTACCC
>Ga0075444_10000942_pt1 | contig 17678 bp, 10 predicted proteins | sample CoawatmetaG01DNA_FD_76836 | JGI IMG/M metagenome (GOLD analysis project Ga0075444, IMG submission 76836) | Marine microbial communities from the West Antarctic Peninsula - Coastal water metaG017-DNA | ecosystem: Environmental > Aquatic > Marine > Coastal | place: Atlantic Ocean: West Antarctic... | reverse complement strand
AAGAAGTTGATCTGATGAAGACTGCAGGGAAAATTACAACCGATGCTCACATTAGAGCAATGGAAAGTGTAAAACCAGGTATGTATGAGTACCAACTTGAAGCAGAATACTTGCACACTTTTATGAAAGGAGGTGCAAGAAATCCTGCGTACAACTCCATCGTTGGAGGTGGCAATAACGCATGCATCCTTCATTATGTAGAGAACAATTCACAATTGAATGACGGCGATTTGGTTCTTATAGATGCCGGCTGCGAGTTTGAGCATTATGCTTCAGACGTAACCCGAACATTCCCAGTTAATGGAAAATTTACCGCAGAACAAAAAGCCGTATATGAAGTTGTTTTGGAAGCCCATCGCGAATCGATGGCGGAGGTAAGACCTGGAAATCAATGGGATAAGCCCCACCAAAGATCCGTGGAAGTTATAACAGAAGGGTTGGTTTCTTTAGGCTTGTTGGAAGGCAATGCAAAAGATGCTATAGCTAAAGCAGACTACTCTAAATTTTACATGCACAGGGTAGGCCATTGGCTAGGAATGGATGTTCATGACGTAGGTGATTATAAGATTGATGGACAATGGAGAGATTTGGAACCAGGAATGGTGTTGACCATCGAGCCAGGCATTTACATTCTCGATAGCATTGAAGGCATTGATGATCGATGGAAAGGTATTGGTATTAGAATCGAAGATGACGTCTTGGTAACAGACAGTGGCTTTGAAATCCTAACCCCAGAAGCGCCTAGAGAGATAGAGGACATAGAACATTTAATGAATTCTTAGACATGGACACTGAGGTCGTCATCGTAGGCGCAGGGGTATCGGGAATGTCCTTGGCCCTCTCCTTGGCAAAAGAAGGAGTGGAGGTTTGTTTGATTGATAAGAGTCAGCCAGATACCTCAAAAGACTTTTACACGGGGAAAACCGCTGCACTCAATCTTGCTTCGCAAAAAATATTAGAGGACTTGGGGGTTTGGGATGCCATCAAAGAATTCTCATCTGACTTTAAAAATATTTACGTTTGGGATCACGAAGGAACTTCTTCCGTAGAGTTTTGTTGCGACGAGGTTGGCCGCAATAAATTAGGGGCGGTGGTACCAAACAAAGCAATCCTTGCCGGAATTTTGTCTCAATTGTCCAATTATTCAAATCTACAATTTTTAACGGGCGAAAATTTAAGCGATTTACACACAAAAGATGACACGATTGTTCTTACCACAGCAAGTGGTAAGACAATCTCTTCCAGGCTGGTTGTCGGAGCCGACGGTGGACTTTCGTCGGTCAGGTCCATGTCCTCAATAAAGATCAGAACATGGAGTTACGAACAGAAGGCCATTGTCGGCACTCTAAAGTCAACCAAACCTCACAACAACACGGCTTATCAAGTGTTTACTAAAGAAGGCCCCGTGGCATTGCTCCCTCTGCAAAAGAACGGCAAAGAGATGCTGTCTTTGGTTTGGTCCGCAGATACGTCTTACGCGGACTCTATCCTTGATCTCAAGACCGATGACTTTTTGAAAGAGTTAGAAATCAAAACAGAATCCGTATTGGGAGAATTGTCTTTGGAAGGAGAGCTTTCTTCTTTTCCTCTGCATCAATTGCACGCCAGGAATTATTTCGGAGACAGGGTGGTCTTGGTTGGTGATGCTGCTCATTCCATTCATCCACTAGCAGGCCAGGGTCTTAATCTAGGCCTTGGAGACGTAAAACAGTTATCGGATGGTATTCTCCGCGCTAGACGTTATGGAGAAGATGTGGGGTCCAAAAAAATCTTATTCACTTATAGCAAATCTAGAAAAAAAGTTAATTTAAGAATGATGGGTTTGATGGAAGTTTTCAAAAAAGGATTTGGTACATCCAATCCATGGATGAAATTAGGCAGAAATATTATTTTTGATGTAACGAAGAGATCATCAGAAGTCAGGAAGCGCTTCATTAAAGAAGCCGCAGGGATTATTTGATTTTACCTTCTTTGTACAGCACATGTTTTCTAACAACGGGATCAAACTTTTTTAGTTCCATTTTGTCAGGCATTGTAGATTTATTTTTAGTGGTCGTATAAAAATGACCCGTTCCTGCCGTAGAATTTAAGCGAATTTTCTCTCTCATATCTTGTCTCCTCTTTCACGAATTTCAGAAAGTACAGTATCAATACCTTTCTTATCAATGGTACGCATACCATTTGCAGATACCGTTAGGCTTATAAATCTATTTTCAGACTCTACCCAAAATCTATGTTTGTGAAGGTTAGGTTCAAATGTTCTCCTTGTGCGATTCTTCGCATGAGATACATTGTTACCTGCTTGTGGCTTCTTTCCTGTTACTTGGCAAATCTTAGACATAATATAAATAAAGTTTCCTGAAGGCGCGTTTTATACCAGAACCACTAACAGCAAGCAAGATTAAGAAGCTATAATATATAAAAAATAATTATATCTAAACGTGGATTCTTTAAGAAACAAGAACATCTTGCTCGGCGTAACCGGTGGTATCGCAGCTTATAAGTCAGCAGAAATTGTTAGGGGACTTAAAAAATTAGGCAGTTCGGTGAGGGTGGTGATGACGAAATCGGCACAAGAATTTATCACGCCATTAACCTTACAAGCTTTATCGGGGAACGCCGTTTCTACAGATTTACTGGACGCAGAAGCGGAAGCGGCAATGGGTCACATAGAATTGGCCAGGTGGGCCGATGCGGTTTTGATAGCCCCAGCAACGGCAAACACTTTGGCTAAATTGTCTTCGGGTAGAGCGGATGATTTGTTGTCAAGTATAACGCTGGCGTTTGACGGTCCTATAGGATTGGCTCCTGCCATGAATCAAGCCATGTGGAGTGACAAGCGCACGCAATCAAACATTAAAAATCTTAAAGATAAAAACTTCTCTCTCTACGGCCCAGGTTCCGGAGAGCAAGCTTGCGGTGATGTGGGTTTGGGCAGGATGCTTGAGCCATCTGAAATAATTGAACGGTTAGCGTCTTTGTTTGAAGCGGGCTCTTTGAGCAACAAGAGGGTTTTGATAACTGCTGGGCCGACCCAAGAACCCATCGATCCTGTTAGGTACGTCACCAATCGAAGCTCAGGAAAAATGGGATATGCTCTAGCCGAAGCCGCTACAGAATTGGGAGCACAAGTAACCCTTGTGAGTGGGCCGGTAAATTTAGAAGCGCCTTCGAGTTGTCATCTAGTGTCCGTAAAAACCGCTGAAGAAATGTATAAGGCCGTTATGCACCATGTAAAAGGAAAAGACATTTACATCGGTACCGCTGCGGTTGCCGATTACAGCCCTGCAACGATAGAAGCTTCCAAAATTAAAAAAGCAGGCAGCAAAGCATCTTTTGTACTTGAAATGAAAGAGAATCAAGACATCTTAAAGGCAGTCAGCGGGTTGGAAGATAGACCTTATGTGGTTGGTTTTGCAGCCGAAACAGAAGACCTTTTAAAAAACGCAAGAAAGAAGCTTGAACAAAAGAAACTTGATTTAATTATCGCGAATGACGTTTCTGATAAGAGTATAGGTTTTGATTCAAATGAGAACGAAGTAACATTGATAACAAGTTCAATAGAATTGTTATTTAACCGAAACAGTAAGAAGAAGATTTCCAAAAAGATTCTGGAATTCATATCAAAAACTTCTCGTTTCAGTAATGGGGAGTTGTTAAATCTTGAGAAAGAAAAAGAAGACATGAAAAAAATGAGAGACATGTACGAATCAAAGTGAATAAAATAAAATTCAGTTTTGTCTTTTATCTTCTAATGGTTTTGCCAATAGAATCATCGGAAGAGACCATTTTGGGGTATTGGCTTACCTCAGAATCCATAGTTGAAATAAAAGTTTGTGATCAAAATATCTGCGCTCAAATTGAGCATATCTTTGTTGAAGAAGGTGAAGATCCTTTGTCCATTCTTGATGCTAACAATCAAGACGAAGACCTGCGGAGTAGACCATTGATAGGCATCAACCTGTTTGATGGTTTTGAAGAAGATCAAAAATTAGACAAAGTGCTTAAGGGAGGAAAAATTTACAACCCTCGTGACGGTAAATTCTATAAATCAAAACTAAATTTTTTAGAGAATGGAAATCTGACGGTACAAGGCTGCATCTTATTTCTTTGTGACGGAGAAGAGTGGCAGCCAATTGAAGTAACCCTTAATCCAGACGGCTCTCGTCAGGCAAAACCTAAAAACCCATAAAGGTAATGGTTATGACAATAATGAATACTGCGATTAAGGGACTGATCCTGATCTTTTTGTTTCTAGTTTTGACTTCACAAGAACTGTATGCAAAAGAAGATTATTATTTATATGTTAAGCCTTGTCTTGATTGTGGTTGGTTTCAATACCATGAACCTTTTAGAATTAGAGAGACATGTGAGATAGCAAGAAACGGTATCTTTGTAGGAGGTGTATCTAAGTGCTTAAAAAAAGGCGCTTAAAGCGCCTTTTTTTTAATTCTACTTAAGAAATTATTTCTCTTCAGCAGGAGCCTCTTCAGCTACCACTTCTTCAGCAGGAGCCTCTTCAGCTACAGGAGCCTCTTCAGCTACCACTTCTTCAGCAGGAGCCTCTTCAGCTACAGGAGCAGCTTTAGACTTATTTCCAAAACGTTTTCTGAATTTATCAACACGTCCACCTGTATCCACAAGTTTTTGCTTACCAGTGTAAAAAGGGTGACAAGCTGAACAGACATCAAGTTGGATATTGTCAGCAAGAGTTGATCTAATTTCTATTGCATTACCGCAACTACATGTTGCTGTAACTTCTTTATAATCTGGGTGTATAGCTTCGCGCATTTTTTCTTTAAGTCTTAAAATTTAGATCGCGCACTATAGCAGACCCTTAAAACAAGGGAAATGCCTAATATTTCTTTAATGAGTTTAGAATATATAAATGTCAGCTGATTTGATCGAAGTTCTAGTCCCCATACCTTTATTGGAAAGGTTTTCTTATTTGTTGCCTAAGCATCTACAGCAAGACCCTCCAAAGCCAGGAACCCGTGTATTGGTACCTTTTGGTAGACGAACATTAGTCGGGGTGGTTTGGAAGATCAATGTAGAAAAAGACGCTAAAGGAAGAAAATATAAACCCATTAAAGAAGTTATCGATGACGAGCCACTTTTAAAAAAAGATTTATTGGATCTAGCTGATTGGGCTTCCAGGTACTATCACTATCCACTTGGCGAAGTAATTTCTTATTTTTTTACACCTTCGTTAAGAAAAGGAAAAGATGCCAAATTTTTAGAGACGGCTTTTTGGAATGTGTCTACAGAGGGAGAATTTATCAAACTATCTGATCTAAAGAGAGCACCCAATCAGCAAAAGGCTATAGAGCTCTTAAGAGAAAAGGGTGAATTGGCTCAGATCGCTGCCAAAGCTTATGGCATTTCATTACCGACCTTAAAGTCTTTACAGAGCAAAGGCTTGGTAAGTAAATATTCAAGGGAATTGTCTCCGTATACAAAAAATGAAAACTTGGTTAGAGAAAAGACATTAAAAAAACTGAACGCAGAACAACAACATGCCGTTACTTCAATCATAGATTCACAAGGTGCTAATAAAGTTTTTTTATTAAACGGAGTCACGGGTAGTGGCAAAACAGAAGTCTATATAAGGGCTATTCAGGATGTTATTGCTCAAGGCAAGCAAGCTTTGGTATTAATCCCAGAGATAGGTCTCGCACCGCAAGCTGAAGAAAGATTTAAAAAATATTTTGGAGAAAGAGTCCTCTCTTTTCATTCCGCAAAAAATGAAAGAGAAAAGCTAGATGCTTGGCTTGGAGCTTCTAAGGGTATGGTGGACGTCATTATAGGAACACGCTCCAGCATATTTATGCCGATGAAAAACTTAGGACTGATTGTTGTTGATGAGGAGCATGACTTGTCTTTTAAACAAGTAGAACGTTTTCGTTACTCGGCCAGAGACGTAGCATTGTATAGAGCTAAATTAAACAAAGTACCCATTGTCCTCGCTTCGGCAACACCTTCTTTGGAAACTTTGAACAATGCATTGGTTGATAGATATCAAATTTTAAATTTAACAAAAAGAGCAACGGGGGCAAATTTACCCACATACTCTCTTATTGATTTAAGAGGTAAAGAATTACAAGATGGCTTGAGCTCTGAATTGATTGATGCCATAGAAAGAGAGTTAAAAGCAAAGAATCAAATACTAATTTTTTTAAACAGAAGGGGGTATGCACCTTCAATGATATGTAGAACCTGCGGATGGGTATCTAACTGTGAGAGGTGCGATGCTCACATGACCGTTCACAAACGACCAATAAAGTTGCATTGCCACCATTGTGATGCTAAAAAAGAAAAGCCTAGCAATTGTCCATCATGCAATTCAGACCACTTCCAGTCTTACGGTTATGGGACCGAAAGGGTGGAAGAATTTCTAAAGCGTAGGTTTGTGGATTTCCCCGTTTTACGAATAGACAGCGATTCCACCAGAAAGAAAGACTCACTGGTCGGTTATCTCAACACAATAAAAGAAGGAAACCCCATGATTCTTTTGGGTACACAACTGCTTGCAAAAGGTCACCATTTTCCAAATGTTACTTTGGTGGGTGTTGTGGATGCGGATTCAGGACTATTTAGCGCCGACTTTAGGGGTAGTGAAAGAGTTGCGCAACTAACAACCCAAGTTGCTGGACGGGCAGGTAGGGATAAGAAGCCCGGTACAGTTTTGTTGCAAACCTATTGTCCAGAACACCCTCAAATTGAAGAGTTAATGACGGGCAGTTACGAAAAATTTGCTAGGAATTTGCTGCTAGAAAGGAGGGCGGCGAAGTCACCTCCTTTTTCTTTTCAGGCGAAGATACAAGCAGAATCTCCAAACAGTTATGTGTCTAGAGATTTCATCATTAATTTACTTGAATTGGCAAAGAAAATTAAGGTCAGACCAAAAGACTTGCGACTAATTGGTCCACTACCAGCGGTCATGGAAAAGAAGTCGGGCGTATTTAGATGGGAAGTAAATATATTTTCAGGTAGCAGAAAATCTTTGCATGAATTTTTAGACCTAACCCAAACCCTTCTTTACAAACCCGAGACGAGCAACAAAGTCCGTTGGTCCGTTGATGTGGACCCTATTTCCTTAGTCTAGAAGGTCTATACCCGTCAACTGCGAGCTAACCGACCAGAGTTTTATTGCATTGTCTTTGTTTCTTGCGGCTGCTGATATTTTATCTTTTTTGCAGTCATAGAAATATTCACCACTGGTACTCTCAACTTCAGGAGAGGTGCAAAGATAAATAGAGGTTTCCGCGCCTTGATCAGTCTTTCTACTGAAGGGTCTTGCAAGGGCCATTAAAATTTTACTAAAGGTTGGACTATTATTTGATCCAATACCTGTGTTGACGAAACCGGGATGCAGACAATTTACAGTGACACCCTTGCCTTCAATTTTTTTAGACAATTCTCTGGTAAATAAAATATTTGCTAGTTTTGATTGCCCATAAACTTTCATGGTTTTATATTCTTTTTCTGATTGCAGATCATCAAAATTCATGTCTTTTACGAATTGATGTGCACCTGACGCAACGTTTACCACTCGACCTGGACCACTTTCTATCAATTTATTCATCAGCATCAAGGTTAATGAAAAGTAAGCTAAATGGTTCACTGAAAAGACTTCTTCAAAACCGTCCACGGTTTCTTGGCGAGACGTGTTCATGATGCCGGCGTTATTTAAAAGTATGTGCAAAGGTTTGTTTAGGGCAAGAAATTCTCCTGCCGCCCTTTTGACATCTGCTTGCGAAGAGAGATCGGCAATGATTGCTGTAGCGTCGCGTCCCGTTAATGATTTAAGCGTGCTCTTCAGCTCTTCAGCTTTGTCCTGATTTCTCGCTACAAAACAAATATCCGCTCCCATTAAACCAATCTGTTTTGCAGCCTCTTCACCAATGCCATTGGTGGCGCCAGTTATCAAACAAACTTTACCTTCTAAATTTTCTTTCATGTCATGTTGCCTTTGTACCTTCTTAGGATTAGATTGAATGAATGAGTTTATACGAAAAATATGTCCTGCCAAAATTTTTAAATTGTGCCTGTGGTTCAAAGCCCATTGAATATCAACGCAAAAAAGTGGTTCCTTTGGCAGAAGGCGTGGTGCTTGAGGTTGGAATAGGGTCGGGCTTAAACCTGCCTTTTTATGACACATCCAAAGTGACTAAAATCTGGGGCTTGGATCCTTCTGAAGAATTGAGCTTGATAGCGAAACAAACGGCCGAAAAGCTTAACCTTGAGGTTGGCTTTGTTTCCAGCGGAGCGGAAGACATACCTTTTTCGGACGACCATTTTGACAGCGTCTTGGTTACCTACACAATGTGCACTATTCCTGAAGTCATAAGAGCAAACATTGAAATTAAGAGAGTGCTGAAACCGGATGGTAAGTTAATCTTTTGCGAGCACGGTATTGCTCCTGATAAAAATATTTCAAAATGGCAATCCAGAGTAGATCCGATATGGGGAATGATTGCAGGCGGTTGCCACATCAATAGAAATATCCCAAAGATTATTGAAGAGTCTGGTTTTAAGATAGTGGAAATGGAGCAGATGTATCTGCCCAGCACCCCTAAAATTGCTGGGTACAATTATTGGGGATCTGCTGTTAGCGCAGACTAAGAAATAGGATTAGCGCTTGAACAAAAAAATTAGAGCTTCTTGTCACTGTAGTTCTGCAGAGATGGAATTATTTTTAGTCCTTTGCGAGACAGACAACAATTTCTCTTTTATTTGAACCACTAAAAGGATGCCTTCCGTGCATGACGCGTTTGTTATCAACCAATGCTACGTCTCCTGCTTCCCATACAAGAGGAGTTGTAAGACGTTTTGCGGTACCGCAAAACGTCTTACAACTCCTCTTGTATGGGAAGCAGGAGACGTAGCATTGGTTGATAACAAACGCGTCATGCACGGAAGGCATCCTTTTAGTGGTTCAAATAAAAGAGAAATTGTTGTCTGTCTCGCAAAGGACTAAAAATAATTCCATCTCTGCAGAACTACAGTGACAAGAAGCTCTAATTTTTTTGTTCAAGCGCTAATCCTATTTCTTAGTCTGCGCTAACAGCAGATCCCCAATAATTGTACCCAGCAATTTTAGGGGTGCTGGGCAGATACATCTGCTCCATTTCCACTATCTTAAAACCAGACTCTTCAATAATCTTTGGGATATTTCTATTGATGTGGCAACCGCCTGCAATCATTCCCCATATCGGATCTACTCTGGATTGCCATTTTGAAATATTTTTATCAGGAGCAATACCGTGCTCGCAAAAGATTAACTTACCATCCGGTTTCAGCACTCTCTTAATTTCAATGTTTGCTCTTATGACTTCAGGAATAGTGCACATTGTGTAGGTAACCAAGACGCTGTCAAAATGGTCGTCCGAAAAAGGTATGTCTTCCGCTCCGCTGGAAACAAAGCCAACCTCAAGGTTAAGCTTTTCGGCCGTTTGTTTCGCTATCAAGCTCAATTCTTCAGAAGGATCCAAGCCCCAGATTTTAGTCACTTTGGATGTGTCATAAAAAGGCAGGTTTAAGCCCGACCCTATTCCAACCTCAAGCACCACGCCTTCTGCCAAAGGAACCACTTTTTTGCGTTGATATTCAATGGGCTTTGAACCACAGGCACAATTTAAAAATTTTGGCAGGACATATTTTTCGTATAAACTCATTCATTCAATCTAATCCTAAGAAGGTACAAAGGCAACATGACATGAAAGAAAATTTAGAAGGTAAAGTTTGTTTGATAACTGGCGCCACCAATGGCATTGGTGAAGAGGCTGCAAAACAGATTGGTTTAATGGGAGCGGATATTTGTTTTGTAGCGAGAAATCAGGACAAAGCTGAAGAGCTGAAGAGCACGCTTAAATCATTAACGGGACGCGACGCTACAGCAATCATTGCCGATCTCTCTTCGCAAGCAGATGTCAAAAGGGCGGCAGGAGAATTTCTTGCCCTAAACAAACCTTTGCACATACTTTTAAATAACGCCGGCATCATGAACACGTCTCGCCAAGAAACCGTGGACGGTTTTGAAGAAGTCTTTTCAGTGAACCATTTAGCTTACTTTTCATTAACCTTGATGCTGATGAATAAATTGATAGAAAGTGGTCCAGGTCGAGTGGTAAACGTTGCGTCAGGTGCACATCAATTCGTAAAAGACATGAATTTTGATGATCTGCAATCAGAAAAAGAATATAAAACCATGAAAGTTTATGGGCAATCAAAACTAGCAAATATTTTATTTACCAGAGAATTGTCTAAAAAAATTGAAGGCAAGGGTGTCACTGTAAATTGTCTGCATCCCGGTTTCGTCAACACAGGTATTGGATCAAATAATAGTCCAACCTTTAGTAAAATTTTAATGGCCCTTGCAAGACCCTTCAGTAGAAAGACTGATCAAGGCGCGGAAACCTCTATTTATCTTTGCACCTCTCCTGAAGTTGAGAGTACCAGTGGTGAATATTTCTATGACTGCAAAAAAGATAAAATATCAGCAGCCGCAAGAAACAAAGACAATGCAATAAAACTCTGGTCGGTTAGCTCGCAGTTGACGGGTATAGACCTTCTAGACTAAGGAAATAGGGTCCACATCAACGGACCAACGGACTTTGTTGCTCGTCTCGGGTTTGTAAAGAAGGGTTTGGGTTAGGTCTAAAAATTCATGCAAAGATTTTCTGCTACCTGAAAATATATTTACTTCCCATCTAAATACGCCCGACTTCTTTTCCATGACCGCTGGTAGTGGACCAATTAGTCGCAAGTCTTTTGGTCTGACCTTAATTTTCTTTGCCAATTCAAGTAAATTAATGATGAAATCTCTAGACACATAACTGTTTGGAGATTCTGCTTGTATCTTCGCCTGAAAAGAAAAAGGAGGTGACTTCGCCGCCCTCCTTTCTAGCAGCAAATTCCTAGCAAATTTTTCGTAACTGCCCGTCATTAACTCTTCAATTTGAGGGTGTTCTGGACAATAGGTTTGCAACAAAACTGTACCGGGCTTCTTATCCCTACCTGCCCGTCCAGCAACTTGGGTTGTTAGTTGCGCAACTCTTTCACTACCCCTAAAGTCGGCGCTAAATAGTCCTGAATCCGCATCCACAACACCCACCAAAGTAACATTTGGAAAATGGTGACCTTTTGCAAGCAGTTGTGTACCCAAAAGAATCATGGGGTTTCCTTCTTTTATTGTGTTGAGATAACCGACCAGTGAGTCTTTCTTTCTGGTGGAATCGCTGTCTATTCGTAAAACGGGGAAATCCACAAACCTACGCTTTAGAAATTCTTCCACCCTTTCGGTCCCATAACCGTAAGACTGGAAGTGGTCTGAATTGCATGATGGACAATTGCTAGGCTTTTCTTTTTTAGCATCACAATGGTGGCAATGCAACTTTATTGGTCGTTTGTGAACGGTCATGTGAGCATCGCACCTCTCACAGTTAGATACCCATCCGCAGGTTCTACATATCATTGAAGGTGCATACCCCCTTCTGTTTAAAAAAATTAGTATTTGATTCTTTGCTTTTAACTCTCTTTCTATGGCATCAATCAATTCAGAGCTCAAGCCATCTTGTAATTCTTTACCTCTTAAATCAATAAGAGAGTATGTGGGTAAATTTGCCCCCGTTGCTCTTTTTGTTAAATTTAAAATTTGATATCTATCAACCAATGCATTGTTCAAAGTTTCCAAAGAAGGTGTTGCCGAAGCGAGGACAATGGGTACTTTGTTTAATTTAGCTCTATACAATGCTACGTCTCTGGCCGAGTAACGAAAACGTTCTACTTGTTTAAAAGACAAGTCATGCTCCTCATCAACAACAATCAGTCCTAAGTTTTTCATCGGCATAAATATGCTGGAGCGTGTTCCTATAATGACGTCCACCATACCCTTAGAAGCTCCAAGCCAAGCATCTAGCTTTTCTCTTTCATTTTTTGCGGAATGAAAAGAGAGGACTCTTTCTCCAAAATATTTTTTAAATCTTTCTTCAGCTTGCGGTGCGAGACCTATCTCTGGGATTAATACCAAAGCTTGCTTGCCTTGAGCAATAACATCCTGAATAGCCCTTATATAGACTTCTGTTTTGCCACTACCCGTGACTCCGTTTAATAAAAAAACTTTATTAGCACCTTGTGAATCTATGATTGAAGTAACGGCATGTTGTTGTTCTGCGTTCAGTTTTTTTAATGTCTTTTCTCTAACCAAGTTTTCATTTTTTGTATACGGAGACAATTCCCTTGAATATTTACTTACCAAGCCTTTGCTCTGTAAAGACTTTAAGGTCGGTAATGAAATGCCATAAGCTTTGGCAGCGATCTGAGCCAATTCACCCTTTTCTCTTAAGAGCTCTATAGCCTTTTGCTGATTGGGTGCTCTCTTTAGATCAGATAGTTTGATAAATTCTCCCTCTGTAGACACATTCCAAAAAGCCGTCTCTAAAAATTTGGCATCTTTTCCTTTTCTTAACGAAGGTGTAAAAAAATAAGAAATTACTTCGCCAAGTGGATAGTGATAGTACCTGGAAGCCCAATCAGCTAGATCCAATAAATCTTTTTTTAAAAGTGGCTCGTCATCGATAACTTCTTTAATGGGTTTATATTTTCTTCCTTTAGCGTCTTTTTCTACATTGATCTTCCAAACCACCCCGACTAATGTTCGTCTACCAAAAGGTACCAATACACGGGTTCCTGGCTTTGGAGGGTCTTGCTGTAGATGCTTAGGCAACAAATAAGAAAACCTTTCCAATAAAGGTATGGGGACTAGAACTTCGATCAAATCAGCTGACATTTATATATTCTAAACTCATTAAAGAAATATTAGGCATTTCCCTTGTTTTAAGGGTCTGCTATAGTGCGCGATCTAAATTTTAAGACTTAAAGAAAAAATGCGCGAAGCTATACACCCAGATTATAAAGAAGTTACAGCAACATGTAGTTGCGGTAATGCAATAGAAATTAGATCAACTCTTGCTGACAATATCCAACTTGATGTCTGTTCAGCTTGTCACCCTTTTTACACTGGTAAGCAAAAACTTGTGGATACAGGTGGACGTGTTGATAAATTCAGAAAACGTTTTGGAAATAAGTCTAAAGCTGCTCCTGTAGCTGAAGAGGCTCCTGCTGAAGAAGTGGTAGCTGAAGAGGCTCCTGTAGCTGAAGAGGCTCCTGCTGAAGAAGTGGTAGCTGAAGAGGCTCCTGCTGAAGAGAAATAATTTCTTAAGTAGAATTAAAAAAAAGGCGCTTTAAGCGCCTTTTTTTAAGCACTTAGATACACCTCCTACAAAGATACCGTTTCTTGCTATCTCACATGTCTCTCTAATTCTAAAAGGTTCATGGTATTGAAACCAACCACAATCAAGACAAGGCTTAACATATAAATAATAATCTTCTTTTGCATACAGTTCTTGTGAAGTCAAAACTAGAAACAAAAAGATCAGGATCAGTCCCTTAATCGCAGTATTCATTATTGTCATAACCATTACCTTTATGGGTTTTTAGGTTTTGCCTGACGAGAGCCGTCTGGATTAAGGGTTACTTCAATTGGCTGCCACTCTTCTCCGTCACAAAGAAATAAGATGCAGCCTTGTACCGTCAGATTTCCATTCTCTAAAAAATTTAGTTTTGATTTATAGAATTTACCGTCACGAGGGTTGTAAATTTTTCCTCCCTTAAGCACTTTGTCTAATTTTTGATCTTCTTCAAAACCATCAAACAGGTTGATGCCTATCAATGGTCTACTCCGCAGGTCTTCGTCTTGATTGTTAGCATCAAGAATGGACAAAGGATCTTCACCTTCTTCAACAAAGATATGCTCAATTTGAGCGCAGATATTTTGATCACAAACTTTTATTTCAACTATGGATTCTGAGGTAAGCCAATACCCCAAAATGGTCTCTTCCGATGATTCTATTGGCAAAACCATTAGAAGATAAAAGACAAAACTGAATTTTATTTTATTCACTTTGATTCGTACATGTCTCTCATTTTTTTCATGTCTTCTTTTTCTTTCTCAAGATTTAACAACTCCCCATTACTGAAACGAGAAGTTTTTGATATGAATTCCAGAATCTTTTTGGAAATCTTCTTCTTACTGTTTCGGTTAAATAACAATTCTATTGAACTTGTTATCAATGTTACTTCGTTCTCATTTGAATCAAAACCTATACTCTTATCAGAAACGTCATTCGCGATAATTAAATCAAGTTTCTTTTGTTCAAGCTTCTTTCTTGCGTTTTTTAAAAGGTCTTCTGTTTCGGCTGCAAAACCAACCACATAAGGTCTATCTTCCAACCCGCTGACTGCCTTTAAGATGTCTTGATTCTCTTTCATTTCAAGTACAAAAGATGCTTTGCTGCCTGCTTTTTTAATTTTGGAAGCTTCTATCGTTGCAGGGCTGTAATCGGCAACCGCAGCGGTACCGATGTAAATGTCTTTTCCTTTTACATGGTGCATAACGGCCTTATACATTTCTTCAGCGGTTTTTACGGACACTAGATGACAACTCGAAGGCGCTTCTAAATTTACCGGCCCACTCACAAGGGTTACTTGTGCTCCCAATTCTGTAGCGGCTTCGGCTAGAGCATATCCCATTTTTCCTGAGCTTCGATTGGTGACGTACCTAACAGGATCGATGGGTTCTTGGGTCGGCCCAGCAGTTATCAAAACCCTCTTGTTGCTCAAAGAGCCCGCTTCAAACAAAGACGCTAACCGTTCAATTATTTCAGATGGCTCAAGCATCCTGCCCAAACCCACATCACCGCAAGCTTGCTCTCCGGAACCTGGGCCGTAGAGAGAGAAGTTTTTATCTTTAAGATTTTTAATGTTTGATTGCGTGCGCTTGTCACTCCACATGGCTTGATTCATGGCAGGAGCCAATCCTATAGGACCGTCAAACGCCAGCGTTATACTTGACAACAAATCATCCGCTCTACCCGAAGACAATTTAGCCAAAGTGTTTGCCGTTGCTGGGGCTATCAAAACCGCATCGGCCCACCTGGCCAATTCTATGTGACCCATTGCCGCTTCCGCTTCTGCGTCCAGTAAATCTGTAGAAACGGCGTTCCCCGATAAAGCTTGTAAGGTTAATGGCGTGATAAATTCTTGTGCCGATTTCGTCATCACCACCCTCACCGAACTGCCTAATTTTTTAAGTCCCCTAACAATTTCTGCTGACTTATAAGCTGCGATACCACCGGTTACGCCGAGCAAGATGTTCTTGTTTCTTAAAGAATCCACGTTTAGATATAATTATTTTTTATATATTATAGCTTCTTAATCTTGCTTGCTGTTAGTGGTTCTGGTATAAAACGCGCCTTCAGGAAACTTTATTTATATTATGTCTAAGATTTGCCAAGTAACAGGAAAGAAGCCACAAGCAGGTAACAATGTATCTCATGCGAAGAATCGCACAAGGAGAACATTTGAACCTAACCTTCACAAACATAGATTTTGGGTAGAGTCTGAAAATAGATTTATAAGCCTAACGGTATCTGCAAATGGTATGCGTACCATTGATAAGAAAGGTATTGATACTGTACTTTCTGAAATTCGTGAAAGAGGAGACAAGATATGAGAGAGAAAATTCGCTTAAATTCTACGGCAGGAACGGGTCATTTTTATACGACCACTAAAAATAAATCTACAATGCCTGACAAAATGGAACTAAAAAAGTTTGATCCCGTTGTTAGAAAACATGTGCTGTACAAAGAAGGTAAAATCAAATAATCCCTGCGGCTTCTTTAATGAAGCGCTTCCTGACTTCTGATGATCTCTTCGTTACATCAAAAATAATATTTCTGCCTAATTTCATCCATGGATTGGATGTACCAAATCCTTTTTTGAAAACTTCCATCAAACCCATCATTCTTAAATTAACTTTTTTTCTAGATTTGCTATAAGTGAATAAGATTTTTTTGGACCCCACATCTTCTCCATAACGTCTAGCGCGGAGAATACCATCCGATAACTGTTTTACGTCTCCAAGGCCTAGATTAAGACCCTGGCCTGCTAGTGGATGAATGGAATGAGCAGCATCACCAACCAAGACCACCCTGTCTCCGAAATAATTCCTGGCGTGCAATTGATGCAGAGGAAAAGAAGAAAGCTCTCCTTCCAAAGACAATTCTCCCAATACGGATTCTGTTTTGATTTCTAACTCTTTCAAAAAGTCATCGGTCTTGAGATCAAGGATAGAGTCCGCGTAAGACGTATCTGCGGACCAAACCAAAGACAGCATCTCTTTGCCGTTCTTTTGCAGAGGGAGCAATGCCACGGGGCCTTCTTTAGTAAACACTTGATAAGCCGTGTTGTTGTGAGGTTTGGTTGACTTTAGAGTGCCGACAATGGCCTTCTGTTCGTAACTCCATGTTCTGATCTTTATTGAGGACATGGACCTGACCGACGAAAGTCCACCGTCGGCTCCGACAACCAGCCTGGAAGAGATTGTCTTACCACTTGCTGTGGTAAGAACAATCGTGTCATCTTTTGTGTGTAAATCGCTTAAATTTTCGCCCGTTAAAAATTGTAGATTTGAATAATTGGACAATTGAGACAAAATTCCGGCAAGGATTGCTTTGTTTGGTACCACCGCCCCTAATTTATTGCGGCCAACCTCGTCGCAACAAAACTCTACGGAAGAAGTTCCTTCGTGATCCCAAACGTAAATATTTTTAAAGTCAGATGAGAATTCTTTGATGGCATCCCAAACCCCCAAGTCCTCTAATATTTTTTGCGAAGCAAGATTGAGTGCAGCGGTTTTCCCCGTGTAAAAGTCTTTTGAGGTATCTGGCTGACTCTTATCAATCAAACAAACCTCCACTCCTTCTTTTGCCAAGGAGAGGGCCAAGGACATTCCCGATACCCCTGCGCCTACGATGACGACCTCAGTGTCCATGTCTAAGAATTCATTAAATGTTCTATGTCCTCTATCTCTCTAGGCGCTTCTGGGGTTAGGATTTCAAAGCCACTGTCTGTTACCAAGACGTCATCTTCGATTCTAATACCAATACCTTTCCATCGATCATCAATGCCTTCAATGCTATCGAGAATGTAAATGCCTGGCTCGATGGTCAACACCATTCCTGGTTCCAAATCTCTCCATTGTCCATCAATCTTATAATCACCTACGTCATGAACATCCATTCCTAGCCAATGGCCTACCCTGTGCATGTAAAATTTAGAGTAGTCTGCTTTAGCTATAGCATCTTTTGCATTGCCTTCCAACAAGCCTAAAGAAACCAACCCTTCTGTTATAACTTCCACGGATCTTTGGTGGGGCTTATCCCATTGATTTCCAGGTCTTACCTCCGCCATCGATTCGCGATGGGCTTCCAAAACAACTTCATATACGGCTTTTTGTTCTGCGGTAAATTTTCCATTAACTGGGAATGTTCGGGTTACGTCTGAAGCATAATGCTCAAACTCGCAGCCGGCATCTATAAGAACCAAATCGCCGTCATTCAATTGTGAATTGTTCTCTACATAATGAAGGATGCATGCGTTATTGCCACCTCCAACGATGGAGTTGTACGCAGGATTTCTTGCACCTCCTTTCATAAAAGTGTGCAAGTATTCTGCTTCAAGTTGGTACTCATACATACCTGGTTTTACACTTTCCATTGCTCTAATGTGAGCATCGGTTGTAATTTTCCCTGCAGTCTTCATCAGATCAACTTCTT